>Ga0208461_1000417_pt1 | contig 42156 bp, 37 predicted proteins | sample AD_JPNTR4_MetaG_FD_184448 | JGI IMG/M metagenome (GOLD analysis project Ga0208461, IMG submission 184448) | Active sludge microbial communities of municipal wastewater-treating anaerobic digesters from Japan - AD_JPNTR4_MetaG (SPAdes) (version 2) | ecosystem: Engineered > Bioreactor > Anaerobic...
CTATCATGAAAAGCGAAGATGCGCAGGAAGGGGTCAGAGCCTTTATTGAAAGGCGTGAAGCTGCTTTTAAAGGCAAATAAACAGTAAATAGTTATATGATGGGGTAATCGGGTGCTGGAGGTTGCCCCATTAATGCTTTAATAATGTAATAGGCTATGGTAATGGTATACCCCAGCTTCAAGCCGGTACTTATTAAAAAGCCAATAAATGTAAGCAACGCTGCTTTTAATGCTGTCAGTGCATTATTGTTTGCAACCAGTTCGCCTATAAATGCACCAATAAATGGACCAATAATTATACCAATAATAGGTAGTATAATACTTCCAACTATTAACCCTATCATTGAACCAATAACACCCTGTTTGGAACCACTAAACTTATTGACAATCCATGAGGGGAGTACATAATCAAAGACCGTCAGGATAGCGGCGATAATTCCCGTAATAATAAAAAATGTAAAACTAAAAGAGGCAAAACCGCTCCAATGAAGAAGGATAACTGCAAAAAAACTTAAAGGAGGACCGGGCAGTATAGGAAGTACCGAACCCAGAATACCTCCTAATGCAAAAAGCAATGCTGTAATGAATAATATTATTTCCATAATAAGTAATATACCTTCATTGTTCTTTGATAAAATACAGAAGGGCACATGCCCCATGTGCCCTGAACTTACAGTGTATAATTTTTACCACTCGTCGCTTTGCTTATCAATATATTTTTCGCGGACAATTGCTGTAATATCATCTATGTAAAAGTAATTCCATGCGGGAAGCCGTTCCAATGTGCTGGGATTATACAGTATTTTAACAATCTCTATATTCCGCTTCTGGGCTAGATATTTATCTTCCTGAGCTATCTCGTCGGTAATTGGAACGGAAAGCTTTCGCCATCCTAAAAAGTTAAGCTTACCCATTACCAGCCGTTTAATATTCCCATTGGCATCTTTAACCATGATAGATAGTTCTCCTGAAAAATTTTTCCCATACACCCACATGTTTATATATTTGCAATGCTTATCGATGATAAGGGGTTTTGCCGGAATAATGGTCAATACCGAACCGCTTTTGGCAAAAACCTTAACACCCAGATACCGTTTTGAATTTTGTATCGGCGCAGGATAATCGGTACGCATTGAAACGCCTGCTTTTTCATCTTTTACAACCCTGAGGCTAATATTCTTATCTGTATATTCTACAGTTTCAAAATCCTCAAGTACTATTTCTTTATATATCTGGTCGCTGAGTTGCTTTTCCTGTTCTAAAACTTTCTGCGCTTCTTTTGCTTTTTCATCCTGTGCATAGAGCATCCCTATAGAACAACATACAATGAAAGCTATCAATCCATATGTAACTCGCTTCATATTAATAAAAACCTCCTTGAAAAATTTATAAATACCTGTCACCTTTGCCGGTTGTAACACATACAGTAGCTTCATTATAGACACTACTGTCATGGAATGTCAATAGAAAATATAATTATATCAACCTAAAAGTATAAATTTTATTGTATTAATATCTCTGCAAATACTCCAAAATGGTCGGATGGATGATATCCGTCATGGAGTGTAGTGCAGCATACTGTTGAACTATGGATCATGGTACGTGGGATTACATTATTAGTCAGAATATAGTCAATTGTTTTTGGCTGTAGATCATTGATTTTTGTGCAATGAGCATAGAGCGAATCAAACTTTGTCCTGGTGTCAGTTACATAATACTTTTTGATATTGGCATTCTCCATAGGATTCCATGTGTACGGGCTGGTATTGTTTGAAGGCAAAAATGTATCGTGATAGCCCTGTGAAAGAAAATAGCGCATTTCGGGTGAATCAATCGTAGTGTTAAAATCACCCATGACAATACAGGGCGCATCAGCGGGGACAACCTTTTTTAAAAATTCAGCCATAGCTATTGATTCATTGTTACGCCATTTATTGTCAGCTTCAAGCTGTTGAATAGCCTGTGTATATTCGTCATCCGAATAACCATATGTTTCTTTTAACTCTTTCAGCAGTATCCTGTTTTGCGGTGTGTCAGGTGGCGAGGCATGCCAGTGAGTAACAGCTACAAAAACAGGTTTTTCATTGATAATAACTCTGCCCTCCAGAACCTGTGTTGCATCCTGCGTATGGAATGAAAAGCAGTTTGTTATGATGCCACCACCCGAAAGCTTTTTATGACCAACCTGTTGCAACTGCAATTGTTTTCGTGCCAGCAATCCGTCGCCTTCTTTTAAATTGGTGGGAATACCCAATCTTCCGATCTTTAGTCCGGCAACACCAACATGGTAGATATAATCATAGTTAAGGTCACTGGCAAGCCGTTTCATATAATCGGGTAAAAAGTTAGCCTCGTTAATTGCAATGATATCTGGATTCAGATTGGCAATCTCTTTTAGTAAGGCTTGATAGCGTTTTTCACGAATTTGCGGTGTTTCGTATTCCCCCATTTTAAATGTTCCAATATAGTCCAATCCTGACCACACGTTGATGGTCATTACTTTTATTGCATTGGATTGAAATCCTTTTGGCCTATCCGATGCCTGTTTACACGATACATCAACAGTCATAATAACCCCCATAGCAAAAAAAAGTATGCATGTTTTTTTTAAAATCTTTATCATGGCCTCCTCCAATCAAATTATTTTTTTGTTTGTGCGAAAGTTACTGTACAATAAGTCAATATCTCTCCATTGACATGGCACTGGCATCATGGTTGCCTGGATGTTTTGTGAATATGATATACTTTTCAAAGCATATACAATTGCACATATGTATACGGTGTCAACCATTTTACGGTTGTATCAATCCATAGGAACTATCGCCCATGCTTTTGTAACAAAATAGTTGATTGTAATTTTAAAAGTGATAATTTAGTTACTATACTTTTTTTATTTTTCGTTGAATTAATCATTGCAACCAATTGATGCTTTATCCAGTATAACATTACATAGCAATGCAAAGGAATAGCGGGCGCGAAGAAAATTAAATGAAATGCAGACAACTAAACATAGCAACAATGCAATCCAGTAAATGTTTGAAAAGGTTTTTGCAAACATGTTGTATGATGATTGTAATGTTTATAGTAAAATCTTCGGTGTTAGCTAACGGATCATTTAACTGGTTCTGGTTTATCTATGAGCAGGGTACATACTACGATAGTACCTATACGGTATACCGACCTTTGTATGTGAAAAATGTGTACCGTGACTCCTCGTTTTCTGCCTCGCTTATGCCGTTGATATACTGGAACTATACAACGCCCAATCAGGATAAAACAAGAGGTTTTCTTGGATTTTATGTATCCATAGATTACCGGTCAGCAAATCATTATGAAAATGACACCGGTGTGTTCCCCTTTGTAATGTATGGCACTTCAAATGACAAAGAAGACCAGTATTTTCATCTATGGCCGTTTGGTGGGACGGTTAAAAGTAAACTGGGAGCTGATGCAATAACCACCTATGCTTTCCCGGGGTTTGTACTTTTTATACTGTATCCTACTACATCGTATTATGTACTTGCTGTTTATCTGGTGGCTTCAATGATTCCGATTTATGCTCATTACACCATCAGGGATTATGATGGACATGCTATCATCTGGCCATTGATACGGTGGGGTAAAAGTCCCCAACGTGATGATTTCCGTATCATGCCGTTTTATGCTCATAGCAAAAAAAAAGGATACTATTCAACTGCATCGTATGGAATGCTCTATAATGTTCGTGAAGAATATATTGGCGATGATACCATGCATACGGTGTTTCTGGTGCCGTTTTATGCACGGCGGTGGTTGGATTCCGGCAAAGCTGACAGCTCTACGCTGTTATGGCCATTTTTTTCATGGGGGTATAACGATAAGCATGGCAATGTTGAGATAAATTTTCCATGGCCGTTGGTGCAGATACGGGACTGTGATGACCCCTATATCTATAAAAGAATCTTTTTCCCATTTTATGGAAAATATATAGAAAAACGTAAAACTACCTTTTTTATATCCCCGTTTTATTTTGTGCTTGAAAAACAAAAGGATAGCTTCCATTCTCAATATTCGTTTTATGGGATATTGTTCTGGCATTTTCAGCGTGATTATAAGTATGGACATAAGCGGTATGGGAATCACTGGCGCTTTTATAAATTATGGCCATTGTTTCACTATGAGTACAATGATAAAGGCGACAGCTCGTTTGCAATCCTTTCAATATTCCCATTCAGGGATGAAGAGGGATATGAGCGATTGTATCAGCCTTTTTTTAGTTTGGTTGAGTATGCTACCCGTGATGATGGTAGCAAGCGCTTTGGATTATTACTGCGAACGTACTTCCAGAGCTGGGGCGATAGTTACTTCAAAATGAAGATTCCGTTCATCATTTCATATCACAGCAAAGATAAAACAGTACAGCATGTATCGCTGTTGCTATCGTTTTTAGAGTATACCAATGATGAATCTATCAATGAGTTGCGTATTGGATGGATACCTGTGTATAGAAATGTTAAGGATAAAAAACAGTATGATGATAAAAAGAAGGTGTCGCTACGGCTGCAGCAAATAGAGGGTGGCTATAATTCTATGGTTGCTTATGGAAGCACCACGAGCTATTATAATGATTCTACAGGTTGCATGGTAAGGTTTTAAATATATGGTGAATACATCTACTGTTTCGTGGTATAATGGTGTATTGCATAATCAGTTTAGTTTATTTTTAAGGTAAGCATATGGTCATGATAAAAAAATTAAGGGATGTTATAGTCAATGTTGTAGGTGGTGTTGGCAAAAACACCTTACATATTGTTTATATGATGGGGTATTCCACCATGTTATTCCTTGAGGTTGTCTATTATTCACGATCAGCCTTTGACAAACGTAAAGAGATTTTAAAACAGATGTATTATGCAGGGGTAAAAACATTCATTGTTGTTTCAATTGTAGCTCTTTTTACCGGTATGATCCTTGCACTGCAGATAGGGCTTGAGCTAAAACCCTATCAGCAACAGCCGCTTGTAGGGAATATCATCATCGCAACGCTTACCCGTGAAATGGCACCATTTGTAACTGCTATCATCCTGATTGCAGCGGTTGGCTCAACCATGGCGGCTGAGGTTGGGACTATGGCTGTTTCCGAAGAGATTGATGCACTGGAGATGATGTCAATAAGTCCTGTGCGGTTTCTGGTTATGCCACGGGTTATATCCCTGGCACTCATGCTTCCTATTGCAACGGTTTATACAAATTTGCTGGGATGTATAGGCGGGGGTATCATAGCACATTTTCAGTTAAATGTAAGCTTTGATGTGTATTATTCACATATTCTTGAATCATTGCATTTTAAGGCAACCTATGTAGGGCTTTTAAAAGCGTTTATATTTGGCATAATGGTTTCTACTATAAGCTGTGCTAATGGATTACGGGCTACCAATGGGGCATTGGGAGTGGGTAAAGCAACGCGAAACTCGGTTGTTTCGTCGTTTTTAATGGTGCTTATTGTTGGTTACTATATCACGGGAATTTTTTATGGGAAAGCAGGATAATCGATAGTTATTGTTGATAGTGTACTATGATTGAATTTAAACATGTAACAAAGATATTAAATGGCGTAAAGGTGCTTGATAACCTCAATATAACTATTGAGAAAGGTGAAACCTTTGTTATTATCGGCAGATCAGGAACAGGGAAAACGGTTACTCTGAAGCATATCGCTGGTTTACTTGAGCCTGAGAGCGGTGCGGTGCTTATTGATGGGAAGCAGATGAATGGCGCCAGTAGAAGACAGAAGGATAGCTTGCGTGAAAAAATAGGATTTGTTTTTCAGTCAGGTGCTTTAATCAACTGGATGACGGTTGAAGAAAATATTGCACTTCCATTGGTAGAGCATAAGGTATTATCGGCAGATGAGATTAAACAAATTGTTGAAGAAAAATTGGATTTATTGCAATTGACATCTGCGCGTGATAGAATGCCTGCTGAAATCAGCGGTGGCATGAAGAAGCGTGCAAGCCTGGCAAGGGTATTGGTGCGCAATCCTGAAATAATACTCTATGATGAACCAACTTCAGGTCTTGATCCTGTTATGTCCAGCTTGATCAATACAATAATAAACCAGATAAAAAAGGATCAGCATATTACTCAGGTAGTAGTAACGCATGACATGGAAAGTGCGTATGCAATTGGAGACAGGATTGCCATGCTGTATGATGGGTCAATTATTGAATGTGATGTTCCTGATGCAATTCGCACTACAACCAATCCCATTGTTCGCCAGTTTATTTCTGGTTCTCTGGAAGGTCCCATCGAGGTTTTGTAATGTATATTCTATGCGATGGGAAAGCTTCATTTAAAGTATCATGTTATTTAAAATGTTTTAACGATGTGCTATACTATTCAGGAGGTGTGCTATGAAACAGGAGATGGCAGTTGGTATTGTTGTCATTTTAGCTATGACAGTATTAGGATATTTTACCATCATTATGAGTGGTGAGATCATCGATACTCATACATATTATCCGGCATCGATTGTTTTTAAAGATATAGAAGGGCTGGCAAAGGATGATAAGGTACGTATCAATGGCGTATTATCAGGGTATGTTGCCGGTACTCAGTTGCTTGACAATAAGGTCATTGTAACATTAAAGCTGTTTAATCATTTTACCTTATATGAAAACTATGAAATTATGATTCGCAATGAAACAGCATTAGCAGGAAAATATGTCAGTATAGATCCAGGGACGCCTGTTGACGAAAATGGGAAACAGTATGCAGTTGTTACCACGCGGGAAAATCTTTCAGGTATTGCTGTAAGCGATCCATTTACATTGCTTTCAAGGCTTATTGCTGACAACAGGGGTAATGTAAATTCGGTACTCAAAAATATACGGGATATAACTGATAAGATTAATTCCGGCAAAGGGACATTGGGCAAAATCATCAATGATGCTACAGTTCATGATCAAGCCAGTGGCTTAATAAAGGAATTGCGTGATACTATTGAGGATACCAGAGAACAGGCACCTATTACCAGCTTTTTGCGTGCTGCTTTAACTGCTTTTTAACAAAAAAATGCTGCCCTGCCGTTATTATTGTTTTTTTTGGAAAAAATTTGTCTACGGGAAAGCTGTGCTCTTTGCTTTTTTACTCACAATCATATTGTGTGATAACACATAGAAAGGATTCAATATAGATGCCCAGGCGAACGGATATTACAAAAATTCTTATTATAGGTTCAGGTCCAATTGTTATTGGTCAGGCGTGTGAGTTTGATTATTCAGGTTCACAGGCATGCAAGGCTCTCAGGGAAGAAGGTTATACGATAGTTCTTGTTAATTCCAATCCAGCAACCATTATGACCGATCCGGAGATTGCTGACAGGACCTATATTGAACCAATTACTCATGATATAGTGGCACAGATTATTGAACGTGAAAGACCTGATGCTCTGCTGCCAACAGTTGGCGGTCAGACTGCTTTAAATATAGCAGTACAGCTTTATGACAGCGGTACATTACAAAAATATGGTGTTGAGCTCATAGGTGCAAAAATTGAAGCCATAAAAAAAGCTGAAGACAGGGACCTATTTAAAAAAGCAATGCTTTCAATAGGTTTACAGGTTCCCCGTTCTGTATTGGCTTCCTCAATAGATGAAGCACTAACGGTTCTTGAATCCATATCGCTTCCTATTATCATACGTCCTGCTTTTACATTGGGTGGTACCGGCGGCAATATAGTGTATAACCAGGAAGATTTTATTGAACTGGTGCGCAGGGGATTGGATGAATCGCCTATCAGTCAGGTTTTACTGGAGGAGTCAGTTATTGGGTGGAAGGAATTTGAATTAGAGGTAATGCGTGATTTAAACGATAATGTTGTCATTGTGTGCTCAATAGAAAATTTTGATCCCATGGGTATACATACCGGTGATTCAATCACGGTAGCTCCACAACAAACCTTAACCGACAGGGAATATCAGGTTTTACGTGATATGGCAATAGCAATAATAAAAGAGATCGGCGTGGAAACCGGTGGTTCTAACATTCAATTTGCTGTAAACCCAGACGATGGAAGGATTATGGTTATTGAGATGAATCCACGCGTTAGCCGCAGCTCAGCATTGGCGTCCAAGGCTACCGGTTTTCCTATTGCAAAGATTGCAGCAAAATTGGCCATAGGGCTTACCCTTGATGAAATCCGCAACGATATCACCCGTGAAACACCGGCGTGTTTTGAGCCAACCATAGATTATGTTGTTACCAAAATACCACGGTGGGCATTTGAAAAATTTGAGGGTGCTGATACAACGTTAGGGACACAGATGAAATCTGTTGGCGAAGCAATGGCTATAGGGCGTACCTTTAAAGAATCATTTCAAAAAGCTTTACGCTCTCTGGAGATTGAACGGTATGGGTTTGGCTCGGACGGGAATGTAAAGATTGATGCAATGCTTGATGGATTATCTGAAAATAAAAAAAATGACATTATAGAAATGAATTTGAGAATTCCAAAGGAAAATAGAGTTTTTTACATAAAGAAAGCACTGGAATTACACTGGAGTGTTGATACCATATATTCACTAACATCAATAGATCCATGGTTTTTGCATCAGCTTAAAGAATTAGTTGATGCCGAACATGATTGTATTGCACAATTAAACAGTGGGTTATCAAAAGATATTATTGTACGGATGAAACAATGGGGATATTCGGACAGGCAACTGGCATATTTAGCACATAAGGATGAATTGACATTACTGTATGCGAAGGGGATTGATTCACAGAAGGATTATTCAAAACGATTGTCCGAGCTTGAAGATGATATAAGGAACTATCGCCAAAAAAATGGAATTGTCCCCGGCTACCGACTTGTTGATACCTGTGGCGGCGAGTTTGAAGCATACACGCCCTATTACTATTCGTCGTATGATGATGAGGATGAAGCCAGGTATTCGGATAAACGAAAAATAATGATTCTGGGTGGCGGCCCCAACAGGATTGGGCAGGGAATAGAATTTGATTATTGCTGCTGTCATGCGTCATTTGCTCTGCGTGATGCTGGCGTTGAATCCATCATGGTAAACTCCAACCCTGAAACGGTTTCAACGGATTATGATACCTCGGACAGGCTATACTTTGAACCGCTTACACTGGAGGATATTATCCATATATATCAAAAAGAAAAACCTGAAGGGGTTATTATTCAGTTTGGTGGGCAAACACCGTTGCGATTGGCACAGCGTCTGGAGGCGAATGGGGTAAAAATTCTTGGCACTCCACCCGATGCAATTGATAGGGCTGAAGACAGAGAGCGTTTTGCACAGGTTGTAAAAAAATTAAATTTACATCAGCCGGAAAATGGTATAGCATTTACCCAGAAGCAGGCTCTTGAACAGGCAAACAGGATAGGGTATCCCGTGCTGGTGCGTCCATCATATGTGCTTGGTGGAAGGGCAATGGCAATCATGTATGATGAAAAAAGCCTGATTGAGTATATAGTTTCTGCTGCAGAACTATCGCCCGAGCATCCTATCCTTATTGATAAATTTTTAGATGATGCTCTTGAAATTGATGTTGATGCGCTGTGTGACGGCATGGATGTCTATGTTGCTGGCATTATGGAGCATATTGAATTGGCTGGAATTCATTCGGGTGACTCGGCATGCTCGTTGCCGCCGGTGAGCGTTAAGCCTGTAATGATGCACACCATTATGGCAACAACGGCTGCGTTAGCACACGAGCTTGGTGTTATTGGATTATTAAACATCCAATTTGCAATTAAAAATGATGTGCTCTATGTTCTGGAGGTTAACCCCCGTGCTTCGCGTACGGTACCATTTGTATCTAAGGCAACAGGCGTTCCGCTTGCTAAGATAGCCGTGCAGATACTTTTGGGTAAAAAGCTCAAGGATTTTGGATTAACACAGGCTAACACTATGCCGTATTGTAGTGTTAAAGAGGCGGTATTACCTTTTAATAAATTTCCAGGTGTGGATACATTGCTATCGCCCGAGATGAAATCAACCGGCGAGGTGATGGGTATAGCTAACAATTTTGGCGAAGCATTTTATAAAGCCGAGTTAGGAGCGGGGGATACGTTGCCGTTGCACGGGACAATATTTTTAAGTATCAACCAGCGTTCAAAAGAAGAGCTGCTTCCAGAAATGCGTTTGCTTTATGATGCAGGCTATAAGCTCATTGCCACTGAAGGTACTGCTGCCTACCTTAATGCTCATGGTATCCCCTGTGAAAAGGTGTATAAGGTAAGCGAAGGACGTCCAAATATTGTTGATGTTATTAAGAATAAACAAGTTGACTTGATTATCAATACCCCGGCGGGCAAAGTACCTAAAGAAGATGCCTATACCATACGGCAGGCAGCAGTACGCTATCATGTGCCAATCATCACGACCATTGCTGCTGCAAAAGCTGCTGTACAGGGGATGATTTTCACAAAAAAAGCTGGACATTTCACGGTGAGGTCCTTACAGGAATATCATGCGGAGGTGCAACAGTGTGTGAAGAAAAGATTTTGATGAACAAACAGCAGATTGATGAGAGTATAAAAAAAATTAGCACTGATATTATCAATGAATTTGGCGATATGGCAAACGTAACACTTGTTGGCATACAGACACGAGGTGTTGAAATTGCAAAGCGTATAAAAAAGCTTCTGGAATTACACGGTGGTAATGAAATAAAAATGGGGACGCTGGATATAACATTTTATAGGGATGATTTAGCTACACGGGGTGTTATACCTGCTATAAAAGATACCATCATTGAGTTTAACATTACCAAAAAAATAGTTATACTGGTGGATGATGTTATTTTTACGGGCAGAACAACAAAAGCTGCACTGGAAACCCTGATGTCATTTGGCAGACCTCAGATTATACGGCTGGCAGTGCTGGTTGACAGGGGCAACAGGGAACTGCCCATACAGCCTGATTACTGTGGCATTAAGATTAATACAAAATTGAATGATAAGGTAAAAGTGCGTCTTAAAGAAACAGATGGTATTGAAGATACTGTATTATATTGTACGGAATGATACAGAATTAAACCATGAAACCCACATACCATTGCATTCCCTGCCATGTAAATCACGTTTACAGAATTATTTCGCAGCTATCACCCGAGGCTGATAAAGCTCATAGCATTATGCAACAGCTCACATTGATGATTGCAAAGAATAGATATGACACACCACCTGACTGTGCATATGTGCTCTATAAAAAGATAAAAGTATTAACGGGGATTGATGACCCTTTTGCTAACGTTAAGCAACAGAACAATGACATAATGCTATCATTGATGCCACAATTACAATCGGTGCTTGATGATGATGAACCAATAAAGCAGGCGTTAAGGATATCGCTGGCAGGTAATATTATAGATTATGGCATTGGTGATGTGGATTATTCAGGGTATCTCAAAAAATTTCAAGATTTAGTCCATGATATCGATATACCGGATAAATTTTATAATCAGTTTATTGCTTCGGTTGCCAATGCAAAAAAGATATTGTTTATTGGAGATAATGCAGGTGAGATAGTAGCTGATAAACTGCTGGTTGAAAAGCTGAACCATGATAACATTACCTTTGTCGTCAGGGGAGGCGCTGTGATAAATGATGCAACAATTGACGATGCTCACTATGTTGGATTAAGCAAAAAAGTAAAAATAGTGACCACCGGTGATAGGACTCCGGGTATACATTTGCATCGCAGCGGTAAAGACTTTTTGCAGGAATTACTACATGCTGATATGATAATAGCCAAAGGTCAGGGAAACTTTGAAACCATGATCGATGCTTCTTTACAGGATTTTGTAAAACATGGTGCAACATTATTCTTTTTGTTTAAAATAAAATGTGTTCCTGTAGCAGAATACATGGGGAAAAAGGTTGAGGATAATGCTTTTGTAATACGAGAATTGTAAAAGGGGCACATATTGTTGTGCCCCTTTTACACTATTCATTATGTTATGCAGCTTTTTTAACAGGTGGTTTGAGTGTAGCCATAACAATCATCAAACCTACCACACCTAATATCAGAGTAGGCCAGAAAGCTACCTGGTATGATCCGAATGCATCTTTTGCCTGCCCTGAAATGATTCCACCAAGAATAGCACCTAACCCATAAGCAAAGAATACTATACCGTAATTGCGTGAGTAATTCTTTACCCCGAAAAAGGTAAGGGTAGTAGTTGGAGCAATTGCAAGCCATCCACCCAGGATGAGCCAGAATCCGCAGAATGCAATAATATACATGGTTACATCACCTTCTTTTGCAACAAGCATCATGATGGACACTGCAATGATGATCAGTAGATTAAGGATGGATGCACCTTTTGGTGATATTTTATCGGTAAGCCATCCAAAAAGAGGACGTCCTAAAGCATTGAATATTGCAAAAATACCAACCAATGTAGTAGCGGTCTCTCCATCAATTTTTATAATTTCGCTACCAACAGGTTTTGAAATTCCTATTGCCATTAAACCTGCTAAACAGCCAATAAGGTAGGCTAATAATAATCCCCAGAATGTTGAGGTCTTTACCATTTCGCTGGAAGTAAAATCAACGGTACTGGCTGCAGATGCTGAAGGGGTCCATCCCTGTGGCTTCCATCCAGCTTCCGGACTTTTAAATGGGAATGCCAGAAGAACCAGAAGAATGGCAAATCCAATACCAAAATAGAGGAATGTTAATGATAAGCTACTTTGTTGAATAAGTACGTTGGCAATTTTTCCTGTAATTAACGCTGATCCGCCAAAGCCAGCAAGTACCAAACCGGTTGCAAGTCCCTTTTTATCGGGGAACCATTTCCCTACAATATTTAATGGACAGCCATATACAACACCCACACCGCTACCAGCAATAACACCGTATGTAAGTATTAAAAGATTAAGGCTTTTTGCTTCAACAGCATAATACGATAGTGCCCAGCCTAATCCAACCACCAATCCTCCATAGATGGTTAATTTTTTTGGACCTAACTTATCCATTATCTTTCCAGCAAAGAACATGAGTATGGAAAAGAAAGCTAAAAAGACCATAAATGGGAGATTGCCCTGTGAAGCACTGAGCTTATAGCTCTCAGTACTAAATTCATTAATTATTGGATTTAAGAATATGCTATATGCATATACACTTCCCAGACATAAGCATATAATTAAACCAGTAATAACATATATCCATCGTCCTGCTTCAGGCGATAGACCAAAAAGTTTGTTGTGATGGGTCATATAAACCAATCCTCCTGTATGTTTTTTAATAAATTATAATTTAAATCACAAAAGACAATTGCTGAAAGCAAAAATGATTAGCAGTATAATAGTCAAGAATATTTTTACTTATTGTCACATTGTTTCCATTTTGGGATTTTCTGATTTTGAAATATTCTGAGATTTAAAATTTGAATAGAATTGTCTGGTTGCAGCAATTGGTTCATCGTACTGCTGTGAGGCATTCCAGAAGATAAAACCTTTTACCCCTGAATCATGTACAGCCTGTATTTGTTTGGTCATGTATTCCTGGAATGATAATCCTGACATTGATACCTTTATCTTAAATGCCTGGATAAACATAACTATTTCGGCATTTTTGGTGCGTTCTTTTGCCCTTTTACCAGTGATTAATACTGTATAGTAAGGATCGGACATCATCTTTTTGCTCCATGTATAGTGGGATGGATAAGCCATGGGGCATATCACATCGGCAACCCTGTCAAGTCCTTCCATACGCTGTCCAATTGAATCATTGGTATTAAGGGGAATCCTTCCAAAGACATCGCATGCAACTTTTACCTTGTATGGCAATAATTCGGATTTTGCACGTGCTAAAAATCCTTCAACGGTTTTATAACGCTCTTCCAGTGGAACGTGTTTTAAAATACCATAGTCATTGAAACGGATATAATCAAATTGTATCTCTCTAAATCCAATTTCACAGGCTTTCTTTGCCAATTCTAATCTGCCTTTAATAAGTTCTTCAGGGATGGGATATACTTTTAATCCATCCGGGAACATAACGATACGCGCAATTGGGTAAAAACCCTGAGCGATAACATAATCAATATTTTCTTTGGGGATCAGAAATTTGTTGCTGGATTCATTATGGACGTCAATAACCACGGCATTAAAGCCGGCATCTTTTGCCCTGGTAATAAAATTTTTTAGTAAATTTACATCTCGTCCTGATTGCGAATTTAAGTAAATTCCTTTATAAAATTCAGGTGCATTAATGGGCTGGTTAAATTCTTCCACGGTGATTTGCGTATCAGTTTTACCAAACATCTCAAAGCTCATCATGGTGGCTATAATAGCTATACACCCACAAAGAAACAGTAATCCCTTTTTCATGTTTTTCCCTTTTCTAAAAGATTTTGATTAATAAAAATCGTGTGTACATGATGGTACTATGTAATTATTTGTCGACTAAAATATGATATCATTGTACACAAAAATGAAGCACAAAACATATGCCTGGAATCCTTCTTGAATAATACATGGTAGATGAATGCTTTCATTTTATTCTTTAATACAGTCTTTATAAAGCAAATGCTGGTTGTGCTATCTTGAAATTGTTATTTACATTTTTATAGTAACATGTAATACGGCTTAAAAAATGTATGGGCGATAGTTATTGATAATGAAATGGTATGCGGTTATGGTCATTACATCCTGAGTATCTTGACCCTAAAGGCCTGGTTGCAGTATGGAGAGAAGGATTGTTGGCAAAAAAGGTATTGGCTGGTAAAACAAAAGGGTATACCAATCATCCGCAATTGTTAAGGTTTAAAAATTATAACAATCCAATCAAAGCTATTGATGGCTATCTTTTCTGGATTTATAAAGAAGCACAAAAGCGCGGTTATCATTTCACTGCTGGGAAGTTTAACGAAGAACTACTAATAGCAATAATCCCTGTTACAAGAGGTCAACTTGAATATGAGTTTGATCATTTATTAAAAAAAGTATATAGCAGAAATCTTAACTTTTATGAAAGGTTGCTGGATGGTAAAAACAAAATTATATGTCATCCTGTATTTTATTGCATAGAAGGTGATATGGAGCAATGGGAAATAAAAAGATAAAATCTGCTGTCATAACCAACAATCTATTCCGCTCTCTTAAAGTATATAATTTTAGACTTTTCTTTATGGGCCAGTTTATATCTCTTGTTGGCACATGGGTGCAACAGGTCGCATCAAGCTGGCTTATATATCAGCTTACCTCATCATCGATATGGTTGGGGTTATCTGCATTTGCAGCACAGATACCTATCTTTGTCATGACACCACTTTCTGGAGTTGTTGCCGACCGTTTCAACAGGCATGCTATCTTTATGATTACCCAAACGATGCTATGCATACAATCGCTTATCCTTGGATTACTTGTTATATCCAATTATATTACTCCAGCCAGCATTGTGTTACTCAACCTGGCAATGGGGTGTATTAATGCCTTTGATATACCTGTGCGACAGTCCTTTTTATTTGACCTGGTTGCTGATAAACAGCTTTTAGGCAATGCCATTGCGCTCAATTCGGTAGTATTTAACAGCACGCGCCTTATAGGACCGCCTCTGGCAGGTTTTCTGGTTGCACAGTTTGGGGAAGGTTTGTGCTTCCTTATCAACACAACAACATTTGCAGGGATTATACTGGCATTATTGCTCATGAAGGATATACATTATTCTAAGATTTTGCATACCAGCAATTTCTGGGAAAATATAAAAGAAGGTTTTGTATACGTAAAAAATCATTATCCTATCAAAAGCGTGCTTATTCTTTTAGGGCTCATGAGCTTAATTGGAATGCCGTTTATGGTGCTGATGCCGGTTGTAGCAGTGAAGATATTACATGGTGATTCGCATACATTGGGATTTTTGCTGGGCACTGCTGGATTTGGGGCGCTTGTTGGTGCTCTGTTTATTGCTTCACGCAGCAGTATCACGCGGTTTGAAAACAAGATAGCGGCAGGATCACTATTGCTGGGGAGCACACTGGTTTGCTTTTCCTTTTCACGGAACCTGTATTGTTCATTGATTTTAATTTTTATCATTGGCATAAGTTTAATTATACAGATGGCATCCTGCAATACATTTATTCAATCCATGGTTGATGACACCATGAGGGGGAGGGTCATGAGCCTGTATGGCATGTCACATATTGGAATGGCTCCCATCGGTAACCTCATTGCAGGAGCTATCGCCGAGAAAATAGGCGTTGCCCAAACATTGTTGTTGTGCGGGACGGGATGTGCTATTGTAGCATTGTGGTTTTATAAAAACTTGCACAAATTAAAAAAACACATCGTTCGTTATGTGCGATAGTTCATATATGAATTTGTTTTGCTGATCAATTGTCTTTGCAGTATGCAATTATTATTGGAAGGAAAGTCGTAGCAACGTTGCATATAAATCCATTCCATAAAAATTAAAAATATTGACAGAATAAATATAAAAAACTATTTTCATATTGGAGATGTTATTTATACTATAAAATCAAATTTCAAGTTATGAATAAAGATAAATTATTGGATAAATCTATCAACTTATCTTGTAACAATTGCATACAAAAAAATAATACATTGTATGAGGATAGTTGGGATTTTAAAAATGCGAATACAAAGGAATATACACATTGTTTTCATTCTTATCCAGCTATGATGATACCTCAAGTAGCGCGGCGAATAATTGAAATTTATGGGGAAAACGCAACGCTTCTTTTTGATCCATACTGTGGTACAGGTACTTCTTTAGTTGAAGCCAATTTAAAAGGGATAAATGCTATAGGGACTGACCTCAATCCATTAGCTCGATTAATTGCTCAAGCAAAAACTACCAAAATAGATAGTAAAGTATTGGATAAATATTTGTATGATTTTACAAATTATTTGTTTTCCAAAAGCTTCAAAGAGGAAGACTATAGTACTATAACACTCCCATGCATAACAAATATTGATATATGGTTTTCAAAGTCAGTGCAATATAAGCTGGCAATAATATTCAATTATATTATTCAAAAAATAGACAATGTATTTATCCAAAATTTTTTTAAAGTAGCTTTTAGTGAAACTATTAGAGAAACTTCAAATACCAAGAATGGTGAATTTAAATTAGTACGAGATAAAAAATTAATTAAAACTGAAGATTTAGATGTTTTTGGGATTATATTAGGAAAATTGTCAAGAAACAAGGAAGGACTTATTAACTTTATTAAGGTTTGCCCTCAGAATGTAGTTTCACACATTTATTCATTTGATACTGTGCTGTCTATTCCATATGATTTAGTGCCACAAGAATCTGTTGATATAGTTGTAACATCACCACCCTATGGAGATTCAAGAACTACTGTAGCTTATGGGCAGTTTTCAAGATTTGCAAATGAATGGTTGGGATTCCACAATGCAAATAAAATAGATAATTTGCTCATGGGTGGAAGGAAAAATAATGTAAATAATTTTAAATTTAATAACGATTTGTTGAATGATGTTATTACTGCAATATCAAACAAGGATAACAAACGAGCTATGGAGGTTGTTTCGTTTTTTAAAGATTATGAATCATCTATTGTTAATGTATCTGCTACGATAAAGAAAGGTGGAGTTGTTTGCTATGTTGTTGGCAATAGGACAGTAAAAAATATTAATATTCCAACCAATAAAATAACTGCACAATTGTTTGAGCAGAATAATTTTGTACATATGGAAACCATTGTTAGAAATATTCCTAATAAAAGGATGCCTCTGATGAATAGCCCAACTAATGTTCCTGGGCAAACAGGGCAAACAATGAAAAATGAATACATCGTTATATGTAAAAAGATATAAAGTATGCAACTAAAAAAACTTGTGAAAAATTTAGAAGATATAAAGAGTAAAGGGTTTATTGAGACAATTCGGAAAGGCCCAACCGCTGTTGGTTATTTACTTGAAAAAGAACTAGGGCTTAGAGAAACCAATATAACAATTCCAGATATAGGAGGTAGGATTGAAATTAAAGCAACAAGAAAAAACACCAACTCTTTAATTACTCTCTTTACATTCAATAGAGGTGTATGGAGAATGAAGCAAAAAGACCTTATAAATAAATATGGCTATAGAGATGCACAGGGGAGACAGTCATTATATGCTACTGTTAGTGCAAAAGTTAATAATGTTCAAGGATTCTTTTTAGAAATAGATAATGACAAGCATCTTGTTTTGCTCAAAAATGCAAAGGAAGATGAAACCATTGCAGAATGGAGTACCTATGTTATTGCAGGTAAATTTATGACTAAACTAGATAGATTGCTATTGATATTAGCAGATTCTAAAATGGTTGATGAGAAAGAATTTTTTCATTATAATGAAGCTTATATTTTAGAAAATCCAACACCTGAAAAATTTTTGGAAGGATTTAACAGAAATGAATTGATGATTGATTTGCGAATGCATTTAAAAGATTACGGTGGTGTCAGGAACCATGGAACGGCTTTCAGAATTTCTGAAAAAAATCTTACCGACCTATACACAAAGAAAAGAAGATTGATATAAAATATACTATAAAAATAGAGCTTGACCTTTTTGCCATATCTTTATGTTTTATGGTAATTCTGTATGAGTACGTTATAGAGCACAACACATTGAAGTTTTTATTTCACTGTATAAGGCTATTTGCAACGAGGTTATTAGTATGGAAGGCATGCAACACATTACATGGATACCGTTTGATATAGCTACCCGCTACATGGTTGATGTTTTTACCGGGTTAGGCGTTCCGCATGACGATGCGTTAATATGTGCAGATGTTTTAATTACCGCTGACAAATTTGGTATCGATTCACATGGCGTTAACCGATTAAAACCAATATATTATGACAGGATAAAACAGGGCATCCAGAAACCTGTTACTCAATATGCTGTTGTTAAAGAAGGACCAACAACTGCCGTGATAGATGGCAATGATGGGATGGGGCAGGTCATAGCCTACCGCTCAATGCAGATGGCTATTGATAAGGCAAAAAAATATGGTATGGGTATGGTTGCCGTACGTAATTCCACTCACTATGGCATTGCCGGGTATTATGCCAAAATGGCTGCTGATAATGCTATGATAGGTATAACCGGAACCAATGCAAGGCCTTCGGTGGCGCCAACATTTGGCGTTGAAAACATGCTGGGTACCAACCCTCTTACCTTTGGCATCCCTGCTGATGAGAATTTTCCGTTTTTGCTTGATTGCGCCACCAGTGTAAGTCAACGCGGCAAAATCGAGGTGTATGCCCGCCTTGACAAACCTCTTCCCCCAGGATGGGTTATCGATAACCATGGCAATTCCTGTACTAACCCTCATCAGGTACTTGATGGGCTTATTAAAGGGAGCATGGCTCTGACCCCATTGGGCGGTATTGGCGAGGATGGCGCAGGGTATAAAGGGTATGGCTATTGTACTGTTGTTGAGATACTGTCGGCGGCACTGCAGGCGGGGAGCTATTTAAAAATGCTCAGCGGCTTTGACATGCAGGGTAATAAAGTGCCATACCATTTAGGACATTTCTTTATTGCTATTGCTATTGAGGCGTTTACCGACATTGCATCGTTCAAATCAATTACCGGTGATATCCTGCGTCAGTTGCGCAATTCAGCCAGAATGCCAGGTCAAAAGAAAATCTACACGGCAGGCGAAAAGGAATACCTCACTTACCTGGAGCGTAAAGATAAGGGTGTGCCGGTCAATAACGAAGTAATGAAAGAGCTTGTAGCCATGCGCGATGAGCTGAATATAACAGGATATGAACTGCTTACCTTGCATGCTTCATGAACAGTGTGGCGTGCTATGATGGCAAATGAAAACCATAGCAATGATGAATTTCCCCGAGAGATAACGTTTAAGGTGATTTTTCACAACACTCTATTTCTTAAAGAGATGCTCATCAATATTTGTGCCGAGAATACTATTGATGCACACATTACTGAACGTGAAAGCAAGCAAGGGAAATTTATTTCATATACCATTACTGCGCTGTTTGCCCACGAAGAAGTGTTACATGCAATTTGTAGCCACATAACACGGCTGGATGGCTTCATCACCATGTTTTAGCACTATTGGTTGGCGATAGTTCCGGTAATCTGTGTACACTCAAGATTATCTGCATGTAGTATATGAGCTTTGCTGCTTTCCATGAAACGGTGTGCACCCTTTACTACAACCCTGCATACAGCAAATTTTAACCGGCAAAAACTGCTGTATGAAAACATTGCAATACATTGACATGAAAACATTTTCCATGGCTATCATTATCATGTATGCACCATGGCAACGAGGCTTAGATGAAAATAGCAACGGGCAGTATAGAAGGTTTTTACCAGAAGATAAAAGTAGTGTGCACCTGACAGATAATAAAAAAATGCTATACATTATACTATTCAATGCAAAGCTGCGAAAATGTTGACATTGGATGTCTTCTGATATATTATTATATAGGTGTCCTGATAAAATTTCAATGGAGCACTTAAAACTTGAACTTGCAAACATTAATTATAAAGTGGTTGAAACTTTTGTTGACATACAAATATACTGTGATTATATGTCACAATTCTCTCCTCTGTATACGTCACTTCATCAAATACTATTGCAGTGAGGTATTTCTATGAGCATCCTTACCACAATTGAATCCAACCTTAAAGACGCAATGAAAAGCAAAAATGAACTGTTAAGCAGTACCTTGCGTATGATGAAATCGGACATACTGTATGAAAAGACTAAGAGTACGCAGGAGCTTACCGATGAAAAAATCATTGAGGTGTTAACACGCAGCGCCAAAAGAAGAAAAGAAGCAATAGCTGAATATGAAAAAGCCGGCAGAGATGACCTTGCTCGTAAAGAAAAGCAGGAACTTGAGATAATCATGCAGTATCTACCTCAGCAGATGAGTGCTGATGAGATAGCCTCTCATGTTGATGCAGTGATTGCTTCAATGGGAACTATCACCAATAAGGATACCGGTAAGGTCATGGGGCAGGTGATGAAAGACCTGAAAGGGAAAGCAGACGGGCAGATTGTAAAACAAATAGTTGCTCAAAAACTTGAAAAATTGTAGATTGCACCATATATTTATAACAAATGGCTATACCCCGCGATACGATTGAACATATACGGCAGAAGGCTGCCATAGAAGATATCATACGGCGTTATGTTCCCACTCTTACAAAAAAGGGTAAGAACTATGTTGGTCTGTGCCCTTTTCATAAGGAAACAAGCCCTTCATTTACTGTCTCGCCTGATAAGCAGATGTTTTATTGCTTTGGCTGCCATGAGGGAGGCAATGTATTCACCTTCATAGCAAAGGTAGAGCATGTAGATTTTGTTCAAAGTGTAAAGATTGTCGGCGAGATTGTCGGCATTCCTGTTCGTAATGAGGAAAAGCAAAACGATGAATATACAACATTACTGGCAATAAATGCAATGATAGCAGAGCGTTACCGTCAGGCGTTGATGTCAGCGGCAGGAAAGCGTGCTCTGGACTATCTCTTGCATCGTGGGGTTACCCAACAGGGTATTGACGAATTCCAATTGGGATATGCACCTGATGAATGGCAGTATGCAACCGATATTTTGCGACAGAAGAATGTTCCGCTTGATATAGCCGTTAAAACCGGTAATATCAATAAATCGGTAAAAAATACTATAACCCATTATTATGACAGGTTCCGGAACAGGGTAATATTTCCAATCTTTGACCAAAAAAATGAAATAATTGGTTTTGGTGGTAGAATTATTGAATCTGGCGAGCCAAAATATATGAATTCTCCCGAATCACTGGTATTTCAGAAGCGGAATATTCTGTATGGATTCAACAAAGCACGGCAGCACATTGCTGAATTGGGCAGGGCTATTGTTGTTGAAGGCTATCTTGATGTTATTGGAGTATATCAGGCTGGGATTCAGAATGTTGTTGCACCGCTTGGCACCGCCCTTACGCAGGAGCAGCTACAACTGCTGTCGCGCCTGAGCAATGAGGTAATTATTGTTTTTGATGCCGATTCAGCGGGGGTAAAGGCATCGTTGCGTTCGCTTGACGTTGCAGCAAACCTTAACATAACTATAAAAATAGCGCAGTTGCCCGAGATGGACCCATTTGATTTTGTCAACAAACGTGGTGCACGGGAATTTATGGCTGTTGTTGATAGTGCTCTCAAGCCGGTTGATTTTCGCATTGAGCGGATTATTGCAGAAAATAAAGGAAAATCACAGGTTAATGTACTGAAGCAGATTTTTGGCATTTTACGTACTATCCCATTTGAGGTTGAACGGCAGCACTATTTTAAAAAGCTAAGTTCAGTGTTTCAGGTTGATGAAAAGGCAATACGAGCTGATTATGAACGTTTTACAAAAGGTAAAACAACTAATGGGGTGATAGTTACCGATAATAATACTGTTGATTTTTATGCAAAAAGCCAGCGGGAATTGGTATTACTTTTATGCAATTATCCCCTGCTTATTGAAAATGCCATTGTTGATTGCCCATTACAGGATTTTACTGATACTGTAGCAAAGAATATCTATCAGACATTGATTGCTTTGTATGAAGACAATGAATCTTTTTCACTGGAAAAGATGTTTGATTTTTATCCTGAAGGTGAAGAAAAAAAATTGCTGACACAGGGCTTTTCAAAACAATTTTCATTTGAAGATCCTCATGTTGCATATTCGGAAATTATACTAAATATGAAGCTTTTCACAATCGACAAAAAAATTAATGAATTTGCAGAAAAAATTGAAAAGGACAATCGTGAGAATATACAATATTATATAACCGAGATTGAAGTATTGCGACGTGAAAAAGAAAAGTTAACTTCGTACATCTACAATAAAGGAAGTATCAAACATTAATGAAATAGTAGTTGTTTATAACATCAATACAGGGATTGTATGAATTCTTGTGATTGTTATCAATGATTTTGTAAGTAATAATAATTTTAATGTAAAGGGTAGAATTAATTATGGCAAAAGGCGATGTACTTTTAGAGAGCATTCCGGAGGTTAAAAAACTTGTGGAATTGGGTATATCAAATGGTGAAATTACCTATGATGAGCTCAATGATATTTTACCCGACAAGATATTAAATTCTGATAAGATTGATGATATTTTTATTCTATTGAACCAATTGGGCATTGATGTTGTTGAAGAACCAACTCGACGAAATGATGCTGCACCATTAAAAAAAGAAAAAACGCATTCCAAAAAATCATCTTCTTCATCATCTGAAACAGGCGTTTCAGATGATCCAATACGGTTATACCTGAAAGAAATAGGGAAGGTGTCGCTTTTATCGGGTGACCAGGAGGTTAAATTAGCAAAACGAATAGAAGAAGGTGAAATATTAATTGAAAATGCTGTTCTGGACTCAACGGTGCTGCTCAATGAACTTGTTAAAAATCACTCAAAAGTAAAAAGCGGTAAGATTAAGTTAACTGATATTTTGCGTATTAACAAGCTGTACTATTTTTCTTCGTTTGATATGCACGATCTTGAAAAACGATATGAAAATAATATGAGCATTATCATTGCTGAAGATAAAAAGATAATGCAAAGTCAAGCCAAACTTAAAAAGTTATCTGAAGATTCAAAAAAAGCATTAGAGTTGAAAGAAAAGATGATGGCATCCCGCAGTAGTATCAGGGAGGCATTGATAAACTTACAGGTGCATGAAAATGAGATAAATAAAACTGCACAGCGAATATTATCAATGGTTGCCCGTATAAAAGAAACCCGTCATTTTTTTAATAATCTGGAAAACAGTTTTAACAAAACTGTCAAAGAGCTGAAGCAGTTTGGGCGTAAATTAGAAAAGAATGAAGATGTAAAAAAGATATTAAAAGAGCTGAAGATTAAAAATAAAGATGAGCTTTTAGAGATAGTTAAGGATATCAGAAACAATGAGCGGAAGATACGCAGGATTGAGCAGGAAGCTGGTTCAACCTGTGACGAAATTATGGAATGGGGAACACAGATTGAAATAGGGCATCGGAAAATATCACTGGCAAAGAAGGAACTTATCAATGCTAATCTGAGACTTGTTGTATCAATAGCCAAAAAATATGCAAATCGTGGCATGCACTTTTTTGACCTTATCCAGGAAGGTAATATTGGACTGATAAAGGCTGTTGATAAATTTGAATATCGAAAAGGATATAAATTTTCCACCTATGCAACATGGTGGATACGTCAGGCAATAACACGAGCTATATCTGATCAGGCGCGTACCATCCGTATTCCGGTACATATGATAGAGCAAATTAATAAGGTTATGCGTGAAACACGGTTGTTTCAACAGGAGTTTGGCCGTGAACCAAGTCCGGATGAATTAGCCGATAGATTAGGCTGGCATGTGAGCAAGGTAAAAGGTGTTAAAAATGTTGCCCGTGAGCCAATATCGCTTGAAACCCCCATTGGCGAAGAAGAAGACTCGCTACTGGGTGATTTTATAGAAGATAAAGAAGTGGATTCACCTGTTAATACAGCAGCATATCGCTTATTGTCAGAACAGATAAATGCTGTTTTAAGCACATTACCAGCACGTGAACAAAAGGTTATCCGTATGCGTTTTGGGCTGGATGATGGCTACTCGCATACGCTGGAAGAGGTTGGTTATGTGTTTAAAGTAACCCGTGAACGTATACGCCAGATAGAAGCAAAGGCTTTAAGGAGGTTGCGCCATCCTACCAGAGCACGAAAATTAAAAGATTACCTTGACTATATGTAATTAGTCTGTAAAATTTTAATAGTCCAATAGATAATTAATAGATAGAAGATGGTATCTTTTATCTATTAAATTAAAGGTACACTAATAAATCATTGTAATGCCCATTGTATAGTGTGAATAATTAATATGCATCATCAGGAAAATACAAATTTAATTAAAACTGTTACCATCGTTGGAGCTGGTTCCTGGGGTACAGCATTAGCTAATGTTATAGGGCACAATCACCCTGAAATGACTGTCAGGATGTGGGCGTATGAAAAGGATGTGGTGCGCACCATTAATAATAATCATATCAACACTGCATATCTTCCCGGTATTATACTGGCTGATTCTATAATTGCGTATCATGATCTCAAAGAATCAGTGAAACAAACTGACGCTATTATCATTGCCACTCCTTCAAAGGTTGTTTATGATATCTGTGTAAAATTACGACGTCATATACAGCCTGATACCTATTGTGGTTATCTTTCAAAAGGATTTTGTAAAATTGGCAGTGGGATATATACAATGTCGCAAACAATAGAACTTGCGTTGCCATTTTTAATGGATACAGTTTGTGCAGTATATGGACCCAGCCATGCCGAAGAGGTTTGTAAAGAATACCATACTGCATTACACATAGCAAGCAAATCCAATAGCTCAATTAATTTTTTTATGAACTTACTATCAAATGAGTACATAGAATGTATACCTATAAACGATATCATTGGTGTTGATTGTGGAAGCACCTTGAAAAATCCTGCTGCAATTGCTGCAGGGCTTATCAGCAACCTGCCACAATGTGGTGACAACCTCATGGGAGCTCTAATTGCACAGGCGCTGAAAGAGATGGTGCAACTGGGTAAATGTTTAGGAGGGCAGGAGGATACAATAACCGGTATAGCAGGTCTGGGTGATCTGGTTGCTACTGCATTAAGCCAGCATAGCAGGAACAGGAGGTTTGGTAAAGAAATAGGAGAGCAGATAACACAAAAAGGTACGACATTAAGTTTGTTCGATAGATTTCTTTTACGGTTTAAACCCGACGATGTTCTGGGAAGAATGGGTGGAAGGGTACATTACCTTGTTGAAGGAGCATATGCTATTGAACCCATTATTGAATTGGCTGATAGATATACCATCACCATGCCTATTTATCGTTCGTTATATGAGGTATTGTTAAATAAAAGAGATCCATGGCTTTTAATTGAGACTATAAAAAATCCCGCAAAATATGAAATTCTTACCCGCAGGGCGCGAATTAAAGCAAAGGAAAGAAAAAAAGGCATAGAGCGGATGAGCGGGCTCATATTCAAAAATATTGTCGTTGAACGAATGATCAAAGAACTATCTGTCCCTGAAAAAAAAAGAGAGGTGCTTGATCAAAAAAATGAATATATACAATTGCTGCACCAGTATAAACATCTAAAAAAACCTAAAAAATTTTTATATGAACTATCGCTCTATAACAATCTGAACGAAAAAAATTATGAAGAGCAGCTTAAAACAATTATAGAATTTTATTATACCAGCATAAGCGATAGATATGTATATTCATTTTCTTTATTAATGCTTAAAGCAGCACGGCTGTTTTTTTATATATATGGATTGCTATACCGGCGTAAAATAGTAGAATTTTTTGAGGAAAGAATTTCTTTAAGTGGTGATATTAAATATTTAAAAAAAATAGCAATGACAGCCAATCCGGTCTATATTTGTAACGCCAACCAGATTGCTGATTCAATTTTTGTTGTTCTGGCGCTCATAAAATTTATAACTATTCCTTTGCCGCGATTTAATATTAACAGCCAGTTATTAAAAAACTCTTTGTTGCGCTACCTTTTCAGGGTGAGTGGTGGTTATATTGTTGATAAAACACGGTATTCTTCTACACTGTATCGTGAGACACTGCTCAATTACATTTTAATCTGTGTTGAACATGGTATTACCATACTGTATTCAAATGATTCAAGTGCACCAAATGACGAAACAACTGACTCCATATCACAAAACGATATTATTCAGGATGTACTTATTGAAAGGCTATCAATTCTTTTACAACAAACATCAGAGGAGATTGCTATTATCCCTGTTGAAGTTGCCCATAAATATTATAACCCTGTTGGTATGCCGGTTTCTTTTCTTAAAATTTTCCGTAATGTAACAAAGGTAAATATTTCACGACCCATAACCATGTCTCATTTTTCAGCCAGCGAAGCGCTTGCTGAAGATACTAAGATGATGTTAAGGCTAAAGTTGCGCCATGATACACCGCTGTATCCCCATTATTTTGTAGCACATTCATTAAACAAGAATAGTGGAATTGCTGATATAAGGAAAATATCTGATGATGTTGATAGCGAGTTAAAATTAAGAAATTTAAAAAACTCTTATGACGTTTCAAAAATAGTCCAGGATGGATTAGACTTTCTTGAGTTGAACGGCTATGTAATGATAAAAAACACCCTGGTATCAGTAGCGGATAATAATACTGAAGCAATACGTTATTTTGCAGGTTATTTGCTATAGCTTACTGTATCAGTTTATATAAGAAAGAAAATACATCATCAAGTGAGTATGCTGCATAGAGAGTACTTCCGTTTTGTCTGTCATCGATTGGCTCTTCTGCAATCCTTTGGCTCCATCCTCCGGTGAAAACACAGCTTATTATTGGTTTCCCATATTGCCATGCATACGATAGTTCGCTCAGTGTTCCCGATTTTCCACAAATTGAAATAACAACATCTGCTGATAAAACATTGATACTGTTACGTGCAAAACCTATTCCAGTTGGAATGACGATATCACAATAACTATTGGCATCATTGAATGTATCAAATGGCAAAATACCAACTACAATACCACCGTTATCATGCGCACCCTTTGATGCTGCTTCCATAACGCCAGTTCGGCCACCGGTAATAAGTATCCAGCTATTGCTTGCTATAAACGCCCCAATGACGTATGCCGTATCGTAATGTACAGTATCATCAGATGATCCTATGATAACAATTTGTTTTTTTCTCATGAAAAAGCTCTTTATTTATCGAAAATGAAGGATTTCTATCAATGTTGGGGTAATTTCTTCTTCCTTTTCAATGGTTTTTTTATAAAATTTTGCCGGGATGGATATTTCTTTATAAACAATGGTAAATAAACGGGTGTTGATATCGGGATTTGTACTGATACACAGATATCGGTTCATAGAAAGAGCAAACGCATATTGACCAAAAATATCAATTAATCTGTTTTTTATTATAGATGAAACCTCTAAAAGTGAATATAAACCAAAATGGCTCAGAGTGCTGAAGGGTGATATCAAATGGATACCATACAATGTAAGTGGAGCAGGCAGTAATTTGCTGCATGTTTGATGAATGTACTGCAATGTACAGTTGGGTATATCTAAGGACATACTATCGGTAACTGTCAATGGACTCATCAACGTTTTAAGCTGAGCTGCAAATTGAAGAAATGAATCTTTTGAAAAAAAGGATGATGATGTTATTGCTATAAAAATAATACTAAAACTTTCAGAGTTCACTATCAATGAGCTATGGAAAGAAAAATTTTGACTTACTTTATCATGTACACAGTAATCAAGTAAAAATCGGGGTGGTGATGAAAAAAAATCTTTATCGCACATGCTGTTAATGGTAGTGATAAAGGTATCGGGACCGTAAAAAGAACAAATTTTACAGCATGGTTCACCGGGTAAATATGCCACTAAAGCGGAAAAAATAGAAAAGTTATAGGCGTTATGGGTGCCAAGACAATTGATGATATAATCTTCATATTGTTTTCCAATGTTATCATTTTTCAGCTTTTCGGTATATGCATTATAACGCTGCAATGCTTCATCAAATGATATATCACCTTCAGAAAACGAAAGGATGGTCTGTTGAATTTCTTTTAAAAAAGTGGTATAATCATTTTTCATTGTATACCGTTTTAAAGCTTTCATTGTTGACAGGGACACAGCTTTCTGTGCCCCTGTCATTGATATTATTGATATTCATTAAGAACATTTGATGCAATAACAAGCCGTTGAATTTCTGATGTCCCTTCATATATTTCGGTAATTCGTGAATCGCGGTAAAATCGTTCAACCGGATAGTCCTTTATATAACCGTAACCGCCAAAAATTTGCAAAGCTTTATGCGTTACACGATGCGATGTTTCAGAGGCAAAGAGTTTAGCCATTGCTGCATTTTTTGAAAATCTACGTCTGTCTGCTCCACTTCCAATGAGTATTGCAGCCTGATAGGTTAAAAGGCGAGCAGCCTGAATTTCAGTAGCCATGTCAGCTAACATCCATTGAATAGCCTCCTGTCGGGCAATAGGCTGGTTAAATTGTACTCGCTCCAGAGCATATTTAGCCGCAGCATCCAGAGCAGCCTGGGCAATACCTAAAGCCTGAGCAGCAATACCAACGCGTCCACCATCCAGGGTATGCATTGCAATCTTAAAGCCATCCCCCTTTTTCCCTAAAAGGTTACCTTCAGGCAGTTCGCAATTTTCAAAAACAAGTTCAGTGGTTGAAGAAGCACAAATGCCAAGCTTATCTTCAGTTTTGCCCACTGAAAAGCCCGGAGTACCTTTTTCAACTATAAACATACTCAATCCCTTATGGCCAACACCCTTTTCAGTAATTGCCATTACTACAGCAACGCTGGCAACACCGCCATTGGTAATAAAATTTTTTGTCCCGTTCAAGACCCATTTACCATTCTTAAATTCAGCAGTAGTTTTTGTTCCAGCCGCATCAGAACCTGCATTTGGTTCGGTTATTCCAAAGCAGCCAATCCACTCGCCTGTGCATAATTTTGGCAAAACCTTTTTTTTCTGTTCGTCGGTGCCAAAATAATAAATTGGCGAAAGGCACAATGAATTATGAGCAGAAACGATAACACCGGTGGACGCACAGCCTCGTGAAATTTCCTCAACAGCTATCGCATAGGCAAGGTAATCCATTCCGGAACCATTGTACTCTTCCGGATATACAACGCCCATCATCCCCATATCACCTAACTTTTTTACATGTTCCCATGGAAATTCATGTGTTTTATCATAGTGCTCAGCTTTTGGGGCAAGTTCATTATCAGCAAATTTTCTGCACATATCTTTTACCATTTGCTGTTCTTCAGATAGATTAAAATCCATAAACCGATCTCCTTATTATATCTGTATAATAATGTCTTTTTATTATTGTGTAAAATAAACTATGTTTTTGTCAAGGCAATAACGAACAGTGTTGTAAAATGGGATGCTTTTTTATGTTGAAAAAAAGATTGCTACTTTATATAAATGGTTATAAAAAATTATAGTGGGCGATAGTTATGGTAATTAAGGACAATGGTATGATAAAAAAATCAATAGCATTATTAGCTTTTTGCGTTATGACCTCATGTGGCTATTTTCGTGTTACCGATCTTAAATCAACAAAAGTATGCACCATTCCTTCCGGTACAGCATTGCATGCAATAAGCATCAATTATAATGAATCAGGACTTCAGGATATGAGTTTTGGTGTGGTACTGGCTGATGATAAAGTATACGTAAAGGATAATATTCAGAGGAAGGTTCTTGTTTATGACCGGAATGGGAATTGTAAAATTGCAATAGGTAATGTTTCCGGTATAGCAGATGAAAAGGATGTAAAGAAGACACAGGTTTCATTTGATGCCATTGGAACAATGGTTATTGATTCGGAAAATAATCTGTATGTACAAAACCGATTGACCTCGGTGCAGCGTATAAGCGCAGCGGGAACTCAGATAGACATGTCGCCATCATTTATCCTTGTATTTAATAAAGAAGGTAATTTGCAATATACCATTGGTCAAACGGGGATGCCAACGGTGCCATTTTATTATATTGAATATCTTGAGATAGATAACAATGACAGGCTTTTTGTTATAGCCAGGACCTATGATATATGGAGCGTTTACCGGTTTGATAAAAGGCAGCGCGATTACTACATGACATTTACAAAAACACATTTTGTGGATATGGTCGATGCAAATACCTCGTATACCGGAAAAATTGAAAATATAAAAATACTCAGTAGTGGGGATGGTTTTGTTCTTTCGGTTGCCTATTATCATAATACACGGTTTAAATACAGAAAAATATATAGCTATGATATAAAAAGCTCAAAGCCAACTGAAATTTTAAAGATTTCAGAACCCAAAAATGAACTTTTTACGGTAATTCAAAATAAGTATATCTATCTGTGGAATGTAGAAGATACCAATGATGTTAAATTTTTATTGTACAATTTTGACGGAACAATCATTGGCAACATCAGGTGTAAATTTCCCCAGCAGGTGTTATTTTCTGATATTGGTATAAGCAATGAAGGCAAACTGTATTCATACCATGCCTATGCAAGCGGTTTGGAAATATATGAATGGGAATAAAAAACTATTTAAACGCAGCACAATGAAGGCATAGACAATGGTAGTAAGTATGATTATACTGTATATATACGGGAAGTGATTGAACATGAAAGTAGTAACCGCTTTGCAGATGCAGGAGATTGATAGGTTAACCATCAATGAATATGGAATCCCTGGCGAAGTGTTGATGGCTATTGCCGGGAAATCAGTTGCTGATTATATTAAAACGTATTTATATGCTGATGCCATTGCTGTACTATGCGGGGTTGGCAATAACGGTGGTGATGGGTATGTTGCAGCATATTTTTTATCGCAATATATAAAAACGGATATCTTTGTTGCTGGAGCTACTCAAAAGTTAACACCATCATCGCGTATATATTTTGAACTTTGTAAAAAAACCGCAATACCCGTTTATGAGCTTACTGATACAATACTCCAAACGGGTATTTTTAATAATTATGATATTATTGTTGATGCATTGACCGGAACGGGTTTTTCGGGTACTCCCAAAGGTTTGCTGCTACAGGGTATTGAAGCTATAAATAAAAGTTGCAAAGCAGTGGTGTCCATAGATATGCCAAGTGGACTGCCAGCGGATGGGATACTGCAATCCGAAGCTATTGTCAAAGCGCATGTTACGGTAACGATGGGATTGCCTAAAGTAAATCTGGTTACTTATCCGGGAAAAGATTATGCAGGTCATGTTGTTGTTGCTGACATTGGATTTCCAGAAGTTTTGCTCAAGTCTAATGACATCAAACGACAGCTCATTGATGATGATTATATTATCAGTAACTATCGCCCACAAAAAAATTACGATGCTCATAAAGGTACAAACGGACATTTGCTCTGCATTGGTGGATTTGATGGTATGGAGGGTGCGATAATGCTTGTGTCTGAAGCTGCATTTGCAGCAGGCATAGGGCTTGTGACCATAGCAACCACGCCTAAAGCTCGCACTATCATTGCAGGTAAAATAAAAGAGGCGATAACAAAAGAGATAGAGCTTGATGATTATGCTGATGTTTTTATTGATGAAATGACTCATGAAGTACTGAAGCAAAAACAATTTATTGAGTTAACGGAGCGTATAACTACAATACTACAACAGTTGATAACTTCAACGCGATGCAGTGCATGTGCCATTGGGCCAGGTTTAGGTAGAAGTATTTTTTCAGCAGCCGTTGTTAAGTCAGCAATTGCCATAGTGAAAGAACGCGCTATCCCTGCCATCATTGACGGCGACGGCTTGTTTCACTGCGCCATGTTACATGAGAATTTTTCCCCGGACAAAACATGTATTATTACACCACATTTTAAAGAGGCATCTAGATTGTTGAATGTACCTGTAGACGATATAAAACAGGATCGTTTATCCTTTGCTGAAAAATTGGCAGGTGCAACAGGCGCAATAACAGTATTAAAGGGTCCAGCTTCAATTGTTTCTGATGGAGTGCATACCACCATTAATACCACCGGGAATCCTGCGCTTGCAACGGGTGGTTCCGGAGATGTTCTTACAGGGATTATTGGTTCGTTGCTTGCTAACAGGATTACCCCTCTTGTTGCTGCATCGTTAGGTGTATATATACATGGCAAAGCTGCTGATATATATTGTGATGATTCAGGTTATACCATAATGCAGGCTGGCGATATAATCCAAAATATAAGGAAAGCATATGGGTGTTTACCATGGATGTGAGATTGTGTAATAACATGGTATTATGCTGATAGCTTTTTTCCCGATAAGTAAAAAAATACATACACTGCCCAAAAGCAAGTCACAAAAATATTGGCAATAAATTGATAATTGATGTTGACAAAATAATAATAGTTTTGTACAAAACTAATTATCGATGTTGAGAATATCATAATGATACATGAAAAGAATTTTTTATATCATTTATCGCAAATACGTCAAAAGCTGTTTTTTTATTTAGAAAAACAGATGGCGCATCACGGCATTCATGATATAGCTCCGTCATATGGTGATATTTTGTATGTTCTTGATAAAAAAGGGGTGATGACATTACAGCAGTTAGGTTCATTAACCATGAAGGATAAATCAACGGTATCATCGGTTGTAACCAGGCTTGAGAGGTTAGGATACATACAGAAAAAAATAAGTAACGATGATAAACGTTTAACCTTAATAAGTATAACACGTAAAGGGAAAAAGTATAAACCAGTGTTATTAGAACTATCCCGTGCAATGAACAAAAAATGTTTTTATGGTATCAGTAAAGATGAAAAAGCAATGCTTTTTAAAATATTACAGAAGATATATGAAAATGCAGACAGGTTATAATTACAACTTTTTGTATTAATAAATTGTTGGATCAGTGATAATGTTTCCAATGTATTGTTTTGATTTCATGATGGCCGGTTTATGGCTGCTCATAGGGGATGAAAAGTATGCAAACCGGAACAAATGCTCCTCTCGCCTTGCGAAGGAGAGGGGCCGGGGGTGAGGTTAATATTTCTATGTTGGTAAGAGTGGTAATACATGTTGATAGCAACAATGTATGATGATGTAACCCAGATTAAGATGTCACGCGAAGTGGATGGGAAGGGTATTTATTGGGTTGCAGCGTATTTAATTGATGGGCTGCTCGTTGATACGGGATGTATGTTTACAGCACAGGAGTTGCTTGATTTTTTGAAAGATAAAGAAATATTGCAGGTGGTGAACACGCACTTCCATGAGGATCATGTTGGTGCAAATAAATTATTGCAAGAACAACGTGGTGTTGCTATTTATGCTCATCCTGATTCTATTCCACTGATTGCATCAAAGCAATTTTTGTATCCATACCAGGAATTTGTTTGGGGCTATCCTGAGCCATCTGTCACGGCGCCCGTTCCTGCATTGATTAAAACAAATAAGTATACATTTTCAGTGATTGAAACACCTGGCCATAGTGCTGGACATATCTCGTTAATTGAAAGGTCCAGAGGATGGTGCTTCTCAGGTGACATCTATTCCAGAGTCAAGGTAAAATTTATTCGGCCGGAAGAAGATGTTGCTGATTGTATTGCTTCTATGGGAAAGATTATGTCCATGCTGACTGAGCGGTTGGTATTATTTACATCGGTAGGAAAAATTGTAGAGGATGGACGGCAAGAGCTATCGGATACTATTAATTATTTTAATGAGCTTGCTGGACAAGTGGCAATCTTATTGCAAAAAGGATGTGATACCAATACTATTATCAATACGTTGTTTGGGGGCGAGCATAGCTTTGCGGATTTAACCAATGGACAATATACAACACGCAATCTGGTGAATTCATTGATAACAATGGTGAAAAACAACTAAAATTTTGTTAATGCTTGTTATAGTTATAGTGAATGAGTTTTTCAAGCTATACATTATCATGAAATTAAAAATATACTGTTTAGAAAAGAAGTTGTTATTACACTGTTCGCGCATGCATTACAAAGACGTCTTCTAATGTTGGGAGTATTGGCATTAATTTTGATTCAATCCCTTTTGACAAAAGAAGTGCTTTGATTGTAGCAGTTGATGCAAAATTTTTATCTACTACGATATGAATATCGGTTCCAAAAAGAGCAACCTCAATTATTTCATGTATATTCCCTAAGATATCATACGCCTGTAAAAATTTATTGGTGGTGATTTTTATTATTTTATATGGCAGATTTTCTTTTAAATTTTGTGGTGTATCAAGTGCAATAATCTTACCTGCAATAATCAGAGCTATTCTGTTACAATGTTCTGCTTCATCCATGTAGTGGGTTGTTACAAATACTGTTTTCCCCTCGTTAGCAAGCTTATAAATTTCATCCCAGAATATCCTGCGCATAAGAGGATCAACTCCTGATGTTGGTTCATCCAGAAATAAAATTTGTGGATCATGAATTAAAGCTGTACCTAATGCAAGTCGCTGTTTTATTCCAGGCGGAAGATTTTTTACCACCGTGTGTCTGTGAGATATAATATCAACTATCTCCATGATATAGTGCATGCGTTGTTTTAATTGTGCAGTGCCCAGTCCATAAATGGTTCCATAAAATTTTAAATTTTCTTCTATGCTTAAATCTTCGTACAGTGAAAATTTTTGCGACATGTATCCAATACTGTTTTTAATTTCCCATTGTTGTTTAACAATATCATAGCCGGCAACAGTACCAACGCCATCATCGGGTTGTAATAATCCGCACAACATCTTTATGGTAGTGCTTTTACCGGCACCATTAGGTCCAAGCAGTCCAAATATTTCACCCTTTGAAACAGAAAAACTTATTGCATTCACTGCTGTAAAATCGCCAAAACGCCTGGTAATGTTGTTTACGATTACTGTATACATAAATATGGTTACCTTTTGCCAAATTGCCATATGCTGATACGTAAAATAACTATGCTCATCACCAGAAGAATGATGATATTGTGCCATAGATAATATAAACCGCTCCCTTTAAGAAATATTCCCCTGACGATTTCTGCAAAATAGCGCATTGGATTTAAATAAGTAACAAGCTGGATGACTTTGGGCATAGAATAAATAGGGAATATCACACCTGACAATAAAATTGACGGAAAAAAGAACATGAGTGATGATAACATTGCCTGCTGTTGTGTTGATGAAACCGATGATATGAACAGCCCAATAGCTAACGTAGAGACAATGTAAATAATACCAGATAATAATAAAAACACAAAGCTTCCTCTGAATGGGATGCCAAACCAGAAAATTGCAATGGCAGTAACCATTATAATATCAATAAAGGCAATAATGGCAAAGGGAACAAGCTTGCCAATCATATATTCTTGAGGTTTAAGCGGTGATACTTTAATCTGCTCCATTGTTCCAGTTTCCCTTTCTTTTACTATGGACATGGAGGTGAGCATAATAGTGATAAGTGCTATGAGCATTGCTATAACGCCCGGGAGGTAAAAGTTTACACTCTTCAAATCCTGATTAAACCAGTAGCGTGGGATAAGTTCTATAAAGCTTTGTTGCAAACCGATTTGTGATTGCAATAATATCTTCATTTTAATAATACTTATAAATTGTTCCTGTATATATGAAAGTGTTATGGAATTGATATATGATTGTATAACTGATGCACGGCTGGAATCGGTTCCATCAAGGATAACCTGCAATGCAACAGGCTTCCCGGTTTTTAAAGCTTTTGAAAATCCGTTTTCTATTTCAAGATAAAAGTCTGTATCACCCTTTTCAATAAGGGTCATTCCCTGTTTAGGCGAGTCAATATAAGAATGCAGGGCAAAATATGGCGATGCAACAAATTGCTGAATAAAAATTCTGCTCTGAGCTGTCCTATCCCTATCATATACTGAAAATAAAACATCATTGACATCCGTATTGACCGCATAGCCAAATACCAATGTCATCAGGATGGGTGGGACAATGATGATTGCTCTAAAATTAGTATCTCGTATTACAAGTGTAAATTCTTTCCTTATCATAATTTTTATGTTATTCAGTGATAGTTTCATGTAACTATCCTATATATTGTAAGTTTATTTTTTTAATGCCAACTATCACCATAACTAATGCAAAGATGACCATGAAGATGATCTGTGTTGAAAGAAGTGATGCAGCCAGCCCTTTTATAGCTATACCTTTGATAAGAGAAACCATGTAACGGGCAGGAATAATATAGGTTATTGCCTGTAAAATGATGGGCATATTTTTTATAGGGAAAATAAATCCTGATAAAAGTATCGTAGGCAGATAGGTGGCAATCATAGCTACCTGTATTGAAAGTACCTGAATTCGTGTTGCCGATGAGATAACAAGTCCAAAGGTGCAGGTGCCAATAAGAAAGAGAGTAGAAACCAACATGAGCTCGGCAAAACTTCCTCTGATGGGTATATCGAAGACAAAATATCCAACAAGGTAGGTAATAACGACATCAAAGATGCCAATGAAAATATAAGGGAGTAGTTTGCCAATAATAATCTGATATGAGCGCACCGGGGTTGTTATAAGGCTTTCCATAGTTCCTCGCTCCCACTCGCGTGAAATGGTGAGTGATGTTATAAGAGCACTGATGATGGCAAGAACAATCACAATAATGCCAGGGACAACAAAATTTTTGCTTTCCAATTCTTCGTTATACCATATGCGTGTTTCAACTGAAATTGGTGTTATACTATTGCCATATCCCAGGCTGTTTAATGCATTGTGTTGTAATTGCAGATTATATTGCGATATAATTGCATTAAAGTATCCTGATGCTATGGTTGCAGACATGGAATCTGAAGCATCTAATAACAACTGAACCTGTGATGATTTGCCGCTTTTAAGTTTTTTAGTAAAATCAAAAGGGATAACGAGCGCTGCTACGGCTTTGTTGCTGTTGATAATGGCGTCAATATCGTGAAAGCTATGGACATACCCACTATACTGCAGATATTCACTGTGCATAAATATTTCTGCAAACTGGCGTGAGAACGATGTTCTGTTCTGGTCATAGATAACAAATGTAACATTTTTTACATCCATATTCAAAGCATAGCCAAATATAAGCACTAATAATGCCGGAGTAAAAAGGGATAGTATAAGGCTTCGAATATCACGGTATATGTGGATCCATTCTTTCTGAGCTATCGCAATAATGCGCAAAAGACTTATCATGTTCACCTCGGTGCAATTGCTTCAACAAAGATGTCTTCTAATGACGGCGTTGTCTTATGAATTGTGAGCACTGATATTTTATGTGAAAATAAAAGTTTTTCAATAGCAGGCAAAGACATTGCAACATTGTCAACAAACACACGCACTGCATTTCCGCTGCGGAGTGCATGCATATATTCAGGATTTGTCTTTAGTATTTGTTCAGCCTCAACAGGTCTATTGGTTACAATTTCAAGTAATGGTTTGTTGATCATTGCTTTAATACCTGTTGGAGTATCCACTTTTAAAAATGAACCATGGTACATCAGGGCAACACGGTTGCAACGTTCGGCTTCGTCTAAGTATGCGGTGCTGACTACAATAGTTACTCCTTCCACACACAGATCATATAGTATCTTCCAGAACTCACGCCGTGAAACAGGGTCAACACCATTGGTTGGTTCATCCAGCAATAAAATTGCAGGTTTGTGAACAAGACAGCATGCCAGCCCCAACTTTTGTTTCATGCCACCTGAAAGCTTTCCGGCTAATCTATCTTTAAACGCTTCAAGATTGCTGAAATTCCAGAGCACCGGTAATGTTTTTTTAATTTCTTTTTCGCGCAATCCAAATATTTTGCCAAAGAACATGATGTTTTCAAGTACCGTTAGGTCTTCATATAGCCCAAAACGTTGTGGCATGTAACCAATATGCTCTTTAACATGATAGATAGCATCCTGATATGGTTTATTGCCAAAAAGTGTTGTACCTATATCAGGTTGCAAAATGCCAGCCATGATTCTTAGCAATGTGCTTTTGCCGGCACCATCAGGCCCTACAATACCAACAAGCTCACCTTTTTCCAGTTGTAATGAAACATCGTTAACTGCAATAATGCTGTTAAACTGTTTAATGAGTCCCTTAACCTGTATCATTATTCACCTGTTACTATAACAGCATCTGCAGGCATTCCTGGTTTTAATTCTTTATTGCTGTTATCAATAGTTATTTTTACAGCAAAGACTAATTTCACGCGTTCCTCTTTTGTCTGGATAGTTTTTGGTGTAAACTCAGGCTTATTGGCAATAGCCACCACCTTTCCGGGAAAGGGTTTGTCAGGATAACTATCGGTATACACAAACGCCTTTTGCCCATGCTTTACCCGGCCAATATATCTTTCATTAACGTATATCTTTATCCATGCTTTTGTTAAATCAGCTAACGTCATGATGGAACTGCCGGGGAGGGCAAGCTCGCCTACCTCTAAATTCCGTGTAAGCACAACACCTGCAACAGGTGCATACAACACCGCCTGATCAATAGTTGCCATAACAAAGTCATAATTTCCTTTTGCAACGTTGTATGCGGCAACAGCATTATCAAGTTCCCGCTGCGAAATAGAGCCGCTTGCAAAAAGCTCACGTGCCCGTTTTAAATTTTTTTCAGCATTGGTAAGGTTAGCCAGTGCTGAAAGTTTCTGAGCGCTCAGTTCATCGTATGCTAATTTAACAATAAGTGCTCCCTGTTTTACCTCCTCCCCTTCATCAAAAGGAAGCTCAACAACTCTGCCGGCAATTTTAGATGCTACCTCAACCTCGGTTACTTCAATAACGCCGGAACCTTCTATGCGGTTGTCGTTTTTGCCACTATATCGCAGCATTTCAAAATAGATGGTGACGCCAACAACAATAACCACTACCACAATAACAGGAATAATGCGTTTATTTTTCATACATTTCCTCGGTAAAAATTATTTCAGTACAGTCAAATCCCGTGTCTTTTTTAAGTTGGGCGATAGTACAATAGAAGTCATTGATTGCCTTGATATAACCCATGCGTGCAGAGGTAAGCTGCAATTCTGCATTTAACAAATCTGAATTTTTTATAACTCCAGCACGATAGCTTTCTTTAGCAATACGTAAACCTTCTGAAGCTGTTTCTATATTTTTGTTTTGTGCTATGATTGTTTCATATGCAGTGATAAGTTTGCCGTAATCTGTCCGTACAGCAATAATAATACTTTGTTTAACCTGTTTAATTCTTTCTTCAATTTCTTTAAGCTTTTCCTTTTCTTCACGCTCCACTCCCTGTACGGTATCAACAGGTACAAGCGAGCCCCAGCGATACGTTGCTGCAAATCGTATCTGCCATGTTGTTTGCCATTCTTTGTTACCAGTAATTGTAGACAAATCAAGAGATTGACCGGGGAAGGGAAGTGGAACATCGGATGTGTTGGGTAAAAGGTAAGTTTTACCATAGTACCCCGCAATGGAAAATGTTGGCCACAGATACACCGATTGGGTTGCTTCTATGCTATCTTTTACCATGTCCTTACGTAATGACAGTTGCAGCACCTCAGGCCGGTACAAAAGAGCCTTTTCAACCAACAAATTAACAATGGCAACTGGCTGAGGTTTTTTAATAGTGCTATCAAATCCTTCATATGCTATAGTATATGTTCCTGTTTTAGCACCAACATGGTAATTAAAAAGATCAAGCGCTGTGTTATAGTTATTTGCTGCTTCAATAAGTAGAGGTTCCTGACTTTGTAATTGAACCTGTGCCTGCAGCAGCTCAAATTTTGGAACGGTACCGGTATTAAAAAGGTTTTGTACAACAAGAAGGTTTGATTGTAACACATTGATAGAATTTTTACGTAATGTTATAACCTCATCAGCCAGTATAACATCAAAGTAGCTTTTAATGACATTGTACTCAATAGTTGATGTTATTTTTTTAACATCTTCTTTTGCCAGTTTGTAGTTACTATAACTTTGAGTTAATGTATTGTAAAAATTCCCCGGATTTATGCCAAACTTAATCTGAATAAATTTTAAATCATACTGCCCGTCAGATAAACTTAAAAATCCATTTTCCGCATATTGCCGTATGGCATCAGCTTCAGACTCTAAGGCCGGGTAAAGCATACCCCACACCTGATAAATTATTTCATTGGCTTGCTTTAAACGCTGTTGCGCTGTTAATAATTCAAAGTTGTTTTTTAAGGCAATGTCAATTGCCTGATTTAAAGTTAGCTTTTGCAGAGCATTAACCGGAATGGAAATAAAAAGTATTATTATGAGCGATAGTAATCGAGTAATACATATCATTTTCATAATTACTCCTTTTTCACAATACCATGCGCTAAAAGCTGCAGCAGATTTGCAATATATTGTTCAACATTAGATTCCTGAAAATATTTTTGGTAGACTGAAGTTCCTTCAAGTATCTGCCGCATGAGATTATAAAAGATAACAGCGCCGGCAATGGAAATCATGGTATATTGCGGATGAATATCTTTTAGCATATTTTTATTGTTTCCAAGCTGGTAAAATTTCCCAACAAGCTCTGTTATTGGTTCAATAATGGTAGGAGCAACTATCTTCCGTATAAATTTACCACCACTTGAAAGTTCACGCATAATGATCAAAAAATAGTGCTTATCAAGGCTGCTCATGTGCCTTGCATAATCTTCAATAACTATGATTGGATTGCCTGCTTCTATAGCTTTTTGCAGACTTCCCTGAACAGTATCAAAGATGGTTTGGGCTAAATTTTTTACAATGTCAGCATATAACGCTTCTTTGTTTTTAAAATGGTAGTATATCATTGCTTTGTTTATCTTAGCTTTTTTTGCAATACGGTCAACCCGTGCACCATCAAGACCATAGTTAGCAAACTCTATTATAGCTGCATGAATAATCTTATCTTTACTTGTTTTCATAGTAACTAACCGTTTAGTTAACAACATACTGCTATATACCATAAAAGTCAATATTTTATTATTATTTTTCCCCTTTATATAATGTGGGTAGGCTCTGACCCCATTTTTTTCTCATTTTCTCATGTGTAATCCAATTTTCAACGTAATAGTTATGTACTTACGCAGGCACAGAACATAGGCTCCGACCCCATTAATACCCATATATGCGATTTTTTTTACAAAATAAAAAAAAATGCACCATTTCTTTTAATTTTTTCCATCTCCGGCGTTTTATATAGTAGAGATTTCAATTATAATAAAAAAACGGAGGAATACCAATGGCACGGAAATTGCGTATACAACTGCCCGAGCATACCTATCACATCATGATCCGCTGTATCGAGTGGCGGGATATGATGCAGGAGGAGTACTTTAAAGCCTGTTTTGTAGACATATTGAACAGAACAAAAGAAAAATATGACTTTAAGCTTATTGCCTACTGCATCATGGACAATCACATCCATATGGTTATCCACACAACCAGCACGGGAGCGCCCATAGCACGCATTGTGCAGTATATCAAGGCTCGGTTTGCCGAGGTGTATAATAAAATAACCGGCAGGACCGGGCCATTCTGGAATGAGCGGTATAAGGACATCATTGTACAGTTTGCACATGATGCCTTTCATTATCTCTTGTGGTTGCTGTGGTACATAGCGTTT
>Ga0208461_1000434_pt1 | contig 41008 bp, 40 predicted proteins | sample AD_JPNTR4_MetaG_FD_184448 | JGI IMG/M metagenome (GOLD analysis project Ga0208461, IMG submission 184448) | Active sludge microbial communities of municipal wastewater-treating anaerobic digesters from Japan - AD_JPNTR4_MetaG (SPAdes) (version 2) | ecosystem: Engineered > Bioreactor > Anaerobic...
TCCTTGTTGAGCATCGGCGCCCCCTCCAGAGTTATCTTCTTTCGTCCCTCTGAAGGTACTACGCCTCGCTCAATTTGGGGGACTTTTTATCCCGATACTTTTGGGACTTTTAGCACCGGCAATGACAACGTTTAATGATATCACTGATCAAGCAGGGAGAGCTGATCTTATCACCACGAATACGACAGGATTCGTCTGTTCTTCACCATTGACCGTGAGCGGTTATATGGCAGACTTTATTGACACGGGCGCACCAATAAATCAGATCCTCTTCATGCAAAACACCAATATCGTCACCACAGTATTCGATGTCCCCTTTTCCTTGTCAACCATGGGAAGCTTGACCATCTCATATGACTATACTCCTTCTCCTGCTCCAGCCCCTGTACCCGAACCCGCAACTATGCTCCTTCTTGGCTCAGGTTTACTCGGGCTTGCTGGATTCAGAAAAAGTTTAAGGAAATAGTATTCGGGCTCAAGTAGATCATAGCAGGGTTGATTTCATGCCCTGCTTTTTGATTTCAGCATAAGAAACTTAAAAAATAGAGATGTTTGTAATATATTAGATTGATTGTGGTTATGATATCAGAATGATAGTCATGGTTCTTGCAGGAAATTCCAAACTTCTGATTCTGGCACGCAAGAGAGCGAAATCCTTCTATAAATATGTGGATACGTTGCGTAATGCCTGGTTATTATGATTATCGACAATAATATGACCTCTGCAGGAACAATACAATGCTCCTTTCTCAATCCTGTAGGTACAGAGGTAGACTGTCTCTCGTTATGGTCAGGGGCAACTCTCTTTTTTTGGTAAAAGGTTTTTTGTTTTCCATTACCCACTCAATCAAGCTTACTGAAGCGGTTGCCCCATCCGATTCCATGAGTTGATTACTTACTGTCTTAAGCCGTTGGTTTAGTTCTGCGTCTTTCCTAAGGCCCTCCACCGCATTGCTGAGAGTATCAGCACTAAGCAAGGCCATATCAATACGATAACCCAGCCCATGAAACTCTATTCTGGATGCATTGTCATGCTGCTCTCCTCCAACTGGAAGGACAATAACAGGCTTCCCATAATAGAGCGTTTCATTCAGAGTGTTATTTCCGCCATGACTGATTACAAGATCTATTCGTTTCAAAAGCTCGGCTTGTGGTACTGATTGAAAAAGCATTACATTCGAGTTATAGCGTTTTCTGGAAATCTTATCATAGGCCCCACCAGCGCTCACAATAATTTGGTAATGAGGATTCTCTTGAAGGGCTCTAATAATATCTTGGTAGATCTTTGGCTTATCGTTGAATACAGTCCCTAGTGAAACATATATCTTGTATTTATCCTCGCATAATTCGTCATAAGGGAAAGAGGATCTATTCATCCCCATGTTCATGAATATAGGCCCAACATACACTGTGTTAGGCCCTAAGTTATAACGGGGTATATCAATAGCTTCATGAGTCGCTACAAGATTTAGCCATGGTGAATGAGGCATCTTAAGCAAATCAAAGTTAATAGGTTTGAGTGAAAATGCCTTCCTTGCCCGGTTGACAGTGGTAATAAGTCTTTTGGATAATTCCTTCTCTTTTTCTCTGAATATTCTTTTGGGGTGAGTGTCCTGAGTGGAAACTGGAAGTCCGCTACCGAATGGCGGAACATCTTTCCCTCCAAAAGGGAGTCCACTATGATAGATCATTATGTAAGGCAAATTATTCAACTCCGCTACGAGGGGCGTTGAATAAAAGAAAAAGTCTGAAACAATTATATCGGGCTTAAAATTCTTCACAATCCTACTTATACGTCTTGTAAAATTTTTAATCCCAGAGCTAAAGAACCGAATCGCAGTTATTGTTTCTTCAAACCTTTTTTTTGTCGGAATGAGCGCTGCAAGGTAGATGTACGGAAGAGGCGGAAAAAGAAGATTTATATCGATGCCTTGCGAACGGATTATCTCAGGGACGATTTTCCCATTATAAAACACCTTGAACATCTTGATCCTCGGGTCAGCGAGGTTTGACCCAGGGACAACGAATTGAATGTCGTGCCCATTCTCCCTCATCCTCAAAGCAATAGTAAGAAGGCTGTTCAAGTGCCCTATGGTCGGGTGAGTAAGAAATATGACTTTACTCATTAGAGATCAAACATGTCCCTTCATATATGGCTAATAGAAAAAATTGCCTCTCAAAAGGCTGAATCTCAATGATGCTCACATCACAGAATATTCACCGTAAATTTTCGTTATTTAAATAATATTATATTATAAAAAATGGTATTTCCAAAATCAATGTTTGAACTGCATGCTTCATGGTGAAACTGAATTACCAATGATTTCTCGATAAAAAGAGATATCTTTATAAAGCCCGTTCCAAAGAATTGACAACACCAAGAATAGCCCACTACACAATCAGAAAGCAGAAAGCTTCGATAGCTTGAGGATAGCGACGGTTAGTCAATATTAATAAATATATCAAATGACTATCTCAATCAGAGATCGTGCGACACTGAATCCATATTCTAAAAGGGTTCATAGCTCTCATGATGGTACGATAACATCCTGTCTCATGTGAATGTCTAGTACGATCAAATCTCAGCTTATACAAATTATGTTATCCATAACACAACAAATTGGTTTTGTTCATCTTCACTGACCATTTCTTCATTGACACTCTTGATGGAAAACCTCTATATGTATTTTGATACATATATATCTTACAACATAACGGGAGGAGGGCTTTCATGGAACTGACGCGAAGGGGCTTTTTGAAGCTGACCGGTGCCATAGGAGCATCGTCGGCTCTGGGCCTGAACTTCAAGCCGGTGAATGCGTACGCCGCCGAGTTGAGCAAATCGAACCGGATCAAGTCGGCGAAGCAGTACACCACAATCTGCGCCTACTGTTCATGCGGCTGCGGCCTGATCTGCAGCGTTGACAGCCTGACGGGCAAGATCTTCAACATCGAGGGAGATCCGGAACATCCCATCAACGAGGGTGCACTCTGCGCCAAAGGGGCCGGCTTCTTCGATCTGACCGAGGCCAACAAGCACCGCCTCACAAAGGTTTTGTACCGGGCGCCATACAGCGACAAGTGGGAAGAGAAGAACTGGGACTGGGCCTTCTCTCGGATCGCCCGCTTGGTCAAGGATACGCGCGATAAGGATTTTGTCGTTACGAACGAAAAAGGCCAGCTGGTCAACCGCACCGAGTCCATCGCGCACCTGGGCAGTTCCAACATCGACAATGAAGAATGCTGGCTTATCAGCCAGTCAGTGAGGGCGATGGGCCTGGTGTATATCGATCACCAGGCAAGGGTTTGACACAGCCCCTCCGTAGCGGCTCTGGGAGAGTCGTTTGGCAGGGGTTCGATGACGAACCACTATATCGATCTGAAAAACAGTGATGTAATCCTCATTATGGGCAGCAACGCGGCGGAGCACCATCCCCTCGCGTTCAAATGGATCATGCGGGCAAAAGATGCGGGCGCCCGGGTCATCCACGTAGACCCCCGCTACACTAGGACCTCGGCTCGCTGCGATTACCATGTCCCGTTACGCTCGGGCACGGATATCGCCTTTTTAGGTGGTATGATCAACTACATCATCACCAACAAAAAATACTTCCGCGACTATGTGGTGAACTATACCAACGCCTCATTCCTCGTGAACCCCGACTTCTCTTTCAAAGACGGCCTGTTCTCGGGGTATGACGCGAAGAAGCGCTCGTACAACAAGGAAACCTGGACATTCCAGAACGATGCGAACGGCGTTCCGCTCAAAGACCCGACCCTGGAGCATCCGCAGTGCGTGTTCCAACACCTGAAGCGGCACTACTCCCGATACACCCTGGAAAAGGTCTCGAGCATCACCGGCGTCTCCGAGGAAAATCTCCTGAAGGTGTATGAAGAGTACAGCGCCACCGGAGCACCTGACAAGGCCGGGACGGAGTGCTACGCGCTCGGATGGACTCACCATACTACCGGGAGCCAGATCATTCGGACCATGTCCATCATCCAGCTTCTCCTGGGCAACATGGGTATCGCGGGCGGCGGCATCAATGCACTCAGGGGCGAACCCAACGTGCAGGGCTCCACTGATCACTGCATCCTCTACGGCAACCTGCCCGGCTATCTGAAGATGCCCACCGCCTCACTGGCGACCCTGGGGCAGTATCTCAAGAAGAACACGCCTACATGCAACGATCCGCAGTCGGCGAACTACTATCAGAACTATCCCAACTTCTTCGTGAGCTGGCTCAAGTCTCTCTACGGTAATGCGGCGACCCCGGAAAACGAGTTCGGCTATTCCTGGCTGCCCAAGCTCAATGACGGGAAGCATTATTCGCAGCTGCACCTCTTCGACCGGATGTACAAAGGCGGGGTAAAGGGCCTCTTCGCCTATGGGACCGACCCTGCAGTGAGCTCTCCGAACACGAACAAGGTAAGAAAAGCTCTTGAAAAGCTCGACTGGCTCGTATGCGCCAACATCTTCGACAACGAGACAGCTTCCTTCTGGTTCGGCCCCGGCGCAGACCCCAAGCAGATCAAGACCGAGGTGTTCCTGCTGCCGGCTGCGGCCACCATGGAAAAGGAAGGCAGCCAGAGCAACAGCGGCAGATGGGTGCAGTGGAAGTACAAGGCTGCTACGCCCCCGGGAGACGCCATTTCCTGCGGAGACATCCAGATCCGGATGATGGATGCGATCAAGGCCCTCTATGCAAAGGAAGGCGGCCCGAATGCGGAATCGATCCTGAACCTCAAGTGGGACTACAAAGACCGCCAGGGCAACATGGACGTGCTCAAGGTCGCCAAACAGATCAATGGGCACTGGGAGGCCGATGTAGAGGTCGTTGACGCCGGCCAGAAGAAGCTCTTCAAGAAGGGCGGCCTGGTACCCACCTTCGGCATGCTCAGGAGCGACGGCACCACCTCGTGCGGCAACTGGATCATGTCGGGCAGCTTCGGCGAAGACGGAGAGAACAAGATGGCCCGTCGCGGCAAGGAAGATCCAACCGGCCTTGGCCTGTATCCCAACTGGTCGTTTGCATGGCCCGTAAACCGGAGGATCATCTACAACCGGGCATCCTGCGACATCTACGGCAGGCCCTACAACCCAAAGAAAAAAGTCCTGGAATGGACCGGAGATAAGTGGGTAGGCGATGTTCCCGACGGACCGTGGCCGCCCATGGCGGACAAAGAGAAGGGCAAGTATCCCTTCATCATGAAAACCGATGGAGTGGCATCGTTGTTCGGCCCGGCTATGGCGGAAGGTCCGTTCCCTGAGCATTACGAGCCGCTCGAAGGCCCGCTTGCCAAAAACCCGCTGTCGAGCCAGCTGATCAACCCGACCATCGAGCTCTTCTCAAGCGACGTCGATCAGGTGGCGAACGCCAGCGAGAAGTTCCCCTATGTGTGCACGACCTACTCCTGCACCGAGCACTGGTGTTCGGGCGCGCTCACCCGCTGGCAGGCGTGGCTGCTTGAGATGCAGCCCGAGCTCTACGTAGAGATCGGCGAAGAGCTCGCCAGAGAGCTCGAGATCGCAAACGGCTCGAAGGTAAAGGTGTCCTCGGCCAGGGGCGAGGTGACATGCATCGCCATGGTCACCAAGCGCTTCAGGCCGTTTATCATCGAAGGCAAGACCGTCCACCAGGTGGGGCTGCCCTTCAATTACGGCTGGCTCTATCCGAAAGACGGCAGCGACAGCACCAACTTCCTCACACCGAGCGTTGGAGACGCCAATACCTTCTGTCCCGAGTACAAGGCGTTCATGGTCAACGTGACCAGGATATAGGAGGCAGGCCATGAAAAAGACAGAATACATCAAATTGATCGACACAACCAGGTGCACCGCATGCCGCGGCTGCCAGGTGGCCTGCAAGCAGTGGAACGAGATGCCAGCATCGAGAACAAGAAACTTCGGGAGCTATCAGAACCCTCCCGATCTTCAGTGGAATACCTGGACATTGATCCGCTTCCAGGAACACGTGGACAAAAACGGCGATTTCAAATGGCTCTTCCGCAAGGACGGATGCATGCACTGCACCGAGGCTGCGTGCATCAAGGTCTGCCCGAGCGGGGCATTGTATCATACCGAGTTCGGTACCGTGGGGATCAACCAGAAGCTCTGCATCGGCTGCAAGGCATGCATATCCGCCTGCCCCTTCGACATTCCCCGGTTCAACCAGGAGACCGAGAAGGTCTACAAATGCGACCTGTGCTATGACCGGCTCAAAGGCGGCCAGCAGCCGGCCTGTGTACTCTCCTGCCCCACCAGCGCGATAACCATCGGAGAAAGGGAGGCCATGATCGACAAGGCCTACCGCCGGCTCGACCAGCTGGGCGGCAAGGGAGTTGTATATGGCGACAAGTTCGTAGGCGGCACGCATGTGATGTATATTCTGTCCGAGGACCCGGCCGTGTACGACAAGCTCCCCGTCAAGCCGCGCATACCGGCATCCGTCATCCTGTGGAAGAATCTCTTCAAGCCGTTCACCCTGATCGGAATGGGTGCCGTAGCAGGCATGGCAGCACTTCACTACCTGATCAAGGGCCCGCACGAGGTCCACGAGAAAAAGGAAGGAGACGAGTGATATGTCGGGCAAAATCCAGAATATGGTACGGGTGACCGACCCCATCGAGCGTATCGCTCACTGGCTGCTCGCCGGGAGCTGTCTGTTCTGTCTGTTTACGGGCCTGGGAATCATGTTCCGTTCGTGGGAATTCATCCCAGAGCTCCTGGGCGGCTTGTACGCCGTGAAATGGATGCACATCTTCTCGGGTGTGGTCTTTGCGTTTGCTCTTGCCTATGCCTTTATGATGTGGAAAAAAGACTGCGCCTTCGAACCGGATGACGCCAAATGGATCGCTCAGGGCGGCGGATACCTTTGGAAGACGAATAACCTGCCGCCGGTCTATAAGTACAATGCCGGCCAGAAACTCTTTTTCTGGTTTGTGGTGGTGTTCGGCGCACTCATCGTGCTGTCGGGCCTGGTGATGTGGAACCCCACCGCATTCCCGATCGCCGTGGCAAGGTGGTCATATGCGCTCCATGCACTGAGCGCGCTCGTGATCGGGTCGTTCTTCGTGGTGCACCTCTACCTGGGCACCATCGGGAACCCGGGCACCTTCCAGGCAATGACCACGGGCTGGTGCTCAAGGGCCTGGTGCGAGACCCACTGCCCCCGGTGGCTTGCTGAACGCGAAAAAGGTTCATCAGAATCTTAAAAAAAGAAAAATCAGGAATACCTTCACCCCCATTCGGGAGAAACCCTTGGGCAGGGGTTTCTCCCGATACTTCTTGCAATCGGCGAGATATACAGTCCTATAAAACTCAGACGAACACCGAATCCAGTCTTTTTCATGAGTGTCTCACCCCTTGCCGCGCTCCCTGCTCATCCGCAGGCCGATCCGGAAAAGATGCTCAGGCGGCTCATAGAATCTCTCCTGCGGTTTCTCCACGAGCAGACAGATCTGTCCACAGCACTGTTCACACAGATCCCTTCCGGTGCACCCCTCCTCCTTAAGCTCGGCCCTGCCGTCTTTCATGAGCAGGCTTGCTTGCAGGATGCAGGCCTGTCCGGGACCATATTGATTTTCTTCCCGCTCCCCCTACTCTAAATCCTAAGATATGCGAGCATATCTCCTGTTCTCGCATGAATGCGGGCTTTCATCACCCCCTTGTACACAGGATAGAGAAGTCATGAAACTGAAAGAGCTGTTCTTTGTTCTGGCAGTCGTCACCGCAGCCGGGTGCGCCGCCGATGAGGAGGCCTGGTCTCCCTGGTGTGATTTCAGGGGATACTGCCGTCTGAAACTCGCCGTGCAGGTGGAATCAAAGCCCAGCGGGGCCGAAGTCTATCTGGACCATGATTTCAAGGGGACCACGCCCTGCACCGTGCTTCTTGAGGCCGCGCCTATCATTATCGGGCAGAAGCAGATCATCGTATCCCCGGTGGGCGGCAGCGACCGGTACTTCATTCGAAACTCCCGCTACCAGGGCGAGACACCCTATACCCTCTGGGTGATGAAAGACGGATACGAGCCCTTGAGTCATACCCTCATCATGGAGCAGATATTTCCCGCCGAGGCCCTCCTGCATGACAAACTGTATGAAAAGTCTGTGACCGTGACCTTCGAGCTGGAAGAGCGCAACCTTCCCCCGCCCTCTTCAGCAGAGGCCGACTAGCCATTACCTGCCGATTCAAATTCCTGCTTTCCCTAGGATATAACAATGTGTTATATATTACCTTGATTTTGTGATATGCTCCCGCGGCAGGCCGCCCGGCAATGCCAGCGATTTTGCGGCAAAGGGGGATAGGATGAAAGGCTTTCTGGATTCTCTTGCAGACTTGAAGTCACAGGGCCACACCCTGGTCGGGTGCTTCCCGCTCTACCCTCCCCTGGAGCTGCTCCACTCATTCGGCCTCACCCCGGTCGTGCTCTGGGGCTTAAGACAGGACATCACGCGCCTGACCAGGAGCGACCGGCACCTCCAGCCCTATGCCTGCGGGGTGGCCCGGTGCTTGAGCGAGTTCGTGCTCTCCCAAGGCGGCGAATTTCTGGATGCGATATTCATGTACAATGCCTGCGACACCCTGAGGAACCTGCCCGAGATCCTCCAGAGCGGGCTGGAGCAAGACGGATCATCGCTTCCCCTGTTCAGGCTCCATATCCCCGCAGTCCCGATCAATCCGCCCTCTGCATCGAATTATCTGGAAGATCAGATATGGGAACTCACGAAAGAGCTGAAGAAGTTCACCGGGAGATCATTCTCTGGCCCGGCCTTTCAGAACAGCACCGTGCTCTACAACCAGCAGCGCAGGCTGATCGGTGAGCTCGAACACCTTGCCGCAACCGGCCGGCTGGGCTTTGCGGACTGCGCCGATATCGTCCTGTCGGCGGGCAGGATGTCCGTATCCGACCACATCGCCCTCATGGAGCGTACGATCCGGGATGCGGCAAACCGGACACCCGGGGAGCCGGCGGCCAGAATCATGCTCAGCGGAATCCTCCCGCCCCCGGCAGCGTTGCTGGATGTGATGGAACAGGCCGGTCTCATGGTTGTTGCGAACGATCTCGCCGCCATGAGACGCTCATACGGCTACCTCCCAGCAGCATCATCAGACCCGGGTGCGTACTACGAAGACCTCTATAGCAATCACCATCCCTGCACGACCATCCTGCCCTCAGCAGACCGGAGGCTTGAGCACATCATGAAGACCGCACGGGAGAACACCGTGCAGGGATTCATCTTTGTGGGCGAGAAATTCTGTGAATACGAGCACTTCGAGATCCCGATCATCACACAGATGCTTGCGGCGGAGGGTGTCCGTACGCTCGAGATGGAAATCGGCATTGATGACACCCTGAATCTCGATGCGCACCGGACCAGGATCGAGGCCTTTGCCGAGATGCTCCGCCAGGAGACGGGGCGTTCAAGGAGGGACAAAGATGCCGTCTGATCACATTCAGGGCGGGTTCAGGAAGAATACATCGGGCAAACGCCTGAGCACCATGATCATGAACGACTATCTCGATCTCCACCGCCGGGCCTCAGAAGGCGCCTTTGTTGTGTGGATTGCCATCATAGTTCCGGCCGAGCTGTTCAGCGGGTTCGAGAACGTAGTGTACGGCGTTCCCGAAAGCCACGCGGCCCTGTGCGCAGGCAAGGGAGCAGGCCCTGTCCTGTGCGAGAAGGCCGAGGGCTTCGGATACTCAACCGACCTGTGCTCATACGCACGGATCGATATCGGCACCGCCTTTGACGGCGGCAAGGACTCCCCCACCTTCGGCCTGCCCCGGCCGGATCTGATCATCAGCAACAACAACAACTGCTCGCTCCTGGTGAAGTGGTTCGACGTCTACCATCGCGCCTGGGGAGTGCCGCACCTGGTGCTGGACATCCCGTTCTGCTATGAGAACCAGAAGGATCGTGACTTCCGCTATATCATGGACCAGTTCGGAACGCTCATCAGCACCATCGAGGAGATGAGCGGCCAGAGGTTCGATCGGGACAAGGCCCGGGAGTCGGTACGGCTCTCGAGCGAGGCGATGAAGGAGTGGAAGCGCTTCCTGGGATTTGCCGCGCACCGGCCTTCGGGAATCACGGCCTTTGATTCGTTCGTGCAAATGGCCCCGATCCTCACCTCGCGCGGGACCCAGCGGCTCGTGGATCACTACCGCCTCCTGGCCGACGAGACCGAGGAGCAGGTAAAAAACGGCATTTTCCCGGTCCCTGACGAGAAGTACCGGCTCCTGTGGGACAACATCGCGCCCTGGCACCAGCTCAGAAAGATGTCCGGCAGGCTGGCCGGCTTGGGCGCCAACATCACCTCGGCCAGCTACACCTACTGCATCGGGGCACTCGAGGGAGAGTACGACCCGTACGAATTCGACGGGAATGATCCCCTTGCCTGGCTCGCGCGGCTGCAGAACTTCTCGGTGTGCCCGCACGGCCTGAACCTGAGGAGAAAGGCCATGAAGGAGGTCATCGAAAGGAATGCGATCGACGGCGTGGTCTTTGCCAGCAACCGGAGCTGCAAGGTCTACTCCCTCATGCAGATGGATCAGATGAGATATATCAGAGAAGAGCTCGGAATCCCATGCGTCATGATCGACGTCGACCATGCCGACGTGCGCAAATACAGCGAAGAGGCCGCCTTTACCCGGCTCGAAGCGCTGCTGGAGATGATCGACGCCTGACCCCGATCCTTCTATGACCCTGATCCTGCTCTAAGAACCACAGTTTCCGGTGCTTATTCCCGAATGGCATCATCCAAGCCGATGTATTCACTCTTCGCATTTGACTTCTGGTGTGTCATTGCCTAACAAGTGAAAAAAATGGGGTCAATTCCCTTTAAAAAAGCACTGTTCCACCAGCGGAACAGAAGAGACATCAGCCAGTGAACAGAACCGTGTACCTCGATAATGCGGCCACCTCGTGGCCCAAGCCCCCTTCTACGATCGATGCCATAGTGGAGTTCAACCGCTCCATCGGCGCCAATCCAGGGAGGTCGGGGCACTCCCGTTCAGTGGATGCGGGCAGAACTCTCATCGATGCGCGGGAGGCGGCCGCTAAACTCTTCGGGGCGCCGAACGCGCTCGGGGTGGTCTTCACCAAGAACGTCACAGAGGCGCTCAATATCGTGATCCTGGGTCTTCTGAAAGACGGAGGCCATGCCGTCACCACCTCGATGGAGCACAACTCGGTCATGCGTCCGCTGAACGCGGCGCGTGCCCGCGGGGCCGACTTCAGCACGGCGCCCTGCTCAGAAACGGGCGAGCTCGACCCCGGGGATATCGCGTCTCTCATCAGGCCCGACACCCGGCTCATCGTAATGACCCATGCATCCAATGTAACCGGTACCATCATGCCCCTTGCGGAGGTGGCGTCCATCGCGCGCGAGCGAGGCATCCCCCTGTGCATTGACGCGGCCCAGACCGCGGGCGTGATCCCCATCGGCATGGAGGCCATGGATATCGGGCTCCTGGCCTTCACCGGACATAAAAGCCTGTATGGGCCGCAGGGAACCGGCGGGCTCGTTCTCGGCGAAGGGTATGGGCGGATGATCGAGCCGCTGATGTACGGGGGTACGGGCAGCAGATCCGAGTTCGAGGTACAGCCTGATTTCCTGCCGGACAAGTTCGAGTCCGGAACCCCCAACACGATCGGGATCGCCGGGCTCGGGGCCGGCATCGACTTTATCGATCGGACAGGCATGGACGCGATCCGCGCTCACGAAAAGGACCTCACCGCGCGCCTGCTGGACGGCCTCGGTTCAATCGACGGGGTGAGAATATTCGGCCCCTGCGATCCCGAGAGGCAGACCGCGGTGGTATCGTTCATTCTGGAGGGCATGAGCCCTTCAGAGCTCGCCCTTGCCCTGGACCAAGATTACGGCATCATGGCAAGGTCCGGCCTGCACTGCGCACCCTCGGCCCACCGGACCATCGGCACCTTTCCCGAGGGCACCATCCGTTTGAGCCCCGGCTATTTCACGACCCGGGAAGATATCGAATATACCGTAGAGGCGGTCGCGGCCCTGGCCGTGCGGAAGAAGACAGGAGCCAAAACATGAAAAAGGAAGTAGATGCACGCGGCAGGGCATGCCCTGAGCCGGTGGTGCTGACCAAAAAGGCCCTTGAAACGGCGGATGAGATCACGGTCATCGTGGACAACTCAACGGCCGAAGAAAACGTGCGGCGTTTTGCCGTGAGCAGAAAGTGCACGGTTCAGGTGGAGCGCCAAGGCGGCGAGAGCAGCCTGCTCATCAAGAAGCCCCTTCATGGCGGGGACTCTTCCGGCGCCCGCAAGGCCGAAATCCCGGGCCATGCTCAGGACGAAGCCCTGCGTCAGGCCGCATCTGGCCCCCTGGTCCTGGTGATTGCATCCGACCGGATGGGAGCGGGCAACGACGAGCTGGGAATGGTGCTCATGCGGAGCTTCCTCCATACCTTAGGCGAAGCCGAGCAAAGTCCGGACACCATGATCTTCTTCAACACAGGCGTAAGGCTGGCCGTCCAGGGGTCCGAGGTGCTGGACGATCTCCGCGCGCTCTGCAACAAAGGGGTGAGGATGCTGGTGTGCGGGACCTGCCTGGGTTTCTTCGAGATGAAAGACAAGCTCGCCGTGGGGCAGGTCTCGAACATGTACGACATAACCGAGACCATGCTCGGTGCAGGGAAGGTCATCCGGTTATGAGTGCAGCAGAATATTGCGTCATCCTCTTCGACTCGGTGAGCTCGACCCTCCTGGCCGAGAAATTCCTGAAAAAGGCGAACGTCCTGCACAAGGTGATTCCCGTGCCCCGGCACATCAGCTCGGACTGCGGGGTGTGCATCAGGTTTTCTCCCGAGATGCGCAGCCGGGTCGAACAGGCGCTCACCGGCAGGGTGGAGTTCCGGGAGATCTGCGCTTTGTAGGGATCGGGCATTTCACGCACGAAGAGCAGTGAGCACCGCTTTGGTCAGTATTGCCGGAGGCCGGCGGCAAGGTCATTCCATAGCATACCGGAAAACACTGTTCCTCACACCGGATCGAGGTGGACGGTGATCTCGCCCACGTCCTTCACTGCATCCCGCAGGCATTCCCTGGCCTGGTTGATGATGATATGGCCTTCGGCGATGGTCAGGGTCTTTTTCACCTCCAGGTGCACCTGCACCTCATAGATGCCGCCTGTGGACCTGACCTTGAGGTCGTGGACGCCCTCCACCCCTTCCACTCCCTGTATGCACGCCCGGATGTTTTCGACCACCTCAGGGTTCGGGGCGGTATCGGCGAACTCCTGTACGGCGCCCCAGAGCACGTCGATTCCGACCTTTATGATAAAAAAGGAGACGAGCAGCGCTGCATAGGCATCGAGGATGTGCCACCCGGGCCTGAGCTGGGCGCCCGTGACTCCAATGAGCACGGCCACGGAGGATAAGGCGTCGGAGCGATGGTGCCAGGCATTGGCGACCACTGCCTGGCTGCGTATGCACCTGCCCACCCTGACGGTGTACTGGTAGAGGATTTCCTTGACCAGGATGGAAACGGCTGCGGCCGCAATCGCGATCCAGGTGGGCTGACGCTCTACGTGGTGGTAGATGTCCCGGGCCGCGCCGACCCCGATGAATATCGCCACGACAACCAGGGCGAGCCCCACCACGGCGGATGCTACGGTCTCGATTCTTCCGTGGCCGAAGTGGTGTGATTCGTCAGGAGGTTTTCTCCCGAACCTCAGGCCTAGGAGCACGACGAAATCCGTGAACAGATCCGAAATCGAGTGGACTGCATCCGCGATGAGGGCCTGGCTGTGGCCGATCACCCCTGCCGCGAACTTCACCACGACCAGCAGGATGTTTGTCGCCATCCCCAGCCAGGTGATCCTCTCCCCCTGTGCTACCGGTACTCCGCGATCGCCCATGTACCGCTCACTACCTTTCCGCCGGGAGCCCTCCGGAATCCATTGGATTCTGCATCCGTGCCTGCAACTACCGGTGGATCACCGCAAAGATTCCCGCCGTATCCTGCCGTCCGCTCTGTGTCGCAGACGCATCCTTCGGGCATAAGAACATGAATTATGGAAACCTTTCATACCACAACGAAACTTCGAGTGCCATACTACGCTGCAGATATGTCGCAGCCATGACAGCCCCATGCCCGGTGAAGTCAGAGGTCAGGAGGTTTTCCATGTCCGCCACAACCGGGCCTTGAGATATGCCCATGAATTTCCGACATACCGTGAGAAGAAACCAGCGCCCTATATTGACAGCTTGAGGTTCAAGCCTGCAGGAAATGCCGATCCCTACAAGTCCCTGTTGAGTGAAGAGCAGATAAAAGCAGCGATAGAAAAAGGCAAAGATAAAAATCGATGAGAAGAAAGCGCAAAGCCGGGTATGACTGACCCGGCCTCCGGGGCTCCGACCGCACAGGATCGAGGTCACATCATGGTGTGTTGAAACCGGCCCAGATTTGACCTCGATCCTGTGCCAAACACCGCTGCCCTGGTACTAGATCTCAAGGCCTGCCTTGTGTCCCTCGTGGATCGCCTCCAGGAGCCTTCTCGGGCTTCTGGCGTCTCCGACCGTCAGGCAGGGAATGCCCAAGTCCTCAAGAACCGCTTCAAGGCCGTTCTCGGACCGCGCGCCCATGGCGGTCACCACCATGGCGGCCGGTTCGCGCCACTCCTGGTCCTTCTGCACAAAGGAGACCGCATTGGGACCGATGTTCGTGACCTCAGCTCCGAATATCAGCCTGCCGCCTCCCTCTCTGATCCTCTTGTGGAGCCAGTATCCATGGGCGGTGAACTTGCCCACCGGCGGAACGGCCTGCATCTCCAGGACCACCACCCGGATGCCCTTTTTGATGAGGAAATCCGCGGTTTCCATACCCACGTAGCCGGCACCGAGGACCACGGCCGGGTCTTTGAGCCCGACCCTCCCCATGAGCACATCCCGGGCATCGAAGACGTGCGCTGAATCAATGCCGGGTATGCCCGCCACGGCAGGCAATGCCCCGCTTGCGAGGATCACGGCGTCCGGCCTGGCGGCGGAAAGCCTGGAGCCGGTAATCTCCTCACCCAAACGGATAGGGACCTTCCGCTTTTCCAGCTGGTTTACGGCCCAGTTCACCCAGTCCAAGAATGCCTCTTTGTGCGGGGGCCTGCTTGCCGGCCTGACCTGGCCTCCGGGCGATTCATCCCTTTCAAAGATCTCCACTGCACAACCCTTTTCGGATGCGGCCAAGGCCGCAGACAGACCTGCGGGCCCTGCACCGATGATCCACACGCGCCTGCCGTTTCTTGAGGTGTCTGCAGCGTGACCCTGACCGTCCGGGCGAACTCCCGGACCGTGCACCGCTCCGCCTGCTCCCTGCCCTTCCTTGAACTCCCTGCCGCACGAAGGGTTGAAGGTGCAGGTCGCAGACTTCATCTCAAAGCTCAGGCGCTCGATGCAGCCCTGGTTGCACGCGACGCACCAGCGGATGTCTTTTTCGTTTCCCTGCTGGAGCTTGTTTATGAAGTCAGGATCGCACAGGTGCTGCCTGCCGAAGGCGATGAGGTCGGCATCTCCCCTGGCAATTGCCTGCTCCGCCAGCTCCGGCGTGATGCGGCCCACCCCGATGACCGGAACCCCGGCCGCCTCTTTTATCGCCCGGGCCCGGAAGAGGTTGAACCCCGGGTCTGTGTCCATGGACGCGATGCTCAAGTTCCCAGGTGTGGAATAGACGCCCAGGGATACATGGATCAGGTCCACGCCGGCGGCGACCAGGCGGGGTGAAAAACGTTTCATGAATTCCAGATCATAGCCGCCCCGGATCAACTCGTCGGCGGATATGCGAATGATCACCGGATAGTCACTGCCGACCGCACCGCGGATCGCCTCGACGACCTCGAGCACGAAACGCGACCGGTTCTCCTCGGAGCCGCCGTAAGCATCACTTCGCTGGTTCGAGAAGGGCGAGAGAAACTGGGTGAGCAGATAGCCATGGGCTCCGTGGATCTCCACGGCATCGAAGCCCGCCTTCTTTGCCCTGGCCGCTGCCTTTCCGAAGGCATCCACCACATCGGCTATACGCTGGACGCTCATCTCCTCGCAGGGCTGACCGAGGATCGCGCTGGGTATGGCCGAGGGGGCCTCGGGCATTCCTCCTGCCGCAACAGGAAAGGTCTCCCTGCCCGCGTGGTGGAGCTGGAGCACTGCCTTTGCCCCGTAAGGGTGCAGGGTATCGGGGATGCGCGCCAGGGAGGGAATGAGGTGGTCGCCCCATGCACCGAGCTCGTTGGGAAAACCCTTGCCCCGGGTGTCCACTGCGCAGACCTCGGTGATGATCATGGCGGTGCCGCCTGCGGCCCGCCTGGCGAGATACGTTAGGAGCCGGTCGGTAGCCGTGCCGTCAGCGCTCGCATATCCGGTGCCCATGGCCGGCATGACCGACCGGTTCTTCAGCTCCATGCCTTTGATACGAAAGGTTGAAAAGAGATGGTCCAGTTTCATAGTGCCCCCATCGGTATGTATCCCGTGTTCACGGTTTCTCTGTCCCTCTTGTTCTCGAGCGTCCCTTGCCTTTGCCGGTGTTTTCTTACCTGCATCTTCCTTCATGTGGTTGTTTATATGGTTCTAGTCCATGCATGGTGCTACGCGCCTTTCGCGCCTTCTCTCTGCCGCCTGCAACCCCTGTCTCGTCGTGCCGCTGTTTTCCATGGCCTCGATAAAGGTCTCCACCGGCACTTTGGCCTGGGCGCCGGAATAGTCCCGGGCTCGGCCTAATCTTCCGCGGAGTGGGTTTTCCCGCAGCCAGAGATCTTCATCGTCCATGCTCGCCTCTTCCTCCTTACTAGAGTGTTTCAATAAAGGCATGGAGCTTGTCAACAGCCTGCTGGTCAGGCGCAGCGGTATACTCCCGTTCCAGGTGGATGAGTTTCAGCCCCTGATCCTTCAGTGCCCGGTTCACGGTCACGCTCTCCTGGGCATAGGGCTCACAGAACTTGAGGTTCTGGGAGATCACCCCGTCCACAGGCGTTTGGCGGACGGCCTGGAGCAGGTAGTCGACCCGTCTGGCGATGGATGTCTTGGCCGCGGGCCTCGGAATACTCAAGTAATACGAGGCCAGGGCCTCCAGAGGATCGGCGTTCTCGGGAATGAGCCGGGCGAAGTACCGCTCTCCCAGAGAGAGATCGTCCCTGACCACCCTGATGCCGCACTCGTCCAGAAAATCCATCCATTCGCCATAGGTAACATCGGAGCCGGTCAGGAGAAACCGTTTCTTGCCCTCCGGGAAAACGGGCCGGTATGCCCAGGCAGCAACCATCTCCCTGAGCTCCCGTATCACCTGCGACTTCGATCCTTGCAGGGCCTTTTTCACCGCCTCGAAGTATTCCCGGTTGGAGATGTCCTTGACCGCCCGGTAGCTCGAAAGCCTGCCGAGGAGAAACTTGACCTCGTTGGCATCGCTGATGGCCCGGCGCAGGGTGGTTGTCGAAATCTCCTGAGAATAGCACTCCTCGATATGGGCGATCAGCCTCCTGAGCTCTTCGACAAAGAACTTCACCGCGCTTTGGCCGTCCTCGACCGGGCTATTGAACCAGTGGATAAAGGGTGTGTTCACATGGAGCTTCCATATTTCGAAGTGCCTGCTGGTGGTATCACAGCCGTTTGCAAACACGATCCCTGCCCACGAGTCTGAAGCCTGCAATACCTCGGTCAGGCAGCTGCAGGCGAACGGGCAGGAATATTCGGGAAGGTACTGATCAGCAGGACCGGCGGGTTCATGAACCTGGCCCAGAATCCTGTAGGGAATGAAGCCCGCCGCGGAAATGATCTCTTCGGGCATGTCATGCGAGGTGTCGAAGTAGGCGATCTTTTTCATGACCTGTCTCCTGTTCGTCCAGCGGCCAGGGCCTGATCATGACCTTGAAGTCTGCATCCTCGCCTGCTGGCAGATGCTCGAACGCCACTTACACCTCTTCCAGAGAAATCTCCCGGGTCGATCACCCTGCCGGCGCTTTCGTGCCCCATGATGAGATCGCTCTCTCCCGCCATATTAGCGCCGTGTTTCCAGAAATGGATATGCGCCCCGCAGATGCCGCAGCAGGAAGCCCTGATCGGCGCGGCGGCGTCAAAGGGTTCGATTTCCCTGGGATACGTGATACGATCTGCCCGCATGCGTATGCAAACCTCCTTCCTTATCACGATTGATCCCGTGCCTTGCCTGTGCTCAGAGATTGCGACTGACAAGGACCCGGATTCGCATCATAAAAACATCATTTTCACCCGGCGCCGGCTTTGCTTGGGCCGGTAGCCGAGCATATCGAGCACTGCCTGCTTCACCTCCTGCCGAAAGCTCTTCTTAAAAGACCGCTTCCTACGTAGAAGTGCTTGAAATGCCGGTATCCCTCGATCAGGGAGATGAGGATCTCCGCTGAAATATCCGGATCACCCTGGGCGATGCTCCTTGAGCCAATGAGCCTCCGGAGCTCCTTTGCGAGGATCTCAGACTTCTTGACCTCGGCTTTTTTCCGTATTTCAATGGCTTGTTCTTATGCTCTCTTAATGTACTGAATATTCAATTCATTGCCTTCTTCATTGCCTCTGTCAAGCCGAAATAAGACAATACCAGGCAATCTGCATAATCCGGGAATGAGCAGGTGTGTTTTTTCAGAATGCCGGTGCAAGGGCATCGATGGATCGGCTGGAGGCCCGGGCATCCCGCGCCGGGCTTGCTATTTGGCCGCTTTTCGCTGGTAGAGCACGGAAAGAGGGTTTCTCGACGCCTTGATCCGGAACGGCAAAACATTCTCGCTCACGAATCTCACGTCTTCGATGGTGTAGAACGCATTTGGATTGAACCGCTTGATGATCTCCACGATCCTGGGGATATCGTGGCGCTCCACTACGGAGAACACCAGCTTCACCGGGCCGGTCGCCCCGGTGGCGTCCACGCAGGTGAGCCCGTAGCCTGAAGACTTCAGGTACTCCACCAGCTCGCCCGCCTCCTTGCGGGTGATGACCCGGATGAGCACCCTGCCGAACGACAGGAGATTCTCGATGTACATGCCGACAAAAGTCCCGCTGGCAAAGCCGGCTGCATATGCAATGATGCAGGCGGTGTTGTTCCCGTCGCTGAGCATGATCTGGCGTATGACCAATAGCCAGATGAGCACCTCGAAAAAGCCGACGAACGGGGCAAAGTATTTAAGGTCTCTCGAAACAAAGATGATCCGGATCGTGCCCAGGCTCACATCCATGATCCTCGCCAGAAAGATCAGAACCGGGAGGATACACCACGCATAAATGTCCGCACCGAACAGTGTCGTAAATTCCATATGCGTCCTTCTTCAAATGGGGGCTATATCACATGCGCGAGGAATCTCAAGTGCATTTATTATGCATCCTGACCGGTCCGTACGTTCATGGAGCTGTGTGGAGCCCATAAAAACACCAATGGTACCGGGGAGCCGGGTGCGGAACATACCCGCTGCACAGGGTAGAGGGATAGAGGATAGGGATAAACGAGCGAACAAGCCCGCTGCACAGGGAGGAAGAGGCGGATATCCCCCTACCTCCCGGCCTGGGCCTCGGCAGGGATAATCTGTAGATCCACCAGTTCCGTGCGCCTGAGGATGCTCAGCATGACCGGCTCGCCGATTGGCCAGTCGGAAAGAAAACGGTGGAGATCGTCAATGCTCCCCACCCTCACGCCGTTGACCGAGACAATGATATCCCCTATGTGCAGGCCCGCCCTCCTGGCAGGCCCGTCGGGCTCAACAGAGATGATCTCCACGGCGTCATCTCCTTCAAGCCCGTGATACCGGGCGATCTTGCGGCCTATGGGCCTTGATCTTCCTGCCACCCCCAGGTATGCCCTGCGCACCCTCCCGTGGGTGAGAATCTGAGAAAACACCCACCGGGCAGTGTTCGAAGGGATGGTGAACCCTATGCCCTGGGCCATGAAAATGATGGCTGTATTGATCCCTACCACCTGGCCCGCGGAGTTCAGGAGCGGTCCCCCGGAATTGCCGGGGTTCAAGGGGGCGGTATGCTGGATGATATTCTCGATGAGCCTTCCGTCACGGCTCCGCAGGGCCCTTCCCAGGGCACTCACCACCCCGGTGGACACGGTCGACTGAAATCCAAAGGGATTGCCCATGGCGATCACGAGTTGGCCCGCCTTCAATTGGGACGAGTCTCCGAGCTTCGAGTACGGAAGGCTGGACCCCTCGGCCCTGATCACGGCCAGATCGGTCGCCGGGTCCGTGCCCACCAGAGACGCATTCAGGGTCGCGCCGTCCGTGAGGGTGATCCGGAAATGCCGGGCCTCGCCCACTACGTGGTCATTGGTCAGAGCGTATCCGTCAGGCGTCAGAAGAACACCCGATCCTCCGCCCTGGGGCTCCAGTGCGCCCGCCCTTTCAGACCTGGTTTCGGTTGAGACGCTCACCACGGCCGGCCCCACGCGATCGACCACGGAGATCACGGCACGTGAGTATGCATCGAGGAGCTCGACATCCTCCCGGGTCTCGTTGCGGCCCGCTTCCGGCTTTCTCTCAGGCTGTATGGGCGATATGTTACTGATAAAACTGAGTATGTGTTCAATTTCTTTTCGCATTTGCGTCAGTTCCTCTTTTTTTTCAGGACCTGCCTGGGGCTGAAAAAACTTCTGGGGCCGCCCCGTCCTCGTTCTTCTGATGCGTGCACCCGTTCTGCGCACACTCCATATGATGTATAATAGGAACGCTCACCCGATTCGGACAGCGGAATTTCTTCTTTACTCAGGAACTCCCATAAGAGTTGCGTCTGCGAGAGGTCCACAACGTACCCGTCAATTCTATAAGGCTCATGAGACTTGTCGGCATCCTTCCGGCTTTCTTAGCCGGCCGTCCTGATTGCCGCTGCCAAAGATACAGGGCCGGAGTATCCCGGCAGGCGCGATGTGGGCAATCATCCTGCGAAATGCTGTTGCCATGGCGACCCGTCTTGTCTACATTAGGGGCACGATACGGAAGCGATACAAGGGAGACCCACAAGCCATGAACCGCAAGCAGATCATTCCGTCGAGCGACGACCTCTTCCGCGCAGAGAAACAGGTTTTTGCAGGAATATTCGGCCGCCTCTACGCCAGATATATTCTGCGATACGAGCCGGAATACGCATCGTTCCTGGCCTTGGCCGTTGCCAGGGTCCTGCTGTCCATGTCCTGGGAAAACGAGAAGGCACGGGTATTCATGGAGCAGAATCAAGACCGGATCAGGCAGGAGATTCTCGCGCTCAAGGATGAGATCGAGATCAGGCGGATGGTGACGGACACCCTGATCATGAGGGTGGTTGCCCTCCACAAGGCCGGCGGATGCGGTGCGGACAGCGCCGGGGAGCACATCGACAGGATCAGGACCCTGGGGATCTACCTCGAAGGCAACCAGCCTCCCACTCCGGGCTCGTTCGTCCGTACTGCAAGCAGATTCTTCTCCCTGTCACCCATCTCACCCGCGATCCCGCGGTGGAAAGGCTAGCCGGAACCGATTCGGCGATATACACCCCTCAGAAACAACTGCTCAAGGACGGGCAGAGCCCATCCAGACATCACCGGCAAGTCTGACCGCCGCCCTGGTGGATGAGCCGGACCGGCAAGGGAATTCCTCTGGTAAAACTTGCAGGAACACAGTAATCAAATATACTGGTTCCTGAAGACATGAAATAAAGGAGGTTGCAATGTTCCGAAGATATCTAACCGTGGCTGTTCTCATCGGCGCGGTCTGTCTGCTGTGCGGGTGCTCGGGCTTTCAGAATTCCCTGTTCGAATGCTCCATGTCCATGGAGCACCGGCTTTCCAAGCTCCAGGAAAAATCCGTGCAGGCGGGCGGGCTCACCTTTTCCTATCTCGAGCGCAGCGGTCCGGGCGAGACTATTGTCCTGCTGCACGGTTTCGGGGCCGACAAGGACAACTGGGTCAGGTTTGTCCGGCATCTGCCCAAGGAGTACCGGGTCATCGCCATCGACTTGCCCGGGCATGGATCGACCACCCAGGATCCACAGGCGACGTATACCATCGATTACCTCACCCAAGGTTTCGCCGATGCGGTTCAGGCCCTGAACCTCGACCGTTTCCACCTGGCTGGAAACTCCATGGGCGGCTTCGTCAGTGTGCTCTACAGCACCGGCAATCCCGATCACGTGTTGAGCCTGTGTCTCATCGATCCGGCGGGTGCGGCCTCGCCGCAGCCGAGTGACATCCAGCTTGCCATTGATCGCGGAGAGAACCCCCTTGTCCCGAAGTCGCGGGAGGATTTCGACACCCTGATGGCATACGGCTTCCACGACAGACCCTTCATCCCCTGGCCCATCAACAACGTTCTGGCCGACCGATACATCGAACGCAGTGCATTCAACGAGAAGATGTGGAACGATATCCATTTCCACTGGAAGGACGTGGTCCCGTATCTGGGATCGCTGCAGATGCCGGTGTTTCTCATCTGGGGCGATAAGGACAGGGTTCTCCATGTTTCATCGGTGAGCGTCTACCAGCGGCACATCCCTCAGGTGGAAACCGTGATCCTCAAAGACTGCGGGCATGTGCCCATGTTGGAGCTCCCCAAGATAACGGCCGGTCATTATACAGGATTCCTGGAGAAATGTTCGCAGGAACCGCGGGCGTCATCTCAGGGCACTTGTCCGGATTCAGACAGGTGAATGAATGTCATGTGGACATCAACGCCATGTTCAAGCCCGCCCATGACCCAGAGAAGGACCGCCCTCTTTGCTTGCACAGAAAACAGGAACTGGTGAGGGAGCAGGCCGCAACCTCTGTTGTAGGGGGAGGTTGCGGCCTGAGGAGGAATAGGGTAAAACTCTTTAATAAACTATAAATAATACCGGTATTCCCCGACTATACCTGTTTCACGGGGCACGGCCCGGCAGATAATGGGCCTACCCCCTTTTTTCCTTTGCAGGCGCGTTGTTTGCCTGAAGCCTCGGCCTCCCGTCTATGGTGAGCGGGATACTGTGATAGCGCTGTATTCCTTCGTCATCGATATAGGAATACCAGTACCGCAGCGAGGGCAACCGATCTTCCTTCCGCAGGTATTTGATGTGCTTGGAGATATCGCCGTTCTCGATCACGATCAGGTCGTGCCAGATCTTCCCGTTGTACGAGTACTGCAGCTTATATTGGTGATAGGGAGCACCCGCACGGGTGATACGCGCCTCGCTCTCCCGCGCCAGCATAAAAAATAGGGTTACGGCCACGATACCCACGATAGCCGTAACCCCTAAAATTGGTGCTCTCATCTTTTTCCCCTTATCTGGCTTTTATTTTCGGATGTTATCTATTGAACCGGTGAAACATCCAATCAAACTATAATTATTCAAGAGCCATGCCAATTGTAATTTAACTTTATTTGACTAGTTATTTCCTATTGTTATGATTTTTTCAAAGGGTTTTATCATCGCTGAGACACGCCCGAACAGTGTAAATCTTTTCTCTTTTTTGCGGCATTTCAGAGAATATGTTTACCCATCTATGCTGTATTTGAACGATCAGCATGGTGCCCGTGAACATGATTACCCACATGTCTATGGCGCTTTACGGCATGATCGATTCCCCCTCCTTGCCTGCAAGGATGCTCGGGAAAATTTCCCCTTGCGCGGCTTTTACAAACAAACCATATTATGAAATCAAACAATCTCAAGGAGGACCGCATGTCCACATATCTCATGCCTGCATATATCCCGAGCCGTGATGACGCACTCAGCCTTTTGCTTGCATATACCAAGACAGAAAATCTGCAGAAACACGCATACGCCGTGGAGGCCGTAATGCGCTACATGGCCCGCAAGGCCGGCGAAGATGAGGAGAAGTGGGGAGTCATCGGGCTGGTGCACGACCTCGATTATGAGCAGTATCCGGAACAGCACTGCACCAAGACACGGGAGATACTGGAGCAGAATGGATGGCCCGAGGACTACATCCGGGCGGTGGTCTCCCACGGATGGGGCATATGCTCGGATGTGGAGCCCATGAGCAGGCTCGAGAAGACCCTGTATGCGATCGACGAACTCACCGGGCTCGTGGCGGCGAGTGCCCTGGTGAGGCCGTCGAAGAGCGTTATGGATCTCACGGTCAAGTCTGTCATGAAGAAATGGAAATCACCGGCCTTTGCCGCGGGCGTCGACCGGTCGATTATCACCAGGGGCGCCGAGATGCTGGGCGTAGAGGTGTCGGAGCTTGTCGAAGACACTATTATGGGTATGAGAGAGGCCGCAGAGGAAATCGGCCTGAAAGGGTGAAGGGAGGCACCGGACCTTTATAAGGGCATCCGCCTCGGACGGTCTGTATAGGACGGGGCGGCGAAAGGACTTGTCTGCCCGGGAGACTCGGACCCTCTTTTTTTCGGTTCGCTGCTCAAGGGCCTTGAAGGCAGGTTACATTCCCATTGCAAGCGCTTTGGGTCTTGGTTCCAGTTTGGCGGGCTTGCCCTTCAAGGGTCCGTACCACTGATCAAAGCAAGAAGGAATAAAGACATGCTGATACAAATTTTTGAAGGCCTGTACGGGTTCATCTGGGACGATTACTCGCAGAACAACTGCAACACATACCTCATCGACGCGTCGAAAAAAATCCTCGTCGATCCGGGACACGCTCACCTCTTCGTCAATGTCCAGCGGGGCCTGGATGCCCTCCGGATGTCCCTGTCGGACATCGACCTCGTGCTGGCCACTCACGGCCATCCCGACCACATTGAGGCCGCCGCCTTTCTGAAGGGCACCTCCCGGTTCACCATGAGCCGGACCGAATACGATTACATCGTCGAGCTCACCGGTGGCCGCTACCGGGAGCCGCAGCCGGACTTCTTCCTTCAGGAGGGGGACCTTGAGGTCGGCAGCGATCACTTCGCCGTCTTCGAGACGCCCGGCCACACCCCGGGGTCCGTGTGCCTGTACTGGCCTGCGAAAAAGGTACTTTTCTCGGGCGATCTGGTGTTCCCACAGGGAGTAGGCCGGACCGATCTGCCCGGCGGAAGCGGTGAGCAGCTCAAGGAGAGCATCGAGAAGATCATGAGGCTCGACATCGAATACCTCCTGAGCGGCCACGGCAACGTCATTGCCGGGAAGGAACCGGTCCGGGAAAACTTCAGGATCATCCGGGACTACTGGTTCCGCTTTCTATGAGAGGGAGCGAAGCTCGGCGCTTAGATGTTCCTGGGCCTCGCGGACCATATCCTGCCAGGATGGGTCCTGTGCCGCGTTGGGAATGACGGCTGTCCCCCTGATTCCCTCGTCCTCAAGCCGAGCCCTGAGGACCTCCAGGTGACGGGCCATCCGGCTGTTCAACCCCTGCTCATGGCTGCCGATGATCGCCATGATTCGGTCCCTGCCTACTCCGCAGAGCTTTTCGAGGGCATGAACAGGCCGTTCATTGTCACCGCCGGGATGGATGCCCGAGGCGAGCTCGCCCTTCAGCAGGGTTGAAAGCAGGGACCTGTCCTGCCCTGAGGCATCGAGGCGGGCGCTGATCTCTTCCCACGTTATCCTGTCGTCGAGATACTTCTGCACCCAGGCCCTTGCCGTGTCGGACAGCTCTTTTTCCCGGAGCTTTTCCCTGTCTTCCCGGGACATGCTCATGCCCTTGGTCCGTTCCATAACGATGTCGAGTGTGCTGCGGATCTTTCCCATACGATTTTCCTCTACCTGTTCACATGGCTTTTCCTGTATCTGATAGGGGAAAAGGCATCGGGAATCAAGAACGCGAAAAAGACCGGCAAAGTGCAGCGGGTCTACCGGTTGCAGCGGATATGCCGGTCCATGGCCTCGATGACCTCGTTCCAGACAGCGGGCGCAAGCCAGTGTCCCATGCCTTTGATAATCTTGAGGTGCGAGCCGGGAATGCTCTCGGCAAGGTCGATTCCGCACTCCACGGGCAGGAGGGGGTCTGCGTCACCGTGCACGACCAGTGTGGGGACGTTAAGCGCTGCGAGCGAGCCCTTCCTGTTCCCCGCCGCGAGTATGGCCGCGAGCTGGCGGGCGCTTCCGCCCGGAGACACGCCGCGCTCGAACGAGAGTTCGGCCAGCCTGCGCATCCGGCCTTTGTCTACGGGTATCTCCCCGCCGTTGAGCACCCGGCATACATCGAGGAAATACTCAATGTACGGCTCACGCCTTGTGGGGAAAGGCTTGAAGAGAATGCTCATGGCCTCGGGTCTGGGAGGGGGAAGAAAGGGATTGCCCGATGATGACATGATGAGCGTGAGGCTCAGCACCCGCCGGGGATTGTTCAGGGCCATGATCTGTGCGATCATTCCGCCCATCGAGGCCCCGACAACGTGTGCAGAGGCAATGTCCAGGGCATCCATGAGTCCGAGAGTATCACCCGCCATGTCGTCGAGTGTATAGGCAAGCCCTGCCTGCCCGCCGTGAAAAACATTGCGCAGCCCCTGCATGCCGGGCGGGTCGAAGGTGGAGGATCTCCCCGCATCCCGGTTGTCGAAGCGGACAACGAAGAAACCTCTGCAGGCAAGCCTTTCACAGAATTCGTCTTCCCATACGATCATCTGGGTGCTCAAGCCCATGATGAGCAGCAGGGGCGGATCGGACTCGTCTCCGAAGGTGTCGTAGACCACGTCCACCCCGTTTGCCCTCACCCTTGATTCATCAGTGCGCTTGATGGATGGAGTGTCTTTTTTCACGAGCTGCTTCCTTTCCGCCGGCAAAGGTCTCTCCATGAGCGCCGGCCTTGAGTGCTTACCATAACAAAAAGGAAATATTCAGAAAACAGCATATTTTTACCGTATTATTCCCGCTGGTTATCAGGTATTATGCAAAAACGCCTTGAGCTTGAGGGTGAGTGTATCATACATAAAGGACATACTGCTTTTTATGTTGCGCCTTTGAAATGTTGCTGTGCGATCCCATGACTTACTCCATATAGAGGCAGATGGAGATGATAAACCCTGAAAACGACATGCGATCTATCTTTTCTCACGCACTCAGGCGTGTCGACCCCTATGAAATGATCATACGCTCCATGTCCGTGGAAAACGACACCCTCGTCATATCACACGGGGCCGGGACACTCCGGGAGGACTTGCGTTCCTACCGCGACATCATGGTCCTGGGCATCGGCAAGGCATCCTCGAAGATGGGCATGGCAATGGAGGAAATCCTTGGAGAAAGAATCTCGCGGGGAGCAGTGGTTACGAAATACGGCCATGCAGAGCCGCTCAAGAGCATACAGGTCATGCAGGCGGGCCATCCCATACCGGATAAAAACAGCGTCGCCGGAGCCCGGGCACTGTTCGACCTCGCATCGGGTGCGGATGAGAAAACCCTGATCATCAATCTCGTTTCAGGGGGAGGATCGGCCTTGTTCAGCCTTCCTCCCGAGGGCATCAGCCTGAAGGACAAGCAGGCCGCTACCAAAGTGCTCCTGGAATCCGGGGCGGACATCGGCGAGATCAACTGCATCCGCAAGCACCTGTCGCAGGTGAAGGGCGGCCTCTTCGCCCGGGCCGCCTTCCCAGCCCGGATGATCAATATCATCCTCTCCGATGTCGTGGGCGACCGCCTCGATACCATCGCATCCGGTATAGCGGTCCCCGACGACACCACCTATGACCAGGCGCTCGACATCGTGAACAGATATCATATCCGTGACAGGCTTCCGGCTTCCGTGGTGGATTATCTCGAATCAGGAAAGAAAGGGGAGGTCCCGGACACGCCCAAGCAGGGCGATCCCGTGTTCGACCGGGTGCTCAACATCCTGCTCGGAAACAACCTGGCCGCGTGCATCGCCGCCCGGGACCATGGCGTAAGCCTGGGCTACCGGGCCGTTCTCCTCACCTCGACACTCACCGGCGAGGCGCGGGAGGCGGCTAAATTTTTCGCCGCCATAGCCCGCGACATCCGTAAGGGCACCGCCGATTTCGCGAGACCGGCGCTCATCCTGGCAGGAGGAGAGACTACGGTGACCATCAGAGGCACCGGGAAAGGCGGACGGAATCAGGAGATGGTCCTCTCCTTCCTCAACGAATTTTCCGGGAACCAGACCGGCCTGGAGGGCATCTACTTTCTCAGTGCCGGCACCGATGGAACCGACGGCCCCACCGACGCGGCAGGTGCGCTCATCGGGCCGGACCTCCTGCACGAGGCGGCACGGCTCGGCCTGAATCCGGGAGCATACCTGGGAAACAATGACTCGTACCACTTTTTCGAGCAGGCAGGGGGCCTGTTCATCACCGGCCCTACGAATACGAATGTCTGTGATATCCAGCTCATGATCGTGACGTGACCACGGCCTGCAGAATATGTTTCGGACCGGAGGCCGTACATGCCCGCGGCCCGGGCAAGGGCAACGTGACTTCCCTCCGGTCCTGTCCTCTCGCAGAAGAGGAGGATGCATACAAAAAAGGAGGACCGTTTCATGCACAATCCAATACCCATTACCGGCGATATCCACTGGATAGGGGTGAATGACCGAGAAACAGACCTCTTCGAGGCACAGTGGCCGCTTCCCGAGGGGGTGTCGTACAACTCGTATCTGATCCGGGCCGGGAAGACGGCCCTGATCGACACGGTTAAAAAGACCCATCTGACCCAGTTTCTCAAGAAGCTAAAGGGCCTCGTCGCAGGCGGCAGGGAAAAAGTGGATTACCTGATCATCAACCACATGGAGCCCGATCACTCCGGGGCGGTTCCCGTCCTGAAACAGCTCTTTCCTGAGATGACCATCGTGGGCAACAAAAAGACCCTCGAACTCGTCAAGGACTTCTACGGCATCGAAGTCGGCACCATGACCATTGCGGACGGCGATGTGCTCGACCTGGGCGGGCACGCGCTCCGGTTCATCCTCACCCCCATGGTCCACTGGCCGGAAACCATGATGACCTATGACGAGACGTCACGGGTGCTCTTCTCGGGAGATGCCTTTGGCTCGTTCAAGACGCTCGACGGCGGACTCTTCGACGATGAGATCAATATCGCCCGGTACGATGACGAGATCCTGCGCTACTTCTCCAACATCGTGGGCAAGTACAGCCCCATGGTACAGAAGGCCATGGCCAGGCTCCAGGGGATCGATATCGGGGTGGTTGCGTCGACCCACGGCCCGGTGTGGAGAAAGGCGCCGAACTATATCCTGGACAGGTACGACCTGTGGAGCAGGTACATAGCCGAGCCCGGCGTGGTGGTTGCCTATGCCTCCATGTATGGCAGCACGCTGGAGATGGCCGAGGCGGTGAGCCGGGGGCTCTCCCTGGCCGGGGTGAAAGAGATCAGGATGCACGATGTCGCGCGCACCCACCCGTCCTACATCATCCGTGACGCCTGGCGGTACAAGGGTATCGTCCTGGGGAGCTGCACCTATGAGATAGGGCTCTTTCCCGCCATGAGGGGCCTCGTGGAGCTGCTCGAAGAAAAGGGCCTGAAAAACCGCTGTCTGGGCATCTTTGGGTCATTCGGCTGGACCGGCGGGGCAGTGAGGAATCTGAAGAGTTTTGTGGAAAAAAGTGCCTGGAGCCTCGTGGAGCCCGTGGTGGAGGTCAAGTGCGCCCCTGATGAACACCAGCTGGAGGAATGCGTCGCGCTCGGGAGAAACATGGCCGGGGCCATCTCAGACTGATGGATCATCCCCGGATCAAAAGCCGCGGCCTTCAGCACCCCTTCATACAGAAAGGCTGTTCTCGCAAGTGATGAGGCCATCGACGGGACTCCCAGCCCCACTCCCATCGCAGGTGAAAGAGGGGTGAGAGGTGCCTTCTCGCCCTTGAAAAACAGCGGACGCGAAGACATATTCACTCTGTTCTCACCCGGCAGGACCCTCGTGCCCCCAGACGGCGAGGTACCGGGGTATCGGCATGAAGTATGCCGGTATTCTCCCCTTTCCGGCGGTCTGTCTTGAGATCCGCCGGTCAGCTTCATACTTATAATGGTAATAGAATATAAGAGCGGCGGATTCTTGCCGGGATTGGCAGGCACATGATATCGGGCTGGGTCCTGCTTACGCAACCGCTTGTCCCGTGAGCCGCGAGGACGGCTGCGGCATGTGCCGGAAGGACACTGCGGCAAGATTCACGCTGCCTGAAGTCGCGAGGCGGTAACCCAAACCCGCAAAAAGGGGGTCGAGGGAGAGCATGATATCTGTGATTGCAAAGGATAACCGGTCTGCTCGGGCGTCTGTCAGTAGCGCTGGGGTTTCGGTCTTTCTGATATGCGCTTTTGTGATCATTCTCGCCGGGTGTTCCCATCAGGAAGCGTCCCCGCGTCTGCCCGCGCCTTTCCCCGGTGCCGGGATCGTTGACGAGTACATTCTCCAGCCGTATGATGTCCTGGAAATCAAGTTTTTCTATAACCCCAACCTCAACGAGACCGTCACCATCAGGCCGGACGGCATGATATCTCTGCAGATGATCGATGAGGTGAGAGCGGCGGGGTTCACCCCGTCCCAACTGGATGCCCTCCTCACCCAGAAATACTCCCTCCTGCTCGATCAGGTGATGATCACGGTGTTCGTCAGGTCCTTCAACGACCAGAAGATCTATGTGGGAGGCGAGGTATACTCTCCCCGGGTCATCCATCTCAAGGAGCGGATGAACGCGCTCCAGGCCGTGTTCATGGCAGGCGGCTTCAAGCCCGATGCCGACGTATCCGATGTGGTTATCATCAGCCGGGGGCCTGACCAGCGGCCCGTTGCCCGCCGGGTGAACCTGGGCAAGGCCCTCAAGGGCGGACTTACATTCGAGGATTACCGGCTCAGGTCGTACGATATCGTCTTTGTCCCGAAATCCTCCCTGGCAAAGGCAAGCCAGTTCATGACGCACATCTATAGCTTCCTGCCCCACCAGGTCTTCCTTGCCTTCGACTACGATCTTCACAACGAGCCCGTAGAGATCGAGACTGAATGACTGCCCTTCATGGGGCCTCCTCTCTTCCCCAGATGGCCGGGAACAGAGAAATCTCTGCTCCAGAAAACCTCTTGTGCTTTTTTAGGTTGTCCGGGGTGCCGTATTCTTGTACAATTTCGTTACTCCCGGTGCGATCCCGGTTCCTTCCATCAGTCCCAGGAAGGATCATAGCCCGATGTACAGGTCTCATTTGATGATACTTACATAAGGAAGGAGGAAAGCATGGCGGAAGAGCATAAGAACCATCCGGCAAAAGAAAGCAAGCCCCTTGAAAAGATGACGGTCAAAGACCTCAAGGAGATTGCCCTGGCCATCCCCCACGAACACACCGAGATCGCTGTCAGCGACATGAAAAAGGATGAGCTCATTGCCTTCATTAAAAAGGCCAGGGGCATCACCGACGAGACTCCAGCCGAAAAGAAGAAAGCCGGGCCGAAAACAGGGCTGACCAAGCAGGAAATCAAAAAAAAGATCGTTGAATTGCGCGAAGAGAAGAAATCCGTTCAGGACAAGTGGCGGGCGGGCATCCTCCGCCGGCGGATCAACCGGCTCAAAAAGCTCTCGCGCAAGTCGGCGTAGGAGACCCCATGCATCCGAGAGGAAATTGCCGGGGGTGAGATCCAGACCAGCGGCTACTTCTCTCGGATGCACACCCCGCGCACCTTTACATCTTGCAGGTTTCCCCCCTGGCAAATCATGGGGATACCTGACCCCTTTGTTGAGACCCTAGAACTCCTCGAAACCTTCATCCATATCCGCGCCCCGGCCTTTCCGCATGCCCGGGGAAACACGGGCGGGGGAATCGCCCCTCTCAGAACGCAGGGATATTCCCTTTCCCTGGAGCTTCCGCCCTGAGGGCCCGGTTCCGGACATATCTGAAACCCGGAACTGTTCGACCAGATCGGCAAGCTGTCCGGCTTCTGAGCGTAGGTCATCGGAGCTCATTGCAAGCTCCTCCACGATGGATGCATTCTGCTGGGTGGTGCTGTCGATCTGTGAGAGGGCGCGGTTGACCTCGTCCACTCCGGTGGCCTGCTCGCCCGATGCCACCGCGATTTCATCCATGTTCCGGGAGAGATCATGGATATTGGCGATGATCTGGTTGAGCGACTCCACCGAGCTCCGAACAATCTCATCCCCGGCATTGACCTTCTGCACTGTATCCTCGATGAGGCCCTTGATCTCGTTGGCTGCCTCAGCGGAGCGCTGGGCAAGCGCCCTCACCTCTTCGGCGACAACGGCAAACCCTTTGCCGTGCTCGCCGGCGCGAGCGGCCTCCACGGCTGCATTGAGCGCAAGGAGATTGGTCTGGAACGCCACCTCGTTGACGGTCGTGATGATATCCCCCACCCTTCTGGAAGCAACCGATATCTCGTCCATTGCCTCCATGAGCCGCTGGGAGGCATCGCCGCTTGCGCTGGCCATGTTTACCATGACCCGTGCCATCTCCCGGCCCTTGTCCGCGTTCAAGGCATTGTTCTTGATCGAGGCGGTCATCTCCTCGATAGTGGCTGCAACCTGTTCTATAGCAGCCGCCTGCTCCTGGGTCGCCTGAGACAGACCCTGGCCTCCCTCGGCCACCTCCTGCGTCGCGTGATCCACGTTCCTGGTGATGCCCTTCACCTGGGAAATGATCTGATCCATGCTGCTCACAAAGGTATTGAACCAGCGGGCGATGCTCCCGATCTCATCTTTGCCGGTTACCTGAAGCCTCTTGGTGAGATCGCATTCCATGCCCCTGATTGTGTCTGCTATCCGGGTAAGCGGCTGGGTGATCATCCGGGAGACGATCATATTCAGGAGCCCGAAGATCGCGGCTACGAACAGCAGGGCAACGACGGCGATCCGGGTTTTCAGCCTGTCATATCCCTGGAAAAACTCGCTTCGCTTGACACCCGTGTAGAGCACCCCGATAATATTGCCGTTGCGGTCCCTGATGGGATCATACGCCGTGAAACAGGGAACCCCCAGAATATCCTCCTCTCCCCGGTACGAACGGCGCTCGCCGAATATGGCGTCATAGGCCGCCCCGTTCAGGGTCGTAGCCACGGCCCTGGTGCCGTCTTCATTCCTCACGCTGGTGGCGACCTGCTCACCATGCATGAATATGGCCGCAGTTCCGCCGCAGAGCTCCTGAACCTTATCAGGCAGCTCATGGTTGCCGTTGATGACGCAATCGCCGATCATCAGCCTGTCGCCCTCGATCCGGAATTCCGATCCCTTCTGTCTCAAGAGGTCCCAGAACACCTGAATTCTCGTCTCCTGATTCGCCTGGGCGATTCTCTTGAGCTCGTTGTGGTAATTCAGAAGACAGAAGCCGGCGACCATGATCACCACGATGATGATCGCACCGGTTGCCAGTATGGTAAGTTTTGCTTTGATTCCGAGATTTTTCAGCATGCCCGATACCTACCCATCCTCCGCAATCGCTTCATGTTTGTCAGGACCCTCGTGAACACAGGCTTTCTGTTGAAGCAGCAGTCCCTGTTCCGGCCGGCGAACACCCGGGTGTCCCGCCTTCTGTTTGCCCTGCTGTCCTTTCCAGGTGTCCACGGGCTAATCCATCGGAAAAGAGAGTTGATTTCTTGATATCAGGACATTGGTATTTGCATTACCGGTTTCACGCATTGTTGCGATGCATCCCGAAGACGGATGCAAGAAGGTTCCCATGGGCCTGTCAGTGCCTTTTACCGGTAAGCTGAGATACGCACACGGCAGGCAAACCCCAGCGCGGCTTTCAGGAGACAGCGGCCCTTGAGGCTGGGGATGTCCGGTGTTTGCTGCAGGATCAGGCAGCCTTGGGAATATCCGGAAAGTCCCAGGCATCCGGTTCGAGCGGTGGGAGCCCCCAGGCGATCCGGGCCGCGTCACACCGTTCGTTACGCTTTCCATTGGACCAGGATGCCTCGAACTCACGGCAGACCGAGGAGCGCCGCTCATAGATAGTGCAATAGACCTGCTCGCCGATGGTTCCTTCCAGGGCTATGCATCGGGGCTTGCTTCCCTCGGAGCCGATCATCACCCGTCTGTGCTCATTGAGCTTCCGGGTCAGACTGACCGGGACCCCGCCGGGTGTTTCGTCATCCGCCTCAGCCCAGTAAAACGAGGCCCGATAGTATGCACAACACGCCCCACACGTAAGACATGGGTTGGGTCTTTCCACTGTTGTTTCTCCTTACAGGCTGCTCACCCCATGAAGGTGGACCCTTTCTCTCAGGGCTCCTCTATCAGGCCGGTCGCCGGCTCAACCGGCGTCCTGCCGCCATTTTCGAGCTGCAGCAATTCTTCGCCGCGGATTATATGGACAGGCTCGGGAGAAAATCAACAGAAATCAGAACAGGACAAAGCTGCGATACCGGGGGCGGGTTCACATTTCAATTTTTCCCGTCCGATAACCGGGACATACCCATGAAGCGCAGGCTGGATTGAGGGTTGTTTGCCGGGCTTGAAAATATCATGAGTGAAAATCTTCAGTATGGCCGCGGGATGCCAGGTGCAGCAAACAGCGGGACATTCAAGACCTGATATGGTAAATAGGCCTGTCCCCGTCATCTGCGGCTGATGCGTTGCTCTCGGATGAAAAGACCCTATTGAAGGACTATCATATCATCGAAAGGAGAAAAGCGATGGAGATGATCCGTGACGAAAAGACCCGGACCTGGGCCATCATAAGCCATTTGTCAGCACTGATCGTGCTGTTGGGCATCCCGTTCGGGAATATCCTGGGACCGTTCATCGTATGGCTGTTCACCAAGGACAAGTATCCTGATGTCAACGATCATGGCAAGGAATCCATGAATTTCCAGATATCCATGACGATCTACGCGATTCTCGCCCTCATCATTGCCATCGGGTTCACGCCTGTGCTGATAGGGCTCCTGTTTTATCCGGTGGTGGCGCTGATCGTGGTGGCGGATCTCATCCTCACCATCGTTGCCGCTGTCAGGGCGAGCAACTATGAGCTCTACCGGTATCCCCTGACCATACGGATGATCAAGTGAATCTGAATTGACACCAGCCCTAAAAAGCGAGATATCTCATAGGAAAATCGAGAAGAGGAGGTAAGTGAATGACATCGTTTATGAGAAACCGGGTCCTCGTGTTGACCGTTACCACCTACATGATCGGCTTCCTCGTCTCTCCTGCATGGGCCGCCATGATCCCCTCGAAGGGTCTTTCCGGAAATGCCGGCGACGCCATGATCCAGCAGGATGTGGAAAAGATCCAGCTCGCACTGGAGAACAAACTCGTCCAGGAAAAGCTCCGGGCATACGGTCTCTCGACCGATGAGGTCAGGGCGAAACTCTCGGAAATGACTCCTTCCCAGATCCATCTCCTGGCCCAGGCCTCTGACGGCGTGCTTGCAGGCGGAGACGGGCTGGGTGCGGTGATCGGGGTGCTGATCGTCATCATCCTGATCATTGTCATCCTCAAGCTGCTGGGCAAGGACATCGTCATCACCCTGAACGGTGAAGCTGCTGATTCTGCTTCTCGCCATCTTCTCGCTTAGCGAGGAGGCATCGGGTATAGAGGGCGTACCCTTCGTCAGGCAGGAGTCGCGTTTCTGCGGCCCTGCCGCCCTATCCTCGGTCATGGCATACTACGGGCGCGAAATCGACCAGGGCACGATCGCGCAGTCAGTGTATTGCGAGGGACTCAAAGGCTCGCTCATCACCGACCTCGAGGCATACGCCCGGGGCGAGGGATTCAACACCCGGCTTGCACAGGGAGGGATCGAGGATCTCAAACGTTTCACGGATGCGGGCCGACCCGTCATTGTGCTCGTGGACATGGGCTTCTGGGTCCTCTCACGGCCCCACTACCTCGTAGTGACCGATGTTATGGACAGCTCGCTGAGAGCCCATACCGGGCACCAGGCCGGACAGGTCTTCAGCCGGGAGGAGTTTGAAAGCATATGGAAAAAGAAAGGCTCGGTCTATCTGCTCGTCTTCCCCTAAAGGCCTTTCTGCCAGTCCTGATACTCCTATGGTCGTGTTCCATGCCCCGGATCGTCGTGCTCGAAGACCCCCTCTCGGCCTCCGAGCACAATGAACTGGGCGTGATCTACGAGCGCAGCGGAAAGATCGATCTGGCCCGGAAGGAGTATCTCAAGGCGGCTGAGAAAGATGCCTCGTGGCCGGTTCCGCTCTTCAATCTGGGAAATCTCGCCTATGCACAGGGAGACCCGGCCCAGGCGGAGCGTTTCTATCGCCGGTGCCTTGCCCTGGACGGGACGGATGCCGACGTGATGAACAACCTGGCCCATGTCCTGCACGAGATGGGCCGGGACATCGACGCCCTTGAGTTTATAGAGCGCGCCCTTGCCGTGGAGCGCAAGCCCGAATATCTCAGCACCTATGAGGCCATAACCGGAAGACCGGCTCCTTAAGGTATGTCATAACCAGCCGGCTCAGCCGGTTTTTATTGACAGGCAGAAGGAGGCGGTCTCCGCGCTGGACCGGCAATACACGAAAAACAGCCGGCGGCATCGGCGAATATGGCGCTGCTTCCTGAAACCGGGGACTAAGGGAGGTAGCTCCGGGTGTCTTCCAGACATTCTTCGCTGAACATAACCAGAGAGTCGCTGTCGATCATCCGCCGGACGAATTCCGCCATGTCCGAGGTCCCTTCATTCACCCAGTACATGACACACTGGTTGTTCGTGCAGTGCCGCGGGTGCTCGGGGTCAAGATGATCCGAAACCATGGGCACCCCATTGTTCACGAGCCCCATGACGTGCCCGAATTCATGGACCAGGGTGGCCTGCTCGACGAACCGGGCAACCTGGGGGATGGAGCTCGAAGAGAGGACAGTGTCCTTGAAGATCGCTATCACCGGTGTGCCCACGATGGAAACCCCGATGATCCGGTTATCGGGCCCATCCTCGCTTTCAAAGCGTCCCTTGAGAAAGAGCACGAAAAACTCCGCCTCAAAGCTCGACGGTTGTGCGTCCCAGATGTCCATGGCAAGGCCCATGATCGCCTCAGAGGTCCAGGTATCCTGTTCCTGCGGAGGTATTCTCTCCATCTCGGAGAGCATGGAGGGGACATGCACATCAGGCTCCAGGACCCGGCCCTCGAACAGGGCCTCGATATTGCTTTCCAGCACCGACCAGCAGGCAATGTCCCGGTGGATCATGCCGGTAAACGGCTCTGCACCGGGCACGTATGCCACAAGCACCGTGATGGTATCCACGGTTGAGTACAGGGCTGGGATGTCAAGCGCAAGGGCCTCGGGTATGGCCTCGGAATCATCGCGGTCTTCTCCGGAACATCCGTTCAGGAAGAAAAGAGCGGCAAGGATCAGAGAGAAGAGCATGCCCTTGGGGAAATCCCGTTCATTGATCATTTATATTCCTTTACCAGGAAATTTCTATTGATCCTAAAACATTGTATAGAATGCTCTCCTGAAAAATCAAAAAATCCGCCCTCGCTACCAAGTGATCATCATTTTCCGGTTCCCTGCCGGTATCCCTGGCTCGTCTTCGGGCGGCAGGTGATTGCCTGAACAGGTGGCAGGCCGGGCAGCCGGCAAGGGGCATGACTTGGCCCATATCGCTGGTTCACCCCGGCAAGGCACATGCTTCCCGCAGACAGCAGCGCCGGTTGCAGCGAGTCCTATTCCACGCATATATCCCGGTATTTTGTTGCCGAGCAATAATACCCGTCCTGCACATCTGAAAAATGGGAATCAAAACCCTTGACAGGCCTGCTCTTCCCGATCCATTCTCAGCTCATCGAATCCCGGCAGATATACCTATGAGCGTGAAAGACAGACTGAAGCGCCTGACAGGAGAAGGGCAGCCGGCTTTATCGAAGAGCCCGCGGCAGGAGCAGATCAGCGAGCTTCGACGGAAGATCGATGACATCATGGCCCGCAGGGCAGCCTACCCGCAGCGCAGCACAGCCTTCCATCCCCCCCTGCCCGGCCGGCCGCTTCATGAGGTAATCACCGGCGAGGAGGCGAGGACAGATCTGGGAGCGTGTTTCTTTTCGCGGTGCACGTTCAAGGCCCAGTCATTTCACGGCAGGATCCGGATCGCCCGGCTCACGGACGCCGACATGAAGGCCGCGGCCGTGCTTGCCGGGCACCCCGAGATCGCCGGCATGGACATCTCCGATGCCTTGTTTCTCGATACCGAAACCACCGGGCTCGCAGGCGGGACCGGGACCTTTGCCTTCCTCATCGGGCTCGGGTGGTACGAGGGACAGGACTTTGTCGTGTGCCAGCTCTTTGCCCGCGACTTCCATGAAGAGGGCTCGATGCTGGCCCTGCTTGGCGACATGGCATCAGAAAAACGGTTTCTGGTCACCTTCAATGGAAGGGCCTTTGACGTGAACCTGCTCTCCGCCCGGTATATCCTCAACAGGCTGCCAAACCCGCTCACGGATATGCCGCACCTGGACCTGCTCTTTCCCTCCAGAAGGCTTGCCGGGCACCGGCTCGAAAACTGCAGGCTCGGGACGCTCGAGAGCGAGATCCTCGGATTCCGCCGCACCGGCGACGTGCCCGGATACGAGATCCCCGCAAGATACTTCACCTGGCTCAAAAACCGCGACGCATCGCCGCTCGAAGAGGTCTTCCATCACAACCGGCTGGATGTCGTCTCCATGGCTGCCCTGACCGCATATTTTGCAGACCTCCTCACCGGCGGGCACGAGCTGCCCCATGCCCATCCGGGCGATCTCCTTGCGGCGGCCAGGATGCACCTTCAGCACGGAGACGAGAGCATTGCCCTGGCCCTTCTGGATGTGCTGACAAAATCCCGGGATTCCCTCGCAGCCCGCAATGCCGGGATAACCCTCTCCCTTTTTCACAAGAGACAGGGTGCATGGGAAGACGCGGTCAGAATCTGGGAGGACATGCTCGCCTGTGATCCCCACGACCTTTTTGCCGCTGAAGAGCTGGCAAAATGGCTCGAACACCGGGCATGCGACAACGCCCGGGCAATCGGCGTGGTGGAGACCATCCTCGCCGGTTCCCGCAGCCTCTCCCCAACCGAGAGGCAGGCCCTTGCCCACCGCCTGGCCAGGTTGAAGAAAAAATCCGCGGCAGGAGCCGGAAGGGAGTAGCCGCATCCGGTAAACAGACTTTCCCCGCCATAGGACGATCAGGCGCTTGACAGGCCCCTGATATTCAGGGACAACTCTTAAAAAAAGGAACTTATCATGCACGAGCTGCCCGTGACCCAGAGTATTCTCGACATCGTCCTGAAGCACGCACGCATGAACCAGGTGCGCAGGGTGCACTCCATTCGCCTTGCCATCGGCGAGATGAGCGACCTCCAGGATGAATGGATTCAGAAATACTTCGACTACATCAGCAAAGACACACTCGCCCAAGGAGCAAGGCTGGTGATCGAGCGGATTCCCGTGGTGTTCAGGTGCAATGCCTGCGGACGGGAGTCCAGGGTAGAGACCGGGCAAATGAAGGACTTTGCCTGCCCCGGATGCGACGGCAGGGAGTTCGCCCTGGTTTCGGGCAGGGAATACTATATCAGGGACATGGAGGCTGAATAATGAGTGAGATCCGTCTCATCGAGGTCCGGGAGAATATCCTCTCCGACAACCAAGACCTCGCGTCGTCGCTCAGGACCAGACTCAAGAGACACAAGACCTATCTTCTGAACCTCATGTCCTCGCCGGGCGCGGGCAAGACGAGTCTGATCCTCAAGACCGTGGAGAGGCTGAAAAACCGGTTCCGCATCGGGGTTCTGGAGGCGGATATCGACTCGGTCGTAGACGCCGAGAAGGTCGCTGCATCAGGGGTGCAGGCGGTGCAGCTCCGTACCGGCGGCTTCTGCCATCTAGACGCCGGGATGGTCGCGGCAGGGCTCGACGCCTTCGATCTGGACGCTCTCGATCTTGTCATCATCGAAAACGTGGGCAACCTCGTGTGCCCTGCCGAATTCGATACCGGGGCGATCCACAACGCCATGATCCTGAGCGTACCCGAGGGCGACGACAAGCCGCTCAAATACCCGCTCATGTTCTCTGTGAGCCATGTGCTCCTGGTGAACAAGATCGACTACCTGAGCCTCTCTGACTTTGACATGCGGCTCTTGCGGGAACGGGTGCACAGGCTCAACGCCACAATGTCCGTCATTCCGGTCTCCTGCCGTACCGGCGAAGGCATCGATGCCTGGACCGCATGGCTCGAAGGCAAGGTTTCCGAGTTTATCGGGCAGTAGAGCGGGGTGCTCCGCTTCCGCGAAGCCACCGGTCCGGATCGCTCCGGCACTGAAAGCAAGCGCCCTCCAAGAAAATAAAAAGCAGGGCCTGCCTGCGACCCTGCCTCTGACCTCCCCCGCTGACAGCCGGTGGTTATTTGGCCTTTCTCCTGAAACCCGCAAGCCCGAGCAGGCCCGAGCCGAGGAGCACGAGAGTAGCGGGCTCAGGGACCGGCGCCCCTGCGCCGTATTCGCCGATATGGCTGAGCTTGCCCACGTTCTTGATGGATTCGATGTCGTTCAGATCGAGATCGATCACACCCCAGGAAAAGTTCTGCACATTCTCGAACAGGAAATGGGTGTTCCCGCTGGAGGTCGCTCCGGTCTTCACGAGAAAATACTCGGGGTTGTCGCCCACAAAGTCAAAGGCGTACACGCGGGAGTCCTCGTTCGTCCGGAGCCATCCTGCGCCTTCCTCGGTCTCGGTTCTCTCCTGAAGGACGATATCGGAACCCAAAACGCTCCGAACCCACTGCAGCTCGGTATCTTCTCCGCTGTTGCCGAGTCGTGTGGAAGCCAGCCAAGTGTCGACCTCTCCCACATCGATCGATCCCACGGTAAGAGACCAAGCAGGGTTGGCGCCTGCGAGCAGGACACACAGGAAAATCGATGCTGATATAAGTATGCATTTTCTCATTTTTCCGTTCTCCTTCAGAGGACATGCCCCTCATTATTTTCAGCAAAAACCGAGCCAAGTGTGACAACTGGTTTTTATTAAGTAATATTATATACTTATAAATCATTCAAAAGATCGGATGTTCTTCATCACTTGAATATGTAAAATATATCGACTCCCACACTTGTCCAAAATAGCATAAGAAGAAAAAGTTTGTGAAAATCCTCCTGGAGGGTAGAGTTGTTTTTAGCAAGAAACACCAAAACCCAGAAGGAGGATTGAGCAGATGGTACGTTGCAGCAG
>Ga0208461_1000449_pt1 | contig 39908 bp, 40 predicted proteins | sample AD_JPNTR4_MetaG_FD_184448 | JGI IMG/M metagenome (GOLD analysis project Ga0208461, IMG submission 184448) | Active sludge microbial communities of municipal wastewater-treating anaerobic digesters from Japan - AD_JPNTR4_MetaG (SPAdes) (version 2) | ecosystem: Engineered > Bioreactor > Anaerobic...
GGTAACATCGTAGTTGGCTATAACCTCGATTGGAAGCGCAACATTAACATTGGTAGCTGCAACAATCAAAACTTTGCACAGATTCCTCATGGCAATTTGCGACTTAAAATCAAATCACTCTGCGAGCGCTATGGCATCAACTACGTAGAACAGGAAGAAAGCTACACTTCACAAGCAGATTTCTTTGCAAATGATACCCTTCCTGTTTACAACGCTGATAATCCACAAGAATACAACTTTAGTGGCAAGCGCATATCTAGGGGTCAATACAGAACTTATCAAGGTACAATTATAAACGCTGATTGCAACGGTGCGCTGAACATACTTCGCAAAAGTAACCTGGTGGACTTAAGAGTCCTACAGGCTAGAGGCTGTTTAGACCAGCCTGAGAGAATAAGGGTCGTTTGACCAAACTTCTTTCGAAATCCCCCACCTCTACAGGTGGTGGGATGGTTTAACTGCAACATTCTCTCGCTCACCTGTCAGTATCTCATCTACAGTCCTTTTGGATATTTGATCTCTCAGTGCCGATTCAGTTGAGAATCTTACAAGGTTACTTGGATCCCTCAGTCTGAAAGCATACTTTACTGGGTCTGAAACTGTGTAGGAAACAACTGCTTCAACACTAACTATATTCCCATCAATGGTGAGCATCAGTGCTTCAGTATCTTTTGTTTCGTACTTTTGGTCTCCAATAGTCCTAAATCCAATCTCTTCTTTCCTTATACTCTGGATGTCAACAACAACATGTGATTGGAATGGTATCGGTGCATGGATGTGTATTCCGGGGCCTACCGTTGTTGTGAACTTGCCAAAAGTTTTTATCAATGCCATCTCGGATGGATTGACCTGAAAAACTCCGGTCCCAATATAAACGAATAACAGAATCACAAGCAAGGTTATCAAGATAATCCTTCTCTTCATCATACTCTAATGCGCAACAATCCACCTTCTCAAAATGAAAAATGAGCTGAATAATGCGCTCCCCCTTTCAGAAAAATCCTTTATCGATAAGTTAACTTACATCTGTTCAATTATCTTATAGAGTGTCTAAGTAGTGAAATAGGTACCATTTTTCCTGGATGATCACACTTCTCCCCATTCCATGCCCTCTTTCAACAGAAAAGCTAACCTGTTTTTGTCGACTAGATACAGATAACCAACCAGTGCTTCAAGTCCTGTACTTTCCATATATTGCCTATCGTTGCCATGTTTTTTCGCCCCTTTGCTATTGATTCCTCTTTTGACAATACTCTTTTCTCTTTCAGTGAGCAAAGGTGCAATTACTCCCAGTATTTTGCTTTGTCCCTGACGAGAGACTACAGGAGTCACATTCTTGTGAAGTTTTTGAACTTTTGTGTCCACCAGTATGTAGAGCTTAGCGTAGAGGTTAAAGACTGCGTCACCGAGATAGGCTAAAGCGTCAGTTGACATCTCTTCAGGATTCACATCTGGTGTCGGAAATAAATCTGTAATGTTGTTCAGTTCATCAAAATCAAGCACAGGAAACTCCACCTTCTACAATGTGGAGAGGATTGTACCCCTCCATCTTTTCAAACATCTGTGTGTTTTCTCTATTCCACATTCAATACGTTCCCTCTTTGTCTCACTGCCATAAGTCACTATCCCTACCTCTCATGACTGTTTAGACCTACACGACAGAGCTTAGAGCTTGAGCAGTACTCGAAAGTGTCATGACCTGTCTAACGTAGCCCGATGGTCTTAGGACCCTTGCTAAGGGTAGTCAACTAAGACTTTCACAAGCCTCTGCCTCTATAGATGGCAGATGGTAGGTAGTTGACCAACCCATTTTGACCGAGACAAGCCCGCCCGTTCTATACCCGTTCTATATAACAACCTATGTGAATTACTGTACTGCTCTCTGCTCTCTATTAGTACTTTGAAGCTTGAGTTCGAAATTGGCTCTTCAATAGTATTTTATCACATGGTAGAATAGAGTTATATTTCAAATCAAGCAACAAAAGAGTTAAGATTGGGAGGTATGGGAATGTTTATATCATTTGAAGGTATAGATAAATGTGGTAAGAGCACGCAGATGGATTTATTTACAAGATATTTGGAAGAAAATGCCATCGAATACACAAGAGTCAGAGAACCCGGAGGTACAGAACTAGGAGAAAGGATTAGACAAATATTGTTGCATCAAGAGCACCAAGAGATGTGTGCAAGAAGTGAACTCTTGCTCTTCCTTGCCTCCCGGGCACAACTTGTTGAGAGTGTCATAAAAAAGGCTTTGAGCGAGGATAAAGTTGTCGTTGCAGACAGATTTGCCCACTCGAGTATCGCTTATCAAGGATGTGGAAGAGGCCTGGGGATGAAGACTGTCAGAATTTTAAACGATTTTGCGACTGATATGGTTTATCCCGAGATAGTGTTTTTCATCGACATTCCTCCAGAAGTTGCAATAGAACGCTTAGAGAATAGTGGTGAAGGCGGGAAAGATAGGATCGAAAAAGAGCAAATTGAATTTTGGGAAAGGGTTAGGGGATGCTATTTAGAGATGGCTCGTGAATATAGTCAGTTTGTTCGAATAGATGGAATGCTTGGTGTAGATCAAATACATGAAAGAATAATTCGGGAGTTTCAACAAAGATATAATAAATAATGGAGTTCGTTGGTTCACTAACCTAAATCATACTTATATATTTTTCAATTATGTCTGTTATGAACTGTATTATACTCTCGATCATCCATCCAAAAAGGAATAGCAATGTCAAGAATACAGCGATGATTCTTGGAGCGAAGGTCAAGGTTTGTTCATGAATTTGTGTTGCTGCTTCAAAAACACTGATCAATATCCCGACAACCAAACTAACGAGTAGGGGTGGAACTATTAGAGTTAATAACATTTGGATGCCTTCTTTCATAACATCGATGAAAACCTCTAATGTCAAGTGCATCCCTCCTAAAGTTAAGGTAGTGGCAAGTTATGAGTTTTATCTATGGCTATGACTGATTAATATAACCAACTAATTACTAGCTGGTTACTGGCTGAAGCTCTTTACAAGGCTGACAATTACGGATTCCCACCCATTTGCCAAGACAAATATGAGTATCTTGAATGGGAGAGAGACAAGAACAGGTGGAATCATTATCATTCCAAGTGAAAGCAATATACTCGCAACCACCATGTCAATTATTATGAAAGGTATATAGAGCAATATACCCATCTTGAACCCAATTTCAACTTCTCCCAACACGAAGGCGGATATCAATACCGCATCTGAGGCACTTTCCACACTTTTCACATCTTGCTTTAGAGCATTTGCTAGCACGAAAACATTGTCTTCGTTGTGGTGTATCGTAATCTCATTGATCATAAACTTTCTCACTATACCCATCGTATTTGAGAAGAACTCTTGATATGTGGCTTTACCATCCATGTAAGGCTGAAGAGCAGTTGAATTTATTTCATTCCAAGTTGGTTGCATTATGAAAAAGGTAAGCACGAGTGCCAAGCCAATAAGTACTTGGTTGGGTGGGACCTGTCTTGTGCCGAGGGCATTCCTTACAAACGAGAACACGATTATTATCCTTGTAAACGAGGTAAACAATATCAATATACTAGGAGCAAGAGTTAATATCGTTAGAACAAAAAGGATTTCAAGAGTTGCTACAAGATCTCGAGGTTGTTGAGCGGGATTAACTTGTATGCTGATTCCAGGTAACGGAACCTCTTCTTGCGCAAAGAATGGAGAGAGGAGAAAAACCAAGAATATTATGACAAAAAATTTCCTCACTTCTTACCACCCGCATATTTGTTGAGTACGGACTGAAAATCCTCAGGCTTCTCAATTTCTCCCTCATCTATGGTATCAAGCTTTTGTATTACCTCAGCCTTATTTGGGCCTACCAAAATCACATAATATTCTTTCAATATCCTGACTAATACCAACGAAGTATTTCTGTCGATATATACCTTGCTAATTACCTTAGCAAAACGCCCCCCAACCATGTTGGGGAGCTTCCTTTTTAAGAACCAGTAAGTTATTAGCAGAACAACTATGAACAAAGTTAAGCCTATGAAAAAAGTTATGAGTTGGCTGATTTTGACTGCACTCCTTATCTATTACTAATCATCATTACTCTATTACTTTTCACTTCAATACTTTTTGGACTGCTTCTATCACCCTTGAGGCCTGAAATGGTTTTACAATGAAGTCCTTTGCTCCAGCTTGAATTGCTTCGATAACCATAGCTTGCTGTCCCATGGCACTGCAGACTATGACGGTAGCATTCGGATCAGATTTCCTTATCTCTTTTATGGCATCAATTCCGTTCATTTCAGGCATTGTTATGTCCATGGTTACAACATCAGGTTTGAGTTCTTTATATTTTTCGATAGCCTCTAAGCCATTAGCTGCTTCACCTACGACTTCGTGTCCTCCCTTTGTAAGAATATCCTTTAGCATCATTCTCATGAATGCTGCATCGTCAACTACTAAAACACGCGCCATTTTATGCCACCTCCGAGCCTGTGATTTCTTTAACTATTTCTTCTAAATTCAAGTGGACAATCAACCTATTATCGCTCTTGATTAGTCCTTTCGCCTTCTTACCGTAAGTATTCATCTTTCCAAGGTTCGTTTCAATTTCTTTCGTGTTTGTCCTTAACACGCCAATAACTTCGTCAACCATCAATCCGAATTCAACATCCTCAACCTTTGTTATGATTATCTTCTTGTAATCACTTCCTGCTACACCCGAAAGCAGTGTTGAAAGACTAATAACTGGAACTATCTTACCTCTAAGGTTGATGACACCTTCGATGATTTTTCTTGCTTTAGGGATTGGTGTTATATCTGTCTTTTCTATGACTATCTCGACGTGTTCGACATCTATTGACATCTCTTGGTTGAGTGCTTTAAAAACCAAAACTTCAAATTCTCTTACTTCGTCCATCTATCTCACCTCTTTCACTCAACGATATTCATGACATCAAGAATAAGTGCGATACTTCCATCACCGAGCGTTGCACCACCACTGAAAATTTTGACATCGCTGAATATCTTTCCAAGAGATTTGATAACGATATCCTCCTGCCCGATGAGTGTGTCAACTGTGAGACCATATTTTCTTACACCTGCTTTTACAACAACGACATTCATTTCCTTCGGTGTCTCTTCATGTTCCATGTCAAAAACATGCCACAATTTGATAAGTGGAATTACTTCACCTCTGATAACTATGACCTCTTCGTTTTGCACTACACGAATATCTTCAAAGTTTATGATTAAGGTGCTATCTATTATCGATATTGGAATCGCATAAACGTATTCATTTACTTTGATCAGCAATGCTTGAATTATGGCAAGCGTCAAGGGTAGCCTAATCGTTACCTTTGAGCCTTTCCCCAATTTGCTTTCCAGTGATACTGTCCCATTAAGAGAATCAACCGTATTCTTTACCACATCCATGCCAACACCCCGACCAGACAATTCACTTGCTTCTTCTTTTGTTGAAAAGCCGGGGAGAAAGACAAACTCAAAAACCTTTTCATCAGGCATTGCAACAGCTCTTTCTTCAGTTATTAAACCTCTTTCAATAGCTTTCCTTAGTATCCTTTCTCTGCTCATACCTCGTCCATCATCTTCTACTTCTATAACTACGTTGTTACCTTCATGTCGTGCCGAAATCTTCACAGTTCCTACAGGAGGCTTCCCAAGTGATATTCTTTCTTCTTTCGTTTCAATTCCATGATCGATAGCGTTTCTGATAAGATGTACTAACGGGTCTCCAATTACTTCAACAAAGGTCCTGTCAAGTTCTGTTTCTTCACCTTCCATGATGAAATTGATCTCTTTGTTTAACGAGCGAGATAAATCCCTAACCATCCTTGGGAATCTGTTGAAGACAAATTCGATTGGAACCATTCTAACCTTCATCACAACATTTTGGAGATCCAAAGTAATTCTGCTCAATTGTGCCAATGATTCATCTACTTCTTTGATATTGTACTTTTTTAGTATATCAGCGATCCTGCTCCTGGCAATGACAAGCTCTCCCATGAGGTTCATAAGTGTATCAAGCTTTTCGATATCGACACGTACAGTCTGGGTTATCTTTGCCTTCTTTTGCTCTTCAGCCTTCTGTTTGCCACCTTCCAAACCTTGTTCCTTACTTTCATCCTCTTCAGCTTCGTTGTCTCCTATCTCGATTGGTTTGACAATCACATTCTTGATCTCCGAGATCTGCATTATCCTTTCATATATCTTTTCCTGAGATACGTTACCAACACACATTAGTTCGACTGTAAGATCAAACTTCTCTGCCTCTATGTCTTCAACAGACGGTACTGACTTGATTATATCGATCCCTATTTCTTCAAGTGTATGGAAGACCATATACATCCTTGCTGATTTCAATTGCGTTCCTTCCTGAAGGGTAACTATTACATTGTATGCAGGAATTCTTCTCTTTTTTGCTTCTTCAAGTACATCTTTTATCACTTCGTTTGCAAAATTCTCAGGAATGTGAATCGTAGGCTCATTATTCTGTGGTTCAACTGTATTCTTTTGCTTTGTTAGAATTGCTGCCTTACTTTCTACTTTTTCGCCAGCTGATATCCTTTCGAATACGTTAGTTAGAGAGTCTACATCTTCTGAGATCTCGTCTGTTCCTGTACCTATTATGTTTTGGATCATCTTATCGATCATATCAAGCCCGGCGAAGAGAAAATCTAGCTCACTGCTGGATATTTTTATCCTTCCGCTTCTTGCACCATCGAGATAACTCTCCATTCTATGACATAGTTTTGCCAGTGTTTCAAAACCCATTGTTCCAGCCATACCCTTTAATGTGTGGAGAGCTCTAAAAGCCCTATTGATCTGTTCCACGTCACTTATATTCTTTTCAAGTTCCAAAAGAGATTCGTTTAGAAGTTGCACATACTCTTTTGACTCATCAATGAATACACTGAGATATTCGTTAAATTCTCCCATCATGTTGCCTCCTTTCAAGAAAGCAAAAGTTTATAGTACGTGAAATAACCTGAGCTATATCTCCAGAATAGCAGTTTTGAGGAAACACTGAATCCGGCGGTCGATTTTATTATATCACCGATATCTATGAAAAGTTTGAAATCATATGCCGCTATTTTTGAAAAGTCATAGTAAATCGGCAAGTCTTTTAACTTTTTTCTTGTTCTTTCGTACTGATCGAATTTCGTCTTATCCACTGTTCCAACGATTAAGCGATTGGAAGATTTATAGATATAGAGTTGAGTATTACCACTCACCATATTCCATTCCTGCTTTTGTTGATCATATTTTGCCCCAAGTTTTGCGATATTGCTCTCAAGTTCCTTCCCTGAAAAGTTGTCAAATATGAATAATATATCACCACTTTCAAGTCTGCCAATCGTGTAAAGATAACTAGACGATTTTGAAGCATAGCTTATGAAATCGGCGAAACGATTTATGTCTGGTGTAAATCCTTGAAACCATTCTTTAATTGAATTAACTACACTATCAGTATTGGTGGTTGGCATCGATAGGTAATAGTTCCATGCTATTTGAAGATTAGCTATGTTATCTGACAATTTCTTAGTTGTCTCTTGTTTCTTATTCTTCTGTTCAATTGTCAAGTTCAGTGCGCCCGCTGAGATGGTTGAATGGAAAAATAGGTACTCAGACTCTGTATCATCGATATTTACTCCACCTGGTAGCTGTAGTTTCAAGGTGTTAGGTTTTGCATATCCGCTAATCCAAAACGTTCCCGCCTTTAATCTGTCAAATTCTCTTACAGTTTTGACTATCTGCATTTCAGTTGTTGTGAATGTTTTGGTCGCAAGCTCTAAGGCCTGTTTACTACCTGCCACGATGAGGTATTTGTTTACGATGCCACAGTACAACGAATCTCCAAGTAAAAACGTATTGTTACCCATGTTTTTATAACTTACCGAAAGCAAGAATGATAAAGCTTTTGGGAATTGGCTCGTATATTTTGTTTCAAATACAATGAATGTATGCGTTGCAATTGTCTTTATAAATTCAAAATAGTAATTCAAATCGAAAGACATCAAATCCATAACATTTATTTCTACACCCTTAGAAGCGAGCACTATATCGTTTGAAAAAGCATCTTTAACGACGTCTGGGCTTATTCCTGTTCTATATTTCATGTCCTCTAATATCCTTAGGAACGAATCTTCAAATCCTAGACCTTTCCTGTCTAGCACAAATGAAAAGAAAGGGACTTTTTTGATCTCTTCATACCAGACATTAGTTTTCGAAATCCTCATTACGAAATCATAGTCTTTATGAACAAAATTGAATATCTCTGAGGATCCGAAAACAAATATCTCTAAAATAAGCAGCAATGTTGTTATCAATATTATCAGTATCTGCCTTTTCATTGAAGAACCTCCCAAGCTGTGTCTATAACTCTCATTATATCACTTAATTCGATTTTTCTAAAGCTATTTGAAAAACAATTTCGTGAAAAAACGGCGAAGAATTCGATGTTTCCATCCGAGCCCAAGATTTTGGAATAAGTTAAGTACTCTAAAGTGAATGTCTCCTCTTGAAAGATATTCAGAACTTTTGTTATGGACTCTACGTGGAGCTGTTTATCTCTGATAATTCCCTTATGAACCTTACCGACTTCGAATTGTGGCTTTATCAGTATAATGACTTTGCTTGCTGGTTTTGTTAGGAGTTTTACAGGTTTTACCAATTTTGTGACTGATATGAATGAGACGTCTATGGTTACTAAACCGGGTTTTTCTTGAAGATCTGTCACCTGTAATTCCCGAGCATTCTTTTTTATTCTAAAGACTCTAGGATCTGCGATCAATTTGGGATGCAACTGTTCTGTATTAACATCCACGGCATACACTTTTCTAGCGCCATTCTGAAGCAAACAATCCACAAATCCACCTGTTGAGCTTCCTATGTCACATGCTACCTGACCCAATACATCGATTTTGTATTCGTTTAGCAATGATTCCAGTTTATAGCCGGCTCTACTTACGTACTTTAGTTTGTCTATAAGCCTTATCTGATCATTTTTATTTACTTTTTTTGAAGGTTTTGTGCATATGCTCCCGTTTATGGTAACATAGCCTTTTGCTATCATTTGTTGAGCCTTATTCCTAGAATCTGCCATATTTGAAGCAACTAGATAGTGGTCTAGTCTGGTAAATTCTTTATCCATGTTCCCACGTCCGTCAAAATGTAGATCTTCGACCCTTTTATAAAGAAGTGCAGTACTCTTTCTCCTAGAAAGTGTTCTGATGAGAAAAAGCCAAATATGTTTTTCGTTATTCCAGCAATCGTTGGGTAGAAAGGTTCACTTATGATCTTCATTTCTCTTGATGCACTTATTGATGCGTCGATTTCATTATCCGTGTTATTCTGCAGTGAATGTTTAGCTGAGAATGTTTTTTGACTACCATTACCACTTATCTTGTAAGTTCCGTGAGGTGTTTCAATTGCTATTAAACCCTCGTCTACAGATATCGACGTTGCACCTTCAAAGTGTTCTGAGTACAAGGTTTTTCGAGTTTTTAGATTAACTATGTAAAAATAACTCGTCAGGTCTAATATATATAATTTATCATCCTCTATAACATAATCAAGAGGTGTATTCGAGATCTTAGACTTCCATGTCAAAGTCGTATCTGACAAACTACCATCAGCATATATGATGTATTTGTCCCAGATGCATATAATTGGCGACGTATTGTAGGATACCTTATTTGTCCTTGTGTTAATAACTTCATTTCTGCTTATAATATAATTCCCAAAGCTTCCAAATGGTATAGAAGGATTACTTGCATTACTGGCTTCATATAATTCTCCGTTGAAAGTGAGATAGCCATTTAAGAATTCTATGCCAGATTTTAGGATTAACAAAGGTACGTTGAAACCAGTTGCGATTTTTATTGACTTTGTTGTTGGATTGAATATCAATGTTCTTGCATCATGTGCAGCGTTTGTTTGTTCACTTTGAAGATTTCCTTTAGGCGTATCCAAGATGCTCTCCATAACTTTTCTGAGATTCTCGCTATCGATATTATTCGGCGATATGGAATGTTCTCTTCCATTGTATGATAAGACTAGATATTCTCCTGAAAAGGACACTTCTAGAATATCGAAAGTATCCGTTGATGTTGTTGCCTTTGTTGATTCTGAAAGGGATAGAGATGTGTCGCATCGAGCATCTTCGAACTGGATGGGAAAGTATCCGAGTTCAGAAATGCTTCTATTTATAACAAACTGTGCTTCTTCTGATACAGAACTATACGTGATTCCTATTGGATGCCTGTTACTCCATTCATCAATTACCTTTAGGATATCTTCGTTCATCAATTCATCAGGTAACTCGAACCCTGCAAAACAAACTGCTAGAACAATACTCTGTACAAAAACAATCCATGCGCAGGTGCTAAACCAGCGGACCTTGAACGATCTTTTGATTCTAACACCTCCTCAAGTGTTAAAGGATCCCAGAGTCCGGTTCCAACCCTTACCAAATTCGCTACTATGCTTCGAACCATGCCTCGTAAGAAAGAGAGTCCTTCAACCCTTATCAATATTAGATCCTTTCTCATTTCGATTATTCTTAAGCCGTTGATAGTTCTTATCGTTTTTGCGTCATCGTCGCCCTTTTTGCTAAAAGAAACAAAATCATGTTCACCAACAAAAAAAGTTGCTCCCTTGCGCATTCTATCTGCATCAAGCTCGTATGGAAACCACCAAGAATATTTCCGCAAAAACATGTCCTTTGATTTAGATTTGTTCACAAAGTAGTGATATATCCTCTTTTTAGCATCATAACGCGGATTGAAATCTTCTGAGGTTATCCATACATTTCTGATGTAAATGTCATCAGGTAAATTGGCATTTATTGCATTTCTGATATCTGTTTCTGTGAGCCTATCTATTGGGCAATCAAATGATGCAACTTGGCCATTTGCATGTACTCCTGTGTCTGTTCTACCAGCTGCGTATGTACGAATTTGTGTTTTGAAAATCCTTTCAAGTGCTTTTTCCAATTCACCTTGTACAGTTCGAACATTTGTTTGTGACTGGTAGCCGAAAAAATTTGTCCCGTCGTAAGAGAATTCTATAGCAATTCTCTTCATAAACTTACTACCCTTCCACCACCAGACTTTTTAGCGGCTGACAGAGCAATCTGAGCTTTGTCGAGCATTTCTTCCAAAGTGTTAGCATCTGTTGGGTATTTCACTACTCCAGCACTTATAGTTATATTCTCGAATTTCTTTTTCGCACTTGAAATTATCTTTTCGGATATCAAGATGCCATCAGATTTGCTCTTACTCCAAACCAGGATAAGAAACTCGTCGCTGACCTGCGAAAAGATTCCGAGATTTTTAAGTTCATCGTTGATTATGTTCTTCATTTCGCGAATTATTTCATCTCCATAGCTAAATCCATGGCTGAAGTTTATTACCTTAAATTGATCTATATCCATATAGGATAAGACAAAAGCCGTACCAACTGAGATATTTTTAGACAATTCATCCATAAATTTCGATAGTGATTGCTCCTTTTTGTGTGATGTAGTAAATATGGTAGAGTACTTGCTTTCAGCGAGTATTTCACCAATCTGCCACGCAAAGAATTTCGACATCTCAATTTCACGTTTACTTGGCCTCAACATATTTGTTGGTTTGTCAAGACTTAGGTACCCGATCATCCTACCTCCTTGATTTATTGGAACTAAGAAAAGATCTTCAGGATCCCAAGCATTTTCTGAATCAACCTTCGTATAGTATGAGGGAGTGTAAACATAATTTTCATCTAAATCTATGCTACCTTTGGGGATAAAATAGGCTCCACCGATATCGAATCTCTGTTGCATGAGTACTAATGTATCTTTTATATCAGGCTTCTTCTCTTTCAAATTTTTAAACGCTTCATCATCTATCCCGTAATTTGCTACTCTTAGTACTTTACCAGTTGTATAGTCAAGTACATTTAGTAATGCGTAGCTAAAACCTGAGATATTTGCTGCCAGAGACAACATATTCTCCAGGACTTTGTCCACATCTTCCTTTCTGATTTCCAAGATGATCTCCGGTAACTTCATTAAGTTTTCAACTTCTCTAGCTACTTGCTCTTTTTCAATTGTTAGTTCCTGACGCCAAGTTTCTGCTTTTATCGTGTAATACAACTGAATCAAAAACCCTGCATAAAGCATAGTCGAGAACATTAAATTGCCAAACGTAATCTCACTGAAGGTATATGGGATCATCAAAACTGCAGAACCGTAGATACCTAGGACAAAGACAACCATAAAAGGTATCACATATTTCGAGAGGGAATCTTTTACCAGATAACGAATATAGATTTGTGACAATAGAATATTAGTTACAAAATAGCCGATTGCAAAAAGCAATATACTTAGATAATCGTTGGGAGATTGTCTATAAAGAAAAGTCCCAACTGAAAACTGTAGAAACTCGAAAGATACTCTGAGAGCTATAGTGTTAAATTTTTTCGTACTGAGTATTATAGAAACTATACTAAGTAATCCTACACTCTCAGGCGGTAGGAATAGTAATAAATAAAGGGCTAAGAAACTTCTCATATTGAATTTCAAACCAGCAATTCCAATATTAATTGACTGTGAGAAGAACAACAAAGCCCAACCAAACAACATTAAGATCCAATCTGTGCTAATGACCAAAGGAGAAGACAATAGTAAGAACAAAGACCCCACTAAAAAGCATGAGAACAAGAATAAGAACTCTCTCTTTGTCAACATACTTCCCCCCAATGTGATGTTATATGAATTGTAACATGCATACGCGAGATTTTAAACATATGTTTATGTATATTTGGGCAAATATATTCTATCATAAACACGACAAATTATAAAGGGAGGTAATGAGAAGGATGAAAAAACTGAGACAGATTGCAGAAACATTTGGAACACCGGTCTTGGTTATGGATTTGAACGTAGTTGAGAACAACTATAGGCAATTGGTTGAGAACATAGACGACTGCAAAGTATATTATGCAGTGAAGGCTAATTCACATGTTGAGATTGTCAAACTTCTAAGAGATCTTGGAAGTAACTTCGATGTGGCCTCACGTGGCGAAATAGAGAAATTGCTCTCATTGGGTGTGGAACCACACAGAATGAGCTTTGGAAATACAATAAAGAAGATAGAGGATATAAGATTTGCATATGAACAAGGTATTAGGATGTTTGCAGTTGACGCGGAAATGGAAATTGAGAAGATAGCAATGGTGGCACCCGGTTCAAATATCTATGTAAGATTGAGTACCAATGGAATGGAGCAAGATGCGGACTGGCCATTAACAAGAAAATTCGGAACGAGTGTTAACCATGCAATAGAACTCGTTAAGTATGCAAAGATTAACGGACTGAATCCGATAGGTGTGAGTTTCCATGTTGGTTCTCAAAATTACAATCCAGAGAACTGGAGGACTGCAATTAGAGAAGCTTCGATAGTTTTTGAAGAAGCAAAACAATTTGGAGTAACGATGACGATGATCAATACAGGTGGTGGAATGCCTGTTCGCTACAGCAGATGTATACCAGAAATAAAGGATATCGCAAAGGTAATAAATGAGGCAGTCGATGAATATCTTGGAGATAACATCACCGTTATAGTCGAACCTGGTAGGTCCATGGTAGGAAACGCAGGTGTTATGATTACGAAAGTCATTCTTCGCAGTAAGAAAGGCGATGAAAATTGGGTCTACGTCGATGCAGGTGTGTTCCATGGCTTGACAGAAACAATTCAAAACATCAGATACAGAGTAACCGTTGATGGAAAAGAAGACGAAGAACTCGAAAAATTCGTACTTGCAGGTCCTACATGTGACAGTATGGATGTCATGTACTACGACATTGATTTGCCGAAATCAACCACTTTAGGTGATATAGTTTACTTACATGCAACTGGTGCCTACACAACGGAATATAGCACCAATTTCAATGGAATTCCTTCTCCAAAGATAATATTCGAAAATGGTATTCTATTAGATGAAGAATTTGAGGCAGTTGAGGCAAAGAGTAATTTTTCAGAAAGCAATAAATAACAATAGTACATTATTAAAGAGTAAATCTATAAAAAAGTGCAGAGATGGAAATCATCTCTGCACTCTATTTTTTTATAATGTGTATTTATCTACAGTATCTACAAAATGATAAAATACCTTGCGTTTCTTACCACCATCGGTCTATACGTTTCCTTCCTATTATCAAATCCGTCCTGTTTTCTTCATTTATCCGCATCGCATGTCTTCCTGAAAGCACGGAGATAACATTTGTAAACATCGTAGCTGGTGAGACGTACTTCTTACTTGAAACTCTAGCAAATAGTGGGATGGTCATGTATCTCAATACACTTTCTATCAAGAACAATATTTGGAGTCCATATATATGGAATGTGCCTATGTGAAAATCGAATGAGTTGAAAAACTGTGCTACAAACCCACCAAGGATCGAGCCTATTGTTCCACCCAATCCACCAAGGGCTGAAAAGACCGCAAAATACATAGGCGAATTACTCGATGCAGCTTCCAGCGGTAGTGTTACAAATGCCAAGTTAACTGCCGCCCAACCTACACCAGACAGTATAGCATCTAATATCATTGCCAGTATCCAATCTCTCTCATTCATCAGTATCCACACTGCAGGAGTTATGGAAACAATTGACATACCCACAATTAAGACACTCTTGTGGCCGAATTCATCCGATAGTCTTCCCCAAAGCGTGTAGAATATCATTGAAAGTAATGAAGCAGCTATCGAAGAATAGCTGATATAAGTGACTGGTAATTCTATGTTGTTGAGTTGATGGTAAGCAAAGAACGGTGATGCTATCAATATGACGAAGTTCCAAACAAAATATGCCTTGCAGAGCCTCATAAAGTTCTTGTCTTTGGTAACGAGTCTCAGGTCGTTTAAGCTACCAGTAGTTCTTGCCCTTTTTTCTTCCAATGGTTTCAACGATACCACGGAAAATAAGCTTGCTACCATAGCAACGATGATGACGAGCATATAGTTGTATGGCCTTTTTACGTTATCTACAATAAGCGAGAATAAGTAGAACGATACTAACGTGGCAAGCGAGACGAAGAAGTTCCTTAATCCAAGATACTTTCCTCTGCGTTCTGGTTTTATTGTATCTGACACTATGCTAAGCCAAATATTACCAGAAAAGGCTGCAAAAATCTGACTTAGTGCAAAAATGAGCACAAAAACCTTCGGAGAACGATTTGATGAAAAGAGAAACGGTAGCAATAAAAGCCACAGAAATCTTCCAGAATTGAAGAACATCAATAGATATTTCCTCTTTGGTATTCTTTCGATCAAAGCCGGTGCAAAGATCTGAAATACCTGAAAGGCCATAGGGAAAGATGCCGCAAGGCCCAGCCAGACTTCATTTAGGCCGAAATACAACGCAATCGACGTGAAAATCACAGTCTGCGTTATTACCAGATAAACGGCAGAAAATAACCCTTCGAATGTTAAGGCCTTTTCATTCTTATCGCCATGTGTTTGAGGGTTGTGCTTGATGTTTTGATTTTCGTTGGAAAAAGCTTTCTCATCATTTGTTAGTGCTTTGTTATTATTGACGGAGAAGGCTCCTTCCGACATCTCACTTATGTTACTATTCTGTTCAGCGTACAGTTCATCGTTGGGAAGATCACTATCTGTATTTATCAACCCTTGATCACCCCTATTGGTATGCATTTTGCGACTTTTCGTGATATACCCAATTCATCTACCATATGTACAACTTTGTTAACATCTTTGTATGCCTCTGGCGCTTCTTCTACTATACCTTTTTTTGACCTCGCCATGATTGTAATGCCTTTCTTTTCAAGAGATTCAAGAACGTGCTCAGATGTCAGTTCTCTCGTTGCTTCTCTTCTACCCAACGTTCTACCGGCACCGTGTGCCGTAGAACCAAATGTCCACTCCTCAGCTTTCCTTGTCCCGACGAGTAGATACGAAGCCGTCCCCATGCTACCTGGAATGATCACAGGTTGACCAGTTGACTTAAAGATGGCTGGCAACTGTGGATTATCCGGTCCAAATGCCCTCGTTGCACCCTTTCTGTGAACAACTACCTTTCTTTTCTTGCCATCAACTTCGTACTCTTCAACCTTTGCTATGTTATGAGTTATGTCATAGACTAATCTAACGTTCATTCCTACAACGTTTTTGAAAACTTTTCTTATCATGTGTGTGATGATCTCCCTATTTGCAAATGCATAATTTGCTGCACAATTCATCGCCATATAGTAAGCTTGTCCGAGTGTACTTTTGAAGGGTGCATTTATCAACTGTTTGTCTGGAAGAGACTTATTGTGCTCTTTGAGTTCATCTCTCATCGTTCTTATATAATCTGTTGCAATCTGGTGTCCAAATCCTCTACTGCCTGTATGAATCAATATCGTTATATCACCTTTCCTGATGCCAAATCGTTTTGCTATCTCTTCATCGTAGAGCTCATCAACTTCTTGAATTTCGATGAAATGATTTCCAGCACCTAATGTACCAAGCTCACCTTTCCCGCGTTCCACCGCCTCATCACTTACATTTGCAAAATCACATTCTGGTATGTAGCCGTAATCTTCTATCCTCTCAAGGTCTTCGACATTGCCATATCCCATTTCGACAACTTGCTTAGCACCATTAGTCACAACTCGCTTGAAATCTAATTTTGAAAAACGCAATTCACTTCGCTCACCTACACCTACCGGCACGGCCTCGTAAATTCTCTTTACTATCGTATCCAGTTGCCTTTTAACAACGTCTCCAAGTCCATCTACTACTAACATTCTGACACCGCAGTTGATGTCGAAACCGACACCACCAGGGCTTATTATTCCATCTTCCACATCAAAGGCAGCAACACCACCTATAGGAAATCCATAGCCCCAGTGTATATCGGGCATTGCGTAAGCCTCTTTCACGATTCCAGGTAACGTTGCGACGTTCTTTATCTGCTCAACGGCATCTTCATCCAAAGTCTCCCAATCAGAGAGTATCACCGCATCAACGAGCATATTGCCACTCTTTCTTATCCGATACACATACTTACCACATTTTTCTACATTACTTGAGGTAGGCATTTCAAAACACCTCCCAATAGAATTGTATCAGATTTTGTAAAAAAATGAATAATTTCACCAATAAACTTCACACAAATGTACTAACCTCTTTATTAGACTAACTTAGTAGTTATTTTGTTCAATCTTGTCACATTATACATTCACTTTTGAAATGAACTGATAAAAAAGCCGTCCTTTACAGGACGGCTATATGTCTTTCTTAGAGCTCCATTATTGCGCCTTATTGTGCGGATCGTACTTTGATTTCGAATCTTGCAAAAAGGAGTATATCTGCTCAACGTCTGCTTCAACTTTGTACTGCTGTCCCGTGCGCCATTTAATCTCAACTTTACCTTCGTTGAGTGCTTTACCAACTGTTACTCTGAACGGGATACCTATTAAATCAGCATCGTTGAATTTCATACCAGGTGATATATTCCGATCATCGAGCAACACTTCTTCACCTTTTTCAGTGAGAAATTCGTAGAGTTTCTCTGCAAAACGCGTAAGATTCTCGTTGTTACTCACAGGTGTGATGATAGTGGTAAAAGGTGTTATCGAAAGAGGCCAAACTATGCCTTTTTCATCGTAAAGTTGTTCTACAACTGCACCCATCGTTCGCGAGACACCCCAACCATAGCATCCCATTATGAACGGTTTGAGTTGTCCATCTTTGTCCATGTACTTCGTTCCCATTGCTTGTGAGTATTTCGTTCCAAGCTTGAATATATGTCCCAATTCTATACCCCTTTTCATATTGAGGGGTTTACCACATACAGGGCATGGATCATCTTTAGTAGTTACAACCAAATCAGCCCATTCGTCTACTTTGAAATCTCTATCTACGTTAACATTGACGAAGTGGTAGTCTTTCTCCATACCACCTACGATGAAATTTCTCATTCCTTTTATCATATGGTCGGCAATGACTTTTATTCCCTTTGTTCCAACAGGTCCCAAAAAGCCGATTGGAACTCCAAAGTTCTCGAAGATCTCCTCTGGTGTTGCAAATACCAGAGATTGGTCATTGAGAAATGCCTTGAGCTTTTCTTCATTCAGTTCTCGATCTCCTGGTACAAGTGCCATGAAATAACCATTTCTTCCCTTGTATATCAATGTTTTTACAATCTTTCTTATCGAAACATTGAGAAAATCTGCAACATCTTGTGCGGTCTTCACATTTGGTGTGTAGACCCTTTCGATATCTTTCATCTCCTCACTATCGTACTTTATCTCTCCTTTGTATGGTACTCGTTCATCACTACCGGCATAGCCGCACTCGCAAAAGAGTATGTTGCTCTCTCCAGTATCAGCAAATGCAACAAATTCGTGCGATTCATTTCCACCAATCGTACCTGAAGAGGCTTCGACCATTGCATAATGCAATCCAACTCTTTCCATAATCCTCGAATAGGCCTTTCTGTGTGCTTGGTAGGTTTCATCTAACGATTCCCAGCTATCGTGGAAACTATAGCCATCTTTCATGATGAACTCTCTTGCACGCAACACTCCAAACCTAGGTCTTATCTCATCTCTATACTTATTTGCCATTTGGTATAACGTAATAGGCAGTTGCCTGTAACTATTAAGTTCATTTTGGACAAGAAATGTGACAAGTTCTTCATGCGTCGGTCCAAGTGTGAAATCTCTTCCATGTCTATCTTTCAATTTCATCATCTCAGGACCATAGTCATCCCACCTACCAGACTGTTTCCAAAGTTCAGCTGGTTGAACGATTGGCATCAATATTTCATTTGCACCTATGTTATCCATCTCTTCTCTAACTATTCGCTCTATCTTGAGCAACACTTTTCTGCCAAGTGGTAAGTAAGTATAAACACCTGCAGCAATTTTTCTAATAAATCCAGCCCTTATCAACAATTCTTGGCTTGGTACATCTGCATCTCCCGGTGCTTCTTTCAGCGTAGGTGCATAAAACTGTGAATATCTCACATTTCTCCCTCCCGTAGTCCATGTTCTATTATCAATTTCTCATTCATTTTTCACTCATTTCCCACTCATTTATCGCATCATAGCCGCATGACTTTATTATCGTACGCACTTGCACCACCTTCGAATTTCTTCTTGATGTATTCCAAAGCCAGTATGTATCCAAATGTACCAAGTCCAGATATCACACCATCGCAAGATGGAGCTGTGACCGATTTCTCCCTAAAAGATTCCCTTGCCAAGATGTTCGTTAAATGCACTTCCACCTTAGGTACCTTTGCAATCTCGAGTGCATCTCTAATGGCATAAGAATAGTGTGTGTAAGCGCCAGGATTGATTATCAGTCCATTATAATTCAGCAATTGTATTCTGTCAATTATACCACCTTCCGAATTCGATTGATAGAATTCTACGTTGAGATCATTCTGCTGTGCAAAAGACTGTATCATCGCCTTCAAATCATCGTACGTTTCTGTCCCATATATATCGGTAGGCCTTTTTCCAAGCATGTTCATGTTCGGCCCATTGATCACCAACACCAATTTTCCAGACCTTCCAACGTCTTGTTCTCTTTCCATTCTTGTTCCCCCTTTCAAATCGATTGAAACTCACAACCTAAAATTCAAACGGCGCTAAGCAAGTCTCTTATATATATCTCTTCAAGTGATACTTTGCCTGGTCCACGTAAAATCGGCATGCGTACCTTTCCACTTTTTTGAGCCTTCTTATCGTTTATCATGTAGCGTTCCATCTCTTCTTTGAACGCTGTATCAATGCTATCTGTGCACATCTCTTTGATCTTTTCGGGCAAAAGCATTTTCAATACATCTTGCATCTCTTGAGAGTTCATTGCGTTCAGATATCCCATCATCTTGAAATATTCCAACTCCTTGTACAATCCCCAACCAACCGATAGGCCGTGTGGCAGCCCAGTGATCGATTCGAATGCATGACCTAAAGTATGTCCTAAATTCAGATAACTTCGAATGCTTGTCTCCTTCAAATCTTTAGCTACTATCTTCAGCTTCTCTTCTACCGCCATCTCTATGAACGCACTCAGCACTTTCAGATTTCTCTTCAATACTGCCTCTAAATTGTTTAAAAACCAGTCGTAAAACCTTCCACCCGATATAAGTGCCATCTTGTAACCTTCAATCAACCCTTCGATGAATGTTTCTTGAGGTAATGAGATGAGACATATTGGATCTACAATCACGTGCGCTGGTAGATTTATCGTGCCCACAACGTTCTTGTACTTTGAAAAGTCTATACCATTCTTCCCACCTATAGCGGCATCTATGCTTGCAAGGAGTGTTGTAGGATAGAACGCAAAGTTCATACCACGCTTGTACGTTGAACCGACAAATCCTGTAAAGTCTGTTACCGTACCACCCCCAACACCGATGAGTAAATCCCCCCTCGTCACGTCGTTGGTTAGAAGGTACTCATACGCATCGAGCACGTGCGAGATATCCTTCGCAACCTCACCGTTTGGTAATACAAATCTCTTGACTGGTAGAAACTCACCGTAGAGTTGCTCGATCTTCTCACATGTAAAGACATATGCATCGGTTGGTAACTTTTTCAACCCAAAAGGTTCGATGCGTACATCCTGAACTTCAGAATCTACTTTTACATTGCCAACAATATCGACATCTTTTGACTCCAACATGTACAAAACCTTGGCAACAGTCTCCCACTCGCTCAAATACGTTGAATCGAGTATCTCGAATTCTTCATACAAATCTTTGCGCCTTTCGTATATCTCGTCTATGCGTGTCTTATCATTTGCAAGAAGTGGTCTATTCTCAAGTTGAACGCGTTTCTTCAACTCATCAGGTAAGACTTTGAGATATATCACCTTTTCGTCTTTTAGCAGCGCCCTATTTTCATCACTCAGTACTATCCCACCACCAGTCGATACGATGAAAGAGCCATCTTTCTCGACCAGTTGCTTCAAAAGTGCACTTTCAATACGTCTGAAATGCGCCTCGCCATCTTTGCAGAATATCTCAGAAATGCTTCTACCTTCTGCCTTCTCTATTTCTGTGTCCATGTCGATACTATCGATGGACAAGGTTTCTCCAAGCATACGTGCAATCGTAGTCTTTCCGGCACCCATCATTCCAATCAAGAAGATCTTCATTTGATCCATCGCCTCTTTCTTTGACCCGATGTTGTTAATGGTACTTTTCGAAGTACCGTTGCTTTACGAGTTCGACGTTGTCGTTTCCAAATCCTTCAACTATCTCTTCCATTAGGATGATTGCCAACACACTCTCTGTGAGTACCGTTGCAGCAGGGACTATGACGGAATCTGATCTTATGTACGGTGCCTTGCATTGTGCCTTTGTCTTCAAATCGACAGAATCGAGTGGATTTGCGAGTGTTGAGATAGGCTTGAAGTATGCAGTGACGATGATGTTTTCACCGTTCGTCATGCCACCTTCTATGCCGCCAGCGAAGTTCTTCTGCCTCTTTATTTTACCATCTTCATAAGTGAAAGGGTCTTGATATTCGTATCCTGTGCATGAAACATCCTCGTGACCTATGTGAACACCCTTGACCGAAGGGATGGACATGAAGTATCTCCCTATCTTCGAATCTATCTTGTTGAACACATCTGAATAGCTTCCAAGCCCCGGTTTGACACCTGTAGCAAACGTCTTGATACTACCACCGAGTGTCGTTGCATTATTAAATGCAACGTTCTCTATCTCTTGGATCATCTTTTCAGAGATATCCTCGAATGGACATGCTACCGGTGAGTTATCCCTCTTTTCGATGTACGTATCGAAGTCTTTTTGCACTTCATCGAAGAGTACATCATCGACGTGCACCTTACCGATCGATGCAACGAATCCCATCACTCTCACATCGAAGACACTCAAAAATTGCTTTGCCACACTCCCAATAGCCGTCAATGCGACAGTCCACCTTGCACTGTTCCTTTCCGTGTATGCATTCAAATCCATCAATCCGTACTTTGCCCAAGCAGAATAATCTCCATGTCCAGGTCTTGGAACGTTCCTTTCTTTCTTCACATCGACCGGATTCGCTGCCTTATTCGCTACCATCAAGACAAGAGGTGCACCAGTTGTCAAACCATTCCAAACGCCAGATATGATCTCCACCTCGTCACTTTCTATGCGCATCCTCTCGCCCCGACCATACCCCTTTTGTCGCCTTCTTAAATCCGTGTTTATCGCTTCCTTGTCTATAGACAATCCTGCAGGGATACCTTCGATGATCCCCAACATAGAAGGGCCATGTGAATCACCCGCTATCTTGAATTCCATATTCTCACCTTCTTCTCACATTTCTCACACATCCACGATTATTTTCATAACTCGTCACCAACGACTTGCTTGAAACATGCACTGAATATCTCTTCATCGTATACATTCCAGATCTTCAAATTCTCGACTGCTTGGTGAAACCAAAACATCTTTCCATCTATGCAGGTGATGCCTACCTCCCTTGCCATCTTTTGAAGTGGTGTATATTTGTACACAACATCGTAGATGAGCGACAGATGGGATAGATCTGCGGTGGTTAGATCTAACGATTCATCGAACATACCTATCGGCGTTGCGTTTACTAACGTTCTCACCATTTTGAGAACATCTTTGAAATCATCGAACGGCTCGACGGTGATATCACATTCACGTGCAAATGTTTCTCTGAGTTGTAACGCCCTTTCCATCGTTCTGTTGCACAGATGGATTTCTTTTTCCCCCATCTTACAGAGCGCATAAAGTATTGCCTTGCTCACGCCACCTGCGCCGAGTACCAGAATTGGGCTTTCCACATTCATCGATTTAAGAGAGTTGTAAAAACCTATCCAGTCCGTGTTGTATCCCTTACCCTGATGTATACAATTGACTGCACCGATTTTCAACGCATCCCCGACAGGTTCAACATGTCTCAATACCTGCTCTTTAAAAGGGATCGTCACGTTGAGTCCATCGTAAGATGCTATGTAACTATCAACCATATCATCGAATTGTTGTGATGTGAGCACGATATCTTCGTACGTTGCGTCGATACCTACTTTAGCGAAGTACAGATTGAATACTCTATTCGAAAGGCTTATCTTCTCTGGATATTCCAATAGACCAAATCTTTTCAATCCATCCACCCCAATCCTCGTCACATTGTTGGACTTCAGCGATCGAACGAATTCAATATATTTACGAAGTTTGGAAACGAGATGTTTACGCATTCAAACTCGTTGATTTCAATGGGTTCTTGTGCTACAAGGCCTGCTATTGCAAGTGACATCGCTATCCTATGGTCTTTGTAACTCTCGCACATGCATCCACCCTTTATTTTTTGTTTGCCACATACATCGAAACCATCAGGCCTCTCTTCAACCTCTACTCCGAGCCTCCTCAATTCAGTGGTGATTGCCTTTATCCGATCCGTCTCTTTGTATCTCAATTCTTGTGCATCTCGAACACTCGTTTTTCCATTTGCTTGGCTGGCCGCTATGGCAAGTATCGGTATCTCATCGATGAGTAATGGAATGATATCACCTTTGATCTCTACACCATTTAGCTCGCTACTCCTCACTACAAGGTCTCCAATAGGCTCGTAGTTAACCGTTCTCTCATTCACAACGGTTATGTCTCCACCCATCTCTCTCAGCACTGTCAAGATACCAGTTCTCGTCGGATTGAGTCCTACGTTTTTTATAACAATTTCGGAGTCTTTCATGATCAATCCAGCGATGATGAAAAATGCGGCAGAAGAGATGTCACCAGGCACGAAAATATCCTTTGCTTGTAGTTCATCAGCAGGGCCATGCACCGTTACGGCCGTATCCACTTCATCGACTTGCACACCGAAAGATCTCAACATGCGTTCCGTGTGGTCCCTCGACCTTGCGGGCTCTACGACCGTTGTATCACCGTCTGCATACAATCCGGCAAGTAAAATGGCAGATTTCACTTGCGCACTTGCAATGGGCGTTTCGTACGTGATTGGTTTGAGATTTCGATTTCCAACCACTGTGATGGGAGCGACGGAATTGTTCTGCCTTGCGAAAAACTTTGCATCCATCTTCGATAGTGGTTCGATCACCCTCTTCATCGGCCTCTTTCTCAGTGAGTCATCGCCCGTGATTACACTGTAGAAATTTTGTCCAGCTAAAAGGCCCAAGCACAGACGCATCGTTGTACCTGAATTTCCCGCATCGAGTACATTTTCAGGCTCGCTCAATCCGTACAGCCCTGCACCTTCAACGATAACCTCGCTTTCTTTCCTTTCTATTCGTATACCCATTGCACGCAAAATCTCCATCGTTGCGAGTGTATCGTCAGAATCGAGGAAATTCTGAACACGTGTTCTGCCATTCGCTATTGCGCCTATCATCAATGCCCTGTGCGAGATCGATTTATCGCCCGGTACCGTGATCTCAGCATTTATTCCCTCATGTGGTGATATCTTCATACGCATGACATTTCCCCCCTTTCCCCTTTGTTCAAATTCACTCAAAATCGCTTTTCACAGATGCTCTTTGAACATCACTATCTTCTCTAACTTCTCGCTCAACTCTTCGTACCTTCCCGCTTCGAGCATACCTTTGAACCATTCTATCTGTGTTTGAAAGTGGGTCAGCACATCCATTATATTATCTCGATTTTGTTTGAAGATATCGATCCACATTGCAGGCGCACTACTTGCAAGTCTTGTCGTATCTCTAAAACCACTTCCAACCAATTTCAAGTAACTGTCATCTGTTTTCGCATAGTCCATGAGAGTTTGCACCAACAGGTAAGAAACGACTTGTGGTAAGTGACTCGTTGCCGAGACTATGAGATCATGAGTTTCCGCTTCCATTTCCATCGGTAATGCGCCGAACTTTAAGACCAATGCCTTGAATTTTTCAAACGCATCATCACTGCAATTTTTGTCCCTCACCAACACGTAAGTTTTGCCTTTGAACAAATCGCCCCTTGCTCCATCCGGGCCAGACTTTTCAGACCCAGCCATCGGATGGCCGCCTATGAAATTGATATCTTTCTCAAATTTTCTGGTTTGGCATAACTTACGATATAACATATCGAATGTCTTCATCATCTCACGCTTCGTACTCCCAACGTCCGTTACTGTGGTGCCATCTTTGAGGAATGGAAGTATCTTTTCAAGTACACTCTTTGCACTTTCTACAGGCACAGCCAAAACGGCCAAATCGCATGTGCCAACGTCTTGAAGCTGGCCAACGTCATCGATACCACCGATTTCAAGTGCTTTCATCACATGTTGGGTATTTGAATCGTACCCTTTCACTTTCCCAACTTCTCCGGTGTCTTTCATGGACAATCCAAGGGACGTACCTATCAATCCAGTACCGATTACGAAAACGTTCTCAAAAAGCATCTCCATCGCACACCTTTCGCAGATACATCAACTATTCACGTAACTTACGATAGTACCTTTTCTTCGACTTGCAGTAACTTCTTGACTTGATTCATCAACTCACGAAATTGTTCGAAATTGAGTGACTGGCTACCATCTGAAAGTGCGTTTTGTGGGTCTGGATGTACCTCCACTATGATTCCATCAGCACCGGCAGCGACTGCAGCTTTTGATAGTGGTATTATGTATCTCCAATCGCCAGATGCATGGCTTGGGTCTACTATGATCGGTAAGTGGCTGTACCTTTTCACAACGGGGATTGCACTGATATCCAACGTGTTTCTCGTCTCATCTGTAAATGTCCTTATGCCCCTTTCACACAGTATCACTTGACTATTTCCTTCCGATATGATGTACTCAGCTGCCATTAATAATTCTCTGTATGTTGCTGACTGGCCTCGTTTGAGTAACACAGGTTTATTCATCTTACCGACTTCCTTCAGAAGCGAGAAATTCTGCATGTTCCTTGTGCCGATCTGGAGTACGTCTGCATACTTTGAAACAATTTCCACCTCGCGTGTATCCATTACTTCTGTTACGATCCTTAAGCCAGTTAGATCAGCAGCTTCTTTCAATATCCCGAGCCCCGCTTCCTTCAAACCTTGGAACGAGTAAGGAGACGTCCGTGGTTTGTACGCACCGCCTCTCAGAAATTTGATACCCTCTTCTTTCAGAAAATGTGCCGTCTCGAGCACCTGTTGACGCGTTTCAACGGCACAAGGACCTGCGATGATGCAGAAATTGTCGTCACCAATCTTAGCCCCGCTTATGTCGTAAACGGATGGGCTAGATTTGAACGTTCGACTGGCGAGTTTGAACGGTTGCGTGATTTCAACAACCCTCTCAACAGCAGGAAATGTGCCGATGTTGTTCAAAATGTACTCTCTATCCCCTTCCCCAACAATCCCTATAATCGTATGGTTTTCCCCCCTATCTGGATGTGCTTTGAACCCAACTTCTACAACCTTCTGTATCACTCTTTCGATGTCCTCTTGTGTTGCATTTTCCTCCATAACGATAACCATATGCTCTCGCCTCCGATATATTTGAAAAGATATAATAAAAAAAGGGTGTCTACTAAAAGTAGACACCCACTTTGGAACCTTTGCTTATGTTTTTGATATCTTTCTGCAACAACGCAAAGGCACCGAAATGGGTGTCGTGTGATACCAATAATATGGGCTTACTTTTTCTGGGGACTTTGTAACAAGTCTTTTGATCTCCGTAATGCTAATTCTTTTTCCCATCAGTAATCCACTCCAATTTTTTGTTAAACGTATTCTACCAAGAACGAGTCATTATGTCAATGGTCCTGTAGTTGTCTTTTTGTAGTCTGAAATGATTTTAGAAAACTGAGAACTAGTGTATCAAATCCTAAATGGCAACATAAATGACTATCAAATAGTTTATCTTTGCATACTTCTACAAAAATTACCAAACTTTTAGGTTCTTGACAAAATCCGCAATCTCTCCAAACATTCTCTCCTGCTTTTCTTTATTCTGGTCAATGATCCTTACTAATGCACTACCTACTATTACTCCATCGAAATACGCTATTGAGTTCTTCACTTTTTCAGGATTATCTATACCAAAACCAATAGCCAATGGTATATCGATGTACTTTCTGATCTTCTCCGAATACTCTTTCAGATAGCTAACAGGACCTCTACTATCACCTGTTACCCCCATGAGTGATACGCAATATAGAAATCCTGAGCATAACTTTGATATTGCTTCCAATCTCCTTTCTGAAGTGTTTGGTGCAACCAAAAATATAGGATCAAGACCACTTTCTTTTACTTGCTTATAGAATTCCCTATCCTCATCAAACGGTAAATCAGGGACTATTATCCCTGCAATTCCTGTGCAGACTGCATCGTTGATGAAATTCTCTAGTCCATAATTTAATATCGAGTTGTAATAACCCATTAGAACTATTGGAACTCTTGTTTTTCCTTTTATATCATCAAGAGTTTTGAGTATTCCCTTCAAGGTTGTCCCATTTTTTAGAGCTCTTTTACTAGCTTCTTGGATGATGGGACCATCTGCCAAAGGATCCGAAAATGGTATCCCTATTTCGATGATGTCGGCACCCGCATTTTCTAGCTGGGGGATGATTTCTCTTGTAAATTCTAGACTTGGATCTCCTCCTGTTATATAGGTAATTAGTGCTTTTCCGTTTTCAAAAGTCTTCTGAATTCTGTCCATTTTACTTCCTCCAATTGAATAGATTTTCATACCAGCCTGAGAGAATCCTGAAAGAATAAGGCTATTCTAGCAAACTTCTCTCGAAATCTTCCATTTCTAAGGTGGTAGGTAGTTTAAGCATTCCGCTTGCATTCCACCGACGTGTTTTCAGACTCGGTGAACAACAGTTGAGGACTTCTTAATTTCATGTATGCATCCACATCTTTATCGCCCCTTCCAGAAAGGTTTATCAAAATTATTTTTTCCTTATCAAGTTTAGGAGCAACTTTCATAGCGTATGCAATAGCATGAGAACTTTCGAATGCTGGAATAATGCCTTCCAATTTTGTCAAGAGCTCGAACGATTTCAATGCTTCTTCGTCCGTAATGGATACGTATTCTACCCTTCCTGTGTCATGTAGATAGCTATGTTCGGGACCAACGCCAGGATAGTCTAATCCTGCAGAGACAGAATATGCGAGCTGGATTTGTCCATCTTCGTCCTGTAAATAGTATGATTTGCTTCCATGTAGTATACCCACTCTGCCAGTCGCTAAGGCAGATGCATGCATGCCTGTCTCCAGCCCTTTCCCTGCCGCCTCTACACCTATCAACTGGACCTCGTTATTCTGCAGGAAAGGATAAAATATACCTATTGAATTACTTCCTCCACCAACACAAGCGATGATGTAATCTGGGAGGCGACCTTCTTTCTCCAGTAATTGATTCTTTGCCTCGTCTCCTATTATTTTCTGGAATTCTCTGACTATTCTTGGGTATGGATGTGGCCCCACTACCGAACCTATAACATAGTGTGTACTCTCAACATTGGTAACCCAATCTCTGATCGCTTCATTGATCGCTTCTTTCAGTGTTCGACTCCCACTGGTAACAGGAACTACATCAGCACCCAGTAGTTTCATTTTACACACATTTAGACTTTGTCTATCCATATCTTCTGTTCCCATATACACTACACACTGTAAACCAAATCTTGCGGCAGCAGTCGCTGTTGCAACACCATGTTGCCCAGCACCAGTCTCTGCAACTATTCTTTTCTTATTCATTTTCTCAGCCAGTAGCACTTGACCTAATGCGTTGTTTATCTTGTGTGCACCTGTGTGATTGAGGTCTTCACGTTTTAAGTAAATTCTTGCACCATTCAGGTATTCGGTTAGTCTTTCAGCAAAATATATTGGTGTTGGTCTTCCACAATAGTCTGATAGTAATTCTTCAAATTCATTTATAAACTGTGAATCTCTAGTGTATTTGTCAAAGGCTTCCTCCAATTCTTCTAAAGCAGTAATGAGTGTTTCCGGTACGTACCGCCCACCGTGTTGCCCGTAGTAACTATTCTCCATGATAGTTGCTCACCTCTCTTATTTTCCTAATAGTTTTCCTTACTAGCTCTATATCCTTCTTTCCAGGGTATTTTTCAACTCTGCTGTTCAAATCAACTGCATTAGGTCTGACTTTCTCAATTGCTTCAGCGATATTTTCAGGGCCTAGTCCACCGGCAAGGATAAATGGTCTCTTTAACTTGACTTTTTCCAGAATACGCCAGTCGAAAGTTCTACCCGTACCACCTATAGCATTCTGAGTTTTTGTATCAAAAAGAAAGTAGTCAACGAGATCTTGATAAACAAGGATATCTTTGCAATCTTTTTCACTATCGAGCTTTATAGCTTTTATCACTTTCAATCTGCACTTCTTAATCAACTCCGCATCTTCTGAACCATGGAGTTGAACATAATCGAACACTCTACTTTCTTCAATCTCTCTAAGCTGCGCTTCTGTAGGATTTACCACAACTGCGACTCTGCTTACAAATGGTGGTAATGCGTTCGAGATCTCATAGGCTTTTGGCAGTTCAATCCTTCTTGGGCTGTCTGATAAGATAAAGCCTAATGCATCTACTCCTTCTTTACATATACTGACAGCATCTTGCAAGTTAGTAATTCCACAAACTTTTATTCTGATCATCATCGATATCCTCTCATTCAGGAAACAACTCCTTAATCTTCGAGGCGGGATCATCAGCCGTCATTATGGCCTCACCTATCAATACGCCATCTACTCCAAGGTCCTCTAGATATTTGACATCAGCTCTTTCCTTAACACCACTTTCTGAAATTATATAAAACTCCTTCCGCTTACCACGCCTTTCAAGTTCTTCGATCATTATTCCTGTGTTCCTTAAATCAACTGTGAAGGTATTTAAATCTCTATTATTGATACCCAAAATCTCAGCTTCTGTGTCAAGAACCTTATCTAGATCTTCCCTACTGTGGATTTCAACAATGGCTTCCAAACCCAGTTCTTTGGCTAATGCCAATAAACTGATGATTTCTCTCCTTGATAGAATGCAGGCAATTAGTAAGATAATATCTGCACCTAGAAAGAGTGATTCATATACTTGTATGGGATCGATTATGAAATCTTTTCTTAGTATCGGTAGAGAGGTGTTCTGTCTTAACTTTCTTAGGATTTCTGTACTCCCTTGAAAGTATCTCTCGTCTGTTACAACCGAAATTGCGTCCACTTTGCCGCTAATGTAAGCATTCAACTGATTATATGGATCAAAAGTTTTGGCAATAACACCCTTACTTGGTGAAGCCTTCTTTATTTCAGCTATCAGACCCATTCTGTTTTTTTGAAAAGAAGCCTTTAACGATAATTTCTTTCTCTTCAATCTTGCAATTTCTTCCATCTTGGCCTCCACTATTTTTTCAAGAAACATCTTATGCTCCGACCTCCTCAAAATGATAGTTCCTCTGGGACATTTTTTTCCAATGTTAATAGATTCGTAAGTTTTATCATTTCATTAACTTTTTGTAGTGATTTCTTGCTATCGATGATTTCTTGAGCATAGGTAATTCCTTCTTCCAAACTGCTCACTTTGTTTGCAATATACAAACCTGCTGCTGAGTTCAGGACAACAACATCTCGTTTCGGTCCCATTGCTCCGTGAAATATGTCCAGAATTATCTTCTTGTTTTCTTGCGCAGAACCACCATGGATATCCTCTAAGTCGAAACATCTCATGCCAACATCTTGTGGAGATAGCTCTAATCTCTCTATCTCACCGTCATGTAGAAAAGCTATTTCATTTTTCCCAGCTAGTGAGAGCTCATCTATACCTCCCGCCCCATGAACAACCATCGCTCTTCTTACTCCTAGGTTTTTCAAAACTTCTGCTATAGGATAGACTAAATCGGGGTCATATACTCCTGTCAATTGATATTTCACGTTTGCAGGATTTGTCAGCGGACCCAGTATGTTGAAGATTGTCTTTACGCCTAGCTCTTTTCTCGGGACTTCTGCATACCTCGTAGCCTTATGAAAGTCCTGTGCAAAAAGAAAGGCTATACCTATTTCTTCTAAGCACCTCTTAACCAAAGCCGGAGGAAGGGATATATCAATTCCTAAAGACTCTAACACATCGGCACTGCCACTCTTACTTGAAACAGACCTATTACCATGTTTGGCAACTGGAATATCCGCAGCAGCAAGAACAAACGCAACAGCAGTTGAAATATTAAAAGTTCCTTTTGCATCGCCTCCTGTTCCGCAAGTATCCATTAGTTTTTCATTCTCAACATCTATCAGAGTTGCCCTTCTTCTCATAACAGTTGCACTTGCAGTAATCTCTTCCACGGTCTCACCTTTCATGTGTAGAGCAACCAAGAAACCTGAAAGTTGACAGTGACTCACCTCCCCTTTCATGATCATTTCCATGGCTTCTTCCATTTCTTCAAACTTTAAATTCTCTCCCCTGATAACTTTTTCAAGATAAGGACTAAACATTGTTCCCACCTCCTATACTCAAGAAATTCTCTATTAATTTCTGACCAACGTGTGTTAGAACAGACTCTGGATGAAACTGTACACCAAATATGTCATAATTCTGATGTTTTAGAGCCATAATTTCACCATTTTTCGTACTGGCAATTATCAATAATTCTTTCGGAAGGTTTTCTCTTGAAACTATTAAAGAATGATATCTAATTGCTCTAAAAGGATTGTCTATATCTGCAAATATCTGGGTAGTTTCGGTGATGTAGATATCTGAAACCTTCCCGTGAAATATCTCGTTTGATCTGATGACGCTCCCGCCAAATGCTTCTGCGATACATTGATGGCCTAAACAAATTCCAAGAATTGGAATCTTGTCTTTGAAGTACTTGATCAATTCGACTGATATTCCCGCATCTTTAGGGGTACCCGGTCCTGGGGAGATTACTATGTGAGAGGGTTTAAGTATCTCTATTTCTTCAACAGTTATTTTGTCGTTTCTATAGACTAAAACCTCATCAAATTCACTTACCAATTGGTATATGTTGTAAGTGAAAGAGTCATAATTATCCAGCAATAATGTCATTTCATATCACCCCTCCTTCAGAGATTTGAACATCGCCATGGCTTTATTAATGGTTTCCCAATATTCATTTTCTGCAATCGAGTCAGATACTATCCCAGCCCCTGCTTGAATTACTAACTCACCGTTTCTATGCACCAAGGTCCTAATTGCAATGCTTGTATCCATATTGCCATTTACACCAATGTATCCCACAGCTCCTCCGTAGATTTCTCTGGGTTCATCTTCTATTTCATCAATTATCTGTATTGCCCTTATTTTAGGAGCTCCAGATACTGTTCCCGCAGGTAATAGAGATTTCAATATGTCAAGTACATTTAAATCGTCCCTTTTTAGTCCTTCTACTTGAGAATAAATATGCATCACATGAGAGTACTTTTCTACTCCAAACATCTCAGTAACCTTTACCGTGCCTGTTTTACAAACTCTTCCCAAATCATTTCTTGCTAGATCTACTAACATGATATGTTCTGCTTTTTCCTTTTCATCGTTCAGGAGCTCTCTTTCGATGATCTCATCACTGGAAATATCATTGCCTCTTGGTCTTGTACCTCCGAGTGGTCTTGTAATAACTCGATTGTCTTCTACCTTAACCAACATTTCTGGAGAAGTTCCTATTATCTTAGCCTCTGGAAAGTTTAGATAAAACATGTATGGAGATGGATTCAGGACTCTTAATCGCTTGTAGATTTCGAATGGTTCTTGCATTGTTCTGCAAGAGAATCTTTGGGAGAGAACTATCTGGAAGGCATCACCTATAGTTATGTACTCCTTCGCTCTGTTCACTCTTGCAATAAACTCTTCCTTGCTTACGTGATTTTCAATTTTTATCCTCGAATCGTGTGTAGCACCTATCTTAACTTCCTTTTCGAGATTAGTTGTCTTTTTAATTTCTTCTAATATCAATTCGTTTTCAAGTTTTGCTAGTGACATCGACTTGTGAGTGTTTCCTTCTTGGATGTCAACAAGATTGACCAAGTAACACAAGCCATTATCTTGATCTATTATCAAAGACACTCTTGGGAAAGTCAGTATCGAAAGTGGTAAGTTACCATACTTCAGACCCTTTTTGTCGTGATGATATATGTCTTCCCATAGTGAAATCATCTCATAGCAGAAATATCCAGTATAGCTAGCGAATAGATCCGGGATATCCGGAACAGTCTCAAATTTGAGTGTACCTAGTTCATTTTCCAAGAAAGATAAATAGTCATCATTCATATAGATTCTGGATTCCATGGAGTAGTCAAGGTGCTCTATTACCGTTTTATCCTTTGATATGTGAAACAACTTAACTATTTTACTAGGACAGATGCCTATGAACGAATATGTCCTTCCTCCTAATTTCAGGTTCTCTAGCAAAAATGAATACGAGTTCTTAATTGCCAATGCGTTGTAAAGCACAGCAGCATCAAATTCTTCAATTGTTACCTTTTCAACAATCGGTAAGAATATATGAGTATTTTGAGTGTCCTTTGAAGTCATTTTTGACATACGTCTCCCCCCAATTTTGGTTTTGTTTTGAAATATTTGAAATAGAAAGAGGTCCTTCAACCCTTTTTCAATGGTTGAAGGACCTCCATTAAAAAAGGGCATCCCTTACTACAAGGATGCCCTTTTATTTATCTTCTCAACACACCTAAGCGGCATCCTTGTTAGAGATGCCACCACCAATTCTTCGTAGATGCACTATGAATATAGTCATACTTTTTCAGTGTTTCTTCACAGCAAAATGATTCTTTACTCATTTCCTAACCTCGCTTGCCAAGATTTTGTAAAAGTATAACATGTTTTTCAAACTTGTCAACAGAAAGAATTGGAAGAATGTACAGGGTACACAATAACCACATCGATCAGACACCAACTGGATATTTTTGTGTCCGTTAGTTGGTCGTTATAGTATAATTACAAGGTATACTTGATATCAGATCGTATTCTTTCCTGGTTTTCGAAAACTCACTCTCCAAGTTTTTTAAAAGTGGTGTAATAATAGTAAGCAAGTGTGAGCATAGAAGTTATGGTGTGTCAGGAATATAGTTGACTACTGGTAAATTACCTACTACCTATAGAGGCGGAGGTTTTTGAACACTGTAAAGCAAGTACATGAATTTAGGAGATCTGACAAAGTAGAATACGAAGATATGAGAAGCATAATATTGGGTTTAAGGAGCCGTGGATATTTCGTGATAGGGACACTTGAATGGGAAAAGACAGATGATAGCGCAAGTTACAAAAATCTAAGAGTGGCAGAAAAGTCAAAAACTCTGATGTTTGAAAGGGGGAAAGAGCACATTCCTCTCCACCTTGTAGAAGATGAAGAGGAGTATGCTCGCTCTAGTTAAACTACCCACCACCTTAGAGGCGGAGGATTTCAAAAGAAGTTTAGTCAAACGGCCCCTATTCTCTCAGGCTGGTCTAAGCAGTCTCTACACTGTAGAGCCATCAGGCTCATCAGTTTACTTGTCCGCACTAATGTGCGCCAGATGTATCAGTTGATATAATTATATATATCACACGTTTGTTCATTTTAAAAGTTTAAGACGAACAGAAAGGAGGTAGGGCAATTCCTCTCCAACTTAGGCTACCGCTTGGAAGTTGGAGTATCTCGGAGTATCTTTGCCCATCATATTGATGAATTCTAATTACAAAATAGTGGGTATCAGAGGTGCAACTTCTTTGGAAAGTGATGATCCAGCAGAGGTAAGGGAAAAAGTTTTAGAGTTGTGGAATGAGTTGAATGTGCAAAATGATATTGTACGTATCATATCAGTGATATTTTCCGTTACGCCAGATATCGTAAGTTTCAATCCAGCAACAGCATTAAGAGAGAATCTAATGCTCGAGGATGTTGCATTGATGTGTTTGCAAGAGGCAGTTTTTGAAAATTCACCACAAAGAATAATAAGAATACTCATTATTTGCGAGGGTGGAACGCAGAATTTTGTATACTTGCACGGTGCAAAGGATTTAAGGACAAAAAAATAGAGGCCGTACGGCCTCTAATCTTTCGATATATATCAATCCAAAAATTCGTATTTCGTGCCTTCTGGTGTGTCTATAAGCCTTATTTTCGATTCACTCAGTAAATTTCTCAATGCATCTGCCATTTCGTATTGCTTTGACTTTCTCAGTTCATTCCTCATGTCGATGAGCCCTTTTACCAAAGTATCAAGCGTCTGTACTTCTTCGTTTTCTGACCTCTGTACCTTCTCTGTATCTACATCGAAAATGCCAAGTACATTGCCAAAGACTCTTTTAACCAAGTGATACATCTTCAACGCCCTCTCGTCATTTCCATCGTCCATCGCTTTATTGAGTTCCTTGACGGTGTTGAATAATACTGAAAGTGCTATTGGTGTGTTAAAATCATCGGATAATGCTTCTATGAACTGTGTTTGATAGTCATTCATCTCTTCATCGTACTTTGGAACTAACGGATAGTTATACTTTTCCGTAAATCTATCCAAAGTGGCATGTACTCTTGCGACTGCTTTAGAACTATCTTCAAGCGGTGTATCGAAAAACTCCATGGGGGATCTGTAGTGCTTGGACAAAAGGAACAGCTTTACAGCATCTTTCCCGAATCTTCTTACAGCCTCACGCACCATGAAAGTATTTCTCAATGATTTGCTCATCTTATCCCCTCGTACGATGATCATGCCATTGTGCATCCAATACCGTGCAGGTGGTTTGCCCGTGAGTGCTTCACTCTGTGCGATTTCATCTTCATGGTGCGGGAATATAAGGTCTTCTCCACCGCCGTGGATATCGAACATGTCGCCTAACAGCTTCTGTGACATCACAGAGCACTCGATATGCCATCCAGGTCTCCCCTTGCCCCAAGGACTATTCCACACAGGTTCACCAGGCTTTGCAGATTTCCACAACACGAAATCGAGAGGATCGGTTTTTAGTTCATTTACATCGACACGTGCACCTGATCTTAGTTCATCTAACTTTTTCCCAGACAATCTCCCATAGTCGGCTAGTTTTCGAACACTGAAATACACATCACCGTTTGGTGTCGGGTATGCAAAGTCATTATCTATCATCTTCGCTATAGCATCAACTATATCTTCAACAAAATCCGTTGTCCTCGGATGGAAATTCGCAGTTCTAATGCCGAGCAATTGGGCATCGTGATAGCACTCAGCTATGAACGTGTCAGCGACTGTCTTCCAATCTACACCCCACTCGTTTGCTTGGTTTATTATCTTGTCGTCTATGTCCGTAAAATTCTGGGCCATCACGACCTTGTAGCCATAAAATTCTAAGAACCTTCTGAATGCATCGAAAACTACCATCGGTCTTGCGTTACCGATGTGAATGTAGTTGTACACCGTTGGCCCACAAACGTACATCTTCACAACGTTCGGCTGGATCGTTTCAAGTGGAACTTTGCTTTTTGTTAACGTATCAGAGATGTATATCACCGCAATCACCTCGTCTGCAATTATTTATTCACTGGAGTTATCCGCAAAATGCTTTTATCCGCTCTATGACTTCGTTCTTTCCCAATATCTCTATGATATCTATCAGTTCAGGACCTTCCATTCTACCCGTTAATATCTGTCTTAGAGTCATGTAAAAGCTCTTTCCCTTCAGTTCCGAATTTTTCATTGCTAGTTTGAATGCTGTGTATATGTTGTCCTTATCCCAGTTCTTGATCCGTTCAAGTTCTGAGATTAGATTGTTGTAAGTTTCAACAGCTTCGGGTGTTTTTCCAGGCATGATTGTCGGTTTGTGGAAAAAGAAATCCGTCAGTTCTGGAAGTTGTGATAGTTCTTCTATTCTGTCTCTTACCACAAGTATTACTTTCTCTAGATATTCATCACTTACATCCACGTCAAGAAACTGTCTGGCGATTTTGACTAATTCCTTTGGATCTTTCATGCGTATGTGCTCTGCATTCATCCATTTCAGTTTTTCTGGATTGAATATCGCAGGGTTTTTAACCAATCTATTCAATGTGAAACTAGAGATCAGTTCTTTTTTTGTTAATATCTCTTTGCCCTCAGGGTGTGACCATCCAAGAAGTGCTAGAAAATTGACCAGGGCTTCCGGTAAATATCCCCTGCTTCTGAATTCCTCTACCGAAGTTGCACCATGTCTCTTACTCAATTTACTGCCATCAGGTCCTAAAATCATCGAGACGTGGCCAAAAACTGGTGTAGGCCAGCCAAATGCCTCGTAAAGCGCAACTTGTTTTGCCGTATTAGAAAGATGGTCATCGCCACGTAAAACGTGCGTGATTTTCATTAGTCCATCATCGACAACGCAGGCATAGTTGTACGTTGGCATACCGTTACTTCTCAACAATGCGAAATCGCCGGTGCTACCTGCCTTGAAGATGACCTCGCCCTTTACAGCGTCGTTTATCACATAATCTTTCCTTGGCATTGAGAAATAGATAGCAGGGGTTATACCCTTCTCTTCGTACTCTCTCTTTCTCTCATCTGTGTTGTATGGTTGGAGCATCTCTTTTGTATAGTGTGGTGTTTTGCCTTCTGCGAGCAGTCTATCTCTGAGTGCTTCTATTTCTTCTGAGTATGCATAAACTTCGTAAGCTTTGCTCTCTTGTACGAGCTTTTGTGCGAACTCGTGGTACAAATTGATACGTTCACTCTGTCTGTAGGGACCGTATTCACCTTCTTCTACGTCAGGGCCTTCGTCCCAATCTAATCCCAACCACTTCAAAGCAGAGATTAGCTGGTCTTCAAAGACTTTTTCAGACCTCTCTATATCAGTATCTTCTATCCTCAATATGAACTTGCCACCCGTCCTTCTTGCAAACAAATAATTGAAAAGTGCAGTCCTTGCACCACCGACATGCAAATAACCTGTCGGACTCGGTGCAAACCTAACTCTAACATCATCCATTGTTATCAACTCCTCCTCACGCTAAGAATATTGCTCACGATTAATGACGTTGATTACTATTGTCAAAATTCTATACATAAATGGGGGGGCATGCCCCCCAAAATTAACCAATTCTGCTTATTGGTGGAGTAGAAAAAATACAAGCTACTCTTCGAGAGGTTCAAACATATCCTTACCTATGCCACAGACCGGACATGTCCAATCATCTGGAAGATTTTCAAAAGGAGTTCCTGGATTAATTCCTGAATCTGGATCTCCTACTTCTGGATCATAGATATAGCCACAAACTGTGCATCTGTACTTCATATTTCCACCTCCGCTTTCTGTCAGGATGCTGTTAACCAAAATTTATGAAACCGTGCACTAATATTGTTGAATCCTAAAAAGGGACACCACCCCCCAAGGAGGCAATACCCAATGCTCAAATGTCCTTACTGCGGTTCTTCTGACTTCTGCAAAAACGGACATTCCAATGGTTCTCAACAGTATCTCTGCAAATCTTGTCACAAGACCTTCTCTCCTCATTCTTTCAACAAACCTAAGCTCTTCCCTTTCATCTATCCTAGATGTCCTGTCTGCGGTAAGTCTATGCAGATTTACAAAATTCGTCGTGGCTTTATCAGATTCCGCTGTAGAACTTGTAAAACTAAAATCAACATTTGCCGTTCCCTTCCTCCTGAACCTATCTCTTCTTCTATTTTTGTTTTATCTTTTCTTCTCATGTTCATCCTTACTTCGTCTTTCTTGCTATTTATCTCTATTTCAAACGTAATTTATCTTTCCGTGCCATCTTGGGTAGGATCTTTATCTTTCAACCAGTCTTGTTTATGAATCTCTTCTGCTTCTTCGAACAGTTCTGATATGTGTTTGTATGCTTCAGTTCCAAACTGTTCTTTCTTCTCCAGATACAACTTTTTCAAGTCCTCGAATTTCATATTTCTCACTCTTTCAAGCCAATAATAACATATTCTATAGAATAAGCCTCATAGTTTGCTTCCAGGCTGTTGGCAAATCTACCTGTTTTTTCATCCCTCTTTTGTGGAAGAATTTTGGATGGTATTTCTCTTTTTATAAGTCTATCGAATTTAAAACCAGAGTACTGCAGGCTCTCGGCAAAGGCTTCAGCGTTTAGTACATTAATACCCTTCAATTTTGTATCACCAATGACATAGCAACATCTGCCTCCATGTTTTAAAATTCTAAAACTCTCGTCAAAGACCTCTTCCATATCACTGAAAAAGGCCTTGATTTCTTCTGCCGTTTTTCTACTTTTTTGGACATTTTATCAACTATATCTGCGGCAATTGAACCTTTTAATCTTTTATTTTCGTATTTTTTGTAAGATGTGCCTATAAATCCATTTTTATATTCTTTTAAATCATCTGCTAAATCAAGCCATATGGTCGATAACTGATGTAGGTCTGCATATTCGTAACTGGTTACATATGGACTCGAGGTTATAACTAAATCTACAGTTTCATCAGACACAGGTTGTTTTCTGGCATCTCCAATCTCAATTTTTAAGTATTGATCTACGTTCTCCCTCACTTTAGCAGGAACTACTCTGTAAAAAGCTTCATTTCCGTTCTGCATTTTTATCATTTTCCTGCAAGAAGACTCCCACTTCTGTAAGTGGGGGATGAATTGCACTTGTAAACCACACTATATCCTTTACTAAACATATAGGGCTTAACTATATTTGTTTTAACTGGCTTTGACTTTTCCCTTAGCTTAATATATTCACCTTTGTTCTGTACTCCTTCAACTGTATACTTTTTGCCCTCAAAGATGACTATATCCTTAGGCTGATATGCGTATCTTTGCTTACGAATATTTCTCCTGCCTTTCGATACTTTTGCCCCACGATACTTACGAAGATTTTCTGCACTCAAGTTTTTGTTACGCGTTCTTCTGCCACAGAAAAGCTCTTGCCCTGTTTTAATAGTCTTGTCTCTTATATCTACATATTTTGCATCGTAGAACTTTTCGAGTGAACGATT
>Ga0208461_1000451_pt1 | contig 39871 bp, 41 predicted proteins | sample AD_JPNTR4_MetaG_FD_184448 | JGI IMG/M metagenome (GOLD analysis project Ga0208461, IMG submission 184448) | Active sludge microbial communities of municipal wastewater-treating anaerobic digesters from Japan - AD_JPNTR4_MetaG (SPAdes) (version 2) | ecosystem: Engineered > Bioreactor > Anaerobic...
GAACTGTGCCTCCTTTCGTATTGATTGATGTTCGATACAATTTTGGCACGGTTCCCCTTTTTTGTTAACTCTCTTTTTTATTTGTTAACTCATCCCTCCAATTTCACATCCCACTTTGGCCAGGGTCAGTGGGATGAAATGTAGCAAATAACAACATACAATTTTAACCACAATTTAAACAAAAACAGATTCTTTATGGTATTATAGGAAGGTATATTTCTTTGAGGAAGGAGCGATTAGAATGTTTGAAAACGAACACGAACATGAGCATGAACACCATCACCATGAACACGAGCATGAACATGAACAAGATCACGAAGAAGATCATGTCGACGCCTTTACACTCGTTGATGAAGAGGGTAACGAACACAATTTCGTATTACTCGGTGAAGTAGAAAACAAGGGAAAAATATACTGGGTATGCGAAGAGATCTTTGTCGAAGATGAAGAGATCTCTGATTTCGGAGACACGTTCCTATTTTCGAAATCTGAAGATCAAGAAGGCAATGTTTTCCTCGATTCCATAGAGAGTGAAGACGAATTCAACGAAGTTGTCAAAGTCTGGGAAGACATGGTAGGAGACGAAGACTTCTTTGTTGACGCAGATGATGAAGAGGAAGAGGACGAAGACGAAGAAGAGTAATTACAGTCTTTACCAACTAATAAGCAAGGCGAACTAAAAAAGAAAAGTACTTGACAGTTTTAAGTGCAGTAGGTAAAATAAACCTGATTTAGCCTATCTAATCGAAAGGCGCAGGCGTAGCTTCAAGAGGTCGAGCGCCTCCTTGGTAAGGAGGAGGGTGTGGGTTCGAATCCCACCGCCTGCTCCAGAGAGTGAGGGTACTTTGGTACCCTCCTTTGTTTTTCTATCTGGGTATTATCTGGGTATTACTTAAAATGACGATAAGGAGGAATTAAGGGGGGGATACACACTGCTTGAAAAGATCATTCTATTTATTCCTTCAGTTTTTCTGGGTATTTTAATGGGCGGAAATGATGCTGGAAATGTTTTAGGACCGACAGTCTCAATAGGTATATTTAAGGTCAGAAGGACGTTGATTATTTTCTCCATAGTAGTGATCATTGGAGCACTTCTTGGGGGTGCTACCGGTGTTAAGACAGCCTCAACACTTGTGAAAGTCGATGTCGCTGGAAATGTTATTATAAATATATCGGCAATACTAGTAATCTTGATTTTTCTTAGCAAGAAATTACCTATAGCAGTAACACAGGCTATCATTGGTGCGAATATTGGAGTTGGCTTAGTTGCTAAAGAACTTAACATTAAGTTGCTTTTGCTCATCATTATAGGTTGGTTCTTGACTCCTATCCTTTCTTTTGTAATGGGGTTTATATTCTATAGGTTCTTTGCACTGATTTTTAGAGGTATCAAAAACTTGCAGATGAGAAATACTGTTTTGTATATACTTTTATGGATATTTACGCTTTATGGTGCATTTTCATTAGGAGCAAACAACGCTGGGAAAATATCGGGCATACTCTATGCTAGTGGTTACGATATGGTTTTGCTCTTACTCATGAGTGGATTGTCTTTAGCGCTCGGAATTGTTCTACTCGGCAAGCAAACGATATATACTGTTGGAAGGGAATTGATGCCATTAGATGACTTTTCTTCGATGGTAACTGTGTTCTCTTCAGCGTTCTCAATATGGTTCTTTTCCTTGATGGGATTACCTGTCTCGGCCTCGCACGCAGCAATAGGAAGTATTACTGGCGTTGGATATTCAAAAGGCGTTCGAATACAGAATGAGACAGTTTTCAGAAGAATATTGTTTTCATGGATAGAAGCACCATTGTATGGTGGTTTATTTTCAGCTTTGCTATTTTCAGTTTATAGACTTTTGTGGTAAAATATCTCTTGTAAAAAAGAACAACATGTGGAGGTGTGCGAAGGTGGATCTAAAAAAGTACATAAGAGACGTCCTAGACTTCCCTCAAAAAGGGGTTATATTTAGGGATATTACTCCGTTAGTTAAGAATCCCGAAGCCTTCAAATTTGCCATTGATATGATTGCGGAAGAGCTCAAGGAATTCGACTTTGATTTAATCGTCTGTCCTGAAGCAAGAGGTTTCATAATTGGTGCTCCTTTGGCTTACAATCTGAACAAAGGGTTTGTTCCCGTAAGAAAACCGGGAAAATTACCATATAAAACTGTGAGTGATTACTACGAACTGGAATATGGTCGGGCAGAACTTCATATTCATGAAGACGCAATCGATCCTGGACAAAGAGTATTGATAGTCGATGATGTGCTAGCAACTGGTGGAACAGCAATTGCCATCAAGAAACTAGTTGAAAGAGTGAAAGGTATAGTTGTTGCATCAGCGTTTTTAGTTGAATTAACGTATTTGAATCCACGGAATACATTTAAAGACGTACCAATAATTGCTCCAATAAAATATTGATTAAGGTATGTAGAACAGGTAACCTTCAAATCGTAGAAGCGAAACCAGGTGCCAAGACAGGTGAACATCTTTATTGGCACTCTCGGAAAAGTGGAGGTGTTTTGTGTGTTAAAAGTGGACATAACCTACACACTTGCAGAAAATGTTGCCGGTGGTTTGAGTTCGGACGAGATAGAATCATATTCTCAAGTTGTTTCAGACTTTTTAAGAAGGTTGGATGAAAACAAGCCAGGATTTATCAACACAGTTCTGACACGCAGATGGATTGACTCTGTTAATGAGCTGAGCGATTTCATATTTACATTTGACAATCTTGTGGTGCTCGGTATAGGCGGTTCAGCTCTTGGAAACATCGCTGTTCAAAATGCACTGAGACCATTGAACTGGAATTCTTTGAATGCCGAAGGAAGAAACGGCTATCTGAGGATCTTTGTTGTAGACAACATCGATCCCGATTATCTGTCGTCCGTACTCGATAGTATCGAACCGAAAAACACTCTCTTCAACATCATAAGCAAATCCGGAACAACAGCAGAACCGATGGCAAATTATCTCATCGTTCGAGGTATACTCGATGCATATGGACTCGATCCAAAAGAACATTTGATCTTCACCACAGACCCGGAGAAAGGTGTACTCAGACGAATTGGTAGAAGTGAAGGTATCAGGATGTTAGATATTCCACCAGATGTAGGTGGAAGATTCAGTGTACTGACGCCTGTCGGATTACTATCTGCAAAGGCAGCGGGTATTGATATAGAAGAGCTTATAATAGGTGCACGTGACACATACGAAAAGGTGATTAAGTCACCTTTATGGGAAAATCCGGCTGCATTGCTGGCAATCATACACTATCTTCACTACAAAAAAGGCAGAAATATCTCTGTCATGATGGCTTACTCAAACAGGCTGTACTACTTAGCCGACTGGTACAGACAACTCTGGGCAGAAAGTCTTGGGAAGATGTACGACAACGATGGGAATAGAGTAAACGTTGGTCAAACACCTATCAAGGCACTCGGTGCAGTTGATCAACATTCACAAGTGCAGCTTTACAATGAAGGGCCGGATGATAAAGTAATAACGTTCCTAAGGGCTGAGAAATTCGATAGAGAAATGGTAATACCAAGAGTGCATGAAAACGACCCAGAACTCTCTTACCTTGGTGGCAAGAGACTTTCAATGCTATTGAATAACGAACAAATTGGTACCCAGTTGGCAATTGCAAGGCATGGTAGACCGTCATTAACGCTGACTTTCCCACAAATTGATGAGTATCACATAGGTCAATTTTTCATGTATTATGAGCTTGCGACAGCTATAGCAGGGGAATTATTTAACATCAATCCATATGATCAACCAGGTGTTGAGCTTGGCAAGAAGATTACATATGCGCTTATGGGACGAAATGGATTTGAAGATTTTAATCTGTCGGAGAATGCTGAAAAGAGGATTGAGATAGAATGATGCAAGAATACATAAAGGCACTTAAAGGCATATTTGATCCAGTTGCACTCTTTATAAAAAACGGAGAATTTATCCTTGTTGTCAAAGATGAAATAAATATCAATGAAAGAATTTCGCAACTCTATAAAAACGAGGATATAGACGACGATATGAGCTTAATTATTTTAAGCAAAGAAGAGTTTGAAAAAATGGACAAAGATGAGTTAGGTGAAAAGCTACTGTGATAATCTGTGTTACCGGGAAAATAGGTACTGGGAAGAGTACCATTTCCAGGTTCTTTGAAAAAAAAGGCTTCCATTATATAAACATGGACGTATTTGGTCATGAAGCATTCCAAGAGAACATAGAAAAAATAGCACAGGCATTCGGTGAGACAGATAGGAAAAAAATCTCTGAAATAGTCTTCAGCGCACCAGAGAAGCTTAAGTTGCTCGAAAGCATTGTCCATCCAACTATGATGAAGATGCTAGATGAAGAACTCGAAAGGCTAAAAGGAAAAGATGTAATAATCGAAGCAGCTATTAAGAGACGTTTGGGAATAGACTGTTGTGATTTGACGATAACAGTTCTATCTGACCCAGAAATGATCAAAAAGCGCTTGAAAAAAAGGTACACACCTGAAAAAATAGATGAGATTTTGAAACAGCAAACGGACGTGATAGAAGAAGGAATAGTAGTGCGAAACGATGGAACTATTGAAGAACTATATACAAAATTGAAGAACTTATTCGAAGAAAAAATAGTCAAAAGCAGGCATGGATCAGCATAGAAACCTCCCGGGAAATATGGGAGGTTATTTCTTAACCTCTAAAACTCTAGTTTTTATTTAGAAGAATCTCTATTCAAAAGCATATGAGATATAGTTCCTGTGACTATACCGATAAGTAAATTAGATAGTCCAAGCAGTGCACTACCTTTTGCAGTAACTAGCAATATCATCTGAAATGTTGGCAGTTTGTGGAATGAAACATAGATCATGAACTGAAGGAAAGCAAATGAAAGAAATGGTGAAATTGTGGCTGTAACCAAGATATCTTTCAATCTCATGGTCTTCCCCGAAATCATGAATAGAGCAATAAGTAACAGCTCTGGTGCAAAACCGATCGCAAAGTTCGTAAAAAGCCTGTAGACAGTTATATAAGAATCCACGATTATCGACGTAATTAAAAAGAGTATTTCCAATCTCCTCACCCCTTACAAGATATTCTACCACAATTTTTTATGGTAGTGAAAAAACTTGAATATAAATGTGGTTTGAGAAAATAAATGTGATAAAATATCATTGTTAGATACAGCTTTGTTGTTAATAAATCAAGGAAGGCGATATTTTGAATTCTGCTGATGAGGTTGTGAAAATATCCCAATTCATAATCAAAATGATGGAAACATACAATTCAAAGGGTGCGGTAATAGGTATTAGTGGTGGTGTCGATTCTGCTGTGGTACTTGCATTACTTGAAAAGGCAATAGGTTCTCAAAGAATAAAAGCTATAACCTTGCCTGAGAGAGATAGCCCAAAAGGAAGCCTCGATGATGCATTACTCGTATGTAAACATTTCAACATTGATTGCGAAGTGTATCCGATTACCAATGCGCTCAGGAAATTGGGTGTATATTCGCTCTTTCCACCAGCGCTCTTTGTACCAGAAAGCATCAAAATAACATACTCTAAGAATAGATGGAACAGATACGAAGATCCATATCTAAACGATCTGAAAAATGAAGGTGATGAGCTCTTTCTCAAAGGTTTGGCATACTACAGAGCAAAACATCGTGTCAGAATGTGCAAGATATATTTGGAAGCTGAAAAGCTTGGATACTGTGTCGTTGGTGCAAGAAACAAAACAGAGCTGTTATTAGGCTTATATGTAAAATGGGGAGACGATGCAGTAGATATCGAACCTATAAAGCATCTCTACAAATCACAGATCTATGAACTAGCAAGTTGTCTTAATGTACCAGAAAGAATAATCAACAAACCACCCACACCCGATCTTATACCGGGTCTAACTGATGAGATGGCATTTAAGATGACCTATAAGGAAATAGATGAAATATTGATCGAGTTAGAAAGCGGGATTGAAAGGAACGATGAAAAAGCCCAACGAATAAAGAAAATTATAGAACTTGCAAATTGGAGACAGCTTAAATCAGTTGGAATCGAAGATTTTTGAGCATTGGCACTGTAGAGAGAATGTTGATATGTATGAACAGCAATCCGAAATTCGTGTGTGACGGAACTGTTGTCAAATTGGGTAAGCGTCTTAGAATACTCGGTTATGACGTAGAGATAACATACAAAACAGATTTACCTAATGTCTCAGAAATGATAGTGGCAACTGGCAGAACCCTTATAACAAAATCCATCACTTTGCACAAACAACTGGGTGGTATACATGTAAAATCAGATCGAGTTATGGAACAAGTTGAAGAAATCATAAGCAAACTTGGAGTACCTGGTTCAACGAGATGTTCCAGATGTAATTCGGAGTTAGTCGAATGTGATAAGGATTCAGTAAAAGACAAAGTGCCAATTTACGTATTCCAAACGAATGATAAATTTAAGTGCTGTACTAAATGCGGAAAAGTGTATTGGAAAGGTACACACATAAAGTAATCATAAAAAAGCGGAGATAGTCAACTCCGCCTATAGAGGCGAAGACCTGTCAAAGCCTTAGTTGTCTATCCTAAGCCAAGGTCGTAAGACTATAAGGACAGTTGAAGGGGAAAAGATACATGATAGCGCAAATTACAAAAAGCTAAGGTTACTAGAAAAATCAAGAACTCTGATGTTTAAAAAGAGGGAGGAGCATATTCCTCTCCACATAGAAGGTGGAGTCTCCTGTACTCGATTTTGATGAAAGGAAAATAAGGAGTGAATTGTGTGATAGGAAAAGAATTATGCAATATTCTTATAGAAATCTTCGAAAGCAATAAATTTCCTGCTGATTCTGAAAAGATAACAAAAGATATTACTTCTTTTATAGGTGTTGACAAATTCTCCATAGCGATATTCGAACAGGGTAAAGATGCTTACAGAGTGCTCTTGGGTAATTATCTTCCGCTGTTTAGTAAAATATCATCCAAAATGCTGGATGGGAACAATTCTCTATCCAAAGTGGTGTTAGAGGAAACTGATAGCACCGATACATCCGAGGCATATGCAGTCAAATTGCGGTACATAAACAAAGAGATTGATCAAATCACGGGAGCTTTTATTACCAACACAAAACCTACTAACCTTTCCAATTTTCAAGAATTGATGGATTTACTAAGTTGTTTTCTTTGGCTTATTCCTTCATATGAGAAATCAAAAGTGTATCTTGAGAAATATAGATCTTTGTGGATGCTAACGACTGTATTTGAAAACAGCCAGAACTCTGCGCAATTGCTCAGAGCATTCCTTACAATCTTCTCTGATATTATAGAAGCAGAGTTAATTGGAGTTGTGAACTTATCCGGCGAAGAAGTGGACATTCTAAGATATGTAACTAGGAAAAGGGAATTTGAACGAGTTAAATTGAGAACATCAGAAATTTCCGACGATACCATGAGGTATTTTCGAGGCTCAGATAAAATAGTTTACAAACCTCAAGGGTTAGAAGAAATACTTGGCTCGAAAATTATGTCCGCAATGGTTATTCTTAGTGACATAGGCTGGTTTATCTTCGCAAACAAAAAAGAAAGCAACATCTACAGCCAAACAAAATCTTTTGACTCAATGGACCTTGATATCGCAAAAGATTCGATAAACAGATTTCTCCTAGCAAAGGGACGGATCGAATTCGATGTAAAACTGGGCGAAGAAATAGAAAAATTGAGACGATTACAATCGAGGTATGAATTGCTTATAGAAGATCAAAAGGATCAAATCAAGAAAATGAATGCCGTTCATTACATAAGCCAAGCCATACGCACGATGTACAGTGTGAAAAATGTCTATAAGGCACTGCTGCTTGGGTTGACATCTGGGCGACTATTGGGATATAACAGAGCACTGTTGTTAGTATACGATGACAAAAAAGACGTGATGTTAGGTAAAGCTTGGCTCGGTCCTGAAAGTGATAATGTGGAGAATGATTGGAAAAAGGCCAACCAGAGAGCTATGAGATATTCCGATGTGGTGCAGTACCTGAGAGAAGAATCGATGACCATGGAACTGAACAATCAACTCACTCAGATGATAGAAAATAAAATATTTCCATATAAATCCCATCCAATCTTAGAAAGGTGCGTACTTAGAAGAAAGATATTTGTCGCAAATGAAAGAATACTCAATACGATGGGAATGGAAGCTATGGACTTAGTAAATCTATTAGGTACGAAAAACTTTGCGGTCATTCCGCTAGTTGGTAGAGAAGGCGTCTTTGGTGTTGTCATAATCGACAATTATTTCACCGGAAAGCCAATAAAAGAGAGTGATATTGAGATTTTCAAAATTCTTTCAGACAGCGCTGGACTTGCAGTTGAGACTGCTTTGAATTATGAAGAACTCAGAAACAAAACGATGTCTCTTGAGCGTCAAAAAAGCCTAATAGAATATCTTAGAGAATTTTCAGATTCGGTGCTCCAGAACATGTCATCTGCTATAATTGTCCTGGATAAAGAAGGTAAAGTAACTGAATGGAACAAGAAAGCGGAAATGTATTTTGAAAGAACAAAAGAGCAAATGATGGGTACTGAACTGAAAATCCTCGGCACAGAATTTGAAGATATCGAAGAGATGTCTTTCCAAAGCATGAGAATAAAAGAAGAAATCACTCTCAGTAACTACTTGATACAGATAATGGGGAGGGAAAGATATTATGACATAAGAATAACGCCATTTTGGGATAGTGAAAAAATAGTACTTAGAGGTGTTATAATTACATTAGATGATGTTACGGATCGAGTCAACTTAGAAAAAGAAAGGAAAAAACAAGAAAAATTAGCAGTACTTGGTGAAATGGCAGCAAGGGTAGCTCATGAATTGAGGAATCCTATTTCTGTGCTTGGAGGATTTATAAAACGTCTAGAGAAAAATATAGATGTTCCAGAAGCAAGGGCTAGGTACGTGAAAATAATATCTGATGAAATACTGAGACTAGAACAAATTGTAAATGAGACTCTTGATTTTAGCAAGGAGCCTCGTTCCCTTGAGTTCACTATCTTCAACATAAACAAACTTATAAACGATGTCTACATACTCATGGAGGAAAAGATAAAAGAGAAGAACATACTCTTTTCATTTGAAAAAGATGCCGAAGAAATACCTGTTTCAGCAGAATATTCAAGGATAAAACAGGTTGTGATAAATCTATTACAAAATGCAATTGAAGCTACACCAAACAATGGAAAGGTACTTGTGGAAACAAGGATAGGACTAGAGAAGATAATAATCTCCTTTTGGAACGAAGGAATACCTATGGATAAAGAAACCACAGACAAGCTCTTTGTTCCGTTCTTTACTACAAAAGTATATGGCACTGGGTTAGGATTAGCTATATGTAAGAAAATAATAGAAGATGAGCATAAGGGAAAGATATATCACGAATCAACGGAAGATGGTAACAAATTTGTCATTGAACTACCTAGAAGCCTGAATGATACAAATATCTAGGAAGACGAAAGAAAACAGGAGGAGTTTTATAATGATGGAGATCATGCTAAAGGCAAAGATCCATATGGCTAGTGTAATTGAAAAGGAGATAAACTATGAAGGAAGTATTGGAATAGATGAAGAAATACTAGAAATTACCGGCATAAAAATCAACGAAATGGTTGTAGTTTCAGACGTAAACAATGGTAACAGATTAATCACATATGTAATTCCAGAACCTAGGGGGAGCAAAAAGATATCTCTGAACGGTGCGGCAGCAAGACTTGTTGAAAAGGGAGATAGAATAATAATAATGGCGTTTTCCATGTATCAGACAGGTGAGTACAGCAAACCAAAGATAGTCATACTAGATGAAGATAACAACATAAAAGAAATTAGATAGCCATACTAGTTTGATATCATCGATTAAATCTGAGGTGGGGTTAGATGAACGTATCCATAACAACGTCTCCCGATAAAATGGAGGCGTACATAAAGATAACGGACAGACTTCCAGAAGAAGTTGTTGAGCTTGAAAAGATAATGGAGGCGATAAGAAACGCAAAAATAGTGCATGGAATAGACTATGATGCATTAAAATTTTTGTGTAGCAGTCCTGTTGATAACTCACCAGTGCTTTTCGCCCATGGGGATCTCCCAAAAGACGGTGAAGATGGCCGAATCGTCTTTGAAATTACTGAAAGTACTACTTCAAAGACCACATCTGGTAATCGTGTTGATTTTCGTGAATTTCCGGTACAGAAAAGGATAATAGTTAAAAGTGGCCAAAAGATAGCATCTATCTTGCCACCAACTGAAGGAGTACCAGGTAAGAACGTGTATGGTGAACCCATGCCTGCCAAGAGAGGTAATGAGGCTAAAGCTGTGCTTGGGAAGAATGTTGCAGTGAGTGAAGATGGTAGCTCTATTATAGCCACAACTGAAGGTATCCTGAGAGTTGATCTAGAAAAGGGAACAATTGAAGTTAGCGAATATCTGGAAATAGAAGGTGATATCGATTACAACACAGGGAACGTAGAATTTCCAGGAGTAATTCTTGTGAAAGGAGACGTTAAACCTGGCTTTATCGTACGCGCAAAAAGTGATATAGAAGTCAACGGAATTGTGGAAGCAGCAACTGTAATATCTTTAGAGGGTAACGTGAGAATTTCCGGAGTTAAAGGTAAAGACAAAGGGCTGATAAAAGCAAAGAAAAATGTGCACGTTAAATATGCTGAAGCAGTAACTATTGAGGCGGAAAACCTCTATTTCGAGACGAATTTGCTGAATTGTACTGTAAGAGTTACAAACTCCATTATCGGAAACAGAGGACGTAGTGCGATCATGGGTGGTGAATGCGTGGCAGCAATAAAAATCGAGGCAGATGAAATAGGATCAAATTTTGGGATTAACACATATCTTGAAGTCGGTATAAACCCATACATACGAGAAGAGATAAAACTACTGAGGGCACAAATAGAAATCGATAAGACAAGCATTCAAAAGCTCATATCTATAGTCAAACAGTATAAAGAACTTAAGGAAAAAGGCGCAGAAATTCCCCCAGAACGTGAGGAACAATTCTCCAAAACAACTAAAACACTTATAAATCTCAGAAACCAGCTCGAAACGAACTTGGCTAAGCTCAATGAGTTGGAAGAAAGAATACAAAAGATGCGCTTCGATTCTCAGATCATTGCTCGCAAGATGCTCTATCAAGGAGTAGAGGTTGTTATATATAATTCACGATATTATGCTGAAATACCACTACAAAAGGTAGTTTTGAAATACGATGGAGAGAAAATTGTTGCTGGTGGGTATGCCGGATAACAACTAACAACGAACGATGACATGTGAGGAGGTATACTTAATATGGTCAAGATCAAAATCCAGCCAAAGCTCAGACCAATCATTTGGGGGAATTTGGAAATAAACGAACTATTCAACTTTCAATCGGAATTACCTATTGGGGAAGTATGGCTCCTCTCTGGGCATGAACTATACGAAACGGTTATGGAAAATGGAAAGATGGTTAATGAATATGGTGAATCCATATACGATGGCAAATATCCAAAATTTCCACTACTCATAAAACTTGTATCGACGAATCAATGGCTCAGTGTTCAAGTGCATCCAGACGATGCATTTGCACAGCAGATTGAACACGAACCTTGGGGAAAGAGTGAGGCTTGGTACTTTTTGGAAGACGGAGAATTTGCCATATGTGAAGATGTAGAAAAAATGAAACAACTCATCGAACAAGACAGATTATCACAAATGGAAGACACATTAAACTTTGTTAAAGTCAAAAAAGGCACTTTTGTTTACTTACCCGCAGGTACTGTCCATGCACTGGGACCGAACAGCACCGTCATCGAAGTCCAACAAACATCCGATCTCACGTACAGAATATACGACTGGGGCAGACCACGCGAAGTACACCTAAGCAAAGCAATTCAAGTCGCAAAGCAAGTAAAGGCTTCAGAAATCGTATTCGAGCACACCAATTGCTTAAAGACTCCATATTTCACCATGCAAATTGTGGATAAATCAAATAGAGATGACAGCCTCTCTGATTTGATGGCATCTAAATTACTCGTTTCAATCCCAACCGAATTGTCCCCAGATTTTTGTGCATCGGTAATCGAAAAAGAAGAAAAGGAAAGTGCACAGGAACTTTCTAAACTCTTGTCCGAAGATTCGCCAAGTATAGTTGTATCGAATTTTATTTAATTATTAAAAGGTGGATATATGAAAAACGAAGAAGTAGAACGCATTGCTCATTCATTATTGCAATGCGCATGTTTTGAAAGTGTCAATTCACAGCTCATAATCGAACTTGTTAGACTTGGACATACTGAGCACTACGAACCAAAAGAAATAATCAGGACACGCGGAGAAGAGTGCAATGAGACACTCTTTTTGGTTGATGGAGAGGCATTTGGTCTATTCACAAATCCAGATGGCCGAGTCCTCCAGATAGACCATATGTTTGCACCAAAACTTTTGGCATCTGCCACGATGTTCTCCAGCCATTCTAAATATCCCGTAGACGTTGAATCTGCAAGTGAATCTCTGTTCCTATCTATACCAAAAGAACAGTTCATCAAATTCCTTATGAAAGATGAAACCTTACTCAAAAACTTCTTACAGTACATCAGTAACTCGTTTGAATTCGTCACCGACAGATTCTACGAGATCACCATGAAAAACTTGGTGCAAAAGGTCTGTGCATACTTATGTCAACTGATGGACCAAGCAAATGACGTAGTCGTAACCATGGACATGACGAAAGAAGAACTTGCAAGAGAATTCGGTGCAACACGTCCCGCACTGTCGAGAGTTTTTACAGAGCTTGAAAAACTCGGTGTCATCGAAACAGAGGGGAAAAAGGTCAAAATAATCGACCAACGATACGTTAGAGATTATGCATACATGCATTAGGGTAGTAACCCATCCATACTGGGATTGACTTCGACCTAAGTCCTCCTCCACAAGTTAATAGTCCACTTATCATAAGCTATTCCCATCTCCAATATCCCACCCAAAGTATTTGTTATAACCTCGGTAATGTCTTATTAACGCACAAAGTGAATTATTAGTTCATACGGGTATTCAATGGCGAATTTGCATGTGGTGACTGTGAGTCAAAAAGAGGCAGTCGCTTTTTTATTCACTTAATGAAAAACACACTATTTGTGCTGAGTGCATTTATCAAGTATATGTTAAGTAAAGCTTAGATATATTGTGTAAATCAAAGCAATTTAGCTGTAAGTTTAATCTGCTGGATGTTATGAAACGTTTTACAAAATTTTGGGGTTTGGGAAATGGAGTATAGAGTTGTAGAATGCAGTTAGTTGATTGATGCAAGCAACTAACTACCCAACTAACACTTATCTTCATCTTTAGCTTAGGAGTGATGTTATGATGACTGAGTCTGTAAAAGAGATCATGTATTTTACTTGGAAGAATAGGACTGTCACAGCCAAGGATATATCCGACAACTTGAAACTTGAAAAATCTACCGTTTCAAGGGCTATAAATAGGCTAAAATCAGTAAATCTCATCCTACCAACAAAAGAACTCTCACCGTCCGCACTAGGGGGGCGCAAGACTATTGTGTATGGATTCAACAAAGAAAAGGGATACGTTCTCGGACTGTCAATTGAGCAAGACGGAATTGAATATGTAAAGACCAACCTCTTTGGGGAAGTTGTGGAAAAGAAGCGGATTTCCAGAAAGATCACTTCACAAAACATACATACGGGGATTTCGGAGATCATTGGGGCCAAAAGAGATATAATCGCTGTTGGTATTTCTATCCCAGGGATCGTGAAAGAGAACAAGGTTATTTATTCTGAGGCACTAGCTTTGCACGATTTCGACGTCGTTGGAAATTTGGATACTGATATTCCAATTTTTGTTGAAAAGGATGCTATTTGTGGTGGAATAAGATACTCTTTTGAAAAATCAAAGGTCTTGTATTTTCAGCTTTCCGTACCTTATTTTGTCAACGAGCCGGTAGGATTCGGTGCTGGATTGATAATCGACGGTAAACCGTATTATGGCTCGAACAACTTGGCTGGTGAATCAAAATTGGACAAGTGCATATGTAAAAAGAAGATTCCGTTCGATGATCTCAGAGAAGAAGATATGGACCCAGTTGTATTCGAGAAATTTCTAGACGAAGTTTCAAAAAGAATAGGAATCATAGCTAGTATCTTCGATCCAGAAATCCTAGCAATAGGTGGAAACATAACATCCCTTCCATGTATTTCCAAACTCGTTGATCATGTAAAAGAGCACATCTACTTAATCGAAAAAAGAAATATGGAAATATTCTTGGAAAACGGTTTTGAGTTTGTCAACGCAAAAGGCGCAGCAATCAATTCTCTCATCAAAGTTTTTACCGATGAATACTTAGTAAACTACTTCTATAAGAAGGTGGCACAGAATGGATAATATCTTTGGAAATCTATTCTTCGTTGGATTTCAGAGAAAGATAAGTACATCCCTCTTGGAAGAGATTAACCCAGCTGGTATCATCCTGTATCCCGAGAATATGAGAGACGTGAATTTTCTTCAGTTAAGTATGGAACATATTTATTCCTTGTTTGATAAGGGATACAGGTTTTTTATCTCATCGGATCATGAAGGAGGTCAACTGGAAACTGTGCCTAATGTTTTCCCATCACCAGGGAACTTAGCATTGGGGAAAGAAAATGGGGCATATTCCTATGGAAAGTACTTGGGAAATATCCTGTCGCTTCATGGATTCAATATTTTATTTGCCCCGGTTGCTGATGTGAAATATCCCTTCTCGAGTCATGCTACAGGTTTCAGGGCTTTCTCATCAGACCACGCGATTGTTGAAAAGGCATCACAAGACTTCATCGAGGGGCTCTCAGAGCATGGCATTGCAGCAACCCTTAAGCATTTCCCAGGCCATGGAAAAGCTGCTTCCGATTCTCATTTCACACTTCCTACCGTAGATAATTTTGATGAAAGTGATAAGGATGTACTTGTGTTTAGAAATTTGGCTCACCACGTCGATTTTATAATGACCGCACATGTCATATATCCAAAAGTTGATAGTGCCATAGCAACTCTCTCAAAAAAGTGGTTGCGCAAAATCCTCCGAGAAAGCTTTGGGTTTGAGGGACTCATCATATCTGATGCTTTCGAAATGGACGCCTTGAAGAGATATTATTCACCACGTGAGGCAATCAAAAAGTTCTTTGAGGCAGATGGCGATCTCATACTCATAAGTGATGTGGAAAATAATATGGAAATAATCGGAAATTTTTATTCAATGGTTGAAACTGGCGAGTTAGATAGAGATTTGTTGAATGAAAAATCCAAGAAAGTGGAGAAGATCAAAGACAGATACGTAAAAGGCACTTATCCTGCAAGGTTTTTGTCTGATATCTCTAAAAAGGTAATCAAGGCAAAGATTTCATCACCAGTTATAAATCCGACTTTCATCATCCCAACTCCTCAAAATTTAAGTCTTGCGGACACAACAGAAAGAGATCTGAAATTCATAAAGGAGCTCATTTTAACGGAATTCCCGAACTCTCAAGTGTACTACGAAGATGAAGCAACCAAAATATCGCTTGGCGATCCAGTTGTCTACTTTGTTCTCGATAAGGACAAAAAAATAGATGCACAGAGAGTTATATACGTTTTCCTGAGAAAGTTCGACGATGGAATTGAGAACAATTGTTCAGAATTCGTAATTCCATATTCGTCGAAACTTATCTCAATATACCATGTTCTTCAACTTTTCAAAAGGGAGGGAGCGGTATGAAAAGGTTCTTAGTTATTATGTTCACGGTTTTAACGGTTCTCAGCTTTTCCAAGGTTAAAGTCACTTTCTGGGGCTTTACGATGAACGACGAACATGCAAAGAAGGTTCTAACAACGTTCATGAAAGAAAATCCAGATATCGAGGTTGAGTACGTACAGCTATCTTGGTCAAACGGATTCGATAAGATAGTTACCGCAATCGCAGGTGGCGAAAAACTAGACGTTGTAGAACTCGGAAACACATGGGTCGCGAGTTTTGCAGACAAAGGCGCTTTAGAGAACATGGATAGTTTTTACAAAAAGTACGGAAAGGACTACATGGGCTGGAACACTACTTATTACAAGAAAAGTTACTACTCGGTCCCATGGTTGCTTGGTACAAGGGCTATGTTCTACAACTTGGACCTATTTGAAAAAGCAGGCCTTAACCCAGATAAACCTCCAGTTACTTGGGACGAAGTGTTGAAAGCTGCTGCAAAGATCGACGCTCTTGGCCCAAATATATACGGATTCGGACTGCCTTCCGGAGAAAGCTACAGCCCATGGCAACAATGGTTCTTACCAGCAGTCTGGTGCACTGGAGGAGATATCATCTCCGAAGATGGAAAGAAAGCTCTGCTTGTCTCTCCAAAAGTAAATCAAACTGCAGAATTCTACAGAAAACTTGCAAAGAATTCTATGAAAACAAAACAAGACGATCTTGCTAAAGCTTTTGGAGAAGGAAAAATCGGGATGTACGTTAGTGGTGCATGGGATATAGACTACCTTGAAACAAACTATCCAGAACTGCCGTTCAATGTCACATTCATACCAAAGCCCTCTGAGAATTCTGGTACTCACGCTTCTTTCGCTGGTGCGGAAGTCTTAGCTATAATGAAGAATTCGAAGAACAAAGACGCAGCACAAAAACTTATAGAATTTCTGATAAGACCGGATATAGCCATGGACATAGCCAAATTATGGCCTGCGATATTCCCATCACACGTTGATGCAGGAAAAGACCCATGGTTTGCAGATCATCCGATGCACAAAGTATTCTACGAGCAGAATAAATACGCAAAACCTGTGCCATCAATCCCAGCATGGCCAAAGATCGAAGATGTTCTCAGGGACCTCGTTGAGGAGATCATTCTCACAGACAAGAGTATTTCAAGTATATTGCTGAAGTATAACACGATTGTGCAAGACATACTTGATGGGAAGAGATAATAGTAAGAATGCTTGCCCCATGCTACTCGCATGGGGCAAGTTTGGAATTTCGGGGTGGTGAAAACATGGGTAAGAAAAGAAAACTTAAATACAATTTTGAGACGTTGTTATTATTATCTCCGTTTTTAGTAATTTTTCTGGTTTTTGGAGCATTTCCAATAATTTTTTCATTCTTTATAAGTTTTACTGACTACTCAGGCTTGAGTCCAGACTACAGCTTTGTCGGGTTTGCTAACTACATCCATGCATTTAAGGATAGTATTTTTCTTACTGCCTTAAAAAACACTTTCATATTTGTTATAGGAACTATACCATTCACAACTGTTTTTGCACTTTTGCTCGCACTGATTATAAACAGCAAATTTCTACCTTTGAAGGATGTCTTCAAAGCTGGTTTCTTCCTACCATCGGTTATTTCAATGGTTGTTATATCTACAATGTGGATGTATCTTTACAGTGCTGACGGTTTCTTTAACAAAATGATCGAACTCTTCGGTCGCCAACCACTACCAACGAGTTGGTTAGCTTACGTGAAAACTGCTTTGCTATCCATCATGATAATGGACGTTTGGGCAGCAGTTGGCTACTACACGATACTCTTTTTAGCGGGGCTCCAAAGCATTCCGGAAGAACTGTATGAAGCAGCTAGAATCGATGGTGCGGATCGAAAAGCATTGTTCTCCAAAATCACGCTCCCGTTGTTGAAACCTACTCTCTATTTCGTAATTGCCATTAATACCATAAGATCTTTCCAGATATTCTCAGAAGTATTTACCATGACCGGTGGCGGTCCAATGAACTCTACTCAGACAATAGTCCATTACCTCTACATCGTAGGATTTCGCAATTTCGAAATGGGATACGCATCAGCCATTGGGTACATACTGGTGTTCATTGTTCTGTTAATAACTCTCATCCAAGGACGCCTGCTTAGGAGTGAAGCTCTATGAAAAAAATCATTTTGCTTTGTATAATGTTTGCATTACTTTTCATATCGCTTTTTCCTATGCTGTCCATGTTCTATACCTCAGTAATTCCAAGCGGTACCTTAACAAAGGTTGTCAAAGAAAGGTACATAAATGATTTTGAAACAAAGTATGTATCATACTTGCAAAGAAAGGTAAAGGGTGAGAACATTAACTTAGTAGATGATTCTCCGAATAGCACAACATCTTTGGCAGCTATTGGGAGGGTTGAGTTACTAACAGACAAATTGGACGTACGCGTTGCAAAATATATCGAATTTTGGGTGAAAGGTTCGGGAAATTTTTCTGTTGAGATCATCGATGCTTTCGGTGGAAAGTACACAGAGAACTTCACCGCACAACCTGAATGGAAGAAATTTACAATAAAACAAAAGGGAATAAAAGATATAGACCTCAGATACGTTTCCAAATTTGCATTCAACTTTGAGGATGGTAAAGAGTTCTTACTCGACGATGTGAAATTGGTTTACCGTTTCCCAACTTTGCTCAACTACGTGAACGTACTAAAGGAAGACATGTTCTCACGGTACATACTGAACAGCTTGATCGTCTCTGTAATAGTAGTGGCTGGTAATCTGATCTTTTCTACAATGGTTGGTTATGCCTTTGCTAGAAGACGATTCTGGGGGAAAAACATCCTATTCTCTCTGATTTTATCAACGATGATGATTCCTCCACAAGTCACAATAATTCCTGTTTTCATGCTCATGAAAAAATTGGGCTGGATCGACACGTACCTTGCACTTACAATTCCAATGTTAGTGACACCGTTCAACATATTCTTATTGAAACAATACATCGAACAACTTCCCATAGAGCTTGAGGAGGCTGCCTATGTAGACGGAGCGAGTACCATGCAAATAGTATTTAAGATTGTTTTCCCACTCTCAAGACCTTCTTTAGCTGTTATGGGGATAAATACATTCATATCCACATGGAATGACCTTTTCTACCCATTAATAGTGACAAATTCACGTGAAATGCGTACTGCTCAAGTAGGTTTGGCGATGTACCAGAAACTAAATCAAATAGATTGGCCACGATTGATGGCTGCATCTTCTATAATAGGATTACCTGTGATAATAATGTTCTTGCTATTCCAGAAGCAAATCATATCTGGCGTTACTAAGGGGGCTGTGAAAGGATGAATTGGACCTATTATGAAATTCTTAGAATCCCAGAATTGATGGAGAAGATTGAATCATCAAAATTCCAGTTTGAGGGTGACAGAAAATATGTATTTGTAGGCTGTGGGTCTTCATACAATCTTGCACTAATCATTTCACAGATAGTGCGAAAGTATGGAATTGAGTCAGAGGTAGTCACTGGTGGCAAAGTTGTCTCTTTCGATTACATACCACAATGTGACATAGGCATATTCATATCTCGCACGGGTGAATCCACCGAGACAGTACAATCGGCCAAAAAATTCAAGAGCAAAGGGATCAAAATTATCGGAATATGTTGTGAAAGCACTTCGTCACTTGGAGCAGTGTGCGACGAAGCCTATGCTTTCGATTTTTTACATGAAGAAAGTGTTGTCATGACAGGGTCATTCGTTGCGCTATTACAATTTTTCATCGGTAAACGCGACATTTCGGAAGAATGTTCACGAATCATCGAAAGATCTCAAAGTATAATAAAAGAACTGGACCTAAAAAGTTTTAATCACTTCGTTTTCTTGGGTTTCGATGAAGAGTACGCAATTTCAAAGGAAAGCGCTTTAAAAATGCAAGAAATGGCTCTGCAATATGTTGAATTTCACGAACCCCTCGAGTACAGACACGGTCCAATAGCGAGATTAAGTGACACATCTTTGGTTGTAATCAACTCAAAAGATACGCTATTTGAACGCGATTTAAGTAAAGAACTACGGAAACATACTAAAGTAATATTCTTAGGAAAAAATGGTGACATAGATATAGAGTACGAGAATGGATTAGAAACTCCGCTTAAATTAATCTTTGCACTTTTGCTGGCATACAACAAAGCAATAACTGAAGGATATAATCCTGACAGCCCAGATAAGCTTTCAAAGAGTGTTAAGATAGATACAAGTTACTAAATCGCATTAGAAAATTCTTGTAACAAGCCTCGCCTCCCCGTTTCTGTGTGTCCAACGTGGAAGACAGCCAAAGTATAGTCCATTAGAGGCTTGGCAGAAAGATGTTAATCAATCTTCTGTCAAGCCCTCGATGGGCTTTTTCCTTTCAATTGCTAATTTTGCAGAACGAGTAATGACCTCCCAAATTTCTTTTTTTCATTTTCGAGTGCATGATACCCTATCCCTGCTGGCCTTGGCTTTAACTTTAACCTTCCTTCCACTACATCTCTGCGTATATCGTTCTTTGTTCAAACGATCAATTGGCTTTCTATTATCTCTTTGTAAATCGGTGAGTTTGTGATCAACTCTTCGTGTGTCCCCTGAGCAACTATCCGCCCTTCTTCCATCACTATTATTTCATCCGCCTTCCCTATCGTCGATAACCTGTGCGAGATTATTATCAGCGTTGGACATACCTCACTCAACTTTTCAAATATCCGCTCTTCCGTCTTCGAATCCACCTCAGATGTCGATTCATCCAACACCAATAACTCTGGCTTCCTTATCACCGCTCTCGCTATCGCTATCCTCTGCCTCTGCCCTTCCTCTGCTTACATTGAATACTGAATCATCGTATCCTGACTCTATTGTACTTCTTCTGTCATCTGAAGAATATGCTGGAAGAAATTGAATATTCCTCACAAATCTGTGATTGGGACTTATCTCTGTTAAGATATTCCTTGACAACGCCGAGTTTGAATTCAGGTTCATACACTTTTCTGTTCTGCATATGAATCACCCCTCTGAATGAATTTTATCACACCCTTAATTCTCATCCAAATACTTCATGGGTGAATATGAAACCACAGTAAACGCAAACAACACTAAGAATCTTTTCATACCCCTTATCCTTCCTTCTTTTTGATGGTCAATTGTTCGTTTCATATCATATTTCCATATGACCTTCAACTGTTTTTGCATCTTCCAAAACATGCATGAATACACAATTTCTGATTTTCGATTTTCACACTTTCAAAAAGTTCTTCCACATCCATTTTGTCTATCTTTCAATTCATATTTACTCAAGCCATTGTGTGATATAATCATATCGTGAAAGAATGAGAGGAAGTATCTATCGGCGCTTAAAGAGATAGATAATTCGATTAAGCATTTACGGATAATAATCAAGGAGGTGACTAAGAAATGACTGTACCAGTTTTTTCAAAAACTCTAAGAAAGATACAGTTTGAACTCAGTACGATGCATAACTTTTTGATAAGTGATCCATTGGTAAAAGAAACACTTTTCACATCTAGTCCAAGATTATTTACCATTTTGCGGATGACCAATCTATTTTTATCTTTTGTAGTTTTTATACCAATAATTGCAAGCTTTTGGAATTTCAATCTCCCAAGTTTTTTGGGTTACATACTATGTGCGTTTGTAGTTTATTTGACTTGGATCTTTGAATTTGTAACAAAGTCAATTATACTTGAAGAGATTAGAGCTTTCACAATCGTTCAAGTTTCGCTCCACAGTGTCTTTGGAATATGGATGGGGTTTTATGATAAGTTTCATATATACGATTTCATTTTACACTTGACAGGTGGTATGTGGTTGGTATTTCTCATCTATCCCATTGTAATCGGAATTGAATTACTTTCAGCCGATTCCAAGAATCCCTTTTTCTACTTTAAGATGGTAACCATTACCTTATTAACCGTGACGGCTTTGGGTGCCTTTTGGGAGATTGGCGAATTTATTTCCGACCTGATTTTTAAAAACTATCCCGGCTACAGGCTTGCTCAAGAGGATAGTCTCTTCGATACAATGACCGATATGCTGGCGAATCTTATTGGAACAATAGTAGGGATGAATATTTTTTGGGGAACACTAAAGAGATTGAATAAATATAGAAATATGGACTTACTCTTCCAAAGAATGGGAAGAGCTTTGAAAGACTACATCAATAACATGAAAAAGTGATGTTCAGTTCCCACAAATCAGAAATCAATGTTAGGAATAACAATGTACTAATTTGTGCAGAAATCCTTAGAGGATTGCATGTCGTTGATAAGTGGCAGTATTGTTTGAAAAAGCGTTTGTAGATGATTAGAATTTGCTTTTTCTTTGGTATGCTCCAATCTATCGCATTTGGTCAAAGTTTGTGATTACCTCAAAAGTAGTATAATTTAAGTTGTGATAACATCGGTTAATGATGCGTAACATAACCTAAAAAACTGAGGAGGCGATTGAATTGGGGACTACTATGAAAGCGATAATGAAGAAGGTTGCTGGTCCGGGTTTGTCTTTGGAAGAGGTGGAAAAACCAACTAATTTGGGTCCAAGAGATGTGCTTATAAGGGTCAGAAGGGCATCGATTTGTGGAACTGATATTCATATATATGAGTGGAACGAATGGGCGCAGTCGAAGATAAGACCACCGATGATCACAGGTCATGAAATGGCTGGTGAGGTTGTCGCAATTGGGAGTGCTGTGACGAGGGTAAAGGTTGGCGATGTGGCTACAACAGAAACGCATATTCCGTGCGAGACTTGTTATCAATGCAGAACTGGCAGGATGCATGTTTGTAAGAATTTGAAGATACTCGGGGTCGATAGGGATGGTATTTTTGCAGAGTATGCAGTGATTCCAGAGACAGTGCTTTGGAAATTCTCACCTGAGATTCCTCTCGATTATGCCTCTGTTATGGAACCATTTGGTAATGCAATTCACACGGTTTCTTCAACAAATCTGCTTGGCAAGACTGTTTTGATCAGCGGTGCAGGTCCAATAGGTTTAATGGCAATTCAAGTTGCAAAGGTCGGCGGTGCTACGACAGTTATCGTTTCTGAAGTTGATCCTTTTAGGATTGAGATGGCCAAGAACAATGGTGCTGATGTTGTGATCAATCCTATGGAGAAAGACTTGGTGAAAGAAGTTTACAGTCAATTGGACGATGGTGTCGATGTGTTGTTCGAGATGAGTGGGAGTAAGAAGGCACTCGAGGATGGTTTGAAATGTGTGACGATGGGTGGAGAGACAGCTGTATTAGGCCTTTTCGGTAAGAAGATAGATATAGACTTTGATTCTTTGATCACGATGAGGGGCATAACAGTCCATGGTATCACTGGAAGACGCATGTTCCAAACTTGGAGAATTGCGGATGAGCTTTTGAGAACGAAGAAGGTTGACCTATCAAAAGTTGTTACGCATGTTCTTCCATTCGAAGAATGGGATAAAGGATTTGAGTTGATGCTCAATAAGAAATGTGGCAAAGTTGTGCTCAATCTCGATACAATCAGCAGGTAGTTAGTGATTATTTAGGTAATTCATGAATGATAAGTAAATCGATGGATGAGTAAGGGGGTGTCAAGTATGTTCAATTACAAGATTTTGGAAGATGAAATGGAAGCTTTGAAAAATGATGGCCTCTTGGTGAATATACGTACGATCGAATCGCCACAGGGTGCTTGGGTGGTTGTTAATGGCAAAAGAGCATTGAATCTGTGCTCCAATAATTACCTTGGATTTGCAAACGATGAGAGATTGAAGAAGGCTGCTATGAAGGCCGTAGAGGAGTGGGGCGTTGGACCGGGCGCAGTACGTACAATCGCAGGTACGTTCAAGATTCATGAGGAATTGGAAAGGACACTTGCACAGTTCAAGGGAGCGGATGCAACAATCTTTCTGCAATCGGGTTTCCTTGCAAACCAAGCTGCAATTCCAACGGTTTTCGGTGATGAGAACGATGCGATCATTTCCGATGAGCTAAATCATGCGAGTATCATAGACGGTGTGAAACTTTCAAAAGCGAAGAGGTACGTCTACAAGCACTGTGATATGAACGAACTCGAACAGAGGCTAAAAGAGGCACGCAATGTTCAAAATGCAAGGCGCGTGTTGATAATAACGGATGGGGTCTTCAGTATGGATGGTGATATAGCCCCGTTACCGGATATCGTAAATTTGGCTGAACGGTACGATGCTGCGGTTATGGTCGATGATGCGCATGGTGAAGGCGTGCTTGGTAAGAGTGGTAGGGGTATCGTGGATCACTTTGGCCTTCATGGTAGAGTGGATATGGAGATCGGTACACTTTCGAAGGCATTCGGTGTGCTCGGTGGATACATCGCAGGAAAAGAAACGTTGATTAAATATTTGAAACAGAAGGCAAGACCATTTCTTTTCAGCACTGGACTTACACCAGCAGATGTGGCTGCATGTTTGGAAGCTGTAATGATACTTCAAGAGGGCGATGAGAGGGTAAGACGTTTGTGGGACAATGCCAACTATTTCAAAGGAGAGATGAAGAAACTTGGATTTGATATCGGTGTGAGTCAAACACCTATCACGCCTGTGATGCTATACGATGCGAAGGTTTCAAGCCAGTTCAGTCGAGAGTTATTCGAAGAGGGTATATTTGCTCAGTCGATCGGTTATCCAACTGTACCGAAAGGAAAAGCTAGAATCAGAGTGATGATCAGTGCGGTGCATACGAAATCTGACCTCGATTTTGCACTTGAAAAGTTTGAAAAGATCGGCAAAAAACTTGGAATGATATAATAGAATGATGGTCGGACGGCCTTTGACCGTCCGATTTTTTCTTAACTAAATGAGAAGTGAAGGAAGTGGTTCGATGGAAATACTTACTTATCCAGCTGGAACCACGCTTTACAAAGTGGGTGATATACCATCTGGCGTGTATTACATGCTCGATGGCAAGATTGAGGTGGTGCTTCAACAAAAGAAGGGTACATTTGAATATGGCACTTTTGGTGAATGGTCTCTTTTCAATATGCCTTCGGAAGAGACTGTTACAACAGTTAGTGAGACAACTCTTTATTTCATAAAGCCAGGCGAGATAGGTTCTGCTCAAGAGATTCCAAAGTTGTTGACGACGATGGTCTCATCTATTGCTAAACGTTTGTTGATAGTCGATTCGGAATTATCTTGTTGCAACGAGATACCAGAATCATTGGGACCAGATAGATTGAGGTACTTCAACCGCATTCATCCAAATGCTTTCCGTATAACAGATAGCGTTTTTCAAGAGATGTTTCAAATCAAGAGATTATATGCCTCAGGATATTACAGAGAAGCATTTGAGATCATTGTGAAGCTTCTGTCTCAGCCGTTCCCTGGAGAGCTCAAGAAAGAAATTATGGTCTGGTATGCCTTACTGAATATACTTTTGGATCCGGAAAAAGCAGAGATGCACTTTTCGAGGCTTCCTCCAAAGGATTTTGCAGATCACATTTCATATGCTTATTTGTACACGTTTTTCAAAGGTGGGCAAAATCAGGAAATACTCGATATGTTCATGAAGGCAGGCCTTTACCTGCCAACGGATACGATTGTGACGTTGGAAGGTGATGCAGCAAGCGAAGGTTATTTTTTGATCAAAGGCTATCTAAAGGCGGTGAAGTTATACGAAGATAGGGAAGTGTTGTTATCAGTCGTGCAACCGGGTGAGTTTGTTGGAGAAAGTGCGCTACTAGAATCTCATCCAAGGATGGTGACTTTATATACGATGTCGCCTGCCGCTATCATCCCCATGAGCTCGCAGAGTATCGAAAGATCCGTTGAACGCAATCCAGATTTTGTTTTGAAGATCTGCGAATCACAGTTGAAGAGAATTAGCCAGGTTAAACTACTTATGAATCTGAAAAATCTTAGCAATGAGATACAGCGGACCATTGCAACACTGAAGTACTTTGAACCGCTCATGTCAAAGGTGAAATTGAGTTGCAAAGATATTGCCAGTCTGGTCGATGTGTCTGTCGAGCGTGTTGTCGATGAGGCAAAGAGATTAGGATACAAGATAGCTTTTGATGGAACTATAACCGTTTAGAACGTTTGGAATGTGAGGGTGATTAGTGTGAGTTTGATCAAGTTGATCAGAAATGTCGAGTTGTATGGACCTGAGTACATGGGAAGGAAAGATGTGCTCATAGTTGGAGAGAAGATAAGTTTCATCGGGGAAGACGTGCAAGTTCAAATGCCTGATGTTGAGGTGTACGATGGTGATGGGATGGTTGCAATACCGGGTCTCATCGATCCGCATGTGCATTTCACTGGTGGCGGCGGTGAAGGTGGGTTTTTAACTCGTACACCAGAGTTGAAAGTCTCGGATTGTATAAGGAATGGTGTGACAACTTTAGTGGGATGTCTTGGGACAGATGGTGTTACACGGAGTCTTGAGAACTTGTATGCAAAGTCAAAGGCGATGGAGCAAGCAGGTTTGACGACTTACATCTACACAGGCTCGTACAGAGTACCACCTGTGACGTTCACTGGAACCATTCAACGTGATTTGGTGCTTATAGACAAGGTCATCGGTGTGGGCGAGATCGCTATATCGGACCACCGTTCTTCTCAGCCTACGTTCGAGGAGATTTTGCGGATCGTCGCAGATGCAAGAGTAGGTGGAATGATAGCCGGGAAGTGTGGTGTTGTGAATTTCCACGTGGGTGGTGGAAAGAACGGGATAGAGTATCTCTTTGATATTGTCAAGAATACAGAGATACCACATCAGCATTTGTATCCTACACACATGAGTAGGAACAGAGCACTTTTCGAATCGGGATTGCGTTTTGCACAAGGAGGAGGTTTCATCGATTTGACCGGCGTTCAACCTGGCGAAGAACTCAAGAAAAGTGATTTCACAGCGATAGATGGGATAGTTGAGGCATATGAAAATGGATTGATCGACAGAATCACGATCTCTTCGGATGGTCAAGGAAGTTTGCCTCGGTTCGACAAAGATGACAACTTCACAGGATTGGATGTTGGAAGCGTTGGTGCAGTGTTGTACACGTTGATGAAGACTGTAGAGAGTGGAATTCCATTTCCGGAAGCGATTAAGGTTGCAACTGTAAATACCGCAAACGTATTGAAGTTGAAAGGTAAAGGCAAGATAGCGAACGGGTATGATGCAGATATCGTGTTGATGAAAGACTGGGATGTAAATGCTGTGCTTTGCCGTGGTGAGTTTATGATGAAAAATGGAGAGATAAAGGACATAGATTTTGAACACTGAGACTATTGTAACAAGATCGGTTGATGAAAGTTGCTGAAGTAGGAAGCTCGCGACTTTAGTCATGATCAGCTCACTAAATGTGAAAGATTTGACTAAATGGCACTATCTTTCTTTTTTCTAAGGAATGCAATCGTTGAAAAAAAGTGGTGTTGATAGTATACTTGAGATGGACTGTCAATAAGTTGTTTTGTTATTATGATGGGGTTGATATAAGGCCGGACAGAGGGAGGCATTGTATGATTGAACAGTTTCTGCTATTTTTTCAACAGACAGCTTTTGCTCAAATGACGTTTGGTAATGTTTTTATGTTAGCTATCGCAGGTGTCCTTATCTATATTGCTGTTGCAAAAGATGCGGAACCTCTGTTGCTGATTCCTATAGCATTTGGAATAATCTTTTCGAATATTCCACTATTGGCAACAGGGATTCTAGCAGAACCTCAGACGTTGCCAAACGGTGGCCTTGTCCCTGGTGGATTTATGTATTATATAAAGCAAGGACTCGATTTGGGAATATATCCACCGCTTATTTTCCTGGGAATCGGCGCATTAACCGATTTTTCATTCATGATTTCTTATCCAATCACGATCTTTTTGGGTGGAGCTGCACAGATAGGAGTGTACCTTTCATTCTTCCTTGCACGCACATTCGGCTTTACGTTCCCTCAAGCATCAGCGATTGGTATAATCGGTGGTGCAGACGGTCCAACATCGATTTATCTTGCAACTAAATTTTCTCCTGATTTGCTTTCGATAATAGCAATATCAGCATATTCTTATATAGCATTGATACCAATTTTGCAACCTCCCATTTCTAAGTTACTTACAACAAAAAAGGAAAGGCAGATAAGGATGAAACCTCCGAGGAAGGTTTCAAAAACCGAGAAGATAGCATTTCCAATTGTTACAACGCTTGTAACGGCGCTATTAGTTCCTCAATCTCTGACATTGATTGGTCCGTTGATGTTTGGTAATCTTCTTAGGGAAGTTGGTAACGTCAAGCGTTTAGTTGAAGCATCCAGTAGATATATACTAGACACAACAACCATTTTACTTTGCCTATCTGTTGGAGCATCAGCCAATGCGGAGGTCTTTTTAAATCCAAGATCTCTTCTAGTATTTGGAATGGGTGCATTTGCTTTTGTGACTTGTCTGGCTTGTGGTATACTCTTTGCGAAATTTATGAATCTGTTCTTGAAAGAGAAGATAAATCCTTTAATTGGTGCTGCGGGGGTTTCTGCAGTGCCTGATTCGGCAAGGGTCGCTCAGAAATTGGCGCAGGAGGAAGATTCTACAAATTTCATACTCATGCATGCGATGTCACCAAATGTGGCGGGTGTTATAGGTACGACAATTGCAGCTGGTACATTTTTAGCAATGCTGAAATGATTTGAAAAAGATAAAAAAGCAGAAGGGGGTAAATTCTTGTGGCTAGAAAGCAGTACAGGGTCGAAATAAAGTATGAATGGTGTAAATCTTGTGGAATTTGTTATCATGTTTGCCCAACAAAGACAATAATCAATAAAGAACTAGGCAAACCAGTTGTATTGGACCATAGCAAATGTATTGGATGCTTGGTTTGTGAAAACTTATGCCCAGATTTTGCGATAAATATCGTAGAGATGAAGCAGGAAACTGATACTAAAAGTGATGATAAAAAGGCAAAAGTAGGTGTTGAAAATGCCTAAAAACCCAAGAATGGTATTTTGGCAAGGTAATGAAGCATGTGCGTATGGTGCAATAAAAGCAGGCTGTAGATTCTATGGCGGATATCCGATTACTCCATCTTCTGAAATAGCTGAGACAATGGCAAGGGAATTGCCAAAAGTTGGTGGTGTTTTTGTTCAAATGGAGGATGAAATAGCAAGTGCAGCGTCTATTATCGGGGCATCGTTGGCTGGAGTGAAGTCGATGACAGCTACCAGTGGACCGGGGTTCAGTTTGATGCAAGAGGCAATTGGGTATGCAATTATGACTGAGACACCAACAGTATTTGTAAATGCAATGCGCGGTGGTCCGTCAACGGGTATGCCAACTAAACCAGCTCAGGGGGATATCATGCAGACAAGATGGGGAACACATGGAGATCATGCGATCATTGTACTCTACCCGTCAACTGTCGAGGAAGTTTATAGATACACGATCAGAGCATTCAATCTTGCAGAAGAGTACAGAACGCCTGTGATATTCCTTATGGATGAAGTTTTAGCGCACATGCATGAAAATTTCTATCTACCACCCGATAGTGAGATAGAGATTGTAGAACGAATGAGTTCAAAAGAACTTGAAGATGAGGAGATATTCGTCCCATTTTCAGAAACTGAATATGCTGGAAACCTTCCACCATCACTTGTTGAGATGGGGAAGGCAAAGTTTCATGTTTCCGGTCTTGTACACGATGAGTCGGGATTTCCTATGGCAACAGCAGAAACAGCTGAGAAATTGATCAGGAGACTTGTGAATAAAATAAAGCTCCACACGGATAAAATCGCAGAAGTAGAAGAGTTTATGACAGAAGATGCGGAAAGTGTAATCATTGCTTATGGCTCTGTAGCTAGGTCTGCAAAAGAGGCTGTTTTGATGGCAAGAGAGGATGGAATGAAAGTTGGATTGATTAGGCCTATAACAATTTGGCCTATACCTATCGACAAAATGAGAAAAAAGTTGGCAAATGTGCAAAATGTCTTGGTTGCTGAGATGAATTTGGGTCAATATGCAAGCGAGGTTTCAAAACTTGTAAAGAGAGGAACAAAGATAAAGTTGCTTAGCAGGGTTGGTGGTGAGCTAATTGCACCCCACGAGATATTAAATGAACTGAATAACATGCTCCTCGAAGGCATAGACTTCTAGATATAGACTTTCTATATCATCTTGGTCATCCATACGGATGACCTTTTTTCTTATTCTAATAAGAATCTCTATGGTATAATATAAATAATATAAGAGTCAGAAAATAGTGTTTTTACAGGTTTCTAGTTATCAGTGTTTTTCGGTTAGTCTATGATGAAGTCAGATTTTATGATAGAATATTCTTGAGAGAGTATTTATTCCAAAATCCTTGAGTTTTTAACACAACCAAAAGGGAGGAAACACCCATGGCAATAACTTTGAAGAAGATGTTTGACAAGAACGAAATGCAACTTAAAAGAGCTGGAAAATTGGTTGAAAAGATAAATGCTCTGGAAAAAGACGTTAGGAACATGCACTTTAGCGAAATGAGAAAGTACATCGAGGAAGCAAAAAGTCAGATTAGTGATATTAGTGAGTTGAATGAGCATCTTGTCCCGGTTTTCGCGTATGTACGCGAAGTTGCAAGAAGAACAATTGGTATGAGACCTTTCGATGTCCAACTTATTGGTGGAATAATTCTCCATCAGGGTAAAATAGCTGAGATGAAGACTGGAGAAGGTAAAACATTGGTGGCTACTTTCCCAGTTGTTTTAAACTCGCTCACCAATCGCAACATCCATATGGTCACGGTAAATGACTATCTTGCTAGGAGAGATGCGACATGGATGGGCCCTATTTATTTGTCGCTTGGGCTTAGAGTGGGAGTGATAAATACAAGTGGTAAGGCTTATGAGGTGGTTTGGAAGAATCCAGAACTTGCTCAACGAGGACTCGAGGAAGATTATTGTGTTTGGCCAGAAAGTTTCACTGATGAGTTTCTTCCAGACGAGGCGAAGGTGAAAAGGGTTGTTGAGGCCTTTGAGGTGGACTTGAAAGAAGTGGATAAGAGAGAAGCATATCGTTGTGATGTTACATACGGTACGAATTCAGAGTTTGGCTTCGATTATCTGAGAGACAATCTTGTGATATCACTTGAAGATAAAGTCCAAAACGGTCATTTCTACGCGATTGTAGATGAAGTTGATAGTATCTTAGTAGATGAAGCAAGAACACCATTGATCATAAGTGGTCCTTCAAAAAACAATGCGGGTATTTACAGGCAATTTTTCCAACTCTCGAAGAGGTTGGAAAAGGATAAGCATTTCAAAGTTGATGAAGAACATAGAACAGTAGTTCTAACAGATGAGGGAATAGAGTATATAGAAAGACTTTTAGGTGTTGATAATCTTTATGATGCAGCGAATGTGAACAGTATATATCATATAACTAACTCGCTGAAAGCTGTGCATCTTTTCAAGAAAGATGTCGATTACATGGTTCATAACGGCCAAGTTCTCATAGTCGATGAATTTACAGGTCGTGTGCTGCCTGGTCGCAGGTACAGTGGTGGACTGCATCAAGCTATTGAAGCAAAGGAAGGCGTTCCTATAAAGGAAGAAAGTATCACGTATGCTACGATAACTTACCAAAACTACTTTAGGATGTATGAAAAGCTTGCCGGTATGACCGGTACGGCAAAGACTGAGGAAGAAGAATTCAAAGCCATATACGATATGGAAGTTGTCGTAATTCCAACGCATAAGACAATGATAAGGTTGGATAGGGATGATTTGATCTACAGAAATGTCGAGGAAAAATATAAGGCTATTGTTGATGAAATAAAGGTACGATATGAAAAAGGTCAGCCAATTCTCGTTGGAACAACATCCATTGAAAAGAGTGAAAAGCTCAGTGAGATGCTCAGGCGTGAGAAGATTCCTCACCAAGTACTCAATGCTAAATACCACGAAAAGGAAGCACAGATCATAGCTCAAGCAGGTCACAAAGGAATGGTTACTATTGCTACGAATATGGCTGGTAGAGGCACGGATATAAAGCTTGGACCTGGTGTAAAGGAACTTGGCGGTCTACTCGTGATCGGTACAGAGAGGCATGAAAGTAGAAGAATCGATAATCAATTACGCGGTAGGTCTGGAAGGCAGGGTGACCCTGGCGAATCAATTTTCTATCTCTCCGTGGAAGATGACCTCATGAGAATATTTGGTGGAGATAGAATACAAAAGGTCATGGACATGGTGAAGATCGAACCCGGTCAACCGATATACCACCCACTTTTGACGAAATTAATTGAGCAGGTTCAAAAGAAAGTCGAGGGTCTAAATTTCTCTGCACGTAAATTCCTGCTCGAGCTCGATAGTGTGCTTGATACACAAAGAAGGGCTATATATGGTTATAGAGATTATATCTTAGAGCACGATGTTGATAATTTTGTGGAAGAAGCAATCGAGAATTTTGTCGAATCACGTCTAGAAGAATTTTGTTCCGAGATCGAATGGAACAAGGAAGGATTGAAAGATTCATTTGCGGTTGTTAAGGATTATGTAAAAATCGGAGAGAGTATAGACGATAAGAACACTCTCAGGGAAGATTTGATAGACCAGATAAAAAGGGCGTATGAGATTAAGAAGGAAGAATTCCAAGAAGAATTTGAACGTGTAGCAAAGTTCATAGTTTTAAGAGTTATGGACGAAAACTGGCGTCAGTACTTAGACGAGGTCGAGCACGTCAAAGAGTCGGTCAGGTTGAGAAGTTATGGTCAGAAAGACCCAGTGCTTGAGTTCAAGAAAGAGACGTATGAAATGTTCAATGAGATGATGATAAGAACCTATGAACTTTCTGTATCGTATTTGCTCAATCTTAGGCGTGTGGATAACAAGGCTGAAGAGGAGTCGAAGAAAGAGCTTGCAAGAGTTAGTACAATTCATGACGAATTCAAACTTATTTCTGAGGATAAGGACGACGGCAAAAAGAAACCGAAGTTGAAGATTAAGCGTGGCTAGTTTCAATCTTGAGGTGGTAAGTATGAAGATTGAAGGTGTTGTTTTTAAAGCTGGTGAAGTTCCAAAAACCCTTTTCAAAATAGTGTCAGGTACAGTACGTGAGACAAGAAACAAGACGTACCACGATTTAGGTCATGGAGACTATGTCGCACTTCTTGAATATTTACTTGAGGAGCCAATACAAGAAAATATAGTTGCAACAGAAGAAACAGAGATTATCGAAGTTAGTTTGGAGGATGAATATCTTAACATAATTAAGAGGATAATAGAGTTAAGAAAAGTTATTTTCGAATCCTCGATAGATCTGGAAGATATAGTGCTCGATGATTTTAATTTTGAGAAAGTAGATATCGATAAGTATTTAGAGCAAGTTGAATCACTTCTGACTCTTTCTGCAGGGGATTTACCCGATGACAGAGATGAGGCATTGAGAGTCATAGAAAGTCTCGATGATGATAAGATTATAACTAAGGTGAACTTAGTCCGAAGTTTTATTGAGAAATTTCCAGAAGAGGAAGAAGGAGCAAGGCTTTTGATAGAAACTGCTGCTAAGGTGTATATAGTGCTTAACGACAGATACGTTGCAAAATCACTTTTAAAAAAACTACTCCTACACTATTCAGATATACCAAAATTCTGTTACGAAGCGATAAAAACACTGGAAGGTATCTACAGAGACGAAGGTAACATCATTTGGAGAAGATACAATAAAATAGCAAAGATACTAGAGGTGAAATTGCGTGGAAACGATTGAATTCGAACCAGGGCAAGAGATCATAAAAGAGGGAGAGGAAGCACAGTACATCTACATGCTGAAATCTGGAAAGATCAAAGTCCAGTTAGGATTATATGAATTTGTGATTAGTGATAATAATCCAGAAGTTTTTGGCTTGGAAGCACTTGTTGGGGAAAAATATACTGAGACTTGTACAACGGTAGAGAATTCGAAATTGATATGCTGCAATAGCAGTGAATTCATGGAAATATATGGAAAGACAGAAGTCAGCAAGAAAGCACTTGAAAGTTTTATGAGAAGAACAGCAAAGGTACTTGGATGGATTTGACACTATACTTTTGGAGAATAGAATGATTATATAGCACTTAAAGTGATAAGGGAGGCTGGTTTTGTGCATACGAATAGAATCGATCATATCGGCATAGCGGTGAGAAGTGCTCAAGAGAGACTGAAATTCTATAAAGGTTTTCTTGGTTTACAGGTCACAGATATCGAAGAACTTCCTGATAGGGGGCTAAGGGTATATTTTGTCAAAGTCGGTGATACTCGGATCGAGTTGCTCGAGCCAATGAGTGATAATTCTGAAGTCTCTGGCTTTCTTGAAAAAAAGGGAGAGGGTATACATCATATCGCATTTAATGTGATTGGAATCGATGATGCTGTCAGATTGGCTAAGGAGAGTGGTTTACAACCGTTATCCGAAGAACCGAAAATGGGTGCCGGGAATACACGTGTGCTTTTCCTTCATCCAAAAACGACGGGCGGTGTACTTGTGGAATTAGTTGAAGGGGCACACTGATAGTTTATTCAGTAGTAGATGGGGTAGATGGAGAGGACGATAATATTCACTAGACCAAGCCGGATTAAACTAATTATTAGGAGAACAATAAAGCGAGAAAGCGAGAGGAGTGAAATAGATGGACGAGTTAATACAGAAGCTGCGTGAATTAGAAGAGAAAGTGGAACTTGGTGGCGGGGAAGACAAGATCGAAAAGCAGCACAAAGAAGGGAAGTTGACGGCACGAGAAAGGCTGGAACTTTTGTTTGATGCCGGAACTTTTGAAGAAATCGACAAGTTCGTTGAGCATAGGAATACGGCATTCGGACTTGACCAAATGGATCTCCCTGCAGATGGTGTTGTTACTGGAATAGGTAAGATAAACGGTAGACCTGTTGCTGCTTTTTCTCAAGACTTTACTGTTATGGGAGGATCTTTGGGTGAAATGCACGCAAAGAAGATCATGAAAATCATGGATTTAGCACTCAAAATGGGAATCCCACTTGTTGGTATAAACGATTCTGGTGGTGCGAGGATTCAAGAAGGTGTGGATTCTTTATATGGTTATGGCGAGATTTTCTTTAGAAATACGGTAGCTTCAGGAGTTATACCTCAGATAACTGTAATCGCAGGTCCGTGTGCTGGTGGCGCAGTTTATTCTCCAGCAATAACGGATTTCGTTGTTATGGTAGATAAGACTGCACAGATGTTCATCACAGGCCCAAATGTTATAAAAGCAGTTACAGGTGAAGACATCTCTAAAGAAAACTTGGGCGGTTCATACGTACACAACTCAAAAAGTGGAAACGCCCAATTCCTAGCAGCAGATGACAAACATGCGATGGAGATTGTAAGAATGCTTCTTTCATATATTCCTGAAAATAATATGGAAGAACCGCCGTATCAAGAGTTTTCAAACATTCCAAATATCGAAGATATACATATGATAGTCCCTATAGATTCTAAAAAGGGATTTGACGTGAAGGATGTTATCAAGCGTGTAGTCGATGATGGCACATTCTTTGAAGTGTACGAACATTTCGCAAAGAACATAGTGACTGGATTTGCAAGGATAAATGGTAGATCTGTCGGTATCGTTGCAAATCAACCAAATAACCTAGCTGGCGTGCTCGATATAGATTCATCTGATAAAGCAGCGAGGTTCATAAGATTTTTGGATGCGTTCAACATACCAATTATTACGTTCGTCGATACACCAGGGTATTTACCAGGAGTAAAGCAAGAACATGGTGGAATCATTAGGCACGGTGCGAAGCTACTCTATGCATACAGTGAGGCAACTGTATCGAAGATTACTGTAATCCTTAGAAAGGCATATGGTGGTGCGTACATTGCGATGGGAAGTAAGCATCTGGGCGCAGATTTTGTCGCTGCATGGCCAACCGCTGAAATTGCCGTTATGGGACCTGATGGGGCAGCAAACATCATATTTAAGAAAGAAATCGATAGTTCTCCAAATCCCGAGGAGACGAGAAAGCAGAAGATAGAAGAATACAGAGAGGCATTTGCAAATCCATATGTTGCAGCTTCAAGAGGTTACGTCGATGCTGTAATTGATCCAAGAGAAACGAGAAGATGGATAGAAAAAGCATTGGAATACTCTGAAACCAAAGTAGAGGCACGCCCAAAGAAAAAGCATGGAAATATACCTCTATAATTATAGATTGTTAAACCTTTATCAATTTAGAAGGAATTTGAGGTGATGGGGTGATATGATGAATGGACCAAACGAGGTTACAGTTACTGTAGTGGGTTTAGTCACTGTTTTCATAGTATTTGTAATATTGTTTTTCATAATTGAACTCATGACTTTCCTTGGATCTGGCCGGAATAAAAAGGTAAAGACACCAACTTCACCACAAGGTGGTCAACCTTCAATCAAGGCACAAGGTTTGATTATTACTGAGGAAACGACTCCACAGAAAAGTGTAGAACACATAGTTCGAGATAGTACTGTGAGTACAGGAGATGAAGAAATAGCAGCCGTGTTTGCTGCAGTCTATACTGTAATGGGTGAGGATGTAACTATAAAGTCTATCTATAGGAAAGAAAATGTCCGTAGTACCAAGGGACATAGAGAATGGGTTGAATGGAGAAATCATGGATGGAGAGGTGGAAATAGATGGTGAGGAAATTTGCTGTCAAAGTTAACGGTAGAGAGTACATCGTAGAAGTCGAAGAAATTGGTAGTTCATTTGTTCAACAACCAACGCAAGTTGTCCAGATGCCACAGCAGAGTTCTCAAACAGTTCAACAGTCTGCAGCAGTTAGCTCTTCTATCTCAGGAGCAAAATCTGAAACAGTGCAACAGCAAAAAACTGCAACGAACCTCCAACCTGAAGAAACAACAGCTTCAGCTCCAGCTAGTGCAGACAGTATAAAGATAATTGCTCCAATGTCTGGTGTTATACTAAAAGTTTTAGTTAACACTGGGCAAAAAGTTGAATATGGTCAGAAAGTCCTTATCCTCGAAGCAATGAAAATGGAAAATGATATTGTTGCTGATAAACCAGGTATCGTAAAAAGTATAAAGGTTAAAGAAGGAGATACAGTCGATACTGGACAACTCCTTATAGAGCTTGAGTAATTTCAAATGTTATGGTAGTCAATACTGAGATAAATTGCGGAAACAGAAGGTGGTAATCATTTTACCACCTTCTGTTTTTTTATCATTTTCTTATTGTATTTCCTTGGGAATTTCTGTATGTTTGCCTACAATAATAAAAACACTATTTAATCATTTTCATCTATCAAACTATCAACGAGTATTTGAACGACTTCAACATCTGTATTTGGTCTATCTTCCACGATAATCCTGTATCCGTCGGTTTCAAATTTGATCAATGCACCAACCTTTTTTGACAATCTCCTAAGGATATTCTTTACATAGTTTGCATCGTATTCCGAAATTTCAGATAGTATCTCAGACATCTCATTGAAAAAACAAGGCCCGTTTTGTAAAATTAAATAGGCTAAGGTTGTTATCTCTTTTACACTTAATGAGATATCTGGTACCTCATCGATACGGAAATCTCCCAAGAGATGTATCAATAATTATCACCTTCACTTTGCTGAATCATTCATAGATTAATAAGTGAACTCATGTTAAATTAGGTATAATAGTATTAAGCATTAATTATAGATTACTTACATGATATCATACCACAATTCTCATCTTAGAATCAAATGATTTTTTCATAAGTAACGTAAAGTGTTGGTTAGAAAGGGGATGTGTCTACAACTATTCAAAGTATATCGTACAAGTAGTCAAGAAATATGTGAGAATAGATAGGATAATCGGTATATCAGAGCACATGCTCAAGATATGTTCTATTTATTTACGATTGTCCACATGTTCTGATATTCAATACTATTTGTAACTGTTTGAAATTGATAATTGCAGTGATAAAATAAATAGTACGAAAGCATGTGGCAAAGATATCGAGAATAAATCAATCGATGTATTAAGGGGTGATTTTGATGGGTGATAGAAAGATCAGAGTACTTATTGCAAAGCCAGGCCTCGATGGCCATGATAGGGGTGCGAAGGTCGTTGCAAGAGGTCTTAGGGATGCCGGTATGGAGGTAATATACACGGGTTTGAGGCAGACGCCTGAGGAGATAGTAAGAACTGCAATGCAAGAGGACGTGGATATGATTGGTTTATCTATACTTTCGGGTGCACATATGAGCGTTTGCAAAAGAGTCTTGGAGCTAATGAGCCAATATCAATTCCACGTTCCCGTCTTTGTCGGTGGAATAATTCCTGCAGATGACGGTGAACAGCTTATGAAGATGGGTATTGCAGCAGTCTTTGGCCCTGGTACTCCGATATCTGATATTGTAAACAAAGTTAAAGAAATTGTTGGACAAGAGATAAGTGAGTGATTTAGGTGAGTATGGAAACAGATAAACCAGAAAAATTGGTATTAAATCAAAAATCTGCACAACTTAGTGAGTTGATAAAGAAGTTGAGAAAAGGTGATCAAATGGCACTTGCTAAAGCGATTACGTTCTTTGAGAATGACCCAGAGCTGATATTTTATCTTCAAGGCGAACTTCAAGAAATATTGACACAATCCAAAAGCCATATAGTTGGCGTGACTGGTAGCCCTGGAGCAGGCAAGAGTACTTTGACAGATGCATATGTTTCTGCGCTGCGAAGAGAAGGAAAGAAAGTTGGAATCATTGCAGTTGACCCATCGAGTCCGTTCACAGGTGGGGCGTTGCTTGGCGATAGAATACGTATGAAAAGACATTTTTCTGATGATGGCGTATTCATTAGAAGCATGGGAAGTAGAGGCAATGTCGGCGGATTGAACGATTCCGTGTTTGGCGTCATCATGTTGTATAAATTGTACGGTTTCGACTACATCATCATCGAAACGGTTGGAGCTGGGCAGAGCGAGGTAGATATCGCATACGTAGCGGATACGGTGGTCTTGGTACTCTCTCCAAGTTCCGGTGATGAAATCCAACTTATGAAAGCTGGTATCATGGAGATTGCCGATGTCTTTGTGATAAACAAAGCAGATATAGAAGGTGCCGAACTTCTGAAAATGAACTTAGAGACCATTTTGAATATTTCCGAAGTATGTAAACCGATAGTAATGAGCGTGGCAACTTCTGGAAAGGGTATAGATGAATTGTACAATGAGATAGAAAAGCATAGAATACACCTCTATGAGACTGGTGAGATCAGTCAAAGGGCGAATAGACGAATGAAAAAGCATGCAGAGGCAATTTTGGATAAAAGAATTCAAAGTGTGCTCCGAAGTATCGATTCTAACGATGTCAATGCAATGGTAAATACCGTACTTGCTGAAATTTGTAAGTCACCATTTGGCGGTTAGTAGAGTGAGTAATTAAAGGAAGGTTGCTCTTTAAACCATCCCACCACCTATAGAGGTGGGGGATTTCGAAAGAAGTTTGGTCAAACGACCCTTATTCTTTCAGGCTGGTCTAAACAGCCTCTAGCCTGTAGGTCTCTTAAGTCCACCAGGTTACTTTTGCGAAGTATGTTCAGCGCACCGTTGCAATCAGCGTTTATAATTGTACCTTGATATGTTCTGTATTGACCCCTAGATATACGCTTGCCTCTAAAGTTGTATTCTTGTGGATTATCTGCGTTGTAAACAGGAAGGATATCGTTTGCAAAGAAATCTGCTTGTGAAGTGTAGCTTTCTTCCTGTTCCACGTAGTTGATTCCATAGCGCTCGCAGAGTGATTTGATTTTAACTCGCAAATTGCCATGAGGAATCTGGGCAAAGTTTTGATTGTTGCAGCTACCAATGTTAATGTTGCGCTTCCAATCGAGGTTATAGCCAACTACGATGTTACCTATATTGTTTTGTATACAATAGTTGACGATAATTCTTGCTGTCTTGTTCATGTAATAGTTGACTCGATTGTTCCTTTTAGTAAGTAGCCTATACTGTCGATTGGTTAGACCTTTTATTCCTTGTTTATCCTTAATCGATTGTAACCTTGCATTCTCCTTGTTATACCACTGGTTGATTGATTTTAGCTTTTTGCCATCCACTATAAAGGATGCCCCAGTGTTTGTAACACAGGTTGCAAGGTT
>Ga0208461_1000457_pt1 | contig 39557 bp, 38 predicted proteins | sample AD_JPNTR4_MetaG_FD_184448 | JGI IMG/M metagenome (GOLD analysis project Ga0208461, IMG submission 184448) | Active sludge microbial communities of municipal wastewater-treating anaerobic digesters from Japan - AD_JPNTR4_MetaG (SPAdes) (version 2) | ecosystem: Engineered > Bioreactor > Anaerobic...
GGAGCACCTGGATATGTAATAATAAGATATTGTATCAAAATTGGAACAACCACATTTTCACTTGTATCATTTAACAGTGATGGATATACATTATCTGTAAATCATAGTAATAGTAATAATATATGTCAGACACTTATCTGGGCAATTGGATAAACGGAGAGTGAATAATGGCTTGGTTTAATAGATTTGGAATTTATACAAAATCACAGCTACTTGATGAACAAAAGAAATATTTCCTCAACAGGGGAGATAGTGCTAAAAAAGTAAGTAGTGATGAAGTAGGCGAAGGAATTGAAGATATAAATTTACTGGGATTTGGAAGTGTTGGATTACAAAGTTTCAATAGATTCTATGATAGATACCTTAACAAAGTTATAGATAATGAAAAGCAGAAAATTCTTAATTATAGAAAAATGGCAGAAAGCCCAGAATTAGGTGATGTTATAGAAGATGCTGTTAATGAATCAACACAAGCTGATGATAATGGCAATGTTATTGATTTTACCATCAAGTCACCACATCTTTCAAAAAATGAGAATATATCTAAAACCCTATATTCAGAATTTAATGAATTATTCTACAATAGAATTGACATAAATCAGATGATATGGGATTTGTTTAGAACATTTCTCATTGATGGGAGATTATATTATGAAAGAATTGTAAAAGATTCAAGACAATCACAGGGCATCATAGGAATCAAGAAACTTCCATCAGAAACAATGGACTATGAGTATGATCCACGTACTGGTAAAATTATAAGATTTTACCAATATCTTTCTGGAGACACTAGAAAACCATTGTCTTACGAGGAAGCCTTACAGAGATCCGGTAAAGATCTAATCATATTCAACCCAGAACAGATTGGATTTATAAATTATGGAGTATATGGATCAACTAAATACGAAATTTTTGGCTTTTTAGAGAAAGCTAAAATTCCATATAATCAGTTGAAATTGATTGAGACAGCTATCATCATATATAGAATAGTAAGAGCTCCAGAAAGACTTGTATTTAAGATTGATACAGGTGCTATGCCCCGTGATAAAGCTATGAAGTTTGTTGAAAAAATAAAGAATAAGTTTGTTAAAAAGCAGACTTATGACCCATCTACTGGAAGGTTAGCTCAAGAGCCAGAGGTATTGAGCATTTTAGATAATTTCTTTATTCCAACATCATCTGATGGTCGTGGTTCTGATATAACAACTGTTGGTGGTAATTCAGAAGGGTTCAAGAATCTTGATGATTTATATTACTTTCAGAAACTACTTTATAGAAGTGTTAAATATCCACTTAGTAGAATTGAGTTAGCATCAGAATCACGTAGTTCAGATGTTTTATTTGGTGGTGGACATGCATCTGAAATAGTTAGAGATGAAATCAAATGGGCTAAATTTCTTGAAAGACAACAACATATATTCACAAGAGAAATGAAGAGATTATTTCTTCTACATCTCGATTTTAGGGGGTTCAAAAAACAATATGATCTTGATTTAAATGATTTTGATATTTCATTACAGCCTCCAAGCAGATATAAGGAATCAATGGAACAAGGGTATCTGGCTCAAAACTTTGATAACTATAATTCACTCGCTAATAATCCAGAATTTTCAAAATACTATCTTATGAAGAAATATCTACACTGGACTGATGAGGAAATTCTGGAAAATGTTGAGGGATTGAAGAAAGATAAAGAATTGTTCAGTGGTGGTGATAATGAGGAATCATGGGATATGAATCAGGATGAAACCATGAATGTAGAGGAAAATCAGGATGAATATTGATGATTTGATTACAAATTATCTATGCGAAGAAACACCAAGTAAAAAAACAATAGAATGGTGGAATGCCATTAGTCCAGAAGAACAAAAGAACTGGATTGAAAAACATAAGGAAGGTAAGATAGCCCAGTATGTTAAAAAAGGCATACTAAAAATTGGTCAGAAATATAAAGAAGAGGGTAAACCTGAAAAGGAAATTAAGGCTGAAAAAAGTAAAACTGCTAAAGAACCACCTGTTAGTGCAAAAGAGAAGGATGAAAAAAAGAAGAAAGAAAAGACATCAGAATATAAGCATAATCATGAAGGGGAGATACCATATACAAAAGATAAGACGCTCCAACCCAATATAATCCCAACCAAACTTGATATATGGAAAAAGTCGTTATCTTCAAGTTATGATGAATGGAAAGAGAAAAATAAATCAATGATAGAAAAAGAAGTTAAAATTCCTTTTTCTATGCGACAAAATAATAAAATACCAGTTAAGTATTATGATATTATCGAAAGGATGTTAAGTTGTAAGAAAAATAGTGTAACATCCAAAATTAGCTTCTTTTCTGAGGGAAGTGCTGGTGCTGGAACAATAGAGTCACAAGCTGGTGAAATTATGACGATGATGGCTTGTGTAATGACAAAAGACGAATGGAAGAATATAAAGACCCATATACTCAACAATATAAGTGAAGAAGGTATAATAACAAAAGATTGGATTGATGCTGCTGAAAAGTGTAGAAAATCAATATATTATAGATTAAAAGGTGAATTTCCTGACATTAAATTACCTGATGATATAGAAGCAGTATCATGGGATGTAAAAGAAGAGGTTGAAGGCCTTGGTCTTAAAGACTATAAAAATAATAAAGGTTTCTCAACTGACATATATCTGCGTATAAACTATAAGGGAAAACCAATCTTAATAGAACAATCATTAAAGAAGAATTTAGATGTATTTCTACTCAATAGTGGTGCTGGAAAGCTGAAAGAATATGATCCAGACATACCAAAAGAAATAGATGTTGATAACTATAATTCGAAAAGAGATAAGATTTTAACAAGTTTTCTGGAAGATTGTAAAAATGATATAGAAAAACTTGTTAAATTCAATCCTGGTGAACCAGACTATGCTCCATTTGAGAATATTAACGATATTATCAATAATTTGACATCTAAAAGAAATAGAAAAACAACTGTCATATTATTGGAGAAGATGAAAGATTCAAATGAAAAAGCAAAGGAGCACTATGATAATTTAGTTAAGCAACATAATGAATTTATCAGTAATTGTTTATATGGAATAATGCACAATGAGAAACTTAGAGTTGGTATTCTTAATGATATAAGATCGGAATTCCCATTAAAAGCCATATCAGAAGGTGAAGAATCGATGAGTATTGGTGAATATTCATTTGATAGGAAGACATTTATGGAGATTTTCAATGCTGATTGGGATTCAATAAAAGAACGTCTTGAAGTTGTAGATGATAAAAGAAAAGGCCCTTATCTTTGTTACATATCTGAAACAAAAGATGAAGTCATTCCAATATCAACATTGAATTTTAGACAACGGGGCAAATTCTATAATCCTTGGAGTTTTGAGATGGCTTTACATCCTGACTTCAAGAAAAGACTTGTTGCTGCTCATAAAACAGTATATGCTGAATATGTTATTGAACGTCTAAAGATAATGAATAGACTTATATCTATACTAACAGAAAAATACTTGTATTAAACTACATAATTTTTAATAAATAACAATAGATTTATCATGTTATAGGAGTAAATGTTATGGATACTGAAAAAATTAAAAAGGCTTTTGATTATTTCGAGGATGATGATTTTTTGTCATCTAAGGAATTACTACAGCAAGAAATAAAAGCTGCTAAAAAAGAATATATCAAGAAAAAATTGGGATTGAAAAACTATATAGATGAAGAATAGGAGGGGCTAACCGATGAGAATTGGAAAATTGCTCGGGGAAGTAGATGTTACCACAACATCTAATGTTGATACACATGGTGAAAATCCATCATATGATAAGATTCCACAAATGATTTCCAGCTTTACTACAGGGTTATCAAGATTGGATTATTATTTGAAGAGGGCTAAGAATATACCGCAGTATCAGTTTGCTTTTGAACTTGCGAATCAGTTGATGAAAACAGCTAATACTGTCGCTAAGGTTCAAGCTGTATGGAAAACAATATCATCTGCATACTCTGGACGATTCGTCAAGGAGTGATAGGATTATGATTATGAAGGCAGTAAAACTTATAACTGAATCATCGTATCAATATAATGTGAAAAAAGATGGCAATGATCTTTACATAGAGGGTATTTTCTCATCTGCAGAAGTTCTTAATAATAATTGTAGAATATATCCTAAAAGGGTATTGGAGCGTGAAATAGATCGAATCATGGAATCTGTCAAAAACAGAACATGCTTTGGTGAACTTGCACATCCTGAAACACCGGAATTACAACCTGATAGGGTAGCTATTCTAACAACAGATTTATGGTGGGAAGATAATAATGTAATGGGTCGAGCTAAAGTCCTTTCTGAGACGCCAATGGGCAATATAGCTCGTGTTTTGATAACCGAAGGCAATCTTGGAATATCTTCCCGTGGACTTGGAACTGTTGATGAAAAGACAAATTATGTCAATGAAGACTTCAAACTTCTCAGATGGGATTTGGTTGGCGAGCCAAGTAATCCAGGATCATGGGTCAGGGGAATTTATGAAGGCAAGACATTTACTATTCCTATAGATACACCATCTATCACATTAGAAGAAGCTCGTAAACAATATGTCCGCCATATCTGGCAGGTCTTAGAAGATATTAGTAAAAGTTTATAGTTTTTATCAAGGAGGAAGAGATATGATCATAGAAAAAATTGATGAATATCTAAAAAGTAAAGAAAAGAAGGAGTTAATTAAAGAGGATATTGATTCTCTTGATCTTACTGATGATATTATTACTTTAATCAATAGTTTGGATGACAGTGTGTTGGATGACAGACAGATCGCTCTCAAAAACAAGATTTTGAGTAGTATAAACGATGAAATTATTGATGATGATTTAGATGACGATGAAGTAATAGATGACAGCCCCGATTTTCCTGCTGATGCTGGTATGAATGTTGATCCATATACTGATGATTTTGATGAAATTGAAGATCCTGGTTCGGAGGAACCAGAAGAACTTCCAGCTGACAAATATTATGAAGATAAGACAGAATGGATTAAAAGTCTATCAGAGGGCAAAAAACCATCAGGAAAGAAAAAAAATAAGTCCAATTCATCAAGTAAAAATATAAATAATAATAAAAAGAAAAAGTAGGAGGATTCTATATACAATGGATGAGATCATTAAACTCTTAGGCGTTGATAAGTTAGATGAATCATCCACCTTGGAAGTTAAGAATAAAATTTCCGAGATGGTTGATGTAAAGGCAAGGGAAAGGGCTGCACAGTATATAAAGGAGGAACGTGAGCGACTAATAAAAGAATATGAGGAGAAATTTGAGGAGTATAAGACGGATATTACCAGTAAGTTCTCAAATTTCGTTGATAATGTTCTTGATGAAGAGCTCAAAATTCCTGAGAAGGTCATTCGTTACGCTAAGCTTGGTGAAATGTATCATGATCTAATTGAGCAGTTCAAAATCAAACTTGCTATTGATGAGGGTGTTTTGGATAATGATGTTCGTCAGCTTCTAAAAGAAGCCAGAGATGAAATTATTAAGTTAAAGAGTGAAGTAAACAAACTCACTAAGGAGAAGATGGTTCTTGAGAGTGATTCAAAACTCATGGCTGCTCATATCTATCTCCGTAAGAAGTGTGATGGTCTTTCCGAAACAAAACGTAATTATATTTTGAATCTTCTCGGCGACATTACAGATGTTAAAGAAATTGATCGCAAGTTTGATTACGCGTTGAAAATGTCTGAGGCTGTTGAAGATGACAATGTTGAAGACATTGCTGAACCCATGAAGTATTCCTGCGTTTGTCCAAAATGCGGATATGAGATGGAATCTGAGACAGAGTGTCCTCTGAATGAATGCCCAAATTGTAGTACAATGATGGAAGATAAGATTGAGGATGTTGGTAAGGGATCAGTCGAAGTTCCAGAAGAGAAAAATGAAACTGTCAGTGAAAGTTCAAATGAACCATATGCTGAATTGAAAAAGAAATGGTTAAAAATTCTTAGAGAAAACAAATTTTAGTTAGGAGGAATTAGAAAATATGGATACTAAGTCTTTGTTAAATAAGTGGCGTGAGATTCTTGACGAGGGAAAGAAAATTCGCAATCCTAAGATCGAGAAGGCTACTGCCCTAATGCTTGAAAACGAAACACGTTATCTTACGGAAGCCGGCAACTATTCTGAGATAGGTCGTGGTAATGCTGGCTACGCTACCAGTGGTGACTTCCATCAAATTGCTATACCAATGGTTCGTAGAACGTTCCCTGAGCTTATTGCTCATGAAATTGTAGGCGTTCAGCCAATGCCCGGTCCTGTAGGTCTGGCTTTTGCTATTAGGTTCCGCGCTGGTAATACATACACAGCTGGTTCTACAGTTGATTATGGTGGATACAATCCTTATACAAACGAACTTGGCTACAACAACATGGATGCTGGTTATTCTGGAACAGGAAGTGGATTCACCGGAACTGGTATTGTAACATCTGGTGGTGAAATTCTTGGTTCTAACTCTACTGGTGATGTTGGTCTTGGTGTTGGGTCTGGGACGGCCATCAATGAAGTCAACATGACCGTTGAGAAAGCTCAAGTTGAAGCTAAAACCCGTAAGTTAAGAAGCCGTTGGTCTCTTGAAGTTGCTCAGGATTTGAAGGCCATGCACGGTCTTGATCTTGAAGAGGAGATGATGGATATTTTAGCTTACGAGATTACAGCTGAAATTGATCGTGAGATTGTTAATACAATCAACACTGTCGCCGTATCGGCCGGTTGGGATTATACAAATCCAAATGATGCCGATGGTAGGTGGCAGGCTGAGAAGTATCGCACACTCTATTCTATGATCGTGAGGAAGGCTAATGCCATCGCGGTTAATACTCGTAGGGGTGCTGGTAACTTTGTTATTGCTTCTCCAATGGCTTGTGCGGCTCTTGAGGGTCTTTCATCTTTCGTCCTCTGGCCAACAGATGGTGAAATGAATACACTTGTTTCTGGTGTTGCTAAACTGGGTTCTCTTGATGGCAGGATCACCGTCTATAGGGATACTTTCGCGGGTTCTGATTACTGCACAGTTGGTTACAAGGGACCAAGTGAGTATGATGCCGGTATCATTTATCTACCATATATACAGTTGATGGTCAGCAAGACTGTCTTTGAACAGAGCTTCCATCCAACAATTGGTCTTATGAGTAGATATGCTATTCATCAGCACATCTTTGGTTCCAAGAACTACTATCAGTATATAGCCGTGTTTAATCTTCCAAACTGATGATTAACACTATAGCTAATTAAAAAAGGAGTGGCAATCTTGCCACTCCTTTTTTTAATTTAGAATAGGTGGGGTTTTATGGCTTACAAGAAGGAATATGTCTATGTTTTTATAGAAAAAGAAGGATATGTTTGTTTGTCTGAATATAAAAATGTTAATACTAAAGTGGGAAAAGGCTATCACCTCATTTCTTTCAGAGCAGCTTGCCGATATTGTCATCTCTGGGTCCAATGCAAGGCTTCTTTCGTCAGAACTTGCAACACTGCTTTCCGGCAGGTATGTTGAGATTACCGTCCATCCCCTTACTTTTAGAGAATTTTTGTTATTTCGAAAGGGTAGCGCCGATATAGAATGGGAATTTAAAAATTATCTCAAATATGGCGGCCTGCCTGGGTTACATCAGCTACCTCTTTCGGACGAGGTTGTTTTTAATTACCTGAATTCCATTTTAAATACGATTCTATACCGCGATATTATAACAAGGCACAAAATCAGAGATGCATCCGTATTCGATAAAATTGTCCGATATGTCTTCGATAACATAGGAAATATTACATCAGCCAAAAGAATAGCCGATTACTTTAAATCCCAGAGAATCAAGGTATCGGTAGACACGATTCTAAACTATATTAACTATATAGAGCAGGGCTTACTAATAGAAAGGCTGCCTCGTTACGACCTCAAAGGAAAGAAGTACCTCGAATTTACGGATAAATACTTTCTAAATGATATAGGACTTCGTCACGGTTTTATAGGCTATAAAGAAAGAGACATAAACGCTGTCTTAGAAAATGTTGTATTCAAAGAGATGGAATCAAGGGGCTATAAGTTATCTGTGGGGGTTATAGGCCAGAATGAAGTGGATTTCATCGCTGAGAAACAGGGGAAAAGAAAGTATATCCAGGTCTGTTACAATTTAGGTAGTGATGAGGCAATAGAAAGGGAATTCGGCAACCTCAAAAAAATAAATGATAATTACGAAAAGTTAGTTCTTTCAATGGATAAATTCTTTCGATTATAATCGAAATATGTCAAAAATTAAAAACATCTTTCGACCATAGTCGAAACAAATAAGTATTAATGACAAACACCACCCATTTCATACCCAGAGATAGATACTTAAAAGCCCAGGCTGCCTTTATGGATAAGCCTGTTATAAAGGTACTAAAAGGCATGCGCCGGGTGGGTAAAAGCGTTCTCATGCGACTTCAGATGGAAAAACTCCTTGCATCCGGTATCGACCAATCCAATATCCTTTATATTAACAAAGAATCCCTCGAATTCGAGTTCATAAAGACCTATTCTGACCTTTACCACTATGCCAAGGATTACTTTAAAGATAAAGCAGGGCAAAAGTATATCTTCATCGATGAGGTTCAAGAAATCGCCGAATGGAAATGATATGCCCTGAAGGTCATAAATTCGAAATGACATTCTGGAACTTTAAGTATAATCATAGATGTCCAATATGTGCTAAAATTAAAAGGGCGAAGTCAAATGAAAAATATACCGAAGAATATGTAAAACAGACACTAAAAAAGGAAGGATATTCATTGTTATCGCCCTATGAAAAAGCATATAGTAAAAGTATCATAATATCATGTCCTAATGAAAAGCACCCACCATTCAAAACGAATTTTACAAGATTTCTTAGTGGTTCGAGATGTAAAATGTGCTATTATCAAAACAAATCTGGCAAATATAGGCTAAAAACATGGAAAGAATTGGAAGAAATAATAAACATTGAAGGTTATAAGCTCTTACCATCAAAATACAAAAATCAGCACACTCCTCTAAACATTCAATGCCCAAAAGAACATATATTCAAAATGAGATATGGGAATTTTCGAGAAGGACAAAGATGCCCTATCTGTAATTCAACAGAACAAAAATCATCACAAGAACGAGAAGTATTAGAATATGTTAAATCAATATATAATGGTGTTGTAATAGAAAATGATAGAACTACAATCTTTAATAAAACCAATAAAAGAAAATATGGATTAGAGTTAGATATATGGATACCAGAAAAAAGAGTAGCAATAGAATTTAATGGAGTCTATTGGCATTCAATTCCATCAAAACAAAGAACTGATTCAATAAAGATTTCAGAGTGTAATAAAAATGGCATTATCCTTTTAATAATCACAGATTTAGAATGGAAGAATAATAGGGAATATATAAAAGAAAAAATAAGACAAATATTGTAAATGTTTACCATGTCCATTTATAATGTTATCATATAACTATGATTGAGATATTTACAGACTTACTAAAAAATGAGGGCTATTGTCTTTTATCTCATGATTATAAAAATGCTAAAACACCAATGCATATTAGATGCCCAAATGGTCATATAACTAAAATGAGATGGAATGATTTTCAGCAAGGGCATCGTTGTAGGTATTGCGCTAATAATGTAAAATATGAAAAAGATTATATATTTTCGTATTTTAATGAACACGGATATACAGTAATATCAAATAACTATGAAAATACTAATAAAAAATTAAAAGTTATTTGCCCTAATAAACATGAATGGGAAGTTTCTTTTAAGAGATTTAAGAGTGGTATTAGATGCCCATATTGTAGAGGTAATGCTAAAAATACAACAGAAAATGTTAGAAAAATACTTGAAAGTAAGGGATATGAGTTATTATCAGAATATAAAAATGCTGTTACTAAGTTAAAAATGAGATGTTCAAATGGGCACATAATTTTTATGCGATATAACAACTTTCAACGAGGACAGAGATGCCCTTATTGTAATGGTGGAATAAAACTTACAAATGAATATGTAAAAGAATTTATACAAAAAGAAGGTTATATCTTATTAACCCCATACAAAAATGCTTTATCCTATATAACGCTTGAATGTCCCAATGGTCATAAGTGGAAAACAAAATGGAACTGGTTCAAATCTGGTCAAAGATGTTATTGCAACAATAAAAGCAATAAATCTAAAGCTGAAGGAGAAATAATAAATTACATTAGGTACTTTTATAGTGGTGATATAATAAACGGTGATAGAACGCTTATCAAAAATCCATATACTAATAAAATGTTAGAGTTGGATATATGGATACCTGAGAAGAGAATAGCAATAGAATTTAACGGTGTTTACTGGCATTCAAAAAAAGATGTTATGGACCGTGATAAAATAAAAAGAGAATATTGTGATAATAATAAAATAAAATTATTGATAATTGATGAGCGAGAATGGTTAACAAATAAAGAAAGTTGTTTAAGTTATATAAAAAATAAAGTATTGGGAGGTTAAAATGTCTAAAGATTGTGAAAATATTGAAAAAATATCCAAATTCCTTAATGATAATAATATCTCCTATACTACAAGTTATCCTGATGGTGATAATAAACAATGCGTTTTCACTCTAAAAGATGTTCCAGTAGAACTCAGATATGTAAACTCATATGAATACAAAATGGATTATAGTAAACGATTTGGAATAAAGGGTGTAAAGCACTCCTATTTTATTGACATTTCGCATGAGAATGTCAAAAATGGTATAAGGACTATATGGATAAAAGACTTTGAGATAAATGAATGTTCAGATGTAAAGGATGTTAATGGTAATATAATAAAAGACTATCATAGAAAATGGGAAGTGTTGAAATCATATATAAAGACTGCTGTTGGTAAGATAGATAATAGATTATATGCAAGAGATTGTGAAGTGAGACTTGTTCCGAATAAAGAGTTAAGGCCATTTCTTGAATTAAATTGTTTTTATGGTTATAGACCGGCTAATAAAAATCTTGGTTTGTATCTGAAGAAAGATAAAGGTCCTTTTAAGCAAGGAACATTGGTCTATGTATATACATTCGGAAGTCCATTTTATAATCACAATAAGCCCGGCCAAATAGAAATAATAAGAGTTGCTACACTACTTAATACACAAGTTATAGGAGCTGCCAGTAAATGCATTAAGTATTTTTTAGAAAATTATCCAGTAGTTAAAATAGGTAGTAGAGATGTTGAAGTTAAATCATTATTATTCTATGTTGATGCAGATCACAATTCAGCTAAGAGTATGGAAACGCTTGGATTTGAATTTGTATCATGGAAGGGTAATGGATTTATAAATGTTTATGCTGATACTGGCAAAACATTTCAAAGGAAACCACTAATCCATAAACAAATAATGCAAATGATGGCAGAAGGTAAAGTATATTCAGTTGCAAATGCTGGCACTATAGTATATAAGTTAGATAAAGAACAATGGCTTAAAAAATGCATATCTCCCTCGCCCCTGGGATAAGCCCATTTTAACATATTTTTCAGAAATGTAAATACATAAATAAAAAATAGTGATGAGGTTATTATAGATGTCTGAAATAGATATTGGCCGATTACAAGAAGAATTTGGTATAACTCAAGAGCCTGTCGATGTTGAGTTTGATTTTTCAAATGCACCATCTTCTCCAGAAACAATATTGCAGCAGAATGTTGTAAAGGCAAATTTTGTGTTAGATAGAATTATTAGAGAGATGGAAAATGGTAATTTTTCCGCTCGAATGGCAGAGGTTGCTTCAAAGATGGTTGATTCTATAACAAATATTGCATCAACAATTGGAGCTATTAGTAATCAAATAGTTGATTTACAATTAAAAATGGAATCAATAAAATTGAGAGAAAAACAAATAGATCTTATGAGCAATGCTAAAAAGTCATCAACGACATTCAATCAACAAAACATTTTAATCGTTGATAGAGAAACTCTTTTGAAAGAATTGAAAAAAGGCGATTCTAAAGAAGTTGAACTTCTTGAAAAATATGAAGAGAGAGGCAATGAATGTAATGAATAACACAATTGATTTCAAAGAAATTATTCAAACACAGCGGTCTAAACAAGGTGCTTCTAATTGGGAAGGGACAGTATTGGATTATCTATATTTAGTGAAGGATAATCCCGATATTGCGCAATTTGCACCAGGTAGAATATATAATATGATAATTAAGCACGGTGTTGAAGAAGTGCCCGATGAGTTGAAGACTCGTTCTTATGATGATTTGGTAAGATACAAATTTTTTGATGGCAAAATTTTTGGAGCTCTTGAGCCGATTCATGATTTAATGAGGTTTCTTAAAGCTGCAGCTCGAAGAACCGAAACTGGAAAGCGTATTCTAATTCTTGTTGGCCCTGTTTCTTCTGGAAAATCCACTATTGCAGCACTTATTAAACGTGGTTTAGAGACTGATGATACACCAATTTATGCAATAAAGGGATGTCCAATAAATGAAGATCCATTGCATTTGATACCAATGGCAGATAGGCCTTATTGGGAAGAGCAGCTTGGTGTTAAGATTGAAGGTAATTTGTGTCCTATGTGCCAGTTTATGGTAGATAATGAATATACTGAAAATGGCGTTGTAAAGTGGGAAGATGTAAAGGTTGTTAGAACATTCTTCTCAGAACAGAGGAGGTCTGGTATTGGGACATTTGCTCCATCGGATGCGAAGAGTCAAGACATTACAGAGCTCATTGGACGTATAAACATGTCTAAAATGACAAGATATGGTGAAACTGATCCAAGAGCCTATGAATTTAACGGTGAGCTTCAGATCGCTAATCGTGGCATGATTGAATATATCGAAATTTTGAAGGCTGATATAAAATTTCATTACATTCTAATTCCAGCTGCTCAGGAGCAATTGATTAAGGCCCCTGGATTCCCACAGATGTATATTGATACTCTTATTGTGGGGCATACTAACTTCTGGGAGTTTGATACTTTTAAGAATGAGAAGAAGAATGAAGCATTACATGATAGGATTTATCCAATTTACGTTCCTTGGAACCTTCGTGTTGATGATGAGATAAAAATTTATGAAAAATTGATTAAAGAATCTGATTTCCGTGATATTCATATTGCTCCTAATACTCTCAAATTGGCAGCTCAATTTGCTGTGCTTAGTCGTTTAACACCATCTACTAAAGTTTCATCTCTTATTGAAAAAATGAAGATATACAATGGTGAAATGACAGAAAGTAGGAGGAAGAATGAAGTTGATGTAAGAGCTTTGAGAGAAGAAGGTAAAGCTAAAGGTGAGGGTCTCACTGGTATCAGCCCACGATTTATCATTAACGCATTGAATGTCGCTCTTGGAATGAAGGAAGATAAGAAATGCGTAACACCAGTTGATATAATTAGATCACTTCATAAGACATTTGATCATCAGATGGGAATTGATGAAAAAGACAAGGAGAAATATCTTAATCTTCTATTGGGAGAGAAGGAGTCTATTGCTGCTGAATTTAAGGAGATCGTTCGTAAAGAAGTGAATATGGCTTTTATTTCAGCTTATGATGAACAGGCTCAGTCTCTATTTGATAATTACATACTCAATGCTTCAGCTTACTGTAAGAAGGAGAAAGTTCAAGATCCAATTACTGGTGAAATCAATGATCCAGATGAGAAGCTTATGAGACAATTAGAGGAATTGGTAGGTGTTCCATCTAATAGTAAGATGGAGTTTAGACAGGGACTGTTTGTTCATAAAGCTACTTTACTTGAACGAGGTCAGCCCTTTACATTCAAGGATTATCCGCCTTTGAAAGAGGCTATTGAGAAGTATCTAATTAAGTCTTTAAAGGATTTGGTAAACCTTACACTTGCTAATAAGGTCATTACTGATGAGAAGATGAAAAAGCGTAGGGCTGATGTATTTGATAGACTAATTGAGAAGGGTTATTGTGAGCATTGTGCTGAGGTCATTCTTTCCTTTATGTCTGAAGTATTGCGAAAAGAGAGCTAAGAAATGAGCATTGTTGAACATAAAGAATGGGATTTATCAAGTCGTTCAAGACGTGATATTCAAAGACATAGGGATAAAATAGAGAATAGTATTCGCAGTAATATAAAGGATGTAATTGCTGAAGAATCAATAATCACAAGTAAAGACGGTAAAACTATAAAAATCCCCGTTCGTGGATTGAAAGACTATAAATTTACTCATGGTATTGATAATGAGTCTAAACTAGGAGCTGGACAAGGACCAGCAAAACCAGGTGATGTAATAGGTAGGAAACAGAGGGGTCAAGAAGGGAGTGGTAAGGCCGGTGATCAATTAGGTGATGATATAATCGAAACCGAAGTTGATATTGATTACTTGATCAATATAATGTTTGAAGATCTTGGATTGCCTTATATTGAAGAAAAGACAAAGATTCAAGAGGTTATTCCTGTTGGATGGAAATTTGACAGTATTTCAAGAGTTGGTATTCAGCCGAGAGTCCACAAAAAGAGAACAATCTATGAATCACTAAAGAGAATGGCTGCCTATGTTTCTGAAATCATGAACGAAACAAATTGTTCAGAAGATGATGCCTACAGAGCTTTAACACAAGCACAAGGTGATCTTGAGGAAGCTATAAGAATTATTAAGGATAATGAGGTTGATAAAAGTATTGATCCTAGCTTTTTCATAGAAGATGATGATTTAAGATTCAAACAAATAGATGAAGAAACGGAACCCCATTCAAATTGTGTAATATACGCAATGATGGATGTTTCTGGCTCAATGAGTTCAGATAAAAAGTATCTCGCCAGATCATTTCTATTTTGGTTAGTCCAATTCTTGAAGAAGACTTATAAAAATGTAGCCATCGAATTTATAGTTCACACCACAGAAGCCAAGATTGTAGATGAAGATTCATTTTTCCATCGTGGTGAATCTGGTGGAACATACTGTCATACAGCATTCGATTTAGCGAGTTATCTTATAGACACAAAATATCCAATAGAGATGTGGAATCAATATGTTATCTATTGTAGTGATGGTGAGGATTTTGACGTTGAGAAAACAATAGCATCTATAAAACGCTTAATTGAAAAAGAGATCAATATGTTGGGATATTTAGAGATAACACCCAATAATTCATCGCATAATGGTGATCTTTTTGATGCAATTAAAGAATGCTTTGATTTTGATGTAACTACAGAGAACAATAAGAGCTATTATAGAGACAATAATAATCATGTTCTAGCATGTAAGATAACAAGTAAAGAAGACGTATATCCAGCACTAAAACATTTGTTGTTTACAAAAAAGAAATGAGGACATCATGAATAGATCTAACCTTCAGAGACTTTCTAAAATTGAAGATAGAATAGTTCAAATTATTAGTGATGATTTGAAATTGAATTTTATTCCTATAGAATGGGATATTGTGCCATATCAGAAAATGCTAGAAATTATGGCTTATGGAATACCTACTAATATAAGCTCTTGGAAATATGGAAGAAATTATGAAAGACGAAGAACAATTTATGAAAATGTTGATGATAATATACCTTATGAAGTTATCATATTTTCCAACCCAGCACGAGCATATCTAATGAATACTAATACATTTGCAGTTCAAGTATTGGTAATGGCTCATTGCTATGGTCACAGTGCAGTGTTTAGAATGAATAAATGGTTCAAAAATAGTAGATATGATATTATGGATCACCTGTATAACGCCAGTATTAGATTCAATGAGTATGAAAAAATCTATGGTATTGATGATGTAGAGAAGACTGTTGATGCTGGTCATGCACTACAATGGCATTCTAGTCCGTTTGAAACAGAAACAGAAGATGAAAGAAAGAAGAGAGTGTTTGAACAAAAGAAAATGGTAGCTATAACGCCATATAGTGGATTTGGGGATTTGATACAGAACAAAACAAAGCCAAGTGATATTGAAGAATTTAACAAGAAGCTATGGGAAGAAATAAAGTTAAAAACACCCATTGAACCAGCAGAGGACATTCTAAGATACATAATTGATAACTCAAAAATACTCGATAGTTGGCAGGCGGATATATTAGAAACACTACGAATTGAAGGTCAGTATTATTGGCCTATAGTGAGAACAAAGATGATACATGAAGGATTTGCAACATTTGTTCATCAATATATAATGGAACAATTATTCCGAGAAGGATTGTTGAATAATGAAGAACATGGTCAATATAACTATTCAAATTCATTAGTAAAGGCAAAGAATTACTTTAGGCTGAATCCATATCTATTAGGTTGTGGTATTTTTGAGGATATTAAAGAGAGATGGGATAAGGGAAAACATGGGGAAGAATATGAGCAATGCACTGATTGGCACCAAAAAGCCAACTGGGATACAAAAGAAGGTAAAGGTCTTGAAAAGATAAGGGATGTAGTTAGCTCATATACTGATTGGTTTTTTATGATGGATTTTCTAACCGTTGATTTGGTTGATAAACTTGATTTGTATATATATGAAATTGTAGAAACACCCTATACTTATGATTATGTAAGGACAAAACATACTCCAGAAGAGATAAGAGAGATGATAATAACAGCCTATTCTCATAATGGTGTTCCTAAAATAGAAATTGTTGATGGTAATTATAAATCAGATGGTAGTATGTATTTGGTGCACCGATACGCTGGCCTGTCATTAGATGTTAAAAATGCCATTGAAACAATGAAGCATATCTATTATTTGTGGGGAAGGCCCATATATTTACAAACTATAAAAGATAATAAGAATATAGTATTTTTAGTTAATGAAGATAAAAACTTCATTCAAAAGAATAACTAAACTAAATTAGAAGTGTTAAACCCAATAGGTTATAAATACCTATTGGGTTATTTTTTATGGAGGTGTTGTCTTGAGTATTAGATATAATCATATAATAAAAAAGCCTTTACAGGAATATGAATATACCATAGATGAGATTCGGGATTTGAAGAGGTGTTCGGAAGATATATGGTATTTTCTAAGATATGTTATCATAGTTCATCCTGATAAAGGAAGAATACCATTTGAACCATATGATTATCAGAGAAAACTAATAGAAACAATTCTCAATAATAGATTTTGTGTATTTTTGTTATCACGTCAGAGTGGAAAGTCAACAGTGGTTGGTGCTTATGCCTTATGGTATTCTATCTTCAATGATAATAAGACAATCGGTATCGTATCCAATAAACAAACTTCAGCAATAGATATTTTACGTAGAATATCAATAATGTATGAAGAGTTGCCTATATGGTTGAAACCTGGTGTTGTTACATATAGTAAGATGATGATAGAATTTGATAATGGTAGCAAGATACTCGTATCTGCAACGTCAGCTGATGCTTTCAGAGGTAGAACCATAAATCTTCTAATCGCCGATGAGTATGCATTTGTTAGAAAGCATATTGCAGATGACTTCTGGTCAGCTAACTATCCAACTATTTCAGCATCATCAGAATCAAAAATAATTGTAATATCAACGCCATGTGGTATGTTTAATCAGTTTCATACACTATATTCTTTAGCTGAGAAGAAAGAAAATGAGTTTATAGCATTAAAATATGACTGGCGTGTTGTTCCAGGTAGAGATGAACAATGGGCTGAAATACAAAAGAAGAATCTTGGTTTGAGAAGATTTAGACAGGAATATGAATGCGAGTTTCTTGGTTCAGTATCAACTGTAATTGATTCTACCTGCTTAGAAGATTTATTCGCATGTATTACTGAACCAATAGAAAGACAAATGAACAATAAATTATCTATTTACTGTAAGCCAGATACTGACAAAGTTTATATAATTGGTGTCGATACAGCAAAAGGAACTGGAGAAAATTATTCAGTATGCCAGATATTGAGACTTAAATCATTAAAACCGATAAAACTTCAACAGGTTGCTACATATAGAAATAATACAGTGGATGTTTATACTTTTTCAGAAATTGTCAATAATTTATCATATTATTATAATAATGCTTATATAATGGTTGAGAATAATGCTGAGGGTGCAGTTGTTGTAAATAGATTATGGTGGGAATTTGAAAATGATAACCTTGTAAATTCGGGATCAAAATCTACTGATCTTGGAATAAGGTCAACGACAAGAAACAAACCCAGAGCTGTATTGTTAATGAAGAGACTTATTGAAGATGGTTCATTAGAATTAGTAGATAGAGATACAATTTTTGAATTATCGAGCTTCATTGAACAAAATAATAGATACTTTGGTAAAGATACTAATGATGATTGTGTTTCAGCATTATATTGGGCTTGTTTCGCTCTTGAAATGGATATTTTTGAAGAATCATATGCGTTGAAAAATAAACAAAAAGAAGAAGTTGATTATGAAGATGATAGTTGGACAATCATATCGGATACTAATAAGGATGATGAGGATTTTTCATGGCTTCTTAAATAAATTATAAATAGAATATAGAATCATTTGGTGGAGCTATATATGAAAAAATCAGATCTTATTGAGAAAATAAAAAGAAGACTCGGCTATCCAATGGTAAAAATTGAATTGGAAGATGCCACAATAATAGATAACATTGATTATGCAAGACAAAAATTCATAAGATGGGCAGTTGGTCAAGCAACACAAGAAACATATTATACTCTTATGTTATCTGGTGGTGTTGATACTTATGATTTACCGGGTGATGTCGTTGAAGTCATATCCTATGAAACACAATCGCTTGGGGGCATAAACCAATTATTCACTATGACGAATTATATGTATAATCTCGGCATGTTTGATCAGATACTTGGTAGAGGTAAGCCCCCATCAGAATTTACCATAGTGTCATATCATATTGCAAGAGACTTCCTTGAAACATTAAAAAGATATGTAGTAGATACCTATACCTACAAGTATCACCGTTATACAAACACCTTAGAACTTTCTCCAACACCACCTACTGGAGTTTATATAACAGTTGATGATGTTGTGTATGAAAGCCCAGGGTTTATCCTTTTGAAATGTTATACTATTGAAGGAACTGATGAAGATTTATATGATAACATGTGGATATTTGATTATGCCACAGCTTTATCAAAATATAATCTTGGAATGATTAGGCGTAAATTTGCTTCATTTCAGGGACTTGGAAACATGAATGTGCAGTTAGACGGTGATTTGTTGATAAGTGAAAGTAGAGAGGAAATTGAAAGACTTGAGGAACAACTTAAAAGTGAAGAAGTTTTCGAGGGTTGGCCTATATTACAGGGGTAAGAATGAAGAAACTTACATATGAATATGTCAAAAATAAGATTGAAGAACATGGATATAAGTTAATATCTGACAAATATATATCATCTAAAGAATTGATTGAAGTTTCTTGCCCAAGGGGACATCAATATAAAGTTACATACGGTAATTTTTATCAGGGCAAGAGATGCATGTTATGTAATATTGAAAAATATAGAAATAGCATCGAATATGTTAAATCTGTTTTGGCTAATGAAAATTATACACTATTATCAGAAAAATATATAAATAATGTATCTAAGATATTAGTTCAATGTAATAAAAATCATCCACCATACATCACAACATTCAATCATTTTACTAACGCTAAAGTTAGATGCCCAGAGTGTAGTAAACAACAAAGATATTCAAAAGAAGAAAAAAAGGTTGTTGATATTATTAGAAAATGGCTGAAAAACACTATTATTATTGAAAATGATAGATCAGTAATAAGAAATCCTATATCTGGATATCCATTAGAGCTTGACATATGGATACCATCAATGCGAAAAGCTATAGAGTTCAATGGAGAGTATTATCATAACGATGCGGATACCTTATATAGGGACAGAATAAAGAAGGAATATTGTAATAAACAAAACATAGACTTATATATTATATGGCATAATGAATGGAAAAATAATCAAAAAGGTGAAATGGAAAAATTGAGAAAATTTCTTGGAGATCAATAATGCCACGACTTAATAATACAGGTTTAACAAAACCTAAATGGACAGTATATGATCTACAGTTTAATCAGGAACATGATTTAATCCAGAACTATATAATGGAATATACTGATATTTTTGGTATTGAAGTTGAGTATAGGAGACGTAAATCTAATATCCCATATGATCCACTATATGGGGAACATACCAATACAGAATTTGAAGATGCTATCACCACCAAAGTAATATATGACGTTGGTGAAGAGCCCAATCTCTGGAGCTCATTCGGAATGTTTGGGGGTGATATAATAACATGCCATATCCCAATGGGAACATGGAATAGAGATATATCAAGAACATTAACGCCGAATATTGGGGATGTAATATATATAAAATGGTTGGATAGAGGATTTGAAGTTGTTCATGTTGATGATGATGACAGAATCTTTCAGTTGAAGAAAATGATATATATTCTTATTCTACGTCCTTACAGATTTTCAGAACAATCAGAAAGTGCAACTGATATATATACTGAAACAGTTCCAATGTCTGGATTTGGTGATAATGAGTGGATTAAAGAACAATCAGATAGTATTGATAATTATTCTGATATTGACAATAGCATATATTTGAAATGAGAAGAATAACAACAAGAGACGTTAGAAACTATTGTGAATCTGTAGGTTTCAAATTATATGGCGAGTTTATTAAATCATCTGTAAAAATAGATGTTGAATGTCCAGGAGGGCATAGAAGATTAGTAAGATTTGCTGATTTTAAGCGTAAGGCTAGCTGTCCAATATGTAGTGGAGTTGCTAAAATAACAATATCAGAGATAGAAGAATTACTTAATACAAGAGGATATAAACTTATAGAGTATAATGGAAGTAGGAATATATTAGTGCAATGTGATAAGAACCATAATCCTTATATTACAACAGTTCCAAGATTCAGGAATGGACATGGTTGTAGGATATGCTATAAGGAAGAAAAATTGAATCGAACAACAAGGCATCGGATAGATCATGTTAGAGAATTTTTTGAGAAAGAAGGATATAAACTATTATCAACATCTTACAAGGATAATAGGCAACTACTTGATGTTATGTGCCAAGATGGGCACCATATAAAAATAAGATTCAATGATTTTCAACAGGGACATAGATGTCCATTGGATAAACAATCAGGACCGGAGAAAGAGATTGTTAATTTCATAAAAACTTTATATAATGGTGAAATCATTGTTTGTGATAGATCAATTATCATCAATCCATATACCGGCTATAATTTGGAACTTGATGTATGGCTACCAGAGATAAATAAAGCTATTGAATATAATGGATCATACTGGCATAATCAATACATACAAATGAAGCGTGATGAAATGAAGATTGAGCAGTGTAAAATGAAAGGCATCGAACTTTTAGTAATTACAGAAGATAGGTGGCAACCCAATAAATATAAACATTTTCAATCAATAAGGAACTTCATAAATGAGTAGATTAGAGAGATATATTAAAAATGAATCATTATTGTTAACAGGTGCTACTGTAGCATTATTGACTAAAAACTTATATGATTTTCTATCTACATATCTATTTATAATATTGAGAACAAAGCGTGATTTAGATAATGAAAAAGTATTGAAAGAATATCTTAAGGAAAATGGATATACTGATCTGAATTTCAAGATAGTTACGACAAGTGCTGTTGAAAATAATATATTTAACATTGGTGATTATATAATAATATCTGAAGATTACTTGGAAGATCTTACAGATGAGGAATTATTTGCGGCTCTTCTTCACGAATATGGGCACTATATTAAGAAACATTCAATAGTTAACTATATAAGAAAAAACAGTTTTCTGTTGTTAGCTTTTACAGCAACTTCTGCTTTTGGTCCTCTTTATCAGGCTATATTAGTATTTATTGCATTAACGTTATGTGGCAATTATTCATTGATATTGATGCGTAAACAACAGGAATATGAAGCTGACAATATAGTTTCAAAACTTGGTTTTGGTATTCATCTAGCATCCGCTCTAAACAAGATGGACCGTAAGACATCTAATAAACTTGAAAAAGTGATTGAGATTTTATCTGAACTAATAGATGAACATCCACCAATTAGAAAAAGAATTAAGAAAATTTTATCAGATTTGAAATATTATAAATATCCACAGTATATAAGTGATGAATTTAATGATATTATGAAAGCGTTGCCATGAGAGGATATTTTTTCCATAAAAGTATAAGACGATCTCTAATTCAGTTTTTAGATTTATTCAGGTCCATCTACATAGCTAGATATGACAGTAATGGGTATGCGAAAAAGATAATCAGAGTTCCCATATCATTTGGACCAAAAGAGAAGGCTTTCTATTGGTTGCAATCAGGTGGAAAAAAGACTGATGAGACTCTACCATTGATGTCTGCCAATATAACAGCTATAGATTTTGATGCTACAAGAATGACAAATAGAGAGCAGGCAATAGTCATTGAACGTGATTTAACTAATAAAACGTTAAAGATGTTCAAAAACGCTATACCATATAATATTGGTATAAACTTAAATTTGTGGGCTTTGCACATGGTTGATATTGACCAGATTCTTGAGCAGATTTTACCATTCTTTGCTCCACACAACTTCATCAGAATAAATTTTCCAGAATTAAGTGCGAGAATGGATATTAAAGTGATTCTTAACAATGCTACACCTGATATTACTGAAGAAATGGCTGAAGAGGACTGGCGCGTAATAAAATGGGTATTATCATTTACACTTCAAACATACGTGTTACGTCCAATCATAATTAGCACGAGTGATAGTTCATCTGAAGAGTCTTATGACGATTATGAAGAAACCCCACCATCTGGTTCTGGATCACTACCTGGTCTTGGATTTGATATGGGTTCTGGTGGTGTTGTATTTATAAGTAGTGGTATGATTGATAAATTATTAGTAAGACTATTTACTAATGATAAAGCATGGGAAGATAGAGGAACAGAGACAGTAATTGTTTCTGGAGCCGAGATGTTAGCTTCTGAGGCTATGTTATTTGAAGGTCTTGGATATGATGAAGATGCTAAAATACTATTTGACTATGAGGTATTTGAATGACAAATATCAATAGAGCAACACCAACAAATTATCAACTTGTAATTCCAACTATAGTAAGTGATTCAACACCAGATACTATGCGTGAATTGACATTGAATATATATGGAACTGTTATTCCAGGAGTATCCCTTGATCAGATAGACTCAAGATGGCAAGGTAATAAAATGAATTTTCATCCCGGTGGAATTACATTTGATAGCTGGAATATAAATTTCATGGTTGATGCTGATTACACTAATTGGCAATATCTATTTAATTGGTTAACAATGATCTCAAATAATTATGATGTTCCAAGCAATACTCCATATAAATATAGTGTAGATTGCACTTTAAAGATTTTTGATAATTTTCAAACTTCTGTTATGAAATTATCTTTTAAGAACGTGTGGATTCAGAGTCTTGGTGAGGTGGTTTTATCGCAAAGAGAAGGTGAATCGCAGGTAGAGTGTTCTGCTACTTTTGCTTATGATAGATTTGAAATTTGTTGAAAATAATTTAATGTATAAATATAAATAGTAATAAAAATGAGAGTATTGGCAACCATATAGGAGGAATATATTATGGCTTTTTATCTATCACCATTAGTCGATGTAAATGAAATTGATTTGACTACTACTATTCCAGCAGTAGCCACTTCAGTAGGTGTAATAATTCTTAGAAACACGTATAAGGGTCCTGAGAAGAAAAAGCAGTTGATAACAACAGTCAATGATTTAATTACTATTTTTGGCTCACCAACGTCTGATGCATCCTGTTATCAGGATATTCTATCAGCTGTTGGATTCCTACGTTATGGATCAGCTCTATACTGCACGAGAACGATGCCAACATCAGCAACTTTTGCTGGAACAAAGGCGGCTTCGGGTGGGCAAACATACGCTTTCTCTCCATTCACTACAGAAAATGCTTACAAATTAAGTGACTTTGCGAGTGAAGATCCAGATGAGTTTCCTAATGAAGTTACTGTTTCTGGAATTATCCCCTTCTATCTAATTGCCTCTTCGAGAGGAGCATGGGGAAATAATATCAGAATAGCTTGTGTTGACTATGACACTTATAACGCTATTGCTGCTGGCACATACCGTAGTTGGGATACATATTCAGTTCTTCACAGTATAGACAGTCCATTAACAGATAGTAAAGATTTCTTGATTGTAGTTCAGGCTCTGGATCAGGGTAAAGAGAACGTTGAGGCAAACTGGAAAACGGTTGAAGTTTGGAATGTATCTACCGATGAAAATAGAATAACCGACACCGGCCAGAAGAAGTTTGCTGAGACATTGATAAATGGTTATTCTCAGTATATTAGAATTGCTATGAATCCAGATCTTATTGGACAGGACATCACTATTGCCAATTCAACATGGGAGTATTTTGGTGGTGGTCAGGATGATAATGGTGATTCTGTATCTGATGGTGATATCATGTTAGCTTTAGATCTATACAAAAATCCAGATGAAATTGATGTTAATATATTTATTGATTCAAATAAATCCACAACAGTTAAATCATACATTGCAAGTATAGCGGAAGATCGTAAGGATTGTATTGCTGTTCTCGACTGCCTATCAACGGATGTAATAAATAACAAAGGAAATGAAACAGAGGATTTAAGGGCATATAGAACTGAAACACTAAATCTAAACACCAGCTATGCTGCACTCTATGGTAATTGGCTTGAAGTATATGACAAATGGAATGGTAGGTATCGTTGGATTCCAGCTTCCGGCCATGTAGCTGGTGTATATGCTAATACTGATGATGTTTCTGATCCTTGGTTTGCTCCAGCTGGCCTTAATAGGGCAATACTTGGTAACGTTCGCAGGTTGGCTTGGAATCCAACTAAAGGTGAACGTGATATTCTATACAAGAATGGTATCAACCCAATCGTCAGTTTCGCTGGGCAAGGGAAATCCATTTGGGGTCAAAAGACATTACTCAATAAAGAGTCAGCTTTCAATAGAGTAAACGTTCGTAGGCTATTCATTGTTCTTGAGAAAGCTATCGCTACAGCTGCAAAATACTTCCTGTTTGAACCAAATGATGATTTAACAAGGCTACTTCTTGTCAATATGATTGATCCATTCTTGAGAGATGTAAGAAGTAGAAGGGGTATTTATGATTACGCTATCGTTTGTGACGAAACAAATAATACACCCGAAAGAATTGATAGAAACGAGCTTTGGTGTGATATTTACATTAAACCCACCAGGGCAGCTGAATTTATCGTGCTCAACTTTGTAGCTACTAAGACAGGCGCTTCATTTAGTGAGATCATGGGCGCTGGTGCTTGATAAATAATAACGGGAGGTTTATTATACATGCCAAAATTTGATATTGATTCATATAGGGCTAATTTTCAAGGTGGTGCAAGGGCTTACTTGTTCTACTTTAAGCCTAATTTCCCATCTGCCGTTGGTGGTGATACTGAAAAGGCCACTTATCTTGTAAGGTCAACAAGCTTGCCCGAAACGAGTTCTGATGAAATTGTAACAAACTGGCATGGCTTTGATTTCAAGATGGCTGGTAAATATACATATACTGATTGGACTGTAACATTCAATGTTGACAGGGATGCGGCAATCCAACAAATGTTTCATAATTGGGCAGCTTTAATTCATGATCCAACAACGAATATATATAGTGCTCCAAGCGTATATTTTGCTGACCAGCAACTTGAATTACTTGATTTAGATAGTAAGCCAATTCTAAAGTATAAATTAGTCGGGGCTTGGCCTAAGACAATAGCTACAGCAACATTGGATTACAGCACTAATGATGTTGTGCAATTTGATGTCACGTTTACTTATCTATATCATGTAATTGATAAAACAAAATATGGTGCTAGTGTAAGTTTTGCATGATAAATATATTGTGAACAAATACATAGCCCACTTGAAGTTTTAGACTTCAACGGATCGTAAAGGTCTAAAGGGATGGATCTCCACTCTTTAGACCTTTTTAATTATGGAGAAATAATATGGCAAAAGTTTTATTAGATATTGAGTCATATAGGTCTATATTCAAAGGTGGTGCACGCCAATATCTGTTTTTTGTATTATTTGATATACCGGGTAATAAATCATCATCAGGTATGTTAGAACAAATTGCTTCAAATGTTCTATCTACATTCGGTTTCGGAGCTAATAAAAATTTGTTTCCATATCTTGTTAAGGCAACATCATTACCAGAATCGAGTATTGATGAAAAGACAATACCACTACAGGGCACCAGTTATAAATTGCCTGGAAATAAGACATATGGTAACTGGTCTGTAACATTGAATGTAGATGATGAAGGTCAAATCTTAGATAAATTGTATAATTGGCAAAATCTTATTATAAATTCATTTGATGATCATAATTTTCTTGGGACAAAGATTAGAACACAAAATATATTCTTAGTTGATTATCAAGGAAACACTTTTGGTAAATATACCTTTTATGATTGCTGGCCCAAGAGTATCGGTAATATAAATTTAGATTATTCAACAAATGCTATTCTCACAGTTGATGTTACATTCTCGTTTCACTACTTCACCTATGAGAAAGAAACACCATCTGGATTGACAAAATTAGTAAAGGCCGGTGTAAATGCTTTGGTAGGTAAAATAACATGAAAGTGCAAATGGATATCAATACCTATAAAACATCGTTTACGGGTGCTGCTAAACAATTTAATTTTTACGTCAATATGGTTTTTCCCGGATGGGGAAACGTTGCTAATGCAACATTACAGAAAGCAATGGCTGGTGGATTTGATGATATATTAAGCCTCAATAACATTGCAAATACCGCTTTGACCGCTGGCACTTCAACTCTAAGTATTCTTAATACTCATGGTGGTGTTCCAAGATTAGAGTTTTATGTAAGAGCAAGTAGTTTACCAGAATCAACATTTGAAGAGATATCTACAAGTTGGATGGGTCATGATTATAAATTAGCTGGAAAACAAGGATTTACAGAGTGGACAGTTACGTATAATGTAGATAAAGAGGGTGTTTTATTAAGAAAATTCTATGAATGGCAAAAAATTATCCATGATCCAGAAACTAACTGTTATGGCCAACCGGTTATTTATATGACAAATCCAGAAGTTCATTTATTGGGATATGACAATGGGGAAACGGTTTGTGTTTACAAATTATATGGAGCTTGGCCTAAGACTATAGGTCAGGTTCAGTTGGATTATGCTAATAATGATGTAGCTACAGTAGATATAACGTTTACATATCAATATCATACTGTAACAGAAAGAGAGCCAGGAGCATTAACTTCACTACTTAAACGTGGTGTAAGATCATTTTTCTCGTTATACAAATAAAAACACTATAGGAGGTAAAAATGTCAGATTTCAAGAGGTATTTAAACATGTATGTATTTGAATCGGAATTACCATCAGATGGAAGTATTGTAAAATATAAACCCATAACAACGGGGCAGATAAAGAAATTGTTGTTATATGAAACAGCAGATGACACGGACACTATTGAGGAGGCTCTTGATGATTTAATCAATGAGTGTGTTATTTATCCAGAAAATTTTGATGTTAAATCACTATATTTACAGGATAGATTTTATCTTCTTGTTGAGATTAGAAGGGCTACTAAAGGTAGTCACTATACCTTTCAGACCAAATGTCCAAAGTGTGATTCACAAACAATGCATAGCATAAATCTTGGTGATTTACCACTTAAAAAATTAGATAAAGGAATAGTAAAGAAGAAGACACAACCACCCAATAAAAAAGGTAAAAAACCAGTAATTACATTTGTAGAAGAGGATAGTAACTCTGTTGATGATTGGAATGTTGTTCAGATAAATGATAAATTATCTGTAAGACTTGATCTTCTTACTAGAAATGCACAACTTAAAGCTCTTTATATGTTGAAAGATATGACAAATGAAAGTGAGCTTACAGATATTCAGAAAACGATAATGTTATCAACTATTATGAATGCTGTATGTATCAAATCAGTAATCATTCCAGAAGGTGAACAAGAGATAAGCACTAAAGATGCCATATATCTATTGGATAATCTAACACAAGATGAAATGAGTAAGATTGTTAATTGGTTTGAATCTAAAGACTATGGATTGGACTTTACAATGAAGATTAAATGCGAGCACTGTGATGAAGAATCGGTTAGGGAGATACCACTTGACAATTTTTTTTACTAATATATTTGATAACGGCAGGTAGTAATCTTCAGGTTATCACAGAAGAACAATATTATTTGGCATCTAAGGCTAATATAAGTATAGAGGAAAGTAATTTATTACCAGACTTTGAACGTGAAGCATTGTTGAGTTTGGTAATCAGAGATATGAAGACAAAGACTGAAAATTTGAAACACGCTGCAAAACAGGAAAAACTACTATATGGTAGGTATAGATAATGGCAGGAGCTGTAAACATTGATCCAGCAAGTCTAAGAAACATGACAAAGGCAATGGAAGAGATGACATCCAGCATGACAAAACTTGCTGAGATGTATAAAAAATCCATGCCTTCAGCTAAAAGAAAGACGGAACCATCTGATGTTAAAACAGAAAGAACTGCTGTTAAGAAGAAAGTTAAAGATGAATTAAAATCATTTGAAAAACTCACTAAAGACAAATATAAGATAGATAGAAAATTACTAAACACACAATTCTTCAAGCCTTTTGCTAAGACATGGAATTTATTCCTTAATACCAGATTGTTTGCTACATTCCGTGATGGATGGCAGAGAATAACTGGTATTTTATCGCGTCATATAACAGATGTTCTTGGTGAACTCAATGAAGTTGTTGATTTAGGAAAGGCATTGTTTAGATTTGGTTGGAATTTATTTAAGGATATTTTCAGTATATCTAAGAAAATTTTCATTCCATTAAAGAATTTATTCTTTAATAAATCGCGCATTAAGGAGGAAAAAGAACAAACCAGTATTCTAAGAAGGATTCTCAATGTTCTTTCAAGTAAGAAAAGAGAAGCGATATTCGAAAAGAGTGAAAAGAAGCGAGTTGATGTCTTAAAAAAGATTGCAACAGGTAAGAAAAAAGAATTACCAGATGTAAAGAAGACGTTTTTTGAATCAATAAAAAACACTTTCAAGCCATCTGATGATAATAAGAAAAAGTCAATAGTATCAAAACTTTCTGAGAAGAAAGAAGAGTTACTTGATCCAATGTCAATCGCCTCTCTTACTGTGTCGTTAATACCATTTTTATTGAAGGCTGTTCCATTAGTGCTTGGTGCTATTGGTGGTTCTATTATACTTCCTAAGATATTGAAACAATCTCAACAAATAAGTGAGAAAAGACCAACAAACATCTTGCAAGACATTATTGGCGATACTTTGGGTCTTGAAAAGAAATGGGAAGAATCAGACAAATACAAGAAAAGTGCTTCAGTTTCTTCTATATCCTTATTAGCATCTGCATTAAAAATGGGGAAGACAGCTGGTGTTATTGATGCTGCACAAACATATTCTGTAACTGGTGATATAAAAGAAGCTACTGTGTCTGGTATTGGAACATATCTGGGTACGGAGATTTTTGGTAAAATTGGTGGGATTATCGGAAAAACTGTATCTAAAGTCGGTGAGAAAGTGATTGGTGAAACAATGGGTAAAACTGCGTCTGCTGTTGGTGAGAAAGCTGTTGGTGGTTTATTGGGACGAATAGCTGGTGGTTTTACTGGTGGTATGGCTGGTAGGGTTACTTTAGGTTCTTTAGGCTCTTTAATTGCTCCTGGCATTGGGACTGCTATTGGTGGTGTTGTAGGTGGTATTATTGGACCAAAAATAGCTAATTTATTTTATGATAAATTATTTAATAAGAAGACACAAATAGGAGAAATATCACAAGAAAATTTACCAGAAACTTTTGCCAAATCTGAAGGTGGTGGCAAACCTAGAAATGTAATGCATTCAAGTGGTTATCGTGGTGGTTATTTCCAGATGGATCAAGACTTTTTAATCCAAGCTGGAAGGCCTAATCTCACACCACGTGATTTGATTGGTATGTCCTATGAAGAACAAAGAAAAATCTTTGTAGATGGAATTTCTGAAAAAGCCAAGGCATTAAGGCAAGCTGGTATTCCTGCTGATTCTACTAATTTATTCTTGGCCGCAGCAATGGGTGAGAATAGACTAATTGAGTTATATAGTTCAGCACCAGAGCAGTTTGTTAAAGTTCTTAAAGAATATACATATAACCAATCGGGAGCAATAAAATCATTATATTCCAATGTTAGTAACATTGAAAGTCTTAGAGAAAAAACAAAGACTTACATATTAAAACTAAACCCTAAACAAGAAAAAACCATATTCGATTTAGGTCCAATGGGTGATGCTATAAATGAAGTTACACAACTAAGTGGGCTTGTTGAGCCATTTAGAACTAAAGTAGCAAAAGCTTTTGACATGTTTAGGGAAAAATATGGTAGATTCCCACGCATAACGTCAGCCAGAAGAACAACAGAACAACAGGCTGCAATGTATAATGATTATCTAAGAGGTTTAAGAACGGCTCCAACAGCTCCCCCTGGTCAGTCATATCACGAATATGGTATGGCCATTGATATTGATACAAATGACAGTATAAAAGCAGCTCCATTCATGAAGGCTGTTGGACTTGATCTACCCATGCCAACTAAAGAACCTTGGCATTGGCAACTTGCTGGATTAAGAAATTTTTCTGATCTTGCTAAATCAGGACTGGTAACATCAATAGATACATCATCTTATGCTGGTATTGGGACTATGGGTGGTGGTTTTGGTGTTACGGGCTTCGATCCATACACATCCTTTGTCAATGCCTTTACAAATACTCTTTCTGGTATGATGTTTAGGTCTATTGGCGATCCAAATACAGCTCAAATAAAAGCTAGATTATTAAGAAAGAGAATGGAACAGTTAATGCCACTTATACAAGACAAGATGAAAAGTGAAATGAAAGATCATTCCGACAAAATTACGGAAGCTAAAAAGGAAATAACCGGTCTTGATCTAAAGGCAGAATCACAGAGAGCTATGACTGATGTAAAATCGACAATAACCGAAAGCGATGATTTCAAGAAATTAAAAGAATTTTTCGGTTTTGGCAAACAGCCATCAGATAAACCAATGATTACAACTGGAGAAGGTGGAACATTGGAATCTTTGACATCAACATTTAGAGATTTTGCTAAAAACATAGTAACATCATTTACAGGTGATAAAAAAGATAAGGGTTTGTTTGAATCAATAATGCCATTTACAGGTGATAAAAAAGATAAGGGTTTGTTTGAATCAATAACGCCATTTACAGGTGATAAAAAAGATAAGGGTTTGTTTGAATCAATAATGCCATTTACAGGTGATAAAAAAGATAAGGGTTCGTTTGAATCAATAACACCATTTACAGGTGATAAAAAAGATAAGGGTTTGGCGCCATTTACAGGTGATAAAAAAGATAAAGGTTTGTTTGAATCAATAATGCCATTTACAGGTGATAAAAAAGATAGGGGTTCGTTTGAATCAATAACATCTATTTTCAAAGATAAAATTCAAGGTGTAAAAACATCATTTGAAGAGTTTTTCAAAGGTGATATATTAAGTAAGGATGAAATAAAATCAGCAATGGAAAAACGGGTTGGTGCTGGGTTGATTGAAATGACAGATGCAGAAAAAAATCTTGAAACTGCTCGTGTAGAAGCATTGAAACCACAAACAGAAATTCAACAGTCAAAGGGGGATAATGTTGATATTAAAACATTCAATACAAGTGATTCCACACCGGCATCTGTTGTTAGTGCACCAACATCACCACCATCGCAAATTCCAACATTGAGTGATTTGATTACAAGTAGTATGGGTTATATTGGAGCTGCCTTAGGATTGGCTAGTCTATAGGAGGTAATTACAATGATATTTGATAATATGGGTTCAGCAGAACAATCAATTTTGACTGAGGGTAATATAGGCGCTGATCCTATATGGTCTAGTAAAAAAAGTGGTGGTGTTACTGGTTTTTTTAGAAAACCAAAAAAACATAAACCACCAAAAAAGAAAAAAGAGACAAAGCAAGAAGTCCCAACTAGGTCGCCTTCTGTAATTTCACCATTATTATCAAACGATGAAGAATGGTATCCAGATATGCTATTCCATGTTAATAAACTTTCTATAAAATTAACAGCTTACAAGTTTAAAGATTTAGATGCTAATTCAAGAGTACGCTATAAAAGTAGTGTAACTCAAGATAATAATTGGACGAAATACACCTTTTATTTTCTGGCTCCAAATGAATTTATAGAACCTCTAAATCATATATGGGAACCTTATGATAGTTTATCGTCAAGAATTGCTGAAAAAGCTTCAGTATGGAATAAAATTGAAAGTGAATTACGTGGTATTTCAAGTTCGCCAGGCGGTCAAAAAATTGTAAATCAAGTCAAAAAGGCATTTTCAAGTGGTAGTGGATTACAAAATTCAATGAATGCTGCTGCAAGTGCAATAGAAAAATCACTTAAAGATCCCAGAAGAGCTATTGAATCCTTTGCAAGAATGGGCATGAATGCTAAAGTATCAACAAATAGAGTTGATTCACCATTAGTATATAGAAACTCGTCAAGACGCACATTGGATTTTGTTTTTCCATTATTTACTATTGGTAACGATGAAACAGCTGCATATAATGATGTAGTATATCCAATAAGAGTATTACAATTTTTATCATCGCCTGGAATACCAGATAGTTCAGTTACGAAGGGTAAATCTGCAATTGCTGAGACAATACCACCATATGTTTTTGAAATAAGCACCGTTTTTAATTGTGGTTTGGATAAAGTTAATTTTATACATGTTAATTGTATGGTTTTAAGAAGTCTTCAAGCTACTTATAGAGGCCCTTATATTGGTGGTTTTCCAAGTTCTGCTGAATTACAAGTGTCGTTTGAGCAGTTAGATCCAACATGGGATAGAACCTATTTTCCAGAAAAAGAGGCTGTAATCAATGTAACATCATAGGAGGTTAATATAGATGCCTGTAAGAGACATAACTGACAAGACATTTGAAGACATAACTGGGATGACACCATCATTGGCTTCTTTAATAAATCTATTCCCAATTCAATTAGATGAAGATGGTTTGACATATATATTGAACATTTTTAGGACATATACTATGCGTGATGCTGTTAAAAATGATGTTCAATATTTTGATACATGGGAAGCTTCAGAAGAAGAATGGTGGGAGAATATGTCATATAGATTTTATGACAATGTTGATTTATGGTGGGTTAATTGTTTACTGAATGATATAATAAATCCGTTTGAAGAGATTTATCCCGGCAAAAATATAAAGATTCTTAAAAAAGATTTAATTTCAACTGTAATTCAAGAAATCTTAATGAGAGCTGAAGAGCATGCTTAGTGAAGAAAATAATACTGAGATATTAGAAATATCTATCAATAACTGGGTAATAGATACAACAGATATAACAGAGTTCTATTTCATTGAAGATTTATATAGTCCATGTTTAATTGGATATTTGCATTTTATTGATAGAGTAGGAGCTGTTGAAGGTGTACCAATAACAGGAAATGAATTGGTGACGGTAAAATTTGGTGAAGATTTTGATAAGATGGTATTTTTCCACGTTTTCAATTTTGCAACAGCACCTTTGTCGCAGTTGGGAAAATCTATGGATACAGCTGTCGAAATGTTTTTAGTTGATACAATGTTCTTTCCGCTAACAACACAAAAATATAGTAGAGGTTGGAAACAAGGAACAAAAATATCTGACATAATAAAAAATATTGCTCAAAACATGTTATATGTTGATAAATTCTTTATTTTTGAAGAATCTATCGAAAAAATTGATGAGACTCGTGATGGTAATATATCTGCGTTTTCCATGCAGAATCAAACACCAATGGAAGCTATAAGATGGCTTATGAAGAGATGTTCTGGTAGCGATTCAAAATTACCTGGATATGTATTCTATAACACAGCTAAAGGTTTATGTTTTGTTACTCTTGAGAAATTATTCAGAGAAGCGAAAACAGAAAAAGATAAGTATGGCATGAAGAAGATATATAAATTTGTCTCCGGTGATGAAACAGATGATTGTAAGATACTATCTTGGGAATTGACAAAACCAGATAAACAGGCTCTTGTAAGTTTGAAAGGTGGTCATAAGATGGGATTTGACTTCATGTCAAAAACAGTAATAGATCATACTTATGATTATAATAGCATAATAAAAAATTTTACATTACTCGGTGGTGCGACATTATTTCCAGACATTAGTGATGATAGTGTAAAATATGATTATACTGGCGATGATGATGAAAAAATAATACGTAATATTGCAATACATGAGTTCATAAGGAGATATATTCTACAATTACAGTTGATAATAACAGTTCGTGGTAATGAAAGAAGATATCCAGGAATTTTAGTTGATGTGCTTTGGGAAAGCTCAGATCCAGATGAAATTTTGAATAGAGAATTAAATGGATTGTGGATGGTGAAATCCATAACACACTATTTCAAACCAGATGCACCAGTTAAATACCAACAGAAAATGACATTGATAACAACGGCTTACAAAGCATCAAAATATAAAGGATACATGAAAACTGAGCCAGGCAAGAAAAGAATGGCTGATCAAAAGGGATTGAGTGTCGGACAATGAAACATAGTATTGAAGATATAAAACAACCGCAAGAAAAATATAATGGTATTTATCGTGGTGTTGTAGAGGATAACAAAGATCCATTAAAAGCTGGTAGATGTAAAATCAGAATCTTTGGAATACATAGTGATAACTTAATTGATCTACCAACAGAAACACTACCTTGGGCACAACCTGTTCTGAATGTTATTGAAGGTGCTATTTCTAAATATGGGTTTTTTGGTGTTCCATTACAAGGGAGCCATGTATTTGTATTTTTTGAAGGGGGAAATATCCTTCAGCCAAGATATTTTGGTGCAGCACCCGCTTTTCCAAAATCAAGTCCAAATACATCAATAGGATTTAATGATCCAGATGGAAAATATCCTGACAAGGTAAATCAGGCTGATTGGAATGAGGGAGAAGGCGAATATCCTCATAACATTGTTTTATCAACACATGCTGGACATTATATTGAAGTTGATAATACGCCTGGAAATGAAAGACTTAACTGTTATCATAAGACAGGAACATCTATATTGATAGATAGTAGTGGCAACATAAATATATCAGTAGTGAGTAACGAAACAACGGAAATACAAGGTAATTTGAGTATAACAGTTGGTGGTGATATAACAATAGCCGCAACTGGAAATGTAACAATAACAGGTGCTAGAATAGATTTGAATTGATATGGCTGGAGTTGCTAATACGAATAGTGAATGTAGTCATGGTGGTGCTGCAACTGGCAGTAGCACTAATGTATTTGTTAATGGTAGTCCTGTTATTAGAGTTGATGATACTTGGAGTAATCATATGTTTGAAGAAGAATTACATTCTGATAATAAAATACTAACAGGATCATCTAAAGTTTCTGCTAATGGAAAGGGTATAGTTTGTATTGGTGATATATTGTCTTGTGGTGCTACTATAACTACTGGAAGTTCTAATGTTTTTGCTGGATAGGAGAGTATAAAATATGGCAGTTGATTACATATATGCTGATGTTGATATAGATTTTGATAGAGGCCGTGACGGTGATCTAATAAAGGATACCGATTTAAATGCTGTGACAAACAGTATTCGTAATATTCTTCAAACATCTAAAGGAACGAGAAGGATGTTGCCTGAATTTGGGGCAAGTCTTGATTTTTTCTTATTTGAACCTATTGACAGACTAACAGGACAAAAAATCGGTTCTGCCATATATGATGAAATTCTTGCTTGGGAAGATAGAATTGTTATAGACTCAATAGATATAAAAGCAGATGAAGACAATTATCAATATAATATAAAACTTACATATCACTTAAAGGGGTTAGAAGAAATGGGTGTTAGCAGTATAAGTTTTATATTACAACAGTCATAGGAGATTAAGATGGCAACAAATACATTAGTTCCACAATATCTTGAGATGGATTTCTCAACCATGAAGGAAAGGTTAAAACGCCTTCTGGCTGCTGATGAAACATTTAGAGACTACAACCTTGAAGGTGCGAACATAACTATTATTATGGAGTTAATTTGTTATCTTGGTGCTCTTACAACATATTATCTAAACAGAATTGCCAAGAATTGTTATATTGATACATCCGACGCATATGAACCAACGCATATGTTGGCATCATTACGTGGCTATTATCCAAGAGGATATCGTAGTAGTTCAACTACATTAACTGTAAGTATATCTGCTGACAATACCAATGAAAGTATTATTGCTGGACATAGAGTTAAGATACCAGCTTGGAAGGTGATTGAATGTCCTGATGAAAAAGATGATGAAGGCGAAACAATAAAATTTGCTACGACATACGATGTTATCGAAACAATTCCTTCGAGTGCATCATTTCCATATACTATTGAAGTTCCCGTTAGACAGGGTAAAATAAATGTTTATACGTATACTGGTGAAGATATTGTTGATAATAAAATTTATCTTCCTAATCTAAATTTTGATCACGATGATGATTTAGATGATGATTATCCATCAGTAGAGGTAATTGTCAATGATACCACTTGGACAAGAGTATCAGACTTTTATGATGAAATCTCTGGATTATCCACTATTGATAATGCTTACATGTTAAAATATAATAAGTATCAGAAGTATGTTATTGAATTTTCTAGCTTGAGAAATGTGCCATCAATGGACGATATCATAACTATAAGACTATTGGAAAGTCTTGGGCCAGATGGTAATGTTGGTGCTAATAAAATCACACTGCCAGAAACAGAATTTTTATGGAATCTATCAACAGGAGAATATGTTTCTAATGAATTTATATCAATAACTAACAATTATGCTTCAACTGGCGGTTCATATCCAGACACTATTCAAGAGATTAAAGACGCGTCTATAGGTATGATGCATAGTCAATATAGAAATGTTACTAAACTAGACTATATATCACACCTTGAAAGTAGAGCTGATGTTGTTGCTGCCAATGTCTGGGGAGAACAAGATGTAGCCCCATCTGGGAGTGTTGTGTTATATAATAAAGTTTATATATCATTGATTCCTGATGAGTGGGGAAGTGGAACAATAACAACAACAGAAACATCTGCTGGAATTGAGATTCCCTATGAATATTCAACAATATGGACTACAGAAATATCGCAATATCTTGAACCAAGAAAAATGTTGTGTGCTTATGAAGAATTTGTATTACCTGATCTGGTATATTTCTCTTTTGATATTGGAATTAAAGTCAAGAGAACATATAACATCAATAATGTTATAGAAGATGTTAGGAATAAATTAGTATATTATTTTGAGGCTTCTAACAGGTCTTTTAATGAGACAATTTCATTTACTGATATAATGGAATATCTAATTGATCCAACTAATGTAAGCCCAGATGATGATTTCGAGCAAGTAAAGGGCATACAATTATTAGTTATTCGTGATATAAATGTATTGAATTATGATCCACCATATGAACCTAATGATACCAATTACCCACAATATACTGTTAGTTCTTCTGTTTATTCTGGAGATAACAGGTTAAGAAACATTAAACTGGGACATAATCAATTTCCAGTTTTAGCTATTGATTATTGTAACTTCTTGGAGGAAGAATAAATGCCAAAGTTTTCAGATTCACCATATTTCGTAATAAAAACTTTGGTGAAAACATTACCATATTATGGATATGACTATCCATCAAAAGCAAAAATACACACAATGGGTAATAAAATTGTTGCACGTGGATATGGTATGGATGTTTATTTGAAAACCCCATTGGATTATTTGAATCTGAAATTGGTTCCTGTGGCTGACACGCCAGATGAAAACATGTTCAAATTTCGCTTACAAACGAATTGTTATAGACCTTCCAAACTGACTATTGATCAAATTAGTGACTATGTAAGCGATGGATATAATGAAGTATATTTTGTTAAATCAAGACCAAGCCCACTTCATTCATTTGTTGAGGCTTTTAATACTAAGACATGGACAAGGAGATATATTCAATATAGAGAATCAGATACATGGCGAGTTAAACATAGATTTAATACTTGGAGAAATTACAGAAATGAAGACTATTTTACAGTAGAATGCACTGGTCTTGATGGTGAGACTATAAATTACGAATATGTAAAATCTATTGATGAAAACACTATAGACATAGTATTCAAAGAACCAAAGACAGGTGTTGCTGTTCTGACACTTTCAAATCAACAACCACTTGATTATTATGTTAACAACAATAAATCGTATCTATTTTTCGGTAATATAAATGTTGAGGGATCATCGACAGTTAACATCTTCTATCGTGGAATGAAAGATTATGCTGTTGAAGCTCTTCCATATCACAATAGAACAGAGTTTCTAACAGCATTTATGAATGTTGCTTTTGATAAATTTTATCAACAAATATATCATCTGATAAATGACGTTTGGAATTTACAAGATCCTTATGAAATTCATACTGATTTTTTACATTATATTTATCAGATGTTCAGTATGGGTCAACCATTACTATCATCAGAGGATATTCAGAGACAGTATGCTGCTGCTCTGGTAGATTTGATGAAACGTAAGGGAACATATTCAGCTCTGTATATTATATGGAAAGCAATAGCTGGATATAGTAATAATCTAATGAATGTATATGAAAGATGGCATCCTTGGAATATACCGGATGTTCCCAAAGGATATTTTGAAGATTATCTATATACATCAAATCCACTATATTTACATTCACCACCTACAATGGGAGCTGGTTCAGCATACTATGGTGCTAGTATGACAACAACAGGTGGTGAGGCGATTGCTTTCAATACTCCTTCCAAACAATGGTATGTAAACCATTCATTGGGCACCTGGAACGTTATTGTTCAATGTTATGATCTCGACTACAATGGTATAATTCCTAATGAAATATATATTATAGATGGAAATAACATTATGATAACATTCGATGAGTATGCCAGTGGTGTTGTACATATAGTTGAAGCTGACGAACAGGTATATGGCCCAGAAGGTGTTAAATGGACTGTAGTACACAATCAAAATGTTCGTGAAGTAATAGCTCAAGTAATGGACTACAATAGAAACGTGATGATGCCTAAAGAAATAATTCTTGATGGCACCAATCAAATTACTGTTGATTGGGATTCTACATCTTATGACAGAAACAGTGCCGAGATAATGAAAATCTTTGAAACCAGAATAGCCACATATATTGACTACAACGGCAACAAATCCATCATGAAGTGGATACCACCCTTCACTGCTTGCCGTGCTCTATCTTCCACAGCAGCAGTTGCCACACCATCAGGCACGACAGGTGATTGGTTTCACCCTTCCCTTATCAACCCAGCATGGACAGAAG
>Ga0208461_1000464_pt1 | contig 39213 bp, 34 predicted proteins | sample AD_JPNTR4_MetaG_FD_184448 | JGI IMG/M metagenome (GOLD analysis project Ga0208461, IMG submission 184448) | Active sludge microbial communities of municipal wastewater-treating anaerobic digesters from Japan - AD_JPNTR4_MetaG (SPAdes) (version 2) | ecosystem: Engineered > Bioreactor > Anaerobic...
TGACCTTGCGGATCAATATGCCAAGAATATCCTTGTCGACTATTCTTATCGGTACTTTTATGAAGACGGCTTTGGCAAGGATTATCAGATTCTCAATCTAGACGAAAAGACTGAGCACGGCCATCTCGAACTCTACCTTACCGCGTGCCTGCTTACCTTTTATCAACAGCTCAAGGTGTACAAGGAGGAAGCGTCTGCGTTACACCCCTTCCTTGTAGAAAAACCGCTTTGGGTATTTGTGGGAAGCAGCGTCACAAAAACTCTCGCTGCTCGCGATGCAAGCGATATTGTCGAGATTCTGCAGTTCTTTGCGCGGTATGTGCGCGATAGACAAGGCTCGATCCAGCGCATCCATGAGGTGCTCGCCCGAGGCCTTGTGACCGCCGATGGCCGGAATATCTTTGAACGACGATTTGTTTATCTGAACACGCGGAACATTTCCGCTGAGGCGATCTTCGAAGAGACACTCAAAATGATTTTTAATGCGCCTTCGGGTGGACTTCTCTACCTTGAAAATCTGAAAGGGGCTGAAGGAGAAATTGCGCTGCGATTAGGCGCCGAGAACGAGCCTTTTGGTGTCATCAATGTGGGCGATGATGCGAGCCTCCTTAAGCTCTGTGCTAAAAATGGCCTCGAAACTGGAGAGCGCGAATTCTCTGGCTCGCTCTTCCAGACTATCAATGCTCAGGATTCACCTGTTAATCTCCTCATCGGGTCCAAAAAATTCACCGAAGGCTGGTCGAGCTGGCGCGTATCCACCATGGGTCTTATGAATGTCGGCAGAGGCGAGGGTGCGCAGATCATCCAGCTTTTCGGCAGGGGTGTTCGGCTAAAGGGCTACAACCTGAGCCTGAAGCGCAGCGCGGCGCTGGAATTGCCCCCAGATCTCGCGCGTCCTCAGCACTTAGGGATACTGGAAACGCTTAGCATTTTCGGCATACGCGCGAACTACATGGAGCAATTCCGCGAGTACCTGCAGGACGAGGGGCTGTCTCCAGACAAAGAACAGGAAGAGGTTTTCCTGCCCGTTATCAAGCTGGAACAGTTGCCTCCGCTAAAGATGGTGCGGCTCCAAAAGACCATAAATGGCATTCAGACCGACTTTGGCGACGCCTTCCGCAGGGTTGCTCCCATACCCACGCTGTCTAGGCCCGATCCCGCGATCGATCCAACATTCGAGACCTTTCTTAGAAACAAAATCGTGATCAACTGGTATCCGAGAATTCAGGCGATGAAATCCAAAGGTATCTGGGACGAGCACGCACAATACCAGCCTGATGAAGCGCACCTGACGGCTCGGCATGTTGCATTTCTCGACACAGAGGCGCTGTATTTCGAGCTTGAACGCTATAGGGCTGAGCGGGGCTGGTTCAATCTCAACATCCCGCACACAGTGATAGGCGAGCTTCTTATCGATCCGTCATGGTACACCTTGCTCATTCCCAGGGCAGAGCTCGCATTCGATTCATACGAGCGCGTACGCACCTGGCAGGAAATTGCACTCACGCTCCTCAAGAAATATGTTGAACATTTTTACACGTTCCAGAAGCAGAAATGGGAATTGCCCCATCTCGAGGTGCGCTATTTGGAGACGTCTGACCCGAATCTGCTTGGTGTTGGCGAAAAACCTGGCGACCCGTATTATCGCATCGCAGTGGACAAGTCAGATGAAGAGCTTATTGCAAGCTTACGGCAACTCAAAACCACAATCGAGAATCGCTCTGCAACGGAGTGGAGTTTCAGGAATTTGGATGCGATCTGGTTTGCAGGCCATCTTTTTCAGCCACTCTTGACAATAGATACCGATAGGACTGGCTACACCGCTGAGGAAGGGGCGACGGCGGATCATCTCAGATTGGAGATCAGCCCTGTACCGCTCAATAGAGGCGAAGGCCAGTTTGTGCGCGATATTAAGGAGTTTTATGCCCTAGAGAAAGCGAAGGGCGAGGCTGGTTTTTTTGCGCACAGAGAGCTTTTTATGCTGCGCAACCTGAGTAGGGGCAAGGGTGTGGGCTTTTTTGAAGCAGGCAACTTCCACCCTGACTTCATACTATGGCTTATCGACGCGAATGGCCGTCAACACGTGCGTTTTGTGGATCCAAAAGCAATCACACAAATGGGGATTGAAGACCCGAAGATTGACTTCTATAAGAACATCAAGGACATTGAGAACCGTCTTGCTGATCCCGACTTAACCCTCGACTCATATATTCTTTCAGATACGGCCTCCACGGTCATGACGGATAAGTGGAAGATGAACAAAGATAAAATGCTCGAACATCATATTGTGTTTCTGTATGAAGATAAGGACCGCTATCTTGAGACAATTCTGGCAGACAATGCAGAGAATCATAGCCAACAAAAAATAAAGGATCCAACCTAGTGCCAGTAAACTATCACGAAGGGAAATTCCCACCTACAAATATAGAGTCGCAGAAATTCGTTCATCACTATGTATGAAGGTCTTAATCCCAGAAATAGCTCATACCCAATTGCAGAGGGCAAGGAGATTGTTTGAGTCTCATAAAATATAAGCAAGCATCGTTGTGTCTCATAAATGCCAATCTATGAGACACAAACTTTAAAGGTTTTTTCTGCAACTGGGGAAAAGCTCGACCTCAATAACCAAGCGCATACCCTTGCCTTAAACTTGAGTCCATCGGCGTGCTTTATTTTCACAAAATGAGAAGGGGAAAAATCTATATCAATAAACTGCTTATCGAGACTTTGAAACGAGGATGATTTCTTCTTTACCAAGACATATATTATACTTTTTGAGAAACGAGAAATATGAACCTTGCCCATGAATTGAAGCGTCTTATCTTTTTGCTCTTCATAGCGCAACTCATCCAGTCGTGCTCCTTAGTCTCTTATGAGCTTAAGGAAGAATCAGCGCCCCCTGAAGTCAGAATAGCCGCTTTTCATTATGCAAAGCAATACGAATCTTTAGGAGCAGAATATTTATGGGGAGGACAAGATCCTCTTCCCAAAACTATACAAGTTGATTGTTCAGGATTGGTCGTTCGGTGTTATCAATATGCTTGTGCTGATTTTGGCTATATACTTCCTTTTTCTGATATGACTGCGGCCGGTATGAAAAAGTATTGCGATGAGGTATCCCCCGAACAGGGTGATTTGATCTTTATGGGGGAAAATAGCACGATTTCTCATGTCGCGCTGTTTGATAGATTCGAAGGAAAGAATGTCTATTTTATCGATTCGACAGACTTGACAGGCAAAGTTAGCGAAAGGTCTTATCCGATAGAATCATATAAAATCATTGAATATGGAAGATTGCTTGTCTATCGTTAGAGAATTCTATAGTGTTCCCCTCCGAGTTCAGACCATACATAGTGGCTCCTGAATAATAACTAAAGCATTGCAGGATAATATAATACATGCTATAATGAGGCCATAAAGTGCATGGGAAATGAGGGAAAAGGTCAAAAAGGCGTGCACTTGAAAAGGAAATGATGTACCGACTACCCTACCATAAAGAGTGCCTGAATTTGAGAAATTTGACATGGTCTTTGGAGGGAAGCTCAATCGGCGGAATCGTTGGGTAATTCTGGCGGATCTAATTTCCTGCGATAAAGTTGAAGAAAAATAAGCCGCTCTCTTTGTGACCGACAATGGGCGACCTGCGCTCTCCGCGCGAATTGGTTTAGGCGCTTTAATCATAAAAGAGAAAAAGAAAATAACGGATGAATAGCTCGTCGAAGAGATTAAAGAGAGTCCCTACAACGAGAGTCAGGACTTGAAAACTCAAATCGAAGGATACAAAGCGCGGTATGGACACTATCCTGAGGCGGTGTGTGCCGACAAAATCTATAGGACACGAGAGAATCTGCGGTAGTGTCATGAGTACGGGATACGATTATCGGGGCCGAAGCTTGGGCGTCCATTCAAAGAAAGTGAGAAGAATATAGCGATACTGCGAGAGAGGCAAAGAATAGAACGTAAAGATGATAGTGTGAGGATCGCGGTTGAAGGCAAGTTTGGAGAAGGGAAACGACGGTATACGCTTGATAGGATAGGGACGAAACTGCGAGCAACGATTGAGAGCGATATTCGCCTTGTGTTCTTGGTGATGAATCTCATGGTGCTGTACCGGAGGAAGGCGAAGGCCTTTTTTGCGGCTCTATTGGACACCCTAGTTCAGATGATCAGAAGAGCTTTTTGGGAAGCGAATTTGGCAGACTGTGGCTGCTTGAAAGATTAAAAAGTGAGTTCTTTATGAACCCCTACACAAGGTTCGTAGCAGCATGGATCTGCTCTGTTGATCGCCAAGAGAATCCTTCTCTGATGATATTCTAAGCACTGGTGGTTAAAATATCACCAATAAGAGAGTATTCATTATTTGACTATGGTCAAAGATCCAAAGATAGTGTCGCAGATAAATCCCTATGTTAGCGGATTTTCCGGTAATCTTCGGTATTGTAGAATGATTCGCTGATAGGGTTTTTGGCATGAATCCTGCTACAAAACCATCAATGGACTCTGCATGGTTTATCATCGCGGATGATTTCACTGGATCAGGAGATTCGGTAGTTCAATTCAGGACTCAAGATTTCCCGGTCAGATTCATTTTAGCGGCCGATCTTGAGGGATTCTCATCGGTGCGCCGAGCAGCCTATGTTGTGAACAGCGATTCCCGGTTTCTTTCAGGTTCAGAAGCCTATGCTAGGGTGCGCGAGATTGCCGAGAGAATCCGAAGATCTGGCAAGAGCCGACTTTATAAGAAAATCGATTCCACCTTGAGAGGAAATATCGCTGAAGAGGTAGCGGCGGTTATGGACGGGGCTGGTTATGCCCGGGCATTAATCTGCCCAGCGGCTCCGCGAAATGGCCGGACGGTCATAGATGGAATCTGCATGGTGAATGAAGAACCTATCAATGCCGATACGGTCGCCAGAGATCATTTTACCCCCGTGGACGAAGCCAGGCTAGCTCTGCATTTCGAATCGAAGTTTTCGGGTTGTATAACACATCTTTCACTAGAAGCACTGCGCTTCGGTCCTGAAGCTCTGGCTGAGCGAGTCGAAGACTTAAGCAGTAAAGGAGCTCGAATATTCACTGCAGACGCTGAAACCCTGGCGGATCTTGATCTTCTCGCTTCCCTGATAAAGCTCCCCGACCTTCTATTCGTTGGTTCGTCAGGCCTTGCCGAAGCTCTAGCGGAGAAGTCAATGACAAGGTTGAGAAAGCCAACAGATGTGTCTCCAAAAAACAGAACACCTGTTAAGGTACCGATATCTGTTCTATTGCAGCAAGCTCCCGGGATTACCGAGGGGATTTTACGGCTGCCTGAGGCCAGTATAGCCTTTTTTGTTGGCTCGGTTACCCCCACCAGTGCAGCCCAGTGTGCCTTCCTAGTGGCTTCGAGGGCGGTACAAAAGATAGTCATAGATGGAAAGGCTGCAGCTGAGAAACCAGAAGCGGAGATGGTTCGAGTTCTCAATGCTGTAAAAGATCTACCAGATACAGCGCTACTCTTCCAGACTAGCCCTGTTCAGGAAGGATATTCCACTGAAGACGCCAGAAGAATCGGAGCCCGGATATCCCAGTTCATGGGGAATCTTGCCTTGGAGATTGGAAAGCGGCGTTCAATACGTTTTATTTTCGTTATGGGTGGTGATACAGCAGCGCGGATAGTCTCTTGCCTTGGTATGGACTACATAGATTTTACCGATGAAATTCTTCCCGGTCTTCCTTACGGCAACTGTGTGTCCAAGGAGCTAGGGACCGCTTTGCAGTTCGCCTGTAAGTCTGGTGGCTTCGGAGCTATGGACGCCCTGGTACAGGTTTTGGATCGAGTATCGGCGTCGCGGGACCCAAGCCTATACATTATAAAAGATGAAAAGCTTAAATCTTCCAAGGAGAGAACCGTATGATTCCTTTTTCTATTATATCACCATCACAGCTGGACTTCGGTTCAGGAAAAGTCGCCATAATACCGGATATTGTCAAAGCCCTAGGCACATCGGAGAAAATCCTGGTGTTAAGCGACAAGGGTGTAGCGGGAACCGGAGTACCTGCAAAGACATCTGAATCTTTGGAGGATCGAGGCTATTCCGTATTGCTGGTGGATACGGTTCCACCAGAACCATCGATCTATGAATTGGACGAAATCGCCGCCAGCCTAAGGACTGAGAAACCTGCGGTAATTGTAGCCATTGGGGGCGGTTCGGTTATGGATTCGGCCAAGATTCTTGCAGTGCTCGCTGGGAAAGAATGGAGCACAGCCGAACTGGCTGAGCGGGGCGTGTTTCGAAGGGGAATACCTACTATCATGATACCGACTACTGCAGGTACCGGCTCGGAGTCGACGCCCAACGCCATCGTGCTCTTTCCCGAGAAAAAGCTCAAGATCGGCATCGTGAGTCCCTATTTTATTCCCAATCGTGTAGTCCTGGATCCCGAGCTCACGATCGGTCTTCCACCAAAACTCACTGCCTCTACGGGAGTTGACGCCTTCTGCCATCTCTTGGAGTGTTTTATCTCGAAAAAGGCCAATCCTGTAAGCGACATGATGGCCAAAGAGGGCATGAGACTTCTGCTCTCTGCCCTTCCTGTGGCTTATCATAATGGAATTGACCTGGAAGCCCGATCGGCTTGCTTATTAGCGGCTTATTATGGAGGGGCTTGCATAGCTGCTTCCGGAACAACCGCTGTTCACGCACTTTCATACCCCTTGGGGGGGACCTATAGGATTCCTCATGGTGTTTCCAATGCAGTATTGCTCATGCCTGTTATGAGATATCAGAAGAAAAAAATCATCCCCCGTCTAGCTGAGGCCGCCAGAGCTGTCGGTCTTGTGCCAAAGACTGAGGAATTAAGCGCTGAAGAAGAGGCGGATCTCTTCATGGATAGTGTCGATAGGTTACTAAAGGAACTAAATATTCCTACGAGCCTGAAAGCACTGGGAGTTCCTGATGGCGATCTAGCTGGACTTACGGAAGCAGCCTATGGAGTACGCAGGCTCCTGGATAACAATCCTATAGATTTAAGCCGGCAGGATATCCGAGCTATCTACGAGTCTGTGAAGTGAAGTTGATGTAGTAAGAAAAGAACCGGCCAGATTTATCGACCGATTTATCGTTCGACAAAGTTGCAGATAAGCTGCTGAAAGCAGTGAATCAAATGGGCCGAGAGCAAAGCAAGGAGCAGTGTTTATGGATACAAGGCTTCCGATTATAGGCATCACTATGGGTGACCCAGCAGGAATAGGCCCCGAGATAGCTGCCAAGGCCATGGCCAATCCTGAGACCTATAAAAAATGCAAGCCTTTGGTAGTTGGTGATGCTTCCGTAATGGAACAAGCTATTATGATCGCAAAGGTGAATCTCAGGCTCAATCCCATAACGAAACCTTCAGAGGCAAAGTTCGAGTTCGGGATCCTTGATGTTGTTGACCTAAAGGATGTTGATGTCGAGAAACTTCAGCACGGCAAGATTTCTGCGATGGCGGGGAAAGCAGCCTTCGACGCAGTAAAGAAGGTTATAGAATTTGCTATGGCTGACGAAGTCGATGCGACAGTCACAGGGCCTCTTAATAAGGAAGCTATTAATCTCGCAGGCTATCATTACACTGGCCACACCGAAATTTACGCCGATTTCACGAACACGAAGAATTACAGCATGATGCTCGCCGAAGGCAAGCTTCGGGTTGTCCATGTATCGACTCATGTGTCCCTAAGGCAGGCTTGTGACAACGTAAAAAAAGAAAGGGTATACGATGTAATAAAGCTCGCTTACGACACAATGCGCGATTTTGGAATCGAGAATCCGAGGATTGGAGTCGCGGGTCTGAATCCTCATGCATCTGACGGTGGTCTTTTTGGCTACGAGGAATCCAAGGAAATCGCACCGGCAATAGACAAAGCGAGGTCGGAGGGCATGACAGTAGATGGCCCCGTGCCCCCAGATACTTTGTATTCAAAAGCCCTGGGTGGCCAGTACGACATCGTTGTAGCTATGTATCACGATCAAGGCCATATTCCATTAAAACTGATTGGCTTTAAATGGAACGAGGTGGAAAAGCGCTGGGACTCGGTGAGCGGTGTCAATATAACTCTTGGACTTCCCATCATTCGTACCTCTGTGGACCATGGCACAGCTTTTGGAAAAGCTGGTAAGGGTATTGCCAGCGAAGAGAGCCTCATAAACGCTATCGATTACGCAGTTCAATTCGCAAGTCAGCGCATAGCCAGAAGGAAGGGAAGATGAAGGCAGTGACATTCGCAGCACTGGTGACGGCGTTCAGGGATGATGAAAGTATCGATTTTGCTGCGATTCAAAGACAGGCGATGCGCCAGATCGCCGCAGGCAACGATCTCTTTATATGTGGTACCAACGGCGACTTTTCAAGCCTCACCTTCGGTGAACGCGTAAAGGTTGCTGAAACCTGTGTCTCTATTAGAGGCTCGGCCAGATTGATTGCCAATGCAGGTTACCCTTCGACCTACGAAACCATCCTCCTCGCTAGAGAATACCAGCGACTAGGTGTGGAGGCAGTGGCAGTTATCACGCCCTACTTTATCTCCTGTAGCCAGGAGGGCTTGTATCGGCACTACGCAACCATAGCAGATACAATTTCAGTGCCGCTCTATGTTTACGAGATCCCCGCCCGCACTGGCAACTCCATTGATGTATCTACCGTCGCCAGGCTTGCTAAACACGGAAATGTGAAGGGTATCAAAGACTCCTCAGGAAAAATTGAGCGTCTGAATGGGCTTATCCAGGTCTGCACCGAAAACCCCGGTTTCGAGCTCTATAACGGTACTGACTCCCTTATTCTTTATGCTTTGCGAAAGGGTGCCTTAGGCTGCGTGTCGGGCTTGGCTAATGTTGTGCCTGAATGGGTACGAGCTATTGCCAATGCTTTCGAATCCGGCAATCAGAATGCAGCGGATGCGGCGCAAAAGCGTCTGAATGATTTGAGAGAACGGTTGTATTCTTTTGGCTATGCGCCAGCTATGGTCAAGCGAGCCCTATATCTAATGGATAAGAGCGTTGGCAACAATAGGCTTCCTGCCAATATCTCAGACAGCACAATAGATGAAAAGATTTATTCTCTCTTGCTTGATTTAGGTCTCTTGCGCGCAGATGCGCGCTTGTAATAATTCGAAGGAGGTTCAGATGAAACGATCAATTATTTTGGTTATGTGCGCCCTTGTCTTAGCGGGGACGGCTTTTGCCGCAAATCCGCTTCCGACTAAGGATCAAGTGCTCAACATCGCACATCCAGAGTTGAGCCAAAGCTGGTCGCCCTTCTTGGGCGGTGGACATGTGGCTCGCTGGAATTCTCTATGGTGGGCAGCTCCGATGTATTTTGACAAAAATGGCGAGCTCCAACCATATGTTCTATCCAAGGCTGTTCCGGACGCTAGTTTTAAGACCTGGACCTTGACCATCAATCCTAAGGCCTGCTTTTCGGACGGCTCACAGATTACAGCCGAAGATGTCAAAGGTTCCTGGGAGCTTTGCGCGGTTCCTAGTACCAAACATGCCCGTGTGGATCTTTTTCTCTCAGGAGTCATAGGCTACAACGATGTAATACTTGGCAAGACCAAATTCATGTCGGGTATCGTAGCCAAGGACAAAAGCACAATTATAGTCAACCTAACCGCTCCCGATCCAATCTTCAACCAGAAGATCGCTACTGCCATGATTCCCCCGGTGAAGATCTCTCAGGCTAGGGATGCTAACGGCGAACAGAAGCAGGAATGGTGGCACCCAAAGAATAAGGTAGTGGTTAGCGGTCCCTTCATGCCCCAGTCTATGGATCTAGACCAAGGTGTGGTTGTCTTTGTCCCCAATCCCAAGTTCTTCGGGCCTAAGCCCAAACTTAGCAAGATCGTTATAACTACTGTGGTCGATCCAGCTGTAGCTACTCTCATGCTCCAGCAAGGCAAGATGGACGCCCACACCGAGCTTATCACTCCAACCATCATCGAGGACTTGGGCGCTGATTTCGTATCAGGCCCTCCCACTGCCAAGGGGCAACACTTCTGGTTCGGGGTCGACAAATCCCCAATGGAAGACATTAATGTACGCAAAGCCCTTATAATGGCAGTCAATCCTTCAGATCTAGCGAAGGCAGCCTTCCCCGACGGCCCCTACCAGCTAGCTACCCAGATTCTCAACAAGGTCGCTGGCGTGGATCCCAATTATGAGAATTACAGGTACGACCCCGAGGGTGCTAGGAAAGCTCTGGCTTCGTCCAAGTATAAAGAAGCAAAGAATCTGCCCAAACTGATGTTTGTCGGTATCAGTACACCTACGCATGAGGCAGCTGCACAGTATATCGCAGAACAATGGAGACAGGTTCTGGGCATCACCGCTGTAGAGATGAAGTCAGCTATCGATACCTATTCAGGACCCGATCAGAAGAACATCCAGATCTGGCGCGACGACGTGGGCACTAGAGTTCCCGACGCTGTATCCTATCTTTTTGGTGCCATTCACTCTTCCTCAGGCAACGCCAAGAAGTGCTTGGGTGGCTGGAAAAATGATGAAGTGGATAGACTGCTTGAGCTTGCTAGCACTAAGGCTGTAGGTGATCCCGATCGGATCAAGCTTGCTCAGCAAGCCCAGAGGATTTTCCGAGATCAGTATCTATTCATTCCCTATTACTACGATATCATGTCCAAATGGGCTATGCCCTGGGTTGAAGGCATGGAGAAAAACGACGACTGGCAGGTTATCGAACCTTGGAATATTTACATCACCGACGTAAAAAAGAAATAATGTTTTGTGGTCTACAAAGCATCACGCGGCATGGAATAATATATTGGATAACCAACAAGCCGCTGAATGTTGATGGGCTAATTCTGCTGCAAACAACCGCCGTGCCCAATAAAGAGTCCGGCGGTTTTGCAGGACGCCAGCTGAATAAACAGGAGGGCTTATGGGCCGCTACGTGTTGAATCGTATCTTAAGATGGATCCCTTCTGTATTTTTTATCCTTCTGGTTGTCTATGCCCTGGTGTTTTTTGGAGCTGGCGATCCAATAAAGCTGATTTTTCTTAAAGCGCCGGGTGACGTTGCCTACGATGAAGCCAGAATCGAGGCAATCCGCGAGGCTGCTGGGTTAAATCGGCCATTCTTAATCCAGTTCGGCGACTACATGCTCCATATAATGAGGGGTGACTTTGGGAATTCTCTTGTCTCTGGCCGCTCAGTCAATGAAATGATCAAGGCGGCTGTTCCAGTTACTTTTTCTCTTGGGCTAGCAGCTATAGCTATCATTGCGGTAATCGGAACTATTCTGGGCGCAATAGCCGCTCTCAATCAAAACACCTGGATTGACAATCTCATAGTGGGATTCGCTCAATTTACCTGGGGTATCCCTGTCTTTGTTGCCGGACCATTGATAATTGTATTTTTGGTATTGGTGCTCAAGATGGATGTTCCTTTTGGTTGGGCTGGGTTTTTCAGCCCCAAGATAATAGTTCCGCTTATTGTCATGGGATTGAACCCCATGGCGATAATAATTCGCCAAGCCCGCGCAGGAGTTTTGGAAGTTCTAAGTGAGGACTATATTCGGACCGCTCGATCCAAAGGCTTGCCTACGAAAACGCTAGTAATCAGGCATATTTTAAGGCCAGTTCTCACCCCAGTGGTAAGCCAGACCGGTCTTCTGGTGATTGGTGCTTTAAACAATTCCATATTGATTGAGAAGGTATTCGGGTTGCCTGGACTGGGCTGGTTGACTGAAAATGCGATAACGCGCTCGGACTATCCAGTGATCCTTGCGATAGTGTTTATTTTTTCCTTTGTTGTTATGACCTCCAATCTTCTGGTAGATATTTCCTATCCCCTTCTCGACCCCAGGGCAGCCAGCAAAAAGAAAGGAGAAGATTGATGGTGATTGAGACTAAGAAAAAAGCTATCGACGAAGAAAAGCAATATAGTCTATTCAGAGACGCAATGCATAGGCTCATGGCAAACAGATTAGCCTTGCTGGGTTTAATCGTTGTGTTTCTCGTTATTCTTATTGCGATTATAGGGCCTTTCATAACCCCTTATGACTTTTTGAGCCAGGATCTTAACTACCGAAATAAACCTCCTTCGATTCAGCACTGGTTTGGCACCGACGACCTAGGCAGGGATGTCTTAAGCAGGGTTATCTATGGTGCCCGCACAGCGGTTATCGTAGCCTTCTCCGTTACTATCTTAAGTTACTTGATCGGTATAGTCCTGGGCTCTCTAGCTGGATATCTTGGCGGAAAAGTAGACTCTTTTGTAGTGTGGCTCATCGATGTCTTCATGTCGATTCCTTCTTTGCTTTTGGTGATAGTGATCAATGTTTCCATAAAGCCCGTACTGGTCAACTGGATGGATGCTAAATTTTTGGAAACCCATAACCAATTCTTTAGAAACACCACTTGGGTTGACTTCGCAATAGTTTTCGGCTCTCTAGCCCTGATAAAATGGCCTAAGGCGGCGCGTATTATTCGAGGACAGATACTCTCCATAAAGAACAAAAACTACGTTCTCGCTGCTCAAGCCATTGGAGTACCCACCTCCAAGATCATTAGGCGCTACATAATCCCCAATTCCATAGGACCGTTCATCGTTTCGATAAGCTCCACTCTGGGTGAGGCCATGGTGCTGGAGTCGTCCTTCAGTTTTTTGGGCGTGGGAGTCAAACCGCCCATACCCAGCTGGGGTAACATGATCTCCGACGGCTTGCGAGTCTGGCAGGTATATCCTCATATACTAGCTGCTCCTGCTATAGTGTTGGCGATTGTCACCATTTCATTCAGTTTCCTTGGCGATGGACTGAATGATGCGTTAAATCCAAGGCAGTGGAAATGAGTGAATTGCTAGTAGTAAGGGATCTCGAAACCCAATTCAAGGTGAGAGCTGGAAGGCTCCATGCGGTAAACGGTGTATCCTTCAACCTCAGGCAGGGTGAAATGCTAGGCGTAGTAGGCGAATCAGGCTGTGGAAAGAGTGTAACAATGATGAGTCTTATACGCCTTCTGCCCCCTTCAGCCTCCATTACCAATGGGACTGTTATGCTGGAAGGACTGGATTTGGTCAAGGCTAATAAGGAGCAGATCAATGCGGTGCGTGGCTCCAAAATCGCAATGATCTTTCAGGATCCTATGACCTCCTTGAATCCCTTCTTAAAGATTGGAATTCAACTCTCCGAGGGGCTTATGTACCATAGGAAAATGGGCAAGAAGGAAGCATACGAAAGATGCGCTCAGTATTTGGACCTGGTAGGCATATCCAACAGCAGGCAACGGCTGGAGGAATACCCTCACCAACTATCTGGAGGTATGCGCCAAAGAGTAATGATTGCCATGGCCCTTGTATGTGAGCCCAAGATCATAATCGCCGATGAACCGACTACAGCTCTGGACGTCACAATCCAAGCCCAAATTGTGGAGCTAGTCAAAGAATTAAGGGATAAACTGGATGCCTCCATCATTTGGATAACACACGATTTAAGCTTGCTAGCGGGGATGGTGGACAGGATCTTGGTGATGTACGCTGGCTGCATTGTCGAAGAGGCATGTCTGCGAGATCTCTATAAAGACCCAAGACATCCTTACACAATCGGACTGTTAGAATCAATTCCCAGGATAAAAGATCATGAAAATCGGAGGCTTAAATCTATACCTGGTCAACCCCCGAATCTTCTGGAAAAGCCTACCAGTTGTCTTTTCGCTTCTCGGTGTACTTTTAAAACCAAGCGTTGTGAGAGAGAAGTTCCAAGTTTGGCCTCTGTGCCAGGCGATGTAGAAGGTTCCAGCCACAGGATAGCATGCTGGGTTGATACGAGAGGCAGACAATGAGTATCGAAACAGAATTGCTCAACCCGCTCTTGCATGTAGAAAATCTTGTCAAGCATTTCCGAGTGCGACTGGGTGCCTATGGTGAAAAGAAGGCTGTTGTCCACGCAATAGATGGGATTTCCTTCGATGTATTTAGAGGGGAAACCCTCGGGCTAGTGGGTGAATCTGGCTGCGGGAAGTCTAGCACTGGCTTCGCTATTCTGCAGCTGTACAAGCCCACCTCGGGCAAAGTCACCTTCGATGGTCTTGAGTTGACCGCTATGGACGAAAAAGCTCTGCGGCCGATACGCAAGAGGGCTCAGATCATATTCCAGGATCCTTACTCCACCCTCAATCCGCGCATGACAATAATGGACACGCTTGCAGAGCCAATACGGGTTCATAAGCTCTTATCAGAGAAAGAAATTCCTTCTAGAATTGCGCAACTTCTTGACGATGTAGGACTGAACTTCGGATTCGCTAACAGATATCCCCATGAATTCTCTGGCGGTCAGCGTCAAAGAATTTGCATAGCTCGAGCCTTGGCCAGCAATCCAGAATTCATCGTATGCGATGAACCGATTTCAGCCTTGGATGTTTCCATACAAGCCCAGATTATCAATCTAATGATGGATCTGCAGGAAAAATACAAGCTCACTTATCTCTTCATCGCTCACGATCTGGCCGTAGTAAGGCACATAAGCGATAGGGTGGCAGTAATGTACCTAGGTAAGATAATGGAGATAGCTTCGAAGACGGAGCTGTTCAGTAATCCTAAGCATCCCTACACAAAGGCGCTTCTAGCCGCTGTCCCGGAGGCTGATCCGGATTATGAAAGGAACAAGCCTAAGGCTATGCTTACTGGTGATGTGTCCAACGCGATAGATCCGCCCGCGGGTTGTCGGTTTCATCCGCGTTGTCCGCAAAGTAAGCTCGAATGCAGGCAAGAGCCCGGACCAGAGCTCGCTGAGATAACACCAGGACATCTTGTAGCCTGTCCATATTTTTAAAATGGAGAAGTCTATGACATCGATATCGAAGACTCAGACTGCGCCAGAAATGTCGGCGGGAATCGTTTTTGAGGAAATCCCCATACCTTCGCCTAACCCTCAAAATCACGCGGCCAATCTCTGTGAGCTTCCTGGGAGTGATCTGCTTTGTGTTTGGTTTTCAGGTACCCAGGAAGGCATGGCAGATATTTCGATCTACATGTCCAGGCTACTTAAAGACCGCAAGGTCTGGACCGAACCACAAAGAATGTCCTTTGCTCTTGACCGGTCTGAGCAAAACCCTGTACTTTTCTTAGCTCCCGATGGTCAGCTTTGGCTTTTTTGGACATCCCAAAGGGCTGGTAATCAGGACACAGCCGTGGTGATGAATAGGATTTCCTCTGATGGGGGGGAGAGTTGGAGTGAGCCTAAGGTTCTCATTGACCGTCCGGGAAGTTTTGTTAGGCAGCCAGTGGTGGTGAATGCCCGAGGAGAATGGCTTTTGCCTCTTTTTCGATGCAGGAAAACCTTGGCGCAAAAATGGACTGGGGATGCCGATTACAGTGCCATCGCTTTGTCGAAAAATAAAGGTGCTAGCTGGGATATCCGTCCCCTGCCAGGCAGCTTGGGTTGCGTTCATATGAATATCATACAAATGAACGATGATTCAATGCTGGCATTTTTCCGTAGCCGATGGGCAGACTTTATCTACCGAGCGAAATCTACCGATGGGGGATTGACCTGGGATGTCCCCCAGCCGACAGTCTTGCCTAACAATAATTCCTCGATCCAATGTGTGAAGCTCAAGGATGGAAGACTTGCCATGGTCTTTAACAGAGCAAGCGCAGCGGATGCAACTCAGCGAAGAGAATCGCTATATGATGAGATAGAAGACGATGATTATGTGGAGAATTTAGATAAAACACCGGGTCAGGCAGGGTTTAGCAGCTTTGCCTCAGCAGGGCATGAGAATGCTCCCCTCCCGGATTCTCGAAGAGCTTTCTGGGGAGCTCCCCGTGCTCCTTTGAGCATCGCCTTTTCAGAAGATGATGGTATTAGCTGGCCAGTATGGAGGGACATCGAGGTTGGAGATGGCTACTGCTTGAGCAATAATTCCAAGAATGGTTTGAACAGGGAATACTCATATCCTAGCATTCTGCAGGGGAGCGATGAACTGATTCATGTAGCTTATACCGTCTTTCGGCAGAGGATAAAATATATACGGTTCAGTACAGCATGGGTTCAAGAGAGCGAACAAGCCGATCTGTCCGAAGCCAAAGCCCTACCGAAGGATGAAAGGTCCGGCAGATAGCTTTTGGACCAGGCGCCTCACGGAAAACTGTTCTCAAGATGATAAAATCAGGGTATACTGAATCTAAAATGCCCATGGTCGTTCTCATTGCTCCCTATCCGAAGCTAAAGCAAATTGCAGACTCTATGACAGACCGTTACACCGTGGCTATAAGGACCGTAATAGGTGACCTAGGCGAAGGACTTGCTCTTGCCCAGAATGCCCTGCTGGAAGATGATGCTATCCTGGTGAGCCGGGGCGGTACAGCCAAGCTTATCAGAGAAGTGTTGGATGTCGATGTCATTGAAATCGGTGTCTCCTATCTTGATCTAGTCAATACCCTTAAACCTTACATGGGAATGCGCAAACGAGTTGCCGTGGCTGGCTTCCGCGCTCTCATAGAATACGCCGAACGCGTCTGCAAATTGCTGGATATTCGGGCGGAGTACTTGCCAGTAGATGATGAAGCCGAAATGCCCAAGCGCATAGAGCAGGTAAGAGCTATGGATGTCTCTTGCTTGATAGGCGATATGGTAGCTGTTCGCAGCGCTAAGGATCTTGGCATACCTTTAGCACTTATCGAGTCTGGGCCTGAGGCTGTCGCCGAGGCTCTAGATAAAGCGACAATGGTTTGCCGCAGTCTTTCTTTGCGCCGAGCTAGCGATCTGAGATTGGGAGCCGTGCTCAATACCGTGCGCGAAGGAATCATAGCAGTAGACAAGGATGGCGTCGTCACGCATGTGAATAGTACAGCCCGCGAGCTTCTTGGATCTGAGGCGATGGTGGGGGTTCTCGCTGACTCGATACTCCCCGGAAATTATGTTGCTAATGCAATGGCGGAACAGCACGAGGCTTTCGGAATGCTTGTGGAGTTAAAAAGCCGTCGCGTAGCATTAGATGTTACGCCTATTATCTCTCGCGAGTCCGTTGAGGGCGCTGTTGCTGTTATTCAGGAAGTCGGAAAGATCCAGGATATGGAGAAGAAAGTCCGCCGGCAGCTAAACGCCAGAGGTCTAGTCGCCAAGTATCGCTTCGAGGATATGATGTCGCATTCTCCGGTGATGTGTTCATGCCTCAGCACCGCTCGCCAGTATGCCCGGAGCGCAAGTTCCATCCTGATATACGGCGAGACGGGAACAGGCAAGGAGCGGCTAGCGCAGAGCATTCATAACGAGAGCCCTATGCGCGAAGGGCCTTTTGTTGCAATCAATTGTGGGGCACTTCCCCCATCTCTTCTCGAGAGCGAACTCTTTGGCTATGAGGAAGGAGCTTTTACTGGGGCAGGCAGAGGCGGAAAGACAGGCCTCTTCGAGTTAGCCCACGGAGGCACTATTTTCCTTGACGAGATCAACGAACTAGATGTACAGCTGCAGGGCAAACTTTTGCGCGTCCTACAGGAACATGAAGTGATGCGTGTTGGGGGTATAAAAGTCATCCCTGTATCTTTTCGTCTCATCGCTGCATCCAACATCCCTCTGATAGAGGAGATGGAGCATGGGAAGATTCGCCGCGATCTATATTACAGGCTCAATGTCCTATATATCCGCTTGCCGCCTTTGAGGGAGCGCCCCGAGGACCTTATACCAATGTTCGAGGATTTCGTTCTGAAATGCGCCTTGCGCGATGGAGATATTCAGCCACCTTCTCCTCCGCCCGAATTTTTCTTTAAGGCACTGCAGATTCATGACTGGCCAGGTAATGTTCGCGAACTCGAAAATGTAGCGGAAAAGTGGACGGTTCTTAGGCGGCTTCTAGATGCTGAATCTGCCGCCCATGTTATACTTGAATCTTTAACAAGCTCGACTAAGTCGCCAACAACAGCGGTAGAAGACGCGAAAATCATCGCTGGAGCAGCAATACCATGTTGTGGCTCTTTGGACGAAATAACCAGCAATGTAGTTCGGGCTGTGCTGGAAGAAGAAGGCGGCAATATTTCTCGTGCTGCCAAACGGTTGGGGATTGATAGGCAAACAGTAAGGAAGAAATTGCATCTGTGACTTCTTCTTAATTCTAACTCCGCCAATTCAATTCAGAATTCCAAACAAGCAAAAGTAGAGAAATGGAATTACGGAATAATTCCGACTTTTACAGCAAACATTCCAAGTATCCTAACTTTTACAGTTGGTATCCTAAAAAGATATTATAAATCATTATACTATAATGAATAGTGAGAATGTCATCATGATATAGACTGTAGTGCGTCTCCTAGGTTTTTTGCTTTGTCTGGGCTAAGAGGTGGCCAATCTCCTGGGTAGTGAGCGACTGCCTAGAAAAATCAATGCCATGTCGAATTTCTCAAATTCAGGTGCTTTTTCTGGTAGTCGGTACATGTTTTCCCTTTCAAGTGCATGGATTCTAAGCCTTTCCTCTCGTTTTTCGTGCCCTTTATGGAATTACTTTAGCATATATTCTCTTATATTACAATGCTTTAGTGATTTTTCAGAAGCCTCTGCTTAGAGCCAACCGAGCTCTTTTGCCTTCCAGGTTAGCTCTTCCCTAAATTTAGGGTGCGCCACCGAAATGAGTTCTCGCGCTCGCTCTCGGAGGGTCTTGCCACGCAGGCTTGCGATTCCATATTCAGTAACCACATAGTCCGTAAGGCTTCGGTGCAGAGTAACTGCTGTACCTTCCATCAAGGTGGGCACAATAGTCGAGATGCTATCATGTTTTGCGGTGCTGTAGCAGGCTATAATACTTTTCCCTTTTCCATCGAAACCTTCAGCCGCGCCTTCTGCTGTGTCTGTTTGACCGCCTGTTCCGGAATATTGCACAGGCCCCAGGCTTTCGCTACCCACCTGGCCGGTTAGATCGACAGTAAGGCATGTATTGATCGATACCATTTTTGAATTCTGCGCAAGTATAGAAGGGTGATTAACCCAACTTCCGCGCATGAATTCCACGGCAACATTGTCATCGAGCCAGTCATAGAGCTTGCGCGAACCCATTGAGAAAGTTGCTACGAATTTTCCTTTATGAAATGCTTTTTCACTATTTGTGATTACGCCCATCTCATAAAGCTCCATCATCGAATCGACAATCATTTCCGTATGGACGCCCAGATCCTTCTTGTGCTCTAAGGCAAGCGCAGCAGCATTCGGAATACCGCCAATTCCAAGCTGGATTGTCGAACCATTTTCGATAAGGTCGCCGATATAATTCCCTATAGTGAGGTCCAATTCGTTTGGTTGCGGAGAGGGCTGTTCAGGGACTGGTTGATCGCACTCCACGAAATAATCAACTTCAGAAGTATGAAGATGAGTATCGCCAAAGGTACGTGGCAAGCGTGGATTGACTTCCAGGATAACTAGATCAGAGGCCTCCAGAATGTCTTTTTCATAGGTAATACCCAGAGAAAGCGACACAAACCCATGCTTGTCTGGAGGTGTACAGGTTCCCCAGAAAATATTTGGCTTGCGTGCATAGATAAAATCCGCTGCCGCACGATGGAGCATATTGGGCACATAAGTTACAGTTCCTACATTGGCTTTAAGGGCAGCTCTTGGTCCTGGAGCATGAAACCAGCTTGCCAGTTCGAAATGACCCTTCATTTCCGGCTTCATATAGAAATCGTAAGGCTTAAGAGTTAAGCAGGAAAAAACCCTAACATTTTCCACTTTATCAGCGACTGTATGGAATTGCATCATGCTGCCTTGTGGCTCTGATGCGCACATTGCTACAACGATGTTGTCGTTGCTTTTGATTTTTGAAACAGCTTCGGGAATCGAAATGAGCTTCCGATTGTATTCATCTTGCGAATTCATAAAACCTCCATATTCTTAGCTGCCCATGCGTTTGCTGTGCTATGGATCTGATCCATAGCGCTTGGGCTACGACTCAATCGCGGGCTATGAAAGACTCATATCCTCAGAAGCGACGCACCCACTGCAAGACCCGCACCCGAGGCTACAAGGACGACGAGGTCGCCTTTTTTGATGCGGCCTTCTTGTAAACCGACATGCATAGCCATGGGAATACATCCCGAACCTGTGTAGCCATACCGATCCATCACCATTGTCGTTTTTTCGATTGGCTCCCCAAGGATCTCCATAACCTGTTCGATAACCGATTTATTAATCTGGGTGAAGAGGTAATGATCCACTTCGGATTGGGGCAAGTGGACCTTATCGAGTAGGTGCTGGATCAGGGGTGGCCAAAGTTTTATATTACGGTCGCCCGGCATTTTTTGCAGGAGCTGAAGGCCATACTCGCCTTTATTAAGCCGCTCATGCGTGATTGGAAATCGCGTTCCACCTGCATAGACACCCAGGAAATTCCACTGCGTTCCATCAGTGATAAATGTGCCGTCAATGTAGCCTGAATTGCTTTCCTCTTGCCTTTCGAGCACCACCGCTCCTGCTCCATCAGCGAAAATCGACCATCCAAAAGAATCATCGTCTCTAATGAAGGCAGGCATATTGTATACGCCAATGACCAACGCATAGTGGACAGAAGTATCGGTCATTAGATTCCGCGCTGCTACATCAAGGGCTTCGACAAAGCTTGCACAGGAAGCGCCAAGATCGAAGCTCTTTGCGTATGTCTGCCCTCCTTGTAGTCGGCCTTGAACAATAATGCTTGTAGCAGGGGAGATATGTTCAGGAGTATCGGTTGCCACGATGAAAAGCCCAATATCCTCTGCGTCAATTTTGGCAGCTTTAAGCGCATCTCGGGCTGCTTTTTCTGCAAAATCAGCGGTTGTCTCCTGCAGACCAGAGAGACGGGAGATATGTCTTTGCTTGATGCCTATCTTTTGTTCATGACGGGCTGCATCGAACTCAATACCTGTCAATTTCATGACAGTCTTGTTGTCAATAGGGGCACCAGGCACATAGATTCCTGTGCCAACAATCACTGCTTTTGCCATATAATCCTTCCTTAATTAAGAAGATTATTTCCGCATAAACCTAGCCTAATCCATGCATATAGAAGTTCCCGATTTCTTCAATTGTGTTGCGAGCGATTTCAGGAGATTTGTTGAAGATGACTTCTATGCCTAAATAGTGTGCTATGCCTATCATGAATTCGACATAAGTTGGACTACTATGCTTGCTTGATTTATCATCCCGCTTTACATAGCCGTTGTGGAAAGCATCATAGTAATCTCGTACCTCATCTGGAAGTACGAATTCCGCTTCGCGTACTATGTTGTAGCAATGTTGATCCATTGAAAGAAACAAAATAAAGAGCCATAAACCTCGCAACTCTCGTTCTACACGATTGATTTCTTTGCCAAGGTTTATGCTTATAAAATGGCGTACATCTTTGCCTACATCTCGAATCACTTGTCGGTAAAATGATTCTTTGCTGTCGAAGTAGCGATAAAATGAGCCAATAGCGAGCCCGGCGTTTGATGTCACTTCTTGTATGTTGGTTTCAAAATAGCCCTTTTGGCCAAAAAGCGCTCGACCTTCTGAGAGCAGACGTTTGCGCGTATCTGGCAACAGCTCTATGGAGAGTGGAGTAATTGAGGTTGAAAACACCCTATCTAAATCGATTGGCTGCGGCTCGAAAACGCCATTTTCCAGAATAGAAACAAGCTCATCGGTACTCACAGGAAGCTGATGCATTGCAGCACGGATGCTTGCAAATCTCAATCCTGCAACTGCAAAGAGGTATTCTGCGGTGGTCGGATGCCTGGAATAAACGAATTCAAAAGCTCTTTCGTAGACGCTCTTAAGCTTGCGTTCATATTCGAAAAGTCGGTATTGCCCTTCTCTGAATACCCGTACAAGAGCAGTATGCTCTTGAGAAAAATCGTAGATGATTGTGACAAAGCTCCTGGTTTTATCCTGGGGCGCATGGTACCGCAAAACCTCTAGATTTTTTTCGATTTGATCTACTACATAATCGAGAATTGTACAAAAAATCTCTTCTTTGCTATGAAAATGCCTATAGAATGCTCCATTGGAGAGTCTTGCCTTTCGACATATCTCTGCAACAGAGACGGTGGCATACCATTTTGTGGAGAAAAGAGAGATAGCGCTATCGATGAGCGCTTGACGTGTATCTGCACTCATTCACATGGCCTCTGGTAAGAAGCGATTCACATCTTACTACATTTGAGTATACTCTCGTTTATGCCTCTATGCAAGCGAAATTTATCAAATATCGAAAAATTAGGCAGATTTCCGGTTATGACATCTATTTGATGATATAAACAATAAATAAGGCAATCATCATAAACATATCGATGATATCTACAGAGAATTATCATTTTTGCCCTTGACGGATTAGAAAAAGTGACACACAATATTGTAAGAGGTGATTCAGCTCTTACAGATGCAAATACATTTTCTTAGGAGCGTATGATGCATATCGGAATGGCGGGTATTGGACTCTATTTACCACAACATTTTGCAACAGCCGCAGATCTCGCAAAGGCTACCTCGGTACCTGAAGATGTAATTGCCTTGAAATTCGGAATTAAAAAGAAACCTATTGCCAATCCAGCGGAAACAACAAGCTATATGGGCTTAAAAGCTGCGGAAGCAGCGCTCGAAGACGCTAAGGTAAAACCCGAGGATATCGATTTGGTGATTTGGTGCGGTGCTCAGCATAAAGACTACCCTTGTTGGTTGGCTGGGCTCTATGTGGCATATCAGCTTGGCGCGTTTCGGGCATGGAGCTTTGATATGGAGGCGATGTGTGGCTCCATGATGGCAGCTCTCGATGTCGCTAAGTCGCTCATGCTGGGGCGGGATGATCTGAATACGGTGCTTCTCGTTTCTGGATATAGAAATAACGACCTCATCGATCTTTCATATCCTCCAACCCGATTCATGATGGATATTGGTTCGGCTGGATCAGCTTGTGTTCTCAAAAAGAATTTCGGGCACAACGCTATATTAGGGTCCGCATTTAGAGGAGATGGCTCGCTTTCAGAGATGTGCATCGTGCCGGTACTCGGCTCAAAAGCATGGCCGCCGAATCCAGAAGATGTCCATAATGCATCTTTTAAGGTACCCGACGAGAAGGCCTTCAAGCAGAAACTAAACGATGTCACAATGCCCAATTTTTATGCTGTTATTCACGAAGCAATGAGGAAAAGTGGCTTCAAAGAGAATGAGATCGATTATCTTGCCATTCTGCATTTCAAGCGAAGTGCGCACCTGGCAGCGCTTCAGGAGCTAGGTCTTAAAGAAGATCAGTCGACCTATCTTGATGAGTACGGGCATCTGGGACAAAACGACCAGCTTCTGTCAATAAAGCTGGGGTTGGAGTCGGGAAAGATTAGAAACGGGAGCCGTATCGCTATGGTAGGGGCGGGACTCGGTTTTGTGTGGGCGAGCACGGTTATGCAATGGGGTCCCTATAAAGAGTGATCTATTACAATCTGGCCAATAGATCCGGTTACTTCCGGGCGGGTTTATCCGCGCCGGTTAAAATTGCCGCAGTATTGAAATGCGGTATAAGGAGGCATTCATGAAACGAATGTGTTTAGTATTGGCAGTGTTTGCTGTTTTTGCGGGCAGTGCCTTTGCGCAAGGCACCATAAAAATCGGTGGCATTTGGACGCTGGCTGATATCACGGGCAAACAAGGAAGCGCAGCCGCGCAAATGGCAATAGAAGAGATAAATGCTTCAGGCGGCGTTTTGGGCAAAAAGCTCGAACTTATTGTGGTAGATGATGAAGGTAAAGCCGATAAGGCTGCCGCAGCGGTAGAAAAGCTTGCCACTGTCGATAAGGTCGAAGTCTTTGTCGGTGGCATGGCATCTGGCGCAGAGATGGGCAAGGTGCCCACCTATAAGAAATATGGAAAAATTGTCATGGCTACTGGTGCCGCAGGCAATGCTGTTGAAAAAGCGCTTGGTCCCAGCCCGGGGTCGGATTTTTATTTCCATCTTCATCCATGGGACTACAACCAGGGAGCTTCCTATGTCGAAGGATGGACTGCCATTCAGCAGAAATATTCGAAGATCAAAATAAAGAAGATATTTCTAGCTTATGAAGAGGGAGCTTTCGGAAAATCCTCATGGGATGCGACAAAGGAGCTATTTGGAAAGAGCGATTATATCGTGGATGGTGCTTCTTTTAAGAGTGCACTTCTGGGTGGCGGCGATTATACCGCTGTGCTCGAGGCAGCAAAAGCCTTTAAGCCAGATTTCTATCTCTGGGCAGGTTACGATGCAGATGCACTTCCAATGCTCGAGCAAGCAAAAGCCATGAATTTTGCGCCACCAATCTACCTTGGAGCTCCTCCCGGTTGGCCTATCGATTTCGGAAAATCCAAGCTTGCGAATAATGTTTGGCTCTATGGCATGTGGGCTCCATCGATGAACAAGACCAACCCAGTCAGTGAGAAGTTCTACAAAAATTACATTGCTAAATATAAAGAAGAACCTGCAACCTATTTTGCGCCCCTTGCTTACGATGCAATCTTTATCCTTGCTAATGGTATCAAGGCTGCTGGTACTACAGATCCTTCTTCTCTAATGAAGGCGCTTGAACAGACTAAATATGCATCTACACTGGGAGAAACAATAACGTTTAAGCCATCTGAGATCATCAAGCATCAAGGCATTACGCGGCAGAAAATACTTCAGTGGCAGAATGGCGAACAAGAAGTAATCTGGCCATTTGAGGCACAGACGACAGAGCCTGTCTACCCATTCCCCGCGTGGAAATAGCCTTTTAAATCAGGCTTGAAATCGTAGTCTAAAGCACCGCCGCCATAAGGGACCTATTGTACCCCCTACGCGGCGGTAACTTTTGAAAAACAGGCGGAAAAGATGAAAGCAAAACAACGAAGTAATTCGATCCGCGCCGCAATTATTGCTGCAGTGGCGATTGCTCTAATATTGTGGAAACCAACCGTGCTCATCTATGGACTGCAATCCGCAGGGCTCTATGCGGCTATTGCAATTCCCATGGGTCTCGTGCTCGGCATTGTTCATATTGTAAACCTTGCTCATGGCGAATTTATGATGCTCGCAGCCTATGCTGCGTACAATGCATGCAAGGCTTTTGGCATGGATCCTCTTATGGCGATAATTCCTACTGCAGCTGTAACTTCGCTGTTTGGTTGGGTCATTTTTCAGCTTACAATTCGCAAGGCGCTAAAAGCCCCCGAGCTCAATCAGCTCATTTTAACATTTGGGCTTGCCATCGCATTCACTCAGATCATCAATCTTATCTTTACTTCGCAGACCTATAAAATTCCACTCGATTATGTATCTGCCTCGATGACCATTGGTAATCTTACTTTTGGGATATGGTCCTTTGTCTTCGTGCCAGTTGCGATAGCCTTCGCGTACGGCCTGCAATATTTCCTGACAAAGACAAATACTGGTAAAGCTGCTCTTGCCGTTGGCCAGAATACAAAGGGAGCAGCAATAGTTGGTATTGATGTCTACCGGACATATGGATTGGTATTCGCAATTGCCACTGCCCTCGTGGGGGCTATGGGAGCATTATTCCTTACTAAATCAGCAATTTTCCCTGCAGTTGGCTCTCCTTTTACTATGAAGAGCTTTTGCCTTATTGCCATGGCTGGAATCGGGAATATACCTGGAATTCTAGGCGCAAGTGTTCTTCTAGGGGTTGCAGAGAGCTTTCTCCGGGCTTTTCGCGGTACGCGTGACTGGGCTGAAATTGTCTTCTTTGTTTTGATCATTGTGGTCATCATGAGTCGTTCATTGAAAGGAAGGAAATCATGAAGCGCAACGCATCAAAGATGGTCGCATTGGTTTTTGGGATAATGGCAATAATGCTTCCTTTTTTCGCTGGGGATTATCCGCTTCAAGTTGGCCGTAACATAATGATGTATATGGCACTCGCAATTAGCTGGGATATGTTGCTTCGCTCTGGGCAGGTATCTTTTGGCATTGCAGGATTCTTTGGGCTAGGTGCGTACGCATCGATCTTGAGTGTCGTACATGCTGGTATTCCATCATGGCTTTCGATTCTATTCGCGGCAGTTTTCTCCGGGCTTATAGCATTTGCTATCGGTTTGCTTATTTTGCGCCTCAGAGCGATGTATTTTTCGATTGTGACGCTTGCGCTGGGTGAAATCTTCCGGATCATACTTCAAAATATGCATGATTTTACCGGAGGGCCAGAAGGCATAGTCATGCAGGGAGTCATCTTTGGGGGAAATGCCAATAGACTGTATTGGCTCACGCTTACCGGTCTGTGTATCTCTCTTGCTGGATCATATTGGTTCGAAAACAGCAAGATCCATTTTGCTATCACCGCAATACGCAACAACGAGATTTCTGCACAGTCTTCCGGAGTAGATATCTTCAAATGGCTGCTCCTGGCTTTCGTGGTCACCTCCGCAATCCAGGGCTTGCTTGGTGGCATCTTTGTACAATCTTATGGATTTGCAACACCAGATACAGTGTTTTCTGCTGATTTCATGCTTTTGCCTATTGCTATGGCATTGCTAGGCGGTATCTACAGTACTACTGGTCCAGTCCTTGGTGCCCTTTTGCTTGGTATTGTATCTGAATGGCTCAAATTGAAAATTCCATATGGCCATCTTGTTGTCTATGGCATCATGATCATAATTGTAATTCTCTTTATGCCTCGGGGGCTCAAACAGCTTGTTCGACAGAGTCCCAAAAATGCAGAGAGAGGGAAGGCATGATAAGACTCACAACGAAAAACATCACCAAGCGTTTTCTAGGCCTAGTTGCTGTAAACAACGTGTCGTTTAGCATGGAAGAAGGCGAGATTTTAGGAATTATTGGCCCAAATGGCGCTGGAAAGACGACATTTATCAACCTCATATCCGGAATCATTATGCCAAGCGAAGGAGTTATCGAATTCAAAGGGAAAGACATCACCTACATGCCAGCCCATGAAAGGGCAAGGCTCGGTATTGCAAGAACTTACCAGCTTATCCATCCTCTTGAAAATCTTACGATGATAGAGAATATCATGGTAGGATCGATATTTGCGAAAGGGCATAGCCTTAAAGAAGCTCGCATAATAGCTCTAGGACTCTGCGATGAATTAAGTTTGCGCGATGTAGATAGGGATACAAGTCGCCTGACGATCCTCGAAATAAAGAAAATGGAAATCGCCCGTGCGCTTGCAAACGAACCAGAGGTGCTCTTTTTGGATGAGGTGATGGCTGGTCTGAATACAGAAGAGACAAAAGACATCATTGCCGTGGTGCATAAACTTGCGCGCGAGCGAAATGTTGCTATTGGCGTTATCGAGCATGTGATGGGTGTAATCCGTGAGCTCACCCATCGTGTCATGGTTATGGAAGCCGGAGAAATCATCGCTGAAGGCAAATACGAGGATATATCCAAAAATCCGCGTGTCATAGAAGCCTACCTAGGAGGAGCCACCGATGCTGAAACTACAAAATCTTGAATGTGGTTATGGCCGAATAAAAGTTCTGCAAGGGATCGATTTTGCAGTCGGTTCGGAATCGGTGGGCCTTTTTGGTCCTAACGGCGCAGGCAAGACGACCTTGATAAGCGCTATTATGGGTATGCTGAAGCCCTGGAAGGGGAGCATTACATTAGAAGGCAAAGAAATCGCTGGCCAAGAGACCCATAATATCGCAAGAATGGGCGTAGCTCTCGTGCCTCAGGAGAGAGAACTTTTTCCTGGCATGTCCGTCGAGGACAACCTTATACTCGGCGCAGTCTATATTGCTCATGCAAAGAACGACATTCCATCACAACTGGAAAAAGTCTACCAGCTATTTCCTATTCTGAAAGAGCGCCATGCGCAGATAGCGGGTACTCTTTCAGGCGGTCAACAGCGCATGCTTGCTATAGGGAGAGCGCTCATGTCGAAACCCAGACTCCTAATTTTGGATGAACCGTCGCTGGGTTTACAGCCTTCGATTGTCGCCGAAGTGTTTGAGGTTCTGAAGGCACTCAAAACTTCGGTTTCCATATTGATTACAGAGCAGAACGTGCGAGAAAGTTTGCGTGCTATAGATCGAGGTTATGTCTTAGAAAATGGGCGAATTGTGCTCGAGGATACCGCCAAGGGTCTTATGACAAACCCTCATGTTATCAAATCATATTTGGGGATCTAGGGGCATTTAATGGCAAGGCAAAAGATGAATGGAATCAAGATAGCCTTCGGGTTTTTTGGTAAACAAGTCGAATTGTTATCTGGGGTTCCAATTATCTTTCTCGATGGTATTGCGATGTCGATCTCTCATTGGAGGTCTCTTATTGGGATACCTCCCTCATGTACTCCTTGCCTCTGCAACGACTTTCAAGGCCAGATGCATAGCGAAAGAGCAAGAGGACTATCTTTGCTTACCCTCAACTCAGAAAACCTCGTATGGCGATATTTTTATGGCGAGATAAGCAGGGAGGTCGACACTCCCATCAGAATGATCTCTGGATTTATTAAAATATGTCAGTGTCTTCAGGGTATCAATTAAAACATCAGCCACGCTCGGGTAAATGAGCCGACTGAATCCACTATGGAGGAAATATGGAAACTGATTTCGTCTCTGTAGGACTTCTTTCCATGTACTACATGGAAATGGGAACAGGAAAGCCCATTGTCTTTGTGCATGGGAATACAGCTTCATCATTGTGGTATGAGCGCGTAATCAATATACCTGGCTACCATGGGTTAGCGCCAGATATGCCATGTTTTGGGCGTTCATCGCCCTTTGATGAGGAGATCACCATTGATCGCTATTCTGAGTCGATAGCAGGCTTTATGGATGTTAAGGGCATCAAGGATGCCGTTGTGGTGGGTCATTCATTAGGGGGCTGTGTGGTCCAGATGCTTGCGATCAACCATCCGGATCTAGTAAAGGCAATGGTGCTTATAGATTCGGGAGCGCCTACGGGCCTTGTCACCCCAAAAGACCACCATCCTTTTATCCAGCTCATGCGAACAGATAGAAAAGTGCTTGAACAAGCACTAAGAGCCGTTGTACCTACATTAAAAGAAGAAGCATTTTTCCAAAAGCTTGTAGATGAGGCGCAGCCCATGGCGCCACAAGCTTGGATCGGGAATGCAGAAGCACTGTCGCATTTCGACATCAGCTCAAGATGCTCTGAATATCGAGGAAGCGTTCTTGTAATTCGAGGTGCGCTAGATGGGCTCATTACCGATGAAATGGCACAACAGACTGCCCGCGCCTATTCAAAAGCTAAGCTTGTGACACTGGATGGCATAGGGCATTCGGTGATAGTTGAAGACCCGGCACTATTTCAAGAGATTCTTCAAGAATTCCTTGCGGGAATAAAATGACATAGTGCTGCATTATGCAATTATTTGCTGTCGTCAATATCTTTACCGGAAAAATGCAAGCGAATATCACAGAGCCGCAACGGAAGGAAAATCAGTATGACTAATGTAAGTATAATTGGTGCATATAATTCGCAATTTGGTAATTTTGTCAAAAAGAACAAAGAGACTGGAGAAATCACGGATCTCAAATCGATCTACGATCTCATATTAGAAGCTGGCAAAGGAGCACTCGCAGATGCGAATATCGATAGCCACGATATCGATGGTGTATGGGTTGGGTCTTGTGCTCCAGGCCTTTTCGTCAATCAGGAACACCTGGCTGCATATGCTACTGAGATCGATCCTGATGGATTGCGTTATAAACCAATGAATCGATGCGAAGATGCTTGTGCCTCAGGTTCCGTTGCTCTCTATAATGCACTTTATGCCCTTGAGGCGGGGAGAGCGAAGATCGCTCTTGTAATCGGCGTAGAGAAGATGAACCTTCTCGATACAAAGGGCGTGACTCATGCATTAGCCACTTGTTCGTATTGGCCTGAAGAGGGAGCTTTGGGTTATACTTTCCCCGGTCTGTTTGCTGAGTATGCAAGAGGCTATTCGGAACACTATGGCTTCAATTCCTCCCAGCTTGCACAGATATTCGCGACCGTATCAGCGCTTAATTACCGTAATGGAATCGACAATCCACTTGCACACTTTGGCAAGGGTGCCTTGGCTGATCGTCTAGGCCTTACTAGCGCAGACGCTATTCTAGCGCTTCCAGATGATAAAAACCCCATAATTGCCGAGCCCTTGAGGCTGCACGATTGTTCGCTTGTTACCGATGGAGCAGCAGCGGTGATATTGGTGCGCAATGATATATCGCTCGCGAAATCTTCAAAGGCAGTGAGAATAGCAGGCATAGGGCATGTAAACGAACGCCTACCCTTGTCCGGGCGCACGAACATGTACGAACTTATTGCGGGCAAGAAAGCTGTAAAGATAGCATTTGCGGAAGCGGGTATCACCATTGCCGATGTCGATATTACGGAAGTTCACGATTGCTTTACAATCAATCAGCTTTTGTGCACCGAAGCGCTTGGCCTATCTGCAGATGGCCGTTCTGGATATGACTACCTAGAAGGTCGCTTTACTCGAGATGATGAAAACTGCGCTATCAATCTTTCTGGAGGCCTAAAAGCAAAAGGCCATCCAGTCGGTGCAACCGGTGTCTCAATGCATGCGCTTATTTATAAACAGCTCATTGGTCAGCCCATTGGCGCGACACTCACCAAGAAGCAGTCGTCAGTTGGTGTGACTTTTAATATTGGAGGTTCTGCTGTAACGAATTGCGTTACTGTCTTGAGAAAAGACTAATTTAGGCTTTATGAATTTTGCATAACGATATTATCTCATTTTCATCAAGAGTTACTGTTAGCAAGGGAGGGAAATTAGCATGAAACTAGACGAGGTAGTTGCTGTGATTACCGGTGGCGCGAGCGGTATTGGCGAAGCGGTTTCCAAATATCTTGCCTCTTTGGGTGCGAAGATAGTCATCGGCGATATTGTTCAAGAAAGCATCGAGAAAGCGGTTAAAGACATCGAAACAGCTGGAGGAAGTGCCGCTGGCCTAAAGACCGATGTAACCAAAGATGCTGAAGTGGCAGCGCTCATGGATTTCGCTATCTCGAAATTTGGAGCAATCAACGTTGTAGTGCCTTGTGCCGGAATAATTCGCGATGGAGTCATGATAAACACCGATAGAGAGACAGGTAAAGTCAAGCGAGTTATGGAAACCGATCAGTTTCGATCGGTTGTCGAAGTGAATCTAATCGGCTCCTTTATTACATTGCGGGAAGCCGCGCGCCGAATGGTAGATAATAAATGGACAGGTGTGCTTTTTACCATATCAAGTATCAATAAGCTAGGCCAGGTAGGACAGATGAATTATGCTTCTACAAAAGCAGCCGTCGCAATCTGGCCAAAAATCCTTGTTGGTGAATTTCAGATGAAAGGAATTAAGGGAATTCGCGTTATGAGCATTGCTCCAGGCTATGTCGGTACTCCTATGGTCAAAGGAATGAATCAAGATGCTCTAGCCGATATTCTGAAGGACGTACATATAGGAAGACTTATTGAACCGGAAGAGATTGCACACGCGATTAGTATGATCATTGAAAATGAGGCTTTTGATGGCACGTGCCTTGAGATAACGGCTGGGCTAACCTATGGCTCAAAATCAATTGCAAAGTGATGTTGATGGATCGTGGCCAAGAAAGCTGAGCTCCGGTATGTTCTTATGAGCATCAATTAAGAGGCTAAATACTATCAGCTCTTAGGATTACAAGAAGCGTATCTTAGCATTGGATCGGGATGATAACATGATGAAGAAGGAAGCGCATCATGTTATCTTAACATTTTCTTCCGACTTACCAATTGTTCCGCTTTTTCGGCTATGGCGTCCGCATCCATGCCAAATTTTTTGAGAGTCTTCAGATAAGCTCCGCTTTCTCCAAATGTATCGTCTAATCCTATCAAGGATATGGGAACAGGTTTGTTTTCAAGGCAGCAAACTGCAAGTTCGTAGCCAAAACCATTTCGTCGCTGATGGTTTTCTGCTACCAAGAGAGCATTTGTCTTAGAAAGAGAATTCTCAAGCGCTTCTTTATCCCATGGTTTGATTGAATAGAAGTCGATCACTTCGGCTTCGATCCCTTTATTAGAAAGCATATCAGCTGCTTGAAGAGCCTGAATTACCATATCTCCATAAGCAGCTATGGTAATGTCATTTCCAGTTCTTATGGTTTTTGATCCTCCAAGAACAAAGCTTTCTTTTGAGCTATAGAAATCAAAGAGTGGATCTCTCATTAGGCGTGTGAATACAGGGCCAGGGGTAGCAAGAGCGATATCGAATGCGGCTTTTGCCGACTCTGTATCGGCGGGTGCAAGAACCTTCATGTTAGGCAATGTAGTCATAAAAGCTATATCTTCCGTAGCTTGATGTGTGACTCCATCTATAGCGGCAGTCAGTCCGCCGTGTGAAGACAAGAATTTTACGTTTAGATGAGGATAGCAAATGAATGATCGGATGGCTTCGAGGGCGCGCATGGTGATGAAGACACCGTATCCGCAGACTATTACTGTGCGTCCTTCAGCCGCCATTCCAGCTGCAATTGCCGAAGTACCAATCTCGGCAATACCCATATTGAAATAGCGATCAGGATGTGCTTCATGGAAAAGATAAGAATAGGTTGACTTTGCTAGGTCGGATTCAAATACAACAAAATCTTTATCATCCCTTGCGCGATCTACCATTCTTTCTGCAAAGGCTCGCCTTGTAGGAATTTGCGCTGGCATAAAGTTCATTTTGATTCTCCTTCTAATTCCAGGCACGCAGCTATATATTCTTGTTCATTGGGGGCCTTTCCATGCCATCCCACCTTGTTCTCCATAAAACTCACGCCTTTGCCCTTTGTTGTATGAGCAATAATCATAATAGGCCGATGACTAATGTTCTTATTTGCCTTTTCAAGTGTCAGAAGTATATCAATCATATCGTGGCCATCCATTTGCATAACCTCGTATCCAAAGGAGCGAAATTTATCGACAAGAGGTTCCATGGGCATTACATCATCGGTGGTTCCATCTAGCTGCAGATTATTCTTGTCGAGTATAGCGATTAGGTTATCAAGCTTGTATTTTGATGCCACAAGCGATGCTTCCCAGACGATCCCCTCATTGATTTCTCCATCTCCCAACACCGCATATACCTTATAATTCTTATTGAGATATTTCCCTTCCAGTGCAATTCCTACTGCTTGAGCGAATCCTATGCCCAATGAACCAGAGGAGGCGTCGAGTCCTGGCAAATATGTTGCAATAGGATGCCCTTGAAGTTTGCTATTATTTTTTCTCAATGTTGTTAGTTCTTCTATAGGGAAAAATCCTTTCTCAGCGAGAGCTGCATACCAGATCGGGCATGCATGACCTTTTGAGAGGACAAATCGATCTCTATCTGCCAATTTTGGATTCGATGGATCGATATTCATTATATCAAAGTACAGAGCAGCGACAAAATCCGCTGCGGATAAAGACCCTCCGATATGTCCCGATTGAGCCGCATAAACCATATCAATAACCCGGTGTCTAAGGGTTTTGGCAATTCCTTTTAGTCGTTCCGATCGAGCTTCAAGTGATAATTCGCTTTGAAAAGCCATAGAGCCACTCCTCGCCAGAATATAAATTTTGCATACAAAATTTATGATACTAATTTTCCAACTTGTCAATAGGCAATTTATAATTTAGTATGATTTGTTGTTATTGCATCGGATAGTTCATCGTTACGCTGTCTTTTTTGCTAGGTTTTTATCCGACCGAATAGGATTCTATTTGTTAGGAAGGTAAACGAATTGAAGAATAGAGACATGAGTGCTTTGCAATATGAAGACTTACATCAACAAGTATATAGAATTCTCAAGCAAATGATACTAACCGGAGAACTGGCTCCTGGAACAAAGCTAAGACAAGAAAAATTTGCAGAAAAGCTAGGTGTCTCACGTACGCCTTTAATGAAGGCATTCTCAAAACTAGAAAAAGAGATGCTTCTAGATATGATTCCAAGGCGTGGAGCTTATGTACATAAATGCAGCAAGCAAGAATTGCTCGATTATATCGACATAAGAATGAGACTTGAACCTTTAGGAGCCAGGAATGCCGCAGTGAATCACTCGCCCGAAGGACTAGAAGCATTTCGCTTGAGTCTCAATAAATATGAAGAAGCTGTATCAAAAGGCGATCAATCTTTAATCAAAGAGGCTGATTATTGGTTTCATATGAACATTGTTGACCTTTCGTCGAACAAAGTACTGAGCCAAATAATCTCATCTTTCAATATTGTACTCATATCAAATCAGCGCGGTCTTCTTAAAGATCCAATGATAAGCCTTAATGAGCATAGGTCGATTTTTAGAGCGATCGAATTGCGAGATGCCGATGCTGCCGAAGCTGCTATGACATTGCACATGACGGGGCTAAAAACTCGTATCGAATCTATGATATAACAATCGTCTATTCTTAGAATTGGGAGCAATTGATGGATAAGATCGACAATTCATTTCTTGCGGATGTTGTGTATGAAAAGATAAAACAAATGATAGTTGATGGTGATCTCGTGCCCGGCTCAAAAATCAGCAAAAAAGAAATAGCAAAATCTCTAGCAGTCAGTCTTACTCCTGTTAATGAAGCGATCAGCCGTCTTTCTGGTGAGAAATTGGTGAAAGTAGTCCCTAAAGAAGGAATATATATAAGAGATTTGAATGATCAAGATCTGGCTGAAACCTATGCTATCCGTGCGGGATTAGAATCTGTTGCTGCAAGGATTTGCGCTCTCGAAGCAAAAGATAGTGATATAGAATCGCTTGCTCATTTCTTTTCTAAGTATAACCTTCCAATTCCATCTTTTGAAACAAAGGAATACATGATGGAAGATCAATCCTTTCATACGACAATATTGAGAATAGCAGGAATTCCGATGCTAGTAGATTTGGAAGGATTTTATGGCTACATGATAAAGTCCTATGAACATGGCCTAATGAGGCCTCCCAACGATACATTGTCAGAACACAAGGCTATAATAAAAGCAATACAATCGAGAAATGCTAAAGCTGCGGCTGAGTTAATGATGGAGCACCATCTTAAGAGTAGAAAGAGAATTCTCTCAATGATGAAAGGCAATCAATGATTAACAATAAGATGATCTGACCTCTAGGGCTCCATTATTCATTGGCTATATATCAATCGAACATCCTCCATCGCGAATTTCCAATAAAACTAAAAATTATATCTTGACAATTGCAAAAATCAGATGAATAATGTATTCAAAATATAGGGTGCAAAATGAGGATTTAGTTGGATGGTTCAATTTGGCTCTGTTCGTAAAGTATTTGGTTATGAAATTTCTGCAATAATGAATGCAGAGATTTATAATATCATTGAAGCTCCAAGGAGGTTTCTATGAAGATCAAGAAAATCGGTTTTGCATTGATGGCGATGAGTATTATTGCGCTTCCTATTCATGCACAACAGAAGATTACCTTGAATCTAGGCCATGGCGCTGTTCCCGACAATCCTAGGCACATAGTTGCATTGCAATTAGCAGATTATGTGAAAGAGAAAAGCAATGGACGCATTACAATAATGGTCCATCCTTCCGAAAGCCTCGGATCGGATCGACAAATGGCAGAAAAGGTGGCGAGCGGAGCGCTCGATATGAGCATAAATTCTCAAGGGCCTATCGCGAGTTATAATGCTAAGCTTAATGTAGTTGGTCTGCCATTTCTGTTTTCCAAGCCAGAACAAGCTTATGCGGTTCTAGATGGCGAAGTCGGAGATCAGATTTCTAAGGAGTGCATTCCATCTGGTTTCAGGATCTTAGCTTATTGGGACAATGGATTCCGCCATATTACAAACTCCAAAAGGCCAATCTATGTTCCTAAAGATCTGCAGGGCTTAAAGATTAGGACCCCCGAAGATAAAATGACGATTTCTATTTTCAAGGCGCTTGGGGCAAATCCTCAACCACTAGCATTTGGCGAACTCTATATGGCTCTTTCGCAAGGATTGTTTGATGGTCAAGAAAACCCGATTGTAAATATCTATGCTTCAAAACTGTATGAAGTTCAGAAATATATATCTCTCACGAACCATAAATACGAGACATGCCCCTTGATAATTTCCGAGTTTACATGGAAAAGGCTATCTAAGGCAGATCAGGATCTATTATTGGAAGCAGCACGCAAATTTGCTGCAGTTCATAGAGAGATGAACAATAAGGCAAACGAAGATCTCCTGGTAGAACTAAAAAAATACGGTGTGCAGGTGAATACTGCGGATGTTGCTGCAATGAAGGCCGCCACCGCGTCCGTATATAAGGAATACGAACCGGTATTTGGCAAAGATCTTATAAATAGAGTCCAAGATATAGCTCAGAAATATTAATTCTCTGTATCTACTGTGAAATGAGACCAGGGCAAGAGCATCGGTGCCCTGGTCTCAGTCACTTCGATGCTAAGGAGGAAATAGGATGGAGGCATTGAGCCGTCTTAATTCGGTACTATTCAAAATCATAAAAGAAATAATGATCATCATAGGCTTTTTTCTTATTGCTCTGACCTTTATAGGGGTAATCTTAAGGTACGCCTTTGGTATTTCGATCATCTGGGCTTATGAAGTATCGATGATGCTCTTGGTATGGGTTTCATTTCTTGGTGCCGCAATAGCCGTTCAAACAAAGAGTCATGTAAATTTTGACCTTTTATTAAGCAAAATACCCGAAAAGACAAGGAAGTGGATTGTCCTTCTAAAGGACATAATAATTCTAGCTTTCTTGGTGATAGGAACTTATTACGGGTATAAAGTGTTTCGCCAGACAATGAGACAAAGCATGCAGACAATAAATCTACCAGTAGGCCTTCTATATCTAGCTTTGCCAGTTGGCTTTATTCCCATGATTCTATTCTTTATTGAAGAAGCCTTAACTGAGTTTGCATCCAATGCTCAGAAAATTGACCGCGGGGGAAAGAAATGAGTGGCACCCTAATTGTATCCTTTCTTGCACTTCTCATCCTATCGGTTCCTATTGCGATCTCAATGGGAGCCGCCGATGTGATTGCGGTGTTCGTATCGGGAAGATTTCCTCTTGAGACGGTCTTCCATAGCATGGGGACCGGATTGTCGTCTTTTATCCTTCTTGCAATTCCATTTTTTATCATAGCTGGCGAGGTGATGAATTCAGGCGGAATTACAACAAGAATCTTTGATTTTGCCAATGCATTGGTTGGGCGAATTCCTGGAGGTCTTGGTCATGCAAACGTTTTTGCATCGGTAATCTTTGCCGGTATGTCCGGTTCAGCAGTGGCAGATGCAGGTGGTCTAGGTGCTATAGAGATGAAAGCAATGAAAGATGTTGGCTTTGACGATGAATTCTCCGCCTCTGTAACCGCTGCCTCATCGTGCATCGGCCCTATCATTCCGCCTTCCGTCCCTATGGTGGTTTTCGGAGCATCTGCAGGTGTAAGCGTTGGCAAGCTCTTTATTGGAGGCTTTATACCTGGACTTCTGATGGCAATAGCTCTTTCGATAATGGTATACTACTATGCAGTAAAGAGAAATTATCCAAGGCTTGAGAAATTTAGTTGGAAATATGTAGGTCAAACCTTCAAGAGAGCTTTCTTGCCTATTCTGACGCCTGTAATCATTATCGGTGGTATTATAGGCGGCATCTTTACTCCCACTGAAGCCGCTAGCGTGGCAGTAGTATATGGCATCATAATTGCCATGTTTGTCTATAAGGATCTGAGCTTCAAGAAGCTGAGAGAGATTATCTTTCAAGCGCTTGTTACAACATCCACAGTTACCTTCATAATGGCTACAGCATCTGCTTTTGCTTGGCTTCTTGCCATTGATGGCTTGCCAATGAAACTGGCCGAATTCGTGAGCTCCATCAATATGCCTGCATGGGTATTTTTGATCTTATTCAATGTAATTTTTCTTATCTTAGGAATGTTCATGGAAGCATTATCTATCCTAATAATAATGGTTCCTGTGGTTATGCCTATGTTTCAACATTTTGGTCTAGATCCGATACACATGGGCGTTGTAATGGTGCTCAACTTGATGATCGGTCTTATTACTCCTCCTGTTGGCATGAGCCTATTTGTGACCAGCAAAGTTGCAAATGTAAAGCTGGAAAAGCTTTGCAAGGCGATTATTCCATGGACCATACCACTCATTGTTGTTCTTATCATCATCACCTATGTACCTAATATTGTTACCTGGCTACCTAATCTAGTATTTGGAGTCAGTTCTAAATGATTGGCTAAGCAGCATCTGAGGAAAGGGGAAACGAATGTTATTCAGTTTAAAAGGCAAAGTGGCTATCGTGACCGGGGCAGGCTCTAGACGAGGTATCGGTCGATCTATCGCGCTTGCTCTAGCTGAGCAAGGCGCAGATGTGATTGTATGCGATGTGAATCTTGAAGGTGCTAAGGAAACATCAGCAGAAGTGGTTCAAGAAAAGGGAGTACGCTCAGAAGCCTATCAAGTGAATGTTATCGATCAATCCGAAATCAAAGCCTGCGTAGAAGCAGTGATAAGCAAATATGGGAGAATTGATATCCTTGTCAATAATGCAGGTATTACTCAACCCAAAAAAGTGCTCGACATAACTGAAGAGGAATGGGATAGGATTTTAGCGGTGAACCTAAAAGGCACCTTTCTCTTCTCCAAGGCCGTTGCACCATACATGATCGAGAAGAATTATGGACGAATAATCAGCATGAGCTCGGTTTCGGCAAAGCGAGGAGGAGGTGTCTTTGGTGGCGCTCATTATTCTGCGGCAAAAGCAGGCATACTCGCCTTTTCAAAGGCTTTTGCACGAGAAGTATCTCCTTTGGGAATAACAGTTAATTCAATTGCACCGGGACTTGCAGCAACTGATATCCGAGGCGGATTGGAAGATGAAGAGACTCAGGCAAAAATGACTTCCGATATACCATGTCGCCGAATGGCAAAACCAGAAGAAATAGCCGCTGCTGTGTGTTTCCTTGCCTCAGACGAAGCTGCCTATATAACAGGAGAGGAAATAGACATCAATGGCGGATCACACATGGACTAAAATATTGAATGATTATCTGTAGATACTTGTTTTAATTCCTTATCTAAGGATTCTATACTATTAGTGCTGAATTGTAATGATACTTCCAGAAAATGGAATCCTTAGATATCCTATCTCTATTATGATCATGCAATTCTAGATCTGATTATTGAGAGACGAATATGAACATTGTTATCCTTGATGGGTACACTTTGAATCCTGGTGATCTATCATGGGACGATTTTAGGGCTCTTGGAGAGCTTGCAGTGTATGATAGAACACCAGAGAATAAGATCGTGGAAAGAATTGGCAATGCAGACG
>Ga0208461_1000465_pt1 | contig 39206 bp, 48 predicted proteins | sample AD_JPNTR4_MetaG_FD_184448 | JGI IMG/M metagenome (GOLD analysis project Ga0208461, IMG submission 184448) | Active sludge microbial communities of municipal wastewater-treating anaerobic digesters from Japan - AD_JPNTR4_MetaG (SPAdes) (version 2) | ecosystem: Engineered > Bioreactor > Anaerobic...
GGAATCGATATATCAGAGATCGATAACGCACGAACACAATGCATCATTGGCGTGATCAATAAAATGTTTGCTCCCTTGTGCATTCCCGTCGAACTGACGTTTAATCACAAAGAAAGCATAGCCATAACTTGTCGACAACCAAACGCAATAGGCTGTACGCTTATACATAACAACACCGCATACGTATACACCACGATTAACGCGGAAAATAAGCCGTTGCAAATATATTCAGATGGCACCGAGGGTGATATTTATGTCCACGAACTGACACATGTGCAGTCGTATTGCGTGACCGGTGATGTCGATAGTAACCACAAACTCTTAATATGGGCCGATGACTTAATGCGAAAAATAAGCCTAGCAAAACAACTTGCAAAAGACGCCGGCTGTTACAAGAAATAAAGGATACCATGGGGACTAATCAATTAGATGTTCTGCGACCTAAAGACTCCACGGACCAATGGCACACGCCGCAATGGGTGATCGATAAATCAAGGGCAGTATTAGGCGGAATTGGATTAGATCCGGCATCATCTGACATTGCCAATCAACGCGTAGGCGCTGCCGTATTTTACACCGCCTTAGATACCCCACTGCATCGTGATTGGTTTGGATCCGTGTTTGTTAACCCACCTGGCGGGAAAACAGGACGCACATTACCCAAAGCATTCTGGAACAAACTACTGGCTGAGATAGAGTTAGGCAACGTTCCACATGCCATATTCCTATCGTATCGGTTAGAGATGGTGCGCACTACGCAGCTTCGTTGCAAACACTCGCTACTCGAATACCCTACGTGCATATTCTCCCGTCGTCTTGTATTCGTACGAGAAAACGGTGAAGAGGTTTGCGGGAACATGTCACCGTCGTGCATTACTTATGTTCCTGGTAGCATCAACAATACTAAATTATTTGTCAAAGAATTCGGAGACTCGGGCCTAATCATTGGATGAGGACAGTAAACAAATGAACATCGATAATCGTTTTATGGCCAAGGTTGATAAAGGTGATTCGTCTTCTTGTTGGCTGTGGATGGGTAGCCTAAATAACCAAGGTTACGGGCAGCTAGGTCGAAGACGCCACGGGAAACTTCTTCACTATCAGGCGCATAGGTATAGTTTTGAAATGCACAACGGACATATTCCCGATGGACTCTGCGTTCTTCATAAGTGTGATAGGCCACGATGTGTAAGACCTGACCACCTTTTTCTGGGCACGCGCGGCGACAATGCGAAAGACCGTGACCTGAAAGGACGCGTCCAACGCGGAGAGCAACATTATCGCGCTAAGTTGCTAGACGCGGACGTCACCTCTATCCGCACCTTCCTGACCTTAGGCGAGAAACAGAAAGATGTTGCGGAGTTCTTTGGCGTTGCACAACAGACTATTTCCAAAATTAAAAACGGAGAGACGTGGCGTTGGCAGATCGGTTAGTTCATCACCAACCTATAATGGACAAAAAGTATGGAAACAAATAAAAAACAAAAGCTAAAACGTAAAGACTTAGAGCATCGCATCGACACGCTTCAGCGCTTATTGCAATATAACGTGATGCTGATTGCGGCGTTGTCAGACGCAACGTTACCAAAAACACATGAAAATCACGGGGAAATCATGCGTTTTATAGACACTTTGGCATCACAAGTTGGGCTCGAACGAAAGCCTGTAATCATATGACAATAGACAGCAAGAGCGGTTACGATGTCTGGAGAGAAAACAATTTGTTTTTCGATACGTTGAATGAGTACTACTACGACGTTGACCATGGAGCATCGTTAGATGCATACGATAAGGATTTTTTATCCATGGTTTTGGACTGGGAAAAGTGGCGCGAGGAGCATATTAAGTGACGGAACACGCAAAACGTAAACCCACATATAGTTTATACGCAGTCAAAAAACGACCACGCGGCGAAAAGAATACGCGCGATGACTACACAAATATTTGCTCGATCTGGATTGATGACAAATACGACGCGAGTTTTAGGCCAGAATGTACATTGCAAAAGTTTGCTGATCTTTGGGACGAGGCATCAAAAGGGCAGTATAGTAGCGTCTATCTCAAGATTCGTGGTCTAAACTCAAGCGCCACGGCTGTATCAACAAATGAGGTCAAACACTATGCACAAGATATTATCAACGCTATCAGTCCCGCTAAAGATCCAGATTTTGGCGACGACGATGTTCCTTTTTAATTGCGCTGCGACAATTAAAACATCCACGTTAGATTATTATAAAGTCGCGCTGGTATCTGTCGATGAGGCCGTGAAAGCAGGCATGGAATACGAGGTGACTATGTTGCCTAAAACTTGTTACAAAGATGACGCGTGCATAGAACAACATCTACGTAAGTGGTTTATTGCGCTCTCTACAATCACCATAGCGTCTAAGTATTTGCAAACTGCATACGATAAGCAAAACACAGAAGATAGCATCAAGGCATTGGTATGCTCGGTATCCAAACTGCGCGAGGTCAACACACTCCTGTTATCTGCTCAAATGGCGCTACCAAAAGACTACCAATCATTTTTCATCTTTTTAGATTCGCAGGCTAAAGGCATGATATGCTTACCAGAACCACCCGCTACGCAGTCTTGATTTATAAATCACTCTGCGATTCAATTACATATTTATTTCGTCTCCTATTCAAACGTGATCCAGGACCGATTCATTTAATTACATATGTTACAAATGTTGACCGTAGTAGCAAATGCATAACGTTTGACAGCGCGCCATCGACTGAGAAGGAGAAACTATCATGAACCTATTTCATAAGCTAAGAGATAAATTTCTAAACCTGTTCGGCATAGACGATATGCTTGATGAGTTGTCCTCGACCGATACCGAAACGCAACTTGAAGAACTAAAGCGGCGTGATTCAGAGCGCGCTAAGTTCGAAACACGCATGCACGATCTGATCGATAAACAGCGATTTCTTGCGATTAAAGACGATAACGAAAAAACGAAAGTAAACTAATGCCCGCGATTGAGACAACCAAAGACACGTTAACACATTATGTGTTTTACACGTCCACCAACTCCGAAGGCAAGTCAGATGCAACTGGCGCATTTATCCCTGGCGCTACGAGATTCGCGCGCGTCAATTCGGGATGCAAGTTAGTGCCTGTAGATTGCAATCCGAAGCCATATTACCGATTGGATAAAGTGATGGATGCACTCGCTAGCAATACCAATCAACTTGATTCAATCACGTTTTTCTCGCACGGATGGAGAAACGGAATACAGCACGGAATAAACGTAACTAATATTAATGCCGACCCGTTGATCGCTAGAGCGTTGTCATACGCAAAGCACATCAATCTTTATTGCTGTCTTACAGCGTCAGATATAAAGAACGGTTTTGCTGCGGTATTAGCTGCAAAAACAGGGTCGCGTGTGTTTGCGCACGAAACCAAAGGGCACTCTTATCACAACCCGTATATCGCAATATTTGATCACGGTCGCGTGTGGCGGTCGTCGCCCGTTGACAGTGATGCAGGTTATACGTGGTTCGAATTCCGCAAGCGCATGAATGAAGATGGACAGTTTATCTTCAATGGCGTGTGGTCTCAAAAGCGCAAAGAGTTAGGTGATTTTGTAGAACCTAAAACAACAGAGGCGACAGCTTGAAAACAGTATATGGCGCAGTACTCAAAAAAGATGAGTCCGGTATTTTAGATGAGAACGGGCAATACCAGTTCACAATGCGACCTGGCAAGTGGTGACGTAAATATGGAGACAACATGATCATAACAATTTGCATACTATCGTCGGTTATCGTAACTGCATTTGCGTTATCCGTAATTGTTAGTCATCGCATTTCTGGTCTGGTAACTTCTTATAACCAATGCGTGTATATTTATGACAAAATAGACAAAACGTACGCGGAGTTTAGGGAGTTCGTCGAAGTTTGCCCGAAGATATACACAGCAGATGACCTTACCAAAGAAAATACAATCCTCGCCAATCGCATTAAGATGTATGAAGATGATATATCGTTGCTAAACGTAAAACGTGACGAACACCGGAAGATTGTAGAAGAGTTAATCTCTGAAATTGAGGCATCCAAAGTTGATGTCGAGAGTCGAAAGGGATCATATGAGGACCTACGTAAACAGGTTTTCAATCTGCGAGATGACACCATTGAGCGACTACGACGAACCGATACGACGCTTCACACGCTCCTGTCAGTTATTCGTGTTGATATTAAAAAGTAATTTATAAAACAATCATCACATGTTATTTAATCATGTGACTAGATTAACTATAGACAATAAATTAACGGAAAACGGAACCACCACGTTTTCCGGGGACACTGGCGGATCAAGAACCTACGTTATATTCTCGGTGCGCAACGATGATCCATCTGGCACACGATCGTACGATATCACATTCAGATTGTATACAAACACACCGTATATTTCAACCGAGATAACAACCCGCATCGACGCACGCGATATAGAGATATGGGCCGCAAATATCGTGTCACATAATTTTACCGTCGAGCAAATAGCTAGAAAAGTTCTAGGTTTGCCTTTGTACAAATCCGAGGATATTACTCCGGCTTTGTCGCCTCTTCCGAAGAAACCTTCGGAGGTTCCCGAGGATCCGTTTGATCTATCAACGAAGAAGACAAAGCCGCCTGAGGGTTGACAAAGGATACAGGCATTATGCTGTGTGACGGCACCGCTGCCTTAGTGCCATCTTTCAATTCTACAATCTCTGTTCCTGATGGTGGCTGAATCGTTAACTTTTGCCGTATTGGTTTTCCACCGATCGCAAACGGACTTGCGATGTTTGCCAGCGACTTTAACCATCTACCTGCCCAACCCGGTGTTAACTCACCACTCACCTTATCGGCGATTGGTTTGATAGCCCAAAATAATGCAGTGGCTGCGACAAAAAACTTCCCAATCGATTCAAACGTTTGTTGTATCGTATTGATTAGATCGTGGTTCATGGAACAGCTACCTTGCGATCACGCGACAAGTCTTCGACAATATACGCAATGGTATCCTTAAGCATGATGGTCATCGCATCTATCAATTTCGCATCTTTGCTTTCAACTGCTTTAACCAGCGACATTTCAGCAGAAAAATGGGCTGGTTTGTAGCTAAAGAATCGTTGGTATTCCGCGCCCTTCTTCGATCCTTCATCAACCTTTACCGCGACTGTATCCATTTCTGCAACAATCCAAGGGTAATCCTTTGCGTATACCGCTTGGACTTCTACGGCCTTTGCAACCATTTCGGTATCAGTGGGCGGAACTTCTTTCGGTGGATCTATAGGCACGGGATCAATCACCGGGTCTGGAACAGGATCGATAACCGGGTCTACTACCGGGTCTACTACAGGGTCTGCAACTGGATCAATCACTGGGTCTGCGATCGGATCTATCACCGCATCAACAGGTTTTGGATCTACTACAGGGTCAACGACCGCATCAACTGGTACTGCATCAACAATTACTTCGTCCGCCATTATGTTATCCCCGCTTTCGCTTTCATCCCGTTAATAATATAGTTAAAATCTGTACCACTCAACGCAGATCCGCCGCTATCTACGACGATAAAATCACCGTAGGTACCGTTAAGTGATCCCGATGCTTTCGATCCAAGCCATAACTCCGACGCTGGCCAACCAAGCGCACCCCCTGGAACCTCGGTGTAAAATTGCGTACCATCTTTATACGCTGTCCATTCTCCGGTCTGGTTATAAATTGTATAGACAAACGCTGTAGTAGCAGGCGCTATTACTGATCCATCAAACCCGCGTCCTAATGTACGTCCGAACGCATCGTAACAATATCCGTTTAGATAAGGCGCAACAGTACCGTATGTCGTCGGATCAAATTCGCACATAGTGTTAACGCCCGTTGTTGGCTGCGTTGGATACACTACAGTTGCAAATAGATATCGTCCACCCGTGCTGCTAAATGTACCGGTATACGACATACGGCGTGATGATGTACTTACTAGCCCCGGTGTCCCGTTGATCGCAGTCGCAGAATATACGTACATTTGCGCAGTATCGGCCTGCACAAAATTAAAACCGGACGCGGATTGATCATCCCATTGCGATACTTGGTTCGATCCATTCATTGTTACGCCCTGCGATGGATCAAGCCACAACAACACAGTACCCGTTGTGATCGTACGCGGATCCCACGACGCAGCAGAACCGCCTGCATCTTGGAACACAGGTCCCGTTTTTAATATGGGACCATTGGGCTGTGGTGATCCTATTATTTGCGATATCGCGCTCGTAAACATCATTATTTTCCTGTAGAAAATCCTGACATCGTCACCGCCACTGCGGGCGTTCCCGCTGCTGCTTTGACTTGCGCGCGAATATATTTAGCCGACCCCACAAACAATACCGCGCTGCGCGTCACCTTGTCGTTTAGGGCCGCTGCTACCGGGGTCGTAAGCACGACGTTATAATAACCAGGGACCGCAAACCCAAAGTTACCATATGCTGCGCTTGTCGGTGGAGTGCCGATAGACTGCGATGTTAGCGTTCCATCTTGCGCCGTTAGCGGTTTCCATACGCGGGATGCAGTAGGCGTTGATAAATCATCTTTGGTAATTTCCAGAACTACCATGGCCTGATCCGATGCTGCACCAGCTATCATATCAATTTCGACCTCGACCCAATCGAGCGATGAGCACGCAAACGCTGTTGATGCCACGTAGCTAGATGTAGATGCTGCTGATGCGCGTACGATGCTTTTATTTGTTTTTGCCATTGCCGTTCCCCTATTTGTTTGATAACCGTTGCGCACCCGTTTGTGCACTACTTACAATTCGTTTTCTCGCGGTTTCCGTTCCTTTGCGACCCGGACCACCTTGCGCGTTTTGCTTCTGTCCTTGAGATACATATCCACTAGCTCTAGACAAAAATCCGGGAGTCATGGATTTCGTAAGAGGGACTCCGAGAGCGTAACTCAAACTGACTTTTCGCTTTTCGTTTAGCTTGCCCTTGGGCTGCGCTGCCACAAGCATCATAGCGATTTGCTGTATCGATGCATACATATTTGGGTATACCGTCTTGACCGCCTCGACGGTCTCCGGCTGCACATCACCATTTTGTATTTGCTCAAGCAGTGTCATCGGCCGAGATACCGCTTGCTCGTACTTGTTATACTTTGCCTTGTCCGTGCGTGATATTGCAGGCTGTTCAAGTCCCGTAGGACCTAGTGTTTCTGGCGGCAACTTGCTATTTAAAAACTCGGTGGCGCGTTGCGCGACTGTGCCAAGCATGGCCGTAGTAGCAGGAGCTGCGCCCGAAAGGTGCTTGGTGTTCTCTGACACCGTATTCATTAGCTTCTGATTATCGCTAGCTAACGCCCGAATTTGTTCGGCTCTCTGCGTAAACTCGTCACCATGTGATTCTTTTGCTGCGCCATACTCGGCGCCCATGCGTCCAGCACGACCGATGGTGTTACCAAGCGATTTTGCAATCTGCCAATCTACACTATTTGTAATCTGCTCCATCGCAGCGCCACGTGATAACTTATCAAGCGCCGTTGCGACGTATCCACGACCTTGTTCACGTGCAAACTTTGATGCGTACGTTGTGCCATAACCGAGTATTGCTCCAGGTATGCCCATGGTTGCTGCGCCCGCGACCGTCCCAGCGCCACCCATCACGCGATCAAGCAGTCCAAACTTGCTAACTGCTGCTTGCTGCCTGCTAAACGTGTCTTCTGCAGCATCTTTGATATGCGCAAACGCTTCGTATCGCGTGTTTAGATTACGTAACTGCTCGCCAGCATTCTCGCCAAACTCTGTCGATATTTTATCCGCTGCTTTTTTGTATTCGTCCGAGAGTATCCCGCGTATCTGTTTTTTCGCGTCGTTGATTAGCGGTGATATTGTTTTATCAAACTTGGTATTCGCATCGAGCCTAACGCGGTCTGTATGCAGCTTTGCAAGACTCATCTCGCTTTTTAGTATCTCTGCATTTCTAAGTACATCTTCAGCTGTTTTAGTGCGTGTTTTTACACCAAAACTTTCGATGTATCCTTTTACTTCACGTTTTACCGCGCGAGCCGTAGCCGCGTCGAACGAACTCTTTTCTAGTTTACCTATAACCTCGTCATCGATCCTATTTACAACGTGCTCAATGGTTGGAGCAAAGCCTTTGCCGCCCGATTCAATCGACGCCACGTTGAGCGCATCAATCTTTTTGTTTATGTCTCCAAGCTGCGGGCCTATCTCATCGAGCTTGTCTTGCGCGCCCTTGTAAATCGACTCAACGTTTTTACCCGCGCCAGTTACGTTTTCGTCGAGCGCAATGCGGCCATACTTAATCTTTTGAGCATCATCAATAGCGCCGGATAATCGCTTATTGGGTAGCGTCGACTGCCACGACTCCATGGCCGCTAGATCGTCAAGCTTCCCGACTTTCCCAAGTAGCTTTTTGGCGGCGTCTTTACCAGCTCGACCCGCTGCGCTAAGACCCGCTCCAGCAACCGTTGCGCCAGCACCGACAAGCCCGCCAGTTAGTGCGCCATACCCGACACTCGCCGCAAGTTTTTCGGCTGTTAGCTCGGATTCTCCGATGACATCCTCTTCCACCGCTTGCGCCGCGCCCATAAGCGCACCTTCTGCGGCTGCCCCTAGTCCATGCGATAACGCGCGACCAGCGAGTGACGTTGCTCCAGTACCAAGTGCCTTATTAACAACCGCAGTTGTTGCGCGACCTGCCGCACTAATTCCGCGTGGGACAGCTCCCGCGACGCGCGCCGTAGCGGCTCCTGCTCTTGCCAATCTCGCAATTGTTGATGCGCCCTTTGCAGCGCGAGCAGCTGTAGCAGCCGCTCCGGCTACGGACGCCACACCTCCGGCTGCGCTAGCGGGAGCGGATGCACCGAGTGTTAATAGCGTCGGCAGGACAAAACCAGCAACATCACCCACGGTGCGCGCGGTAGGATTTGCTTCGCGCTGGCCTTGCTGTTCTTCTTGGGTTTCTAACCCAAGCCACTGCATGGCCTTCGAGTACATGCCAATCGATGGCATATCTAACGCGGCTTCAACACCTGTTCTTAACTCTCGATCACCATACTTTTTTTGTATCTCGTAATCGTGGATCTCTTTGGGCTCAGCCAACCGCACCGCGCCGCGATCGATATTATCCTGTAACTCGGTCTCCGGAACTGTTCCCAGTTCTCCGGTGTCGTTGATAACGATCGGTATGCGTTTTGGCTCAGCCATTACAGTCCTACTTTTACACCGGAACTAGGCGCAGTTTTACTCCTAAGATTAATCGACGTTGCATGTTCTTTGACCATGTTTTGCACGATTTCCTTGGCCCTGCGGATATTCCCACCTTTTTGCACAAAAGACATTGGGTCTGTTAAGAAGTCGTCAACCATGGCGCGGTCACCTTCCGATAATGCTCCAAATGCAACTTGCGGTAGTCCTTTGTACAACGCTCCAGCAAATGACCTAATCTGAGTCGATTTGGTTTTTAGATTTGAATATAACCCTGGTACTTTAGCCGCTCCGCGTTCAAGGAAGTTCGTACCTTCTGCGAGTTTTTCCATGTCATCAATGGCTTTGATGGTAGCTTGGTAAGTTGGCAATGCTTCCCTAAAACGTCGTGCATCCGGCTCACTTGGCGCTTGTCCTTCGTAGCCAGTGACCGACATCGCCTTTGCATCCTTGCCCTTTTCGTATTCGAACTTCTCCCGTTGCAGCTGCTCGCCTGCCGTAAGCCCGCCTGTAGCCTGATCCTTTTGATACTGTAAATATTGCGCTGGCGTTACGTGCATCTTGCCAAACGGCGTAGCAACCCACGGGCGCTCTTTCACGCCTTGCGATGCTGCTTGTGCATTCTTCTGAGCCATGACCTCTTTGTTCGTCATGATTTGCTGATTGATGTTCGCGAGAACTTCTTTGGCTTTTTCTTTAAGCTCAACGTTCTTAGTGCGATTCGCCACTTCTTCGATCTTAAGCTTGGCGCCCTCTAAGTACTGCGATGAGGCTAACGTTTTCTGGTCGTCAATATCCGAAATCATTTGTTTCTTCATATCGCTGGATATCTTTAGACCGGAAACATATTCTTTTTTGCGCTCTATGTTTGCATTCTGGACTTGTATATTTTTTTCCATCATCGCAATTACAGGTGCCGCCGAGTGGCTTATAAGCATGCCGAGAATTGCCACAAAACCATCTCCGACGTTCTCAAACCCGCCAGATACTTTTGCGTTCCGTACCTCTTCTAGTGCTGCGTCGTGCTTTGCTATTGTCGCCTCGTACGCTCTTGTGCCTGCTTCTCTTTGCTCGTCTAACTTAGCTTGTCTATCTGCTATTTGTTTCTGCGTATCTCCATAGATTTTAGATATCTCACCATAACCTTCACCTTGCCCTTCAATCCCTGCTACTTTGGCTTCTTTCTCCACTTGCTGTTCATTGATCACCGCTTGCTGATAATCTTTTGTACGCTGTGGAACGCCGCCGCCACCCGTGCGCACGTAGTCAATGCCGCCAGTAATAGGCTGATCTGGCACAACTTGTATTTGTGGTTGCTCTTGTGGCTGACGTTGTAACTGCGCAGGCTCTTGCGCAGTTGGCGCAACCATGGCCGCAGGTTCTGGAGCACCACGCCACATGGGCTCACCACGATCTGCTGTATACGGTGTAGCTGATACAACATCCGGAGAAGGTGTTGGCGCTGGAACCGTTGATTGCAACTCTTCTGGCCGCACCGGTGCAGACATTAAACCAGGCGCGTCTTGCGGTGTTTCGTATAGCTTTTCGGGCGCTGATTCCATTACTGGAGGCGCAACCGACATAACTTCAGGCGTGTACTGCAGCGCCTTTTTTTGTTGATCTGGATTCAGAAGGTTAAAATCTACGTATAGATCACCCCCTGCCTTGGTTTTTACCTTTTGGATATTGGGTCTTGGATCAGCCATTACATTATCCCACCAGGTCGCTTTTTAAGCGCCTGAGCATACTGCATCATTTCGCGTCCATATCGTGCTGCATCTTGCGGTACATACGGCGGATTTTGTTCAAATAACTGCATCGCTGGTTGCCTATCCATTCGCTTATTCTCGGCACCAATCACGTTGAATAGATTCTTTGCATCGGATGGACTTAGAGTTTGCCCGCCTTGATACTTTTTCTTCGGGCTGAAAAACTGTGTTCCTGGAACGTTATCATCTACAAGTACCGTGCTACCGTTTGTCTTGATTGACACACCATCCGGTGCCGGGATGATCGGGCCGTTAGATATATCATCACGCCTAACCTTGCCGGATTCGTCTAAGTATCTACCAAGCTCAGCGCTATGTTCCTTAGATGCTTTTACCGCAGCAGGAATTGATTTGTATGACGCAAACTTCTGACCGCTTTTCAGCGCAGCCGTTACAGCGTCTCGATCACCAAGCGATTTCATACCCCAGATGCTCGGTATGTTCGTAGGCTTCCCTCCGTTTAGGCGCGGGTCCGTTACTGTAATACCCATTTCTGTTGCAACGTCACCTGATGGAGTGCGCAATATCGGTCTACCAGTCAGCGGATGGTTTTCGCCCGTTGCAATCAACGATTGTCTATCGTCGCTGCTTATGGCTCCAACGCCCGTTTTATTCTCCAACTCCTTGATGCGATTTGCTTGCTCTGATGCATTCGCAAGTAATGCAGATACTGCTGCATTTGGATCAATCGTTTTTACATTCTGGCCTTTGAACGATTTTGTTTGGACAATCGTTTTACCAACAGGGGTGTGTTCCAAATCTTGTGCGATTACTCCAACTCTACCACCAGGCGGACCGTATCCTTTTTTATAGTCAAATGTAACAGGTGTAACCTCTGACAGTTGGTCCGAAACAGAATCTACATGGCCTATGTTTTTCTTTGCGCGCTCGTCTGATACCAGAGACGCAATTGTTCCTACAAGGCCCAATAGCCCATCATCGCTTTTTTTCTCTGGTAGCGTTTGTGGTAAATTCGAACCTCCATAGGTATTCGATGCCGATGACATTTTACTAAATGGTTCAATCGCGGAACTTATACCTGACGTTACTCCGAAAGCGTTAGATATCGAGTTAAACGCAGAGTTGCCAACGGGTTGTATATTTTCCTTTGCCTTCTCATCTGAGATTTTACCCAACACCGAACCCTGTAACAGATCCATCGCGCTTTTGTCTGATTGTATCTTGGCCGCGCTAGCCTGCGCTTCTCTTGCCATTTGCAGGTCGTTGTTCATTTTAACGTTTGACAGCTCCATCTGTTTGTTTGCGATGTCTCCGCCCTGCATCAACTGAGAATAACCCATCGTATTTTGCCTAACGCTATTAGCGGCCGCATCGTTAGCGGCTGATTGGTTAAGCGCATACTGTCCATAGGCTCCGCGCGCACCGGCCATCTCTTGCGCGCGCATTGCTGCGCCTTGACCTGCTAGGTTTTGTTGACCTTCCATAGTTTTTCCAGCTAGATCGGCTTGCTGGCTAGCGTTTTGAAACATCGCCGCGCGCGCCAATGCAGGGTTGTAACTGCGGGCAGAGTTAACCATAGATTGATTTTGGTTAAACATTTGGTTGCCTTGGCGGCGTGCAACATTCTCAAGATTTTTAGATTCATTTTGCAACATTAATTGCGCTTGGCTTGGCGCTTTTCCTTCAGCGGCATCACGCATTAGGTTATATGCGTTTTGATCTATCTGCCTGTTGTCATACTTTTTTAATTCTTCTTGCGATCCTTGTCGGAACTGGTCCGCTTGCAAAGACTTATCAACACCCTGCTGTTGTTGAGCCATCGCCGCTTGACTGTTTTTTGTTCGCTCTTGCGTCATCTGGGATATTTGTCTACCCAGATCTTTACTGTTTGGATCTATTCCCCATTCCTGGAGTTGTCGCGCAATATTTGGATCGCTGTTTTTACCAAAAAAACGCGCCTGAAAATCTTTGTTTTTCGCTCCTGCAGCAAGAGATTTGTTTACCTCGTATGCAAGCGAATCTAATGTTTTTTGTTGCGTTGCTTGTTGTTGCGCGAACGTGGCATAGTTAGATTTTAACTGTCTATAGTCGCTTGCGGCATATGGATCTACTGGAGCGTAATCTTTTCGGTTCGTGGAAACCTGACCACCATATACAATAGATGGATTCTGTGGAGTTGGTAGTTGTGCATACTGATTTGGGTTTTGTTTTATATATCCTTGGTCCGCCATAACTACCCCTATACGTTTGCTGTCTTTGTTTGTGGCAAGCGCGCGGCGCCGCCTCGTTGTGCAATCTCTATCGTCATGCCTGATAGCTTCGCTCCCATCGTCGCAGTGGCGGATGAATCCATACCTATGCGCACCTCGATTGATAGCGATTGCATTTTTTGTGTTGCAGTTCTCGTTCGAAACTGTATTGGAACACCGATCGTGTAACCTTGATTGTATTGCGCGGTGAATGTACTAGATTCAACTAATGTATCGTTGAAGTCACGATATAGATTTAACGTTGTTTGATGCAAGCTACCAGCTACAGATAACATCGAATCTAGAAGACATACGATCCTACGTACACGCGTCAATGACTGTTGCGAACCAAAGTTTAGCCAACCAGTGCGAACGTATGCATACCAAGTTACTGCTGCGCCATCAAAACGCGTGTCTGTATATAGCGTGTTTGACTCGGTTGCTACGCTTGGGTAGTTGTTATAGATGTATATCCCGTAGTACAGCTTATCTGTACCAGATGGTGCGCAAATTCCAGATATATATGAACATACGTCATTTTTCCAAATCGCCCATGTTTGGTGCGTCCTGTCATATACCAAAAGCCTAGCTGTGCCGGTTGATGCTATCGTTTGTGCAACGGTCCCGCTATACACGGAGAAGACTACATGACTACGATTACTTGTTTCGATGTTCGACGCAGCGATAAAATCATATCCTGCAAATGGGGAGATTGGTTGACCAATGTTTGCAATCTGACCCTGTGAAAATAATTGCGGGCCATTATCGCTTACAAACCAAATACCATCTGTCGTTTGAGTCGTAGCCCTAGGCCATTTGCATCCGACAGATTGGCTAACTGGTTGCCACTCGGAAAAGTTAGCGCCTTGACCAAGGTCATTCGCTGGCTGTCCTGATGATATGTATGTTGCAGTCTTTTTAAACGCCACAAGCAATTGATCTTTGGCTTTTATCTGAACGATATCTCCACCGAGATCATTTATTAAAAGCTCATTGAATACGCTAAGCTCAGCTGCTTCATCCTGCGAATATGATTTGCTGTATAAGATCCTATTGCTTTCACTATCAATAACGAACACCCGGTTTTGGTAGCTACAAATAGCGCTGACGCTCGGCCACATGTCATTCTCTAACGCGCCACCGGTCGTATACAACGTTCGCCTAGCTGATATCGTGGCATCAGAATCAGCGAGGATGACCGTTACACTGTTATTCCAAGGATTGTTATCAATTTCATATGCTAGGTAATATGTGTATGCATCTGATGCAGTTGTTCGATAGACGCATAGTCTAACGGGAACGCCAGATACTTCTTTGCCAGTTAGTGTCAGCGTTTTCAAAGTTAATGTAACGCGCAGATTTCCCGCAGAAGGCGTTAATGTGACAGGTGACGCCGGTCGCGATCGATGAACGCGACCCTTCGCATCATACCATTCGTAGCAATATGTTATATTTAATGCCGATGCTGGCAGTCCCGCACCGGCAGATAGCACCGCGCCCTGAAAATGTGGCGTATGATGATAACCGGCCTCGAATATCCTTTCGCCATCATATATGGATGGCGCTGCGCCTGTTAAGAATAAATGATCTGTGTTTTCAAAACATTGATATGAAGATTTATTCCTATTATCTAAATTTATAAATAAATGCCTAAATTGATAATTATAGACATATCCGGTTAGAAATCGTTCTGTGAAGCACAGCTGAACATATCCACCGGTTCCATCAGTATTACCAACATAGTTCGCCCCTGAAGCATTGTATACATAGACGTCGTAGCAATAGTTAATATAAGTAGCTCGATCGCTACGTTCTAGCCCGTACTTTGCAATAACACGGGGGACATATCGATTTGTTTGGAGCGAAACAGTCGCCACTGTTTCATATTCATACAAAACAATCTTGCTGTTTTTTTTCCCGACGGCATCGCCACCAGTGGTTACATAATTGCGGTCCTCCAATACAACACATGGGCATCCATCAATTAAAAATCCACGTGACGATACTATTTGATTATAAACAGTATAGCGCGCAGACGATGATATCTCCGCTCCACTGGATGCGTTGAAGCACGACGATATTGTGGCATGGGGAGACGTCGCGCTCGCGGCGCTGCGCCCCGATATCCATATCCTAACGTATGTCGACCCTGATGTTGTATCTTCAGACAAAGCGCATTCAAGTACGCTTGGATCATATGTTGCGGTAAAGGTCGCAACAATGGCTGTGGCCGCGAAGAGCGTCGCGCTAAGTGACGTGTTGAATCCAACTATGTATGACGCATTGGCAATATTATAGACAACATAATATCCAGAACCTGCAATGTATTTTAGACGCATCGAATACGGGATTACCGCAGCGCCGCTTGATCTCGTTGCGCCAGCTCCACCAGTAGATGTATACGTTATTACTGTAAGCGTTGGTGCAAGATCCATATATGCTAGCGAAAAAGGAGTTGCTGCCGACGTTGTTTGATCCCCGTGTAAATCCCAGTTCCCAGCAGATGCTGTGAATACGTTTGTAACCGTAACAGTTGACGAAATTGTCGGTGCGCCGGTTGCAAAAGAACTAATCGGTAAAAACGATATATTAATCTGAGTATTGAAATTTGTCTCATCCGGATATGCTAACGCAACGGCTGTTTCGGATGGAGCGATAACCAAAGCCGGTGTGCCAGTCTTTGTCGAGTTTGTTGTTGATGCACGGTCTACGACAAACAGGTTTACAACTTGTTCATTTGTATTGACGTCCCAAACATCAATGCATACTTCGTTGTACGTTGTTTTACTTCGCAAGCATGGGCGGACATAGTAGTTCCCGACGCGCACGATGCCGTAATGATATCGAATATCCACGTTCGTTGAATCCGCGACGAATGAAGACCCTGGCCCTTGCTCGATTGCATGAGGGAAATGAAATCCTTGGTACGTCTGAACTGAATTTGATATCGCTGAATCGTGCGATAATACTCGATGTTTATGATGACTGAGCACCTGCGATTTATAACTGTAAAGCGCGGGTGGAGAGTCCGAAACCGTGGTTCCAGTCGCACCGATGGAATCATTGGCATAGTAACCCTGCTCGCCCTTATCGCGATATGTTTGCCCATCGAACGCGCGAATTCCAGGGCGTCGATCATATCTGCCTGGAGCAGATACAATGACATTCTCCATCCGAATGAGATTGGGTGCTTGCACGTCCATTTCATCGGAATGCATGTCAAGCTTTCCGTTCATTGGGAAATCCTGGACGCCGTACTGTATCGCCATCAAAACACCCAAATCGTGACGGTGCATGCAACTGATGCACGGATATTAATAAACAGAGACGTGTCGGCAAGAGTTGGCTGATCGCCATGCGTTAGCAAATAGTTGCTAGACTTAACAACAATGTAACCTTTGTACGCACGCCCAAGTTTATGTGTGATGCTGTTACCATTTGCTCCAGTAACCAGCGCTTGATCGGCTATCAACACACCGTCGATGATTTCTTTGCTACCGAGCCAATTGCTTTGGTTTAGGAGCGAGTCGCCAATACGGTCGATGTCTTGATTTCCCGTGCGAATTTTTGTGATCGGTGGGATAGCCATTAATAGTAACGCCTCCATCCGTCGCGCTGAACATCGCGCACCGTTAGCACTTTATACCTATCTCGATTATTGCGGCATCGAGCAATGCGCTCCATCGCTTCTTGCTTTTCGCTCATAAATACCGATATGTCTGCCTCTTCTTTTGAGCCACCTTTGCAGCAGACATCGGCGATAATGTAATCGTCCCATCCGTTTACAGCATCGACTGTAGACGAGTCCGATGAATATCCCACAAACGGCGGGATATACCAAATCTCGCACGTGTACACCGCTTGAGGCGTAGGGCAAAATCTAAGTGTGTCACCGAATACGCAGTAAGACACATCCGATGGATCAAGCGTTGAAGACCATCCGATTGAGTTTGCAACGCGCGCAGAGTAGGTGACTGCATCATCGAGCCCAATCTTTGACATCGATAATCTATTCGACCCGTTGACTAGGTATATACCGCGAAGCTTATAAAATTGATTACTACCGCATATTGTGTTCAGCGCGTAATCGCTTGTGCCAGCAACCGTTACAAATGTTGTCTTCGCGGTGTAGTAATCCTCGCCTCGCGCATCAACAAGCAAGTCGTAGAGTTTACGGGTGGAGTTATCGATCCACCCGTTGAACTCCGTATCTGTGATAAACGTAGAGCCGACCATGTCCAGGCGCTCCCGGATCGTCGTCAGTATCGTTAGTCGCGTTACGCTATCACTCATTAATCCTCGCTACATTGTTCTACTAAGTCCTTGAATGCTTCATATGCTTTCTTTGCGTCGCCTTTTTCAGCGGCATCTAGATATGCTTGCATTAGTTCTGGGCCGTACTCCGCAGAGTCTTCCTCTTCGTCATCGCCCATTTCTTCTTTCATGCCTTTTCCCTTGCCCTTAAAGAGCAAGAGAGCGGCTGCGTTTTTGATATGATCTTTCATTAGCTTGGCCTTACGCCTTTTCTGAGCGCCAAACAAAAATCAATGCGATTGGTGGCGGCTGCGGCAATGTCTGCAGCTGCGGCCGCAATGTCTGTTGCGGTTATCGTAACCGTGCCAGTGGTGCTTAGTGTATGGGTCGTCATACACGCTGTCGCTCCGGTAGGGGTTCCCATGTGTACTTTTACATCGCAATACACGATTTCATACCAGGGTGGAGTTTTTGAAAGCGTGATAACAAACACGCCTACACCGGTTCGTGCGACGCTGAACCCTTTTCCTTTGAGTGATGTTGATGCCACGGCACTTGAACCATTTGGCGCGAAGCTACCGTAGACCATACTGATTGCGTTTGTGCGTGATTTTAATCCGAAAAACATAATTTTAATCCTTTGAAATAGGCGCCGGCCACACGGTGAGACAACAACAACACCGTGCAGCCAGCAAGTTAGAGTTATGCTGTTGGGATACCGTATGCAACACCGCAGTTGATTGGCTTGATAAGCTCGAACTGCAAGTATGTGCTCGTGCGCATTTCGTACGCGTCTTCGGTGGCCATCAAGAGCTGATCGCTACCCGACTCGTTGACGATGTCAGGGAATCGTCCGTTGACCATATTGACCTGGCAACTGTCCTTGGAGAGAGCAAACGCTTTTCCGGTGGGACATGCATAGTCAGCTACGACCGGCACGCCAAGAACTTCGAAGCCCTTGATGATCAACTCGTAGTTAGCTTTTACGTCCACGTAACGAATGTTATCCGATGCGGCGAGTCTGACAGCCTCTGCAACGCGTGGATGCGTGAAGATGATATCAGGATTACGTCCCGTTCCGGTCTGAATCTCTGTTACAAGCGCCTCGAGTGAGTCACGTGCATCGAGACCTTCTGTCGCAGCATCAACGCGCCACCCGGCAAGGTTGCGAGTATCGATGGTCCGATCGACGCCGTTGAACGAAGTCGATGTGACCGTGTTAGGAAGCCAACCCTCAAGGCCAGTGATAGCCAAGTTGGTAGATGCTTCTGCCGCGTCACCACCAACATACAGATAATCATTATCTGCAAACGAGGTGATCGCTGCAGCGCTGTTAAGCGTGATTGTCGATGTGGTGCGTCCTGGTAAGACTGCCGTGACGTAGGTTGAACCGGATCGTAGTGCGCCGCCGTCTGTGGCTGACGCTTCGATCACCATGCCAATATAAAAATTGACGTGGTCTGCTGCGTTAGACAATGTGATGACGTTGGTCGATGCTGATGCGCGTTGTCCGATCACGCCGGTACCTGACCGATAGATCTGACGGTGTGCTTTCCAGGCGACTGACTCGATCAAGCTATCAAATTTGCCTTTTGTAAGGTCAAAAAGAGCGCCCTTGGTAGACGCCGACTGAAGCATGATTTTTCGTCCCAATCGCTCCACGCCGTGAATGTCGATAGGCGACATACTGAAGCGCGATGGATTAGGTAGTTTGGCGTTTGCTTGCGCATCTGCAAAGGTGTTAGACACACCTGCTGAGAGCGTTGTTCCAACAGTCCGATACCAGACGTTTCCCGGTACGTTGTAACTGATTGGCATCCATGCCCATAATGGGCGATTCTTGAACATCTCCGTCATAACGGAAACTGGATCAAGCCATAGGTCTTTAAAGTATTTATCCGCTGTAGCGTAAACTGTAGTCATTGTAATTCCCCAAATCGTTTTGGGCTACAACCACTACAATGCTTATCTAGTACTCGTCGTTATCCATGTAGTATTTCTTAAGGATACGTGCGCGTTCTTGCATATCCGTGATTCCCTTTAGGCGATCATGGATATTCTTGGGCATTTGAGGGTTGTTAGCCTTGTTGCTAATTGTTTTAGCGATTTGCTTGGGCTTGCTTACAACTGACTCGTCTCGTTCTTCAGACTCTACACCTGCGTTATTGATCTCTCTCCAAAGCTCTGCATGGCTCTTAAGCTGGTTTCCAATGCGCGATTCTATCTCTTGCGCTACCTGATCAACTGTAACTGTAGGGTCTTCAGCATACGCGGCCTGTACAGCACGCCAAAGAACAGTACCATCATCTTGTTTTGCTAGCACGGGATATTTTGATTTATTTGCTTCTAGGTAATTTCTAGCGTTTGAGATAACTTCTCGCTCAGCGCGCGATGTACGTTCTTCCTTTAGTTCTTGTATTTCTGCTTTCGTTGCTGCGAGTTCTTCGGCGATTTGTTTATATACCTCGTCCTGCTTTGGAGCGGAAAGCTTACTAATGTCAAGCTTTCCCTCGATGGCTAGGTTAGTCATTTCGGAATACAGGGATGTTGGATCAGCGCCTAGGTTACGCAATAGTTCGATGTTATCGCCGCGTGATGCTGCATCCTTAGCGGCCTTTAGCGTCGCAAAGTTCTGCATCTCGCGATTGTACACGTCCATAAATTGTTGCTCGCGCAACTCGACCTCTTTCAAACGACGCGCTACTTCACGGTCTTTCTTCGCGATCCCCGATATTCGTTTTCGATATTCGTCTGCTGGATCTTCTTTTGCTTCTTCGACTGCTGGCGATTCCGCTTCTGCGGTTTCTTCTGCTTCTGCAACGGGCGGAGGCGTGTCTCTCTCCGCTACGAATGATCCCGTCGGGATATAATCTACTAACGCTGTTTCCGGCATGGGTTGTGATGCTGTGTTGTCTGTCATTACATCGGTCCTTGTAGTTGGTCAGGTTGTGGTGGCATGGGTTGCATGTTTGGATCCATCATACTTGGGTCCATCGGCATTCCTTCGGGTCCAATGGGAGGAATACCTTCAGGTTGAGGAGGCATTTGCTCTTGTGGTGGCGCTTCTGGTGGAGCAAGCAGAGACTCCAACTGAGCTACATAATCCCGCAGTAATTGGATGTTTTCTTCTGGCGCGCCATCAATTTCACCGCGTTTTATGGCTTGCACCGTGATTGGGATATACAATTCCTCGATGTAAGGCATAGAATAACGATCTGGTGGATCTGGCGTCTTCGCGTCATAGAGCGCTTCGTCAATCACCTGCAAGATATATTCTAGGGGAGCGTTTTCTAAGTTTGCCCAACTTGCAATGTCCGGTAAGTCTGCAAGAGTTTTTGCAAACCGTTGATCAATCCATCCGCGATCAGCAAGTTCGAACAGTCTATCGAGTTTGCTAGACGGCGTTGCGCCGAGTGCGTTGACTGGATATGGGAGCAACGTGAGTTGGTTTTCGTCGATGTGGATGTCTGACCATTTGATTGATCGTAGGAATTGCCCGTCTTGCGTTTTGGTCTGAACATCTACGCCGCTTCTGCGCATGCGCTCGGCGCACCTGATGATGTTACGGTCAATCTCCACGCTAAACCTATCCCACTCATCGCTTATGCCTGATAAGCGCATCGATGCGTGATCAACATACTCGCGCATGGCCGTACCAGAGTTCAGCCCCGGTGGCTTTACGCCCGTGGAAAAGGCTGTATCTAAGCCAAAATGCGCGAAAGCTCTCGTTCGATATTTTGCGATCGATTCGTCGTATTCTCGGTTAGTGCTTGGTGCGATGACATATTTAGGTTCATCGCCAGTGTACTTGTATATTGCGCCAATTTCGTTCGTTAGGTTCTCGGGATCAATCTCGCAATTCGCAGGTAACAACACCTGCGGAACACCAAACTTTTTATTCGCTTCGTAGTTTCTAAGCTGCAAACGCGAACACTCGAGTTGCAATGGGTATACGGTTTCAGATACGCTCGTACCCCAAAATCCCGCCACGGGTTTCTCCACCCATGCGAATGCGAACGGTGGGTGTTTATCTTCCCACACTTCATCAGTAATAGGTTCACCGTCCTCAAAGCACAACACGTGCCGCCCGTCTCCATCATCTTCACAATGCCATCCTTCGATGATTAGTACACTACCCGCTCTTCCGTGCGTGACCCATCGATAGTCTTGATGATCCGGCGAGGGCAACGAATCTACAAGCGCTATAAACTTTTCCTGATCCTCCTTCTTCTTCGGCATGAACTCTTTTTTAGCGGCTGTCCTACTGATAGCGCGGACTTGAATAAACGTGCGAGGTCTGCCGTAAAATCCATCAAGCTCGTCGATTAGAATCTCGTATGGCTGCACGTGCTCAATCGCAACGTACTGTCCATCTGGTACAAACTTCAACACACCGTTGCCGTAAATGCCCGCCTTCTTGAACTCAACGAACATCTTACTTGGCACGTCTTGAGATACGCGGACGCCTTCGGTAAACTTATTTATCTTCTTCGCTTGAGAACGTTGTTTCCAAATCGACCCGTCCGTCATATACTGAGTCTTAGGCTTGCTCGAGCATACGACCGATAACATCGTATCGATGACTTCTTTTAGTAAGCTGTACTTGACAACAGGTGTCTCAAAACTGCTGCGATATGGCTGGAATTTCGATGCTTTTCGATCTAGGTTGCGTGATCCAAAGCCGCCGTAAAGAGAACCAAAAAACCAAAAATCATCACGTCGATCAATGTTCTCGCGCTGAAGCGTCTTCATGTCGCTTACTATTGCGCGTGTGACTTCGATACCACCTTCGTCTTGCTGCCACCAGATTTCGTTAAGTGTATTTTCTTTGTAGATATCTTCCATGGTCACCACATCACCGATCGTTGATTTTCTTTTCGTTGCTGCTCGCGAATGCGCGCAAAATCTTTTTCTCGAATCATCTTGTTATACTCTGGTGTGCCTGGCTGCGGCTCTTTTATTTCTTCCTTAGCCATGTACTGCTTGCATTCTCGCCAAGCGTAAAGCATCGAATCAATGCAATGATCAACGCTCCCGGGCTCCACATCATCGCCTTGCTTATTCCATTGCACCGTCTCTAGTTCTTGCACTAACGGATCGCATTTTGACGCGGATACTTGCAAAACGCCATTCGATAGGTCTCCATTCATTAATTTTATATACGCCAGTCTATTGTTTTTCTGCGCGTGATCAATAGGTAATGCATGCCGCTGTCGAAACTCCTCGGTGTACCCGGCGCCTAGTGCGCCCGCGTCTACCACCATTTTGATTAGCTTATAGTTCTTACGGATGTTCTTAATCTCTTCGGCTATCGATGATGGTGTCATGCCGGCTATCTTGTAACTCTCAGCCACGACAACGCTCGGGTAATGTTTCCAGAATCCGAGCACCGAGAATGCGGTACTCGCTGTTTTTTGCGAGGCGCCTAAGTCTACGCCAAGCACATAATAGTCTGGATCTGGTATTTGCGGGTCCTTGTCCCATGTGTTTTTATGGCGGTCGTATAAAAACATTTGTCCGCCTGAATCACGAATCCATGCGCCGTACATGAGTTGTTGTTTTGTGATCGGATCTAGTTTCTCAAGCGATTTATGATAACTGACAAAATCAATGTGCGGATTGTCTGCTGCCAGCGCTGGGATAAACAGTCTGTCTTCTCGGGTGTCTTCGTCGATGAAACGCGCTTTAAAAAAGTCATGCGAAATATCTCCGGGGTTTGTGCAGCACTGTATGCGCAATGGAATGTTGCTCGTGGCTTTTCGTCGCACGCGAGTATGCAAAAACATGTAGGCTTCTTTGCGTATTTGGGTTGCTTCATCGAATCCGAGAAACTGAAACTCTGAAGACTTGTAACGATGCTCGTCGCCTACAGAATCTAGATAGCCAAAGGCGAGCACTGCGCCGGACGCGAACCGAAATGTTTTTTCTGTTCCATCCCAATGCACACCGTCTGTTCCTTTAGGCATCCAGCTTTTAGCGCGGTCCATGATGCAACCAGGCAAGGCAAGGTCAGAATACGTGCGTCTAAATATCATGCCTGCATATCCTGGTTTGTGAGCAAAACGAAGCGATGACATCAATAACCCGCTTGTCTTTGCGCACCCCGCGCTGCCGCCCCACAAGACTTCGAACGCGTCGCAGTCGATTAGCAAACGTTGCTTTTCTGTAGGAATTTCAGGGCAAAAGCGCGCTATCGGATCATCATTCTCGGCTGCGTAGAGTAGTTTTTGCCTGCGCGATAACTCGTTCAGTATCATCGCACCGCGCAAATCCATCTTACTCGGCTATCTCGTACTCGACGACATTTGACATGGGTATGCATGCGTTGCCTAGTCTAATCGAGTCTAGTGTCGGATCATAGTACATGCCTTCTTTTTCGATTTGCCTAAGCGGTGTGCCAAAAAACTTAGTCGTTATTTTGGTTGCTTCCTTTACGCGAAATCTAACAATTTTGATTTGTGTTTCATTACCTAATATCTTTGCCATTTATTTTTCGCTCCATTATTTTTATGTCTAACATGTTTCCGATGCTGCCAGCTGGCACATACGACACATGTCCTGTTTGGTGTTTGATTAAGTACTGCACCTTACGCGTTTCGTGCGTGTATAGTAGTGTTTTATCTGGCGTTACGCCTAAATCACTTAGCAAGTACCTTGCCACGCCAAACCGTCGCAAGGGATGTTTGACATAGCAATAGTCGACGATGATTGCGTCACCTAGATCTATGCCTATGGCGTATCCTATAGCAATTTCTGGATCATCGACTGCGCACGCTACGATAACATCGCGATGCGGCAATATCTCGGCGAGTTGCTGGTGTATGGCGCGCTTGAACACGTCGCCGTTGATCGCGGTGTATTGGCCGTGTGATAACTGGTAGTTGGCGTAGCTGTTTATGTAACTATTAAATATAAACGCTTCATCTGCGGAGTGTGCCGATCTTAGGTGGCAAGGTCTCCGGGTCGCTCGCTGAGATATCGATGTCGCTTGGGATATCAAACGTTGTCTCTTTGCCTTCTTTTAGCACGATTTTGGCTAATCGTTCAAGATCCTCTTTGCTCATGGCGGATAAGTCAATACTTTTAATCTCGGCGCGTTCGTCTGCACGCAAATCGGTAAACGACTGTACGCATGTTCTAAGTAATAGAATTTCTTCCTTTGTTGCGCCGAAACTGCCTGTATTTGATGAGATTTCCATTTGCTCCATCAGACGGCCAATGATTTTATAGGCGGACTTGCGTATCTTTGCGCCTAGGTCGTGCATGGGGTCATCGATTGTTTCACTCATATTCGCCCCCTTTGGGCTCGGTTGCTTTTGCCGGGACTATCTCTGCTTTTTCGAATAGCTCGCTAATATGCACATAGGCCTCGGTACGTTTGCTATCAGCTAATCCTAGCACCCAAAAGGATTGTCTGTTTATATCTCGCATTGATATGCCGTGTGTTTTATCGCAGCGCTTGAGCATCCGTTCGCGCAAAGGGACTATGGTGCGTTGCAGTTTATCTTTGTTTATGCCGGTGACTTTGCTCATTCCGCGCATGGTGCCGCCATTGGCGTACATCAACATCAGATGACGCAATTTGGCAGTTTTGAATGATGCGTGATGCGCGTACAGGCCCAGTGTTCTGTAGTACTCAAACACTGATTCGATAGGATATTTGCATTGGGTGTGATCGGATGGATTCCACTTGATTCCGTGTGTGTTGCCTGTTTGTTCGATGTCTACAAAGCCTGATTCTTTTAGTTTTGCATACCAGAATTTTTCTAGCTTTTTGAATTCTGGCGTATCGTAAAACTGCTGACCACGGTAATCATTACGGTGATCGCTGGCATATCCCCGTGCTTTGTAGACCATGCAATAGTTTGATTCTTGCTATGTTTTAAGCAACAAAGGCGGGGTGATTGTACCTCGTTCTCTAGCGATGCGGTTGCGCAGGATGCGGGCCTTTGTGCAGTATGTGGCGATCATGTCATCGGCTGCGAGGCTTTGGCTTTTTCGCATGGCTTCGATATCGCTTTCGATTTCTGCTAATCGGCTTTCGAGCGCGTCAATGATGTCGTTTGATGGCTTGATTGGTTTGAGTGTTTGCGTTGTCATAATGTGTTGTCTCCAGGTATTTATTATGCAGCAGTTTAGTTTGTTTTTACAATCTCTAATTTCGGTTTTTTCTTCTTGTACGTCACCGGCGACACATAGATTGCGATGCGAATAAATATGGATGATCTGCGTACATCACGTGTGCCGATAACGCGTTTTTCAAGGCCTAAAAGGTAATTGAAGTAATCATATTCGCGCGGTGTCCAATCGTTGATATCGGTGTAATCAACATCTGTCATCCACTGCGATAGTGGCATATCCACAGTTAAATACCCCGGTGTATCTAATCCATCGGTAATGTGGTCGTCGAAATTTTGCAAGTTCGACATGATAAGGTTGCCCATATGGGGGCCTATGTCTTCGTCCCATATCATTTCGCCTGTTGATTTGATTACGGCATATACGTGCCCGTCTAGGTATGTGTAATTCATATTGCCACCCACTGGTTTTGTACGTTGTGATAACGGTGTGTTCGTTCTGGTCCTATCCAAGTCTGTATTTCGGTTATGTATTGTCCGTATTCTTCAGCTGTTTCTACGGCTTCGCTCCAGTTGGTGCCTACCCACAAGATAGGTAACCAATCGTCGTTGTCATCGCTTATGTTTACAACTACGTGGCATTCGTTCAGTGTTGTCATTGCGTATGTCCAAATCACTCTTGGGTGATGATTAATTTTACGGCCCAGGATACCAGCGCATATCCATTTTTTGTAGATTCGTGCGCGAATATGTCGCGGAATCCATCTTTCCGGACGAAGTAATATTTTTCTGAGTCTAGCCATTTATTGGCTGTATAAAAGTCCTCGAATATCTCTTTTACTGCACCTAGAGATCCATCATCATTTAGGTTCATAAGTAAAACGACAATCGGTCCGTGTCTGAATGAATGTGCGTCCATTATCCAACCTGCCTAACGGTGTACACATCCCAGTCACACGCGTTTGATTCTTCATCCAAAAATTGCTGTGTAGTACGATTTAGCTCTTCGTTTGCGTCAAACGCTGCTTTGTATATGCTTTGTGCGGAAAGCCAAGCGTCTGTGCAGTCCCAGATGATATCGTAACGGTTACCATGGTTATCCTTGCCGCTGGCTACGTAGCTGATGCAGTTATCGGCCAATGTGGCTGGGTAGTCTACCGTGATGTCGATGCCGTTGTGGTTGATTGTGTTGTTGGTCATGTGTGCTGTCTCCATTTCTCTAACCTATCAATAATCTGATCAGTTGTCAAGGATTAAAACACCATTGGTGTTATGTGTATCAGTCTAACTTTAGACTTTATCTAATCTGATCATTGAACTTTGGCTGGGTATCAAATTATGTTGCACGTGAAACTGTGCGTAAAGACGTCTGTGGGGCTCTGTAGTCGGTTTTAGTGATTTGATGTACTGTTGTGGCGGTATTGTCTGTTTTCGGCTGCAGGAGCCTACGCCACGAAGACGCGTTTGTGGTCTATTCGATAGCTCTGACAGCACCATCCCCTCCGGAGCCATTTCGGGGACGTACAGTCTTGACTTGGGCTTGGCTAATGGGTGCAGGGGAATTGGGGTTTTTAACCCCTCCGGGGTTTGGTTCGGCCGGGTACTCGCGCGCACACGTTGGAGGCCGGATCAATTTAATTAATTGGTTACCTAGAGAAAGAGATTCTTTGGGTCTGTCCTACGGACCCAAGAATCTCTACTGTTAAGCTAATTACTAGGAATGACCATATATTTTTATGTGGTTGAAATGATTGGTTAAAGTGAATATGTGTGTCCCCCAACTACAGGCATTTTCTCCCCCGCGAACGTCCGAGGTTCCCCCGCGAACGTCCGAGAGATTGCAAATTCACACTTTGAAAAGCTAGTAATTTTTTCAACTTTACAGTTTTACTTGTATTCTTTTTACCGTGTTACTGTTATATGCGAACACAAAAAAGCCACCGAGCGCAATGCACTAAGTGGCTGTATGTATCTTTATGGATATCTAAAACGGTAATTCGTCATCTGTCATCTTGGACTTTTTGATAGACTTCCGAGCACCTCTTTTTTGCTCAACCATCTGTAGTAAACCATCATATGTCCGTACTGTTTGATCAGTTGGATCTAGTCGGAGCATTGTTCCTTCCACGGTCACGCCGCCTGCAACCATCGCTTCGGCTATGCGGGCTATATCCCGGTGTCTCGCTTCGCACCAAGCACGCATTCCATACTTGCGAACGCCTGAATCTACATCCTGACCACACGCCTCTAACCACTCGTTAATTGGCGCCTCTATCGGTTTTTTATCCAAACAATAAGCCACAATCTTTTTGCGTATCATATAACTAATTCCAATTACATAAGAAATATCTTCCTTGGGCAACTCTATACACGCCCTTGGTATCTGCATAAAACAATATCGCAGCTGCCACGACACCAGTCTAGCGTGCATTAACCCAATATTTACACCATCAAGGCTGAAATTACGTTGGCTCCTGTCGACCCTCCAAAAATCAATCAACCCATCACCATGCATAACCTCATCGGTACGGAATTCCCTGATAGTTATCTTCGCCATCAACCTCAGTACATCTTTTATTCGCTTAACATCATCATCACGATATACCGATAACGTCTCCCCGGTTGACTCAGACTTATATGATCGTTTCTTAACGCCGATCATATCCATCAAATCGTTGATTCCATTCCTAAGGATAAACCTGCCGCATGTCTTACGACCTTGATCACTCCACATCACCAGACACGCGAAATAAACACGAAGAAAATACGGCGTGAACACCGTCCCAAGCTTTACGCGTTGCCCATCCATAATCGCCATGTTGTCGCCAAAATACGGAACACGTAATATCGGACCGTCATCATCTCTAGATTCTACCGATCCATCTACGTACATTCCACCATGTGCGCGCGCAGCCATCACGCGATCAGTACACATTGCCGCATTTACGGTGTCAATCTCTTCAGGCGTCTTAAAACCAATAGGTTGCTTTGCATGATTATCCTCCTGTTTTATGGGCGTTTGCTCAACATGATCGGCCTTAGCAACCACCGCATCAACATTCGGAGCACTATCGTAACGCGTGCCATATGGCCCAGGCTTCACATCTAACCCGCGCTCAATACGCTTAACATTATCATCCGCTATTTCAACCTTCGACATAGGTTTCACACGTTGATATACACGTGATGATTCCGGGCTGTTGATTAAATATCCATCATCATTATTACCGTCGCCAATAATCTTACTAAGCTTATCAAGCTCAGCCTGTAACGCTGTTTTGTTTGCTTCGATATCACTCATTGTTGTCTCCTTCGTCTGTCCAATGCTTTGGATTGTGTACATCTTTAGTACCACTATTTAGTTCACTCGCTACTTCGATGTTGTAATACATGCGTTCGAGTTCGTACTGTAATTTACGACGTAAAATCTCTTCTTTGCTTAATCCTTTGTTGTTGTTATCATCCATATTGCACCCCTTGTTCCGGATCACACGATGGATGACAGACCCATCGCGACACCCCTGTAGATCGCCGTTAACGATCATGCAATGTCCCGTGATTATAGACAGGGGGTGCCTGTTAATGCAACAATGTTTGCGCATGCAAATGATAAGTGCATAATCATCGGCGGAGGCAACACAATGATTAAGCTAATCACTCAACGCGCACACGATTACATTGCATCACGATCAACACCTGTTAGTATACCTACTGCTCCGGAGACAACTGACTGGTGTAGTGTTGTCTCCAAAAATAATATTGCGTCCGCCTCGTTGACTCCGGAGCACTTAATTAATCGCACCGAGTGCAGCCAAGTACCATTGCCTCGCGCAAAAGACTACGACGCGCCACTTGTCATCGGCGTAGACCCAAGCGGTAAAGCCACCGGAGTTGCTGTATTTCTGCGCGGTAAACACGTGTGGTCCACAACCGTGCATCCAGATAAGGGACTTACGGGCGTCATCCAAGACATGCGCTCAAGCCCGGTAAAACCCGCAAAAGCATGGATGTTTGTTGAGCATAATGACTTTGGATTTAAGCAATCAATCGCATCTATGGCGCACGCTGCAGGCGTGATCGAGACTATCTACACAATGCTCGGCGTAGATATTAAGTTACACAAAATCAAACCAGGTGAATGGCGCAAAGCGCTCGGTTTGCGCACCAAAGGTGATGGTTTAAAATTAGAGTCCATGCACCGCTGCGGAATAATGAAGATCAAAGTAAGTAGCCACGATGAGGCCGAGGCGGTGCTAATCGCAGAATACGGATCTGCACAACTGCGATATCTAACCAAGATAGACGCGGCAAAAGAAACCAAAGGAAGATGAAAAGCACCAAAGACATCGAGCGGTTGATTGCAAACCTAATCGATGGCCGAGGTGGTCGATACGGTTTTAGGGTTCTGTTGCCAGATATTGAATATCATCAGGTGTGGAACGATACGCATGATGTTGCAGATTATGTAGATCACAACTACTACGATCACTATCAACGCGCGTATATCGATATACACATGCCTAACGCCGATGGTGTCGTAACCCGATCAAACGATAACCGATTGACGATATCTATTTGGACCGAGAAAACAAAGGACGAAATGTGAATCCAATCATCCGATCACTAGTCGATTTGATGGATGCTTGCGCAGACGCATCATCGGAATTTGTGTGCATCACCATCATGATGCCGCCCAATCTGTATAACGTGATCGAGGCCGAATGCATCAAACGCAATTACATATCCACCCCAGATTTATCGCATGCTACCGGCGAGCGCGAAGTGCAGCTAAATCACACCTACGCGCATACCGTCATACGTCCCGCCATGGATATTACTAAAACTGATCAGAAAATAGTTGACGTGTAATCATAGGGTTGTTAGTGTTAGCGGATGGAGATAACGCATGACACACAACGACTTGATCGATCAACTGGCCATTGGCTATGACATTGGCTGCCCGTATAACGCGCGCTCGGTTACGCCCTACGACGACGAGCCACCAACGCGAGACGCGCCTGATTTGCAGCGGCTAATACTGGCCGCCTGCCTAATCTATGATGATATGCAAGGGGACGCAGAATGATATCCCGAATCAAAAAAATAGAAGAGCTGTATGCTTGGGCTCTAACTCAGCAGACAGATATACTACTGAACTACCACCGCGCATTACGCGCTAAATCAACCTATCAACTGGATGCGGCCGAAACAGAATTGTTACGCGCCGTAGGCCGGGAGTTAGACAATAGATATTGGGGGGTCGATGACAAGGGCTATCAAGATTGCTGACCAAATAGAAAACGAAGCCTATTGGCTGCAAAAACGATTCGAACTAATCACCGGCTCTGACGTCGCGGCGATCATGGGTATCGATAAATATTGCACGCCACGCAAGCTTTTTGAGCGCAAAACAAACAGAGATAATGATTATGTGCACTGTGGTCATTCGGACCGAGGCCATGGAAATGAGCAGGCAATATTAGATCTGTATTGCATCAAAAACAATGCCAAGGCGCGGCTGGTAAGTGGATTGTACCAATCACAGGAATATCCATGGCTTGGCGCCTCGCCCGATGCGATTGCACTACGCAACAACAACCGCGCGCTAGTCGAAATTAAATCACCCGCCAGACAAGGTAAATATGATCTGCGTATATATTCCGCACAAGCGCAGCTACAAATGATCGTGATGGGCTATGATGTTTGCGATGTCGTAGTGGGCATACCGTCGCTTGTGTGGTTTGATCCGTTCGACCGACCAACATCACCACTATCATACCTTGATTACATGATTGCTGTAGGTTTGCCATACTACTCCCAATCTTTAGACGCGTTCGTCGACCCGATACACCCCGCAAAAGCACGTATTGTTTACAATGACATTGAAATTGTACCGGTATATAGAACCGATACTGATGAAACCAAAATCATTGAATCAACACGACAATTTTACGACGCGATGGTGGCCGGGTCGCTGCCTATAGAATTATGGTGAATTGTGATTGATGACGAACTTTTCATGAAAAAGGTTTATAAGTGCTCTTCAACGGGGTGTTGGCTTTGGGATGGAAGTTTAGTTGCCAACGGATACGGTCACTTAGGCCGCAGGCGGAACGGGAAGAAGATTGACTACCGTGCGCACCGGTATAGTTTTGAGATGCATAACGGCCCCATTCCAGAGGGCCTTTGCGTTCTTCATACGTGTGACGTGCGCAACTGCGTTAACCCAGAACACCTTTTTCTTGGCACGCCACTGGACAACGCAAAAGACCGTGATCTGAAGGGACGTAGACGCTCTAAATTGTCAAACGAAGACGTAGTCTCAATTCGCTTGTTTCTAAACCTAGGAGCTAAGGGGCGAGATATCGCGGAAGCTTTCGGGGTTTCACAACCGACCGTTTCCTATATAAAAAACGGCAAGACGCTCCGTTGGTAAATGGCGTAGTTAATTAATATTGACAAGCATCTGATCAGTTGATAGGCTAGAAAAATGGAGACAACAATGAACGCACAATTTATCAAGATCGAGCCAGGAGAACTAAATTACTGGGCCATGTACATATGGCGCAACGTACTGCTGGATAGCTTCGGAATGCTAAAAGACGAAGTCGCAGTGGGCCCCGACGAAGTCGCAGATATCGCAATCGCAGCATTCGAACGAATTATGGGTGATATCAATCCATCAGATAGGCAACGGCTAGTAGATAAACTTAGCTACGCGATTGTGATGGATAGGCTCAAGACTGAGGTCAAGAGTATATCCTACAACGAGGTGTCGCTATGACACGCGACGAACAAATCGAACTATGGACTCGGTTATGTAACGATAAGTTGCCACCATCGGCAGTGCGTCAACGTGACGGGTTCAAAGGATCAAAACTTAGCTATGTAACCGGTACTTATGTCATTGGTAAGCTAAACGAGATTTTTGGCCTGCGCTGGACCAATGATATTATATCAATGCATTGCTCTTATGGGCCCGTAGTCCGTCAATTCAAATCCAAAGATGGATCAGAGTATGAGCGCTACGTATCAGCGCACGAATGCCAAGTTAAGTTGTCAATCGTACTCGATGGAGTAGTCACCTACAAATCAGGTGTTGGGTCCGGGTCTGGCATTGATAGCGATCCCGCCAAAGCGTTAGAGTCATCCGCCAAAGAGGCCGAGACAGACGCGCTAAAGCGCGCAGCCTATAAGTTTGGTAACGCTCTCGGATTGGCGTTATACCCCGACGGAGATGAGCCCTATGCCATGATCGGTAGTACGTTGTACAACATCGATGGATCACACACCGACCTTGGGTTATTGTACGACAGCATGATCAACGCCACCACGATGGCTGATCTAACCGCCATTGCCGCACGCATCAAAGACCAGGTAGGTACATCTAGACTGTCGAGCAAAGACGAAAATGATTTACGCAAAGCGTGGGCCAAACGTCGCTCTGAGCTAATGCCCAAGCCAGCGCCAAAAGCAAAACCAAAAGCAGAGCCTGCACAAGAGGATGAATATGACCACATGGTTGATGACCTGTCAGACCCGGAGGCCTTCTGATGCGCGCACTATGCATAATCACATTGTGGATATTTGGCGCGTGCAGTGATGTCTCCCCACAACTCATTGACGACGACCTCACCGCGTCAGATGATATTACGGGGATTGATATATCAGAGATCGATAACGCACGAACACAATGCATCATTGGCGTGATCAATAAAATGTTTGATCCCTTGTGCATTCCCGTCGAACTTACGTTTAATCACAAAGCGAGCATAGCCATAACATGTCGCCAACCCAACGCGATTGGATGCACACTTATACATCACAACACCGCATATGTATACACAACGATTAACGCAGAAAATAAGCCATTACAAATATATTCTGATGGTACCGAAGGTGATATTTATGTCCATGAACTGACACACGTGCAGACGTATTGCGCTACTGGTGATGTCGATAGTAACCACAAACGCTTAGTGTGGGCCGACGACTTGATGCGCAAAATAAGCCTAGCAAAACAATTGGCAAAAGACGCCGGATGTTACAAGCAATAAAGGATACAATGGTGACTAATCAATTAGATGTTTTTCGACCTAAAGAATCAACGGATAAATGGGGTTCCCCGCAATGGGTGATCGATAAATCAAGTGTAGTATTAGGCGGAATAGGATTAGACCCCGCATCGTCTGACATTTACAATCAACGCGTGGGCGCTGCCGTATTTTACACCGCCTTAGATAACCCACTGCATCGTGATTGGTTTGGATCTGTATTTATCAATCCGCCTGGCGGGAAAACAGGACGCACATTGCCAAAAGCTTTTTGGAATAAACTACTTGCTGAGATCGAGTTAGGCAACGTTCCACATGGGATTTTCCTATCGTATCGACTGGAAATGGTACGCACCACGCAGCTTCGTTGCAAACACTCGCTACTCGAATACCCTACGTGCATATTCTCCCGTCGTCTTGTATTCGTAAGAGAAAACGGTGAAGAGGTGTGTGGGACCATGTCGCCATCATGCATCACATATGTTCCTGGAAGCATCAACAATACTAAATTATTTGTGCAAGAGTTCGGAGACTCGGGCCTAATCATTGGATGAGGACAGTAAACAAATGAACATCGATAATCGTTTTATGGCCAAGGTTGATAAAGGTGATTCGTCTTCTTGTTGGCTGTGGATGGGTAGCCTAAATAACCAAGGTTACGGGCAGCTAGGTCGAAGACGCCACGGGAAACTTCTTCACTATCAGGCGCATAGGTATAGTTTTGAAATGCACAACGGACATATTCCCGATGGACTCTGCGTTCTTCATAAGTGTGATAGGCCACGATGTGTAAGACCTGACCACCTTTTTCTGGGCACGCGCGGCGACAATGCGAAAGACCGTGACCTGAAAGGACGCGTCCAACGCGGAGAGCAACATTATCGCGCTAAGTTGCTAGACGCGGACGTCACCTCTATCCGCACCTTCCTGACCTTAGGCGAGAAACAGAAAGATGTTGCGGAGTTCTTTGGCGTTGCACAACAGACTATTTCCAAAATTAAAAACGGAGAGACGTGGCGTTGGCAGATCGGTTAGTTCATCACCAACCTATAATGGACAAAAAGTATGGAAACAAATAAAAAACAAAAGCTAAAACGTAAAGACTTAGAGCATCGCATCGACACGCTTCAGCGCTTATTGCAATATAACGTGATGCTGATTGCGGCGTTGTCAGACGCAACGTTACCAAAAACACATGAAAATCACGGGGAAATCATGCGTTTTATAGACACTTTGGCATCACAAGTTGGGCTCGAACGAAAGCCTGTAATCATATGACAATAGACAGCAAGAGCGGTTACGATGTCTGGAGAGAAAACAATTTGTTTTTCGATACGTTGAATGAGTACTACTACGACGTTGACCATGGAGCATCGTTAGATGCATACGATAAGGATTTTTTATCCATGGTTTTGGACTGGGAAAAGTGGCGCGAGGAGCATATTAAGTGACGGAACACGCAAAACGTAAACCCACATATAGTTTATACGCAGTCAAAAAACGACCACGCGGCGAAAAGAATACGCGCGATGACTACACAAATATTTGCTCGATCTGGATTGATGACAAATACGACGCGAGTTTTAGGCCAGAATGTACATTGCAAAAGTTTGCTGATCTTTGGGACGAGGCATCAAAAGGGCAGTATAGTAGCGTCTATCTCAAGATTCGTGGTCTAAACTCAAGCGCCACGGCTGTATCAACAAATGAGGTCAAACACTATGCACAAGATATTATCAACGCTATCAGTCCCGCTAAAGATCCAGATTTTGGCGACGACGATGTTCCTTTTTAATTGCGCTGCGACAATTAAAACATCCACGTTAGATTATTATAAAGTCGCGCTGGTATCTGTCGATGAGGCCGTGAAAGCAGGCATGGAATACGAGGTGACTATGTTGCCTAAAACTTGTTACAAAGATGACGCGTGCATAGAACAACATCTACGTAAGTGGTTTATTGCGCTCTCTACAATCACCATAGCGTCTAAGTATTTGCAAACTGCATACGATAAGCAAAACACAGAAGATAGCATCAAGGCATTGGTATGCTCGGTATCCAAACTGCGCGAGGTCAACACACTCCTGTTATCTGCTCAAATGGCGCTACCAAAAGACTACCAATCATTTTTCATCTTTTTAGATTCGCAGGCTAAAGGCATGATATGCTTACCAGAACCACCCGCTACGCAGTCTTGATTTATAAATCACTCTGCGATTCAATTACATATTTATTTCGTCTCCTATTCAAACGTGATCCAGGACCGATTCATTTAATTACATATGTTACAAATGTTGACCGTAGTAGCAAATGCATAACGTTTGACAGCGCGCCATCGACTGAGAAGGAGAAACTATCATGAACCTATTTCATAAGCTAAGAGATAAATTTCTAAACCTGTTCGGCATAGACGATATGCTTGATGAGTTGTCCTCGACCGATACCGAAACGCAACTTGAAGAACTAAAGCGGCGTGATTCAGAGCGCGCTAAGTTCGAAACACGCATGCACGATCTGATCGATAAACAGCGATTTCTTGCGATTAAAGACGATAACGAAAAAACGAAAGTAAACTAATGCCCGCGATTGAGACAACCAAAGACACGTTAACACATTATGTGTTTTACACGTCCACCAACTCCGAAGGCAAGTCAGATGCAACTGGCGCATTTATCCCTGGCGCTACGAGATTCGCGCGCGTCAATTCGGGATGCAAGTTAGTGCCTGTAGATTGCAATCCGAAGCCATATTACCGATTGGATAAAGTGATGGATGCACTCGCTAGCAATACCAATCAACTTGATTCAATCACGTTTTTCTCGCACGGATGGAGAAACGGAATACAGCACGGAATAAACGTAACTAATATTAATGCCGACCCGTTGATCGCTAGAGCGTTGTCATACGCAAAGCACATCAATCTTTATTGCTGTCTTACAGCGTCAGATATAAAGAACGGTTTTGCTGCGGTATTAGCTGCAAAAACAGGGTCGCGTGTGTTTGCGCACGAAACCAAAGGGCACTCTTATCACAACCCGTATATCGCAATATTTGATCACGGTCGCGTGTGGCGGTCGTCGCCCGTTGACAGTGATGCAGGTTATACGTGGTTCGAATTCCGCAAGCGCATGAATGAAGATGGACAGTTTATCTTCAATGGCGTGTGGTCTCAAAAGCGCAAAGAGTTAGGTGATTTTGTAGAACCTAAAACAACAGAGGCGACAGCTTGAAAACAGTATATGGCGCAGTACTCAAAAAAGATGAGTCCGGTATTTTAGATGAGAACGGGCAATACCAGTTCACAATGCGACCTGGCAAGTGGTGACGTAAATATGGAGACAACATGATCATAACAATTTGCATACTATCGTCGGTTATCGTAACTGCATTTGCGTTATCCGTAATTGTTAGTCATCGCATTTCTGGTCTGGTAACTTCTTATAACCAATGCGTGTATATTTATGACAAAATAGACAAAACGTACGCGGAGTTTAGGGAGTTCGTCGAAGTTTGCCCGAAGATATACACAGCAGATGACCTTACCAAAGAAAATACAATCCTCGCCAATCGCATTAAGATGTATGAAGATGATATATCGTTGCTAAACGTAAAACGTGACGAACACCGGAAGATTGTAGAAGAGTTAATCTCTGAAATTGAGGCATCCAAAGTTGATGTCGAGAGTCGAAAGGGATCATATGAGGACCTACGTAAACAGGTTTTCAATCTGCGAGATGACACCATTGAGCGACTACGACGAACCGATACGACGCTTCACACGCTCCTGTCAGTTATTCGTGTTGATATTAAAAAGTAATTTATAAAACAATCATCACATGTTATTTAATCATGTGACTAGATTAACTATAGACAATAAATTAACGGAAAACGGAACCACCACGTTTTCCGGGGACACTGGCGGATCAAGAACCTACGTTATATTCTCGGTGCGCAACGATGATCCATCTGGCACACGATCGTACGATATCACATTCAGATTGTATACAAACACACCGTATATTTCAACCGAGATAACAACCCGCATCGACGCACGCGATATAGAGATATGGGCCGCAAATATCGTGTCACATAATTTTACCGTCGAGCAAATAGCTAGAAAAGTTCTAGGTTTGCCTTTGTACAAATCCGAGGATATTACTCCGGCTTTGTCGCCTCTTCCGAAGAAACCTTCGGAGGTTCCCGAGGATCCGTTTGATCTATCAACGAAGAAGACAAAGCCGCCTGAGGGTTGACAAAGGATACAGGCATTATGCTGTGTGACGGCACCGCTGCCTTAGTGCCATCTTTCAATTCTACAATCTCTGTTCCTGATGGTGGCTGAATCGTTAACTTTTGCCGTATTGGTTTTCCACCGATCGCAAACGGACTTGCGATGTTTGCCAGCGACTTTAACCATCTACCTGCCCAACCCGGTGTTAACTCACCACTCACCTTATCGGCGATTGGTTTGATAGCCCAAAATAATGCAGTGGCTGCGACAAAAAACTTCCCAATCGATTCAAACGTTTGTTGTATCGTATTGATTAGATCGTGGTTCATGGAACAGCTACCTTGCGATCACGCGACAAGTCTTCGACAATATACGCAATGGTATCCTTAAGCATGATGGTCATCGCATCTATCAATTTCGCATCTTTGCTTTCAACTGCTTTAACCAGCGACATTTCAGCAGAAAAATGGGCTGGTTTGTAGCTAAAGAATCGTTGGTATTCCGCGCCCTTCTTCGATCCTTCATCAACCTTTACCGCGACTGTATCCATTTCTGCAACAATCCAAGGGTAATCCTTTGCGTATACCGCTTGGACTTCTACGGCCTTTGCAACCATTTCGGTATCAGTGGGCGGAACTTCTTTCGGTGGATCTATAGGCACGGGATCAATCACCGGGTCTGGAACAGGATCGATAACCGGGTCTACTACCGGGTCTACTACAGGGTCTGCAACTGGATCAATCACTGGGTCTGCGATCGGATCTATCACCGCATCAACAGGTTTTGGATCTACTACAGGGTCAACGACCGCATCAACTGGTACTGCATCAACAATTACTTCGTCCGCCATTATGTTATCCCCGCTTTCGCTTTCATCCCGTTAATAATATAGTTAAAATCTGTACCACTCAACGCAGATCCGCCGCTATCTACGACGATAAAATCACCGTAGGTACCGTTAAGTGATCCCGATGCTTTCGATCCAAGCCATAACTCCGACGCTGGCCAACCAAGCGCACCCCCTGGAACCTCGGTGTAAAATTGCGTACCATCTTTATACGCTGTCCATTCTCCGGTCTGGTTATAAATTGTATAGACAAACGCTGTAGTAGCAGGCGCTATTACTGATCCATCAAACCCGCGTCCTAATGTACGTCCGAACGCATCGTAACAATATCCGTTTAGATAAGGCGCAACAGTACCGTATGTCGTCGGATCAAATTCGCACATAGTGTTAACGCCCGTTGTTGGCTGCGTTGGATACACTACAGTTGCAAATAGATATCGTCCACCCGTGCTGCTAAATGTACCGGTATACGACATACGGCGTGATGATGTACTTACTAGCCCCGGTGTCCCGTTGATCGCAGTCGCAGAATATACGTACATTTGC
>Ga0208461_1000466_pt1 | contig 39137 bp, 39 predicted proteins | sample AD_JPNTR4_MetaG_FD_184448 | JGI IMG/M metagenome (GOLD analysis project Ga0208461, IMG submission 184448) | Active sludge microbial communities of municipal wastewater-treating anaerobic digesters from Japan - AD_JPNTR4_MetaG (SPAdes) (version 2) | ecosystem: Engineered > Bioreactor > Anaerobic...
TGTAATCACATTTGAATTTAAATTGTATCGCCAAACCCACAAATAGATGTTGGGTTCTCAACACCTCTTCCATCTCATATCGTGGTATATATCCAGAACGTGATGTTGTTATCCGTTTAAGGTATTCAAGAAACGCTTCGTATGCACCGTCTTCTTCCAACATACGTTTCACTGCGTGATATGCTACACGTTCAACGTTATCATTGTCATTATCTAACTTTAACGAGAACTCCATAATATCTGCACCATAATTGTAATCTCCTGAAAAAACGTATCCGTCTTCTTCTACGATTATATTCGGCGCGTAACATTTAATAACATCTTCAAGCCAATGCTTTGTCTTTTTTACAATATTATTAGCTATGCTATCAAAGTCTGTATCTTCGCTTTCATAATCCGCCAGCACCATCTCTATTAGTTCTGGCAAATAACATTCGATTTCGATGATGACCGATTCTGCTGGAATAATTTCTTTTTTCATTTTAAACTCCTTTTAATTATTGAAAAAAATAAAATATAACATTTAAAAAGCAATTAATTTCAATACTAATATAATATTTAATTTTAAATTTTGCAAATTTTATTTTGCATACAATTCGAGAGATAACAAAGCGACAAGTAAAGCTGTGGACACATAATACTTTTATTTAGTCGCACTGACAAAATTAGCCTCTCGCACTGACAAACGCCCCAGCCTTATTAAAAGCGGGGGCGTTCGTTTATTGAAGTGGCGACTATATTAAGCGGGGCTTATCTCGGATATTAACGCTGGTAAAACAGTAGGAGTGAGCTGTTAATCATTACCAATAATACTGTCGATTGCGTTTTGTATTTGGCGTTGATTTAAATTTTGTCTATATAGATGCGTTAGTTCATCTGTAATTTCCTGTTTGCTGTATCCTTTGTAAAGAAGGAACTCTATATCTTTCTCGATAACATCGCGATAATGTTGCAGGCGTATATCTTTCAACGCTGCTAATAAACTATTGGTGTCATTTCTGTTGTCCCTGTTATCCGCAATATCATTATATACATGCCAATAGAGTTCATCAAAATCATTCATCATCAATCCTCCTATAAATGACTTATAATACCATATTCACACGCTAAATTTTTTGCTACTAAGTGAGCAAGATTTTCTTTGTTGTTTGGTAGCTGAATATAAAAACAAGCACTTGCCCTATATACTGCTAATACGTTAGCAAGACTTATTGTGTTAATTTCGTCAGGTTCATAATTATTGTCTAACATAATATCTACACATTTATCTATTGGTAAAGTTAATGTTTTAAGGAATGCAATTGCATCATCGTAGTTATCAAAATATAAATCTTCATCCGCTCTCACATACTCAAAAGCCTCTTTAATGTCGTCTAATAGCTTCTCGCTACCACCATAATAGAACCAAGCATAAACTAAGTTTTCTAATTCCTCAGGCTCATCATCGTATTGAAATTCTAATTTTCGTTCGATTCTACGAGCCATTTCATTTAGAATATCTTCAAATGTTTTCATTTTTTTCTCCTTTTTGTTAAACAAACTTTAAATTTAAATCAAATCTCTATTTCATTAGTTACAGGTTCATATGTCATTTCAAATATATCTGGTTTACAAGGATAAAATTCGCCCTTTATACCCTTTATAATATAATCACCTTCTAAGGCAATATGCGATCCTTCTAAGGTTTCTATTTCAAAAAATTTAACCCATTTACCATCAGTAAATTTTTCTCTTTCTACTATCCCTTTCCCAATAAATTTTACCATCTCTCTTATATTTTCGCCCGTATATTGTATAGCTTCAATTATAACTGGCTTTTTTCTATATTTCATATGTTTCACTCCCTTACACTCATTATAATACACAATTATATATACTTTCGCAAATATAAACAAATTATTTTAAATAAAGTAGTTTCTCATAATTCTATTAAATTACATAATTTTACATAATCTCTCAACATAAATTTTATGTCGTCTTGTAAACCTTTGTAGTTATAAACCGTAAAATCTATTACTTCTCGCAGTTGGTTGTTATAAAACACAAAAATGTTATACACCGCTTTGCTTGTACCAAAGATATCCATATAGAACCGCCACTGGTAACTGTTTATGTATTTTTCAATATCGAAATACCTTGTCGTTTTGTATTCTACTACGGTTTCGCCAACCAGCAAATCCGCAACAGCACTAACTTCAACAATTTCGCCATCCACATTGTATTCCTTTACGTTTTTTATCTCAGGCACGCCCAGAGCAGGTTTATACTTCAGGTTATTTTTTATTAGCAAAATATCACTTGCACTAAATACATTGCCATCAATTTCGGCATCTTTCCCTTCTTCTATTTCGTCTATTTTTTCAAGCAATTTATGGAAAGCACGTGCGAATTGCATCGCTTCCGTTTCGACTGTTTCGCCACGCAAGCGTTTAATTAAATCATCTAACTCTATTACGCCCTGCTGGTAAAGGTGCAGGGCGTCTAATTTCGTTACACTTGTTCGTATCATTGTTCCACCACTTCCTGTTGTTTTTGTTCTTTTTGGTCGTCCTTTACCTTTTTACGTTCTTTTTCAAGCACATCGTTCGCCAAAATGCTCAACTGTGCCGATACAGAACGCCAATTCTCTTTTGCTAACTTTTTTAAAAAGTCAACGTTTTCGTTCGCCAAATCCAAAACAAATGTTTTTTTCATTTTTTTTCTCCTTTTAGTTCATAAATTTTTTCTTCTAATTTTTCAATTTTTTCTTCTAATTCATCTACTTTTTCAATTAATTCATCTACACGGGATGCTTCACTGCATCCCCAATCCCTAAGTTTAGAATTGCTGTCCCGCAACTCTTCTAATGTTTCAATAATTTTATCCATTAACCATATAGTATCTGAAATCCATTCTTCCATCGTATCAACATCTCTGCTGTACGAAACATCTACACTTTTATCAATAACAGATTTAATCTGTTGAATACACTTGTCAATCAAAGGACAAGTGTTCTTTACAGGTTCCCTTTTATGCATGTTAGACCTTTGTAAATATTATTGAAATTATTTTTATTTGCTTACTAACGTATCGTGATATACAGCTTCGTTGTTAGCCCAGTGTAAAGCAAGCTCCACATCAATGATTAACCTAATGCAGTAATTATATAAATCCTCTCCAAGCTCTTTAAGCCACAATAGATGATTTTCTATCTCTTCGATTTTATCATCTGTGAACTGATCGCTCGTTGTCGCTCCAAGTTTTTTGCACCATAAAACTATACCTAAGATTTTCGTTTCGTATTCTATCCAAACGCTACGCTGGAATTTTAGACTCTTCCAGTCATCTTGTCGATGATGCTTTATTAGTGGATAGCTGACGTCGTCGTTGCTATCTATTTTATCTGCATTCATCGCCTCGATTTTTCCCCACTCGACTGCCTCCCAGAAGTCGCATAGCAATCTGTATGCTGACGCGCTTAGTCTTCTTACTGAAGTAATGGCTCGCATACAGTGTGGCAATATATGCTGCAAAAACGTTTCCGCATCTATATACTGCTCAAAGAATGCATCGAGCGTAACATCGGCTATAGCGAGAGCATTTCTTAATTCGCTGTAAGCATTCTCGGTTACCCTCTCTGCCATATCGATGTTGCATATCATATTTGGCTGGCGTGGATGTAATTTTGACGGCACATCTAATGATGTGAGCACTGCATCGCACTTTAAATAACTTTTCATATACATATGAACCTCTTTAAATTGTTTTAAATAATACATTATTTTTATTTCTATACGTCGCCTTCAAGATACAATGGTATCTTTAAGGCACGCGCTATATGCAATTCCAATAACCCACCAATAGATGAACTTACATCATTCATAACATAAACAGCGTCGCAATCAAGCATACCTTTGATACACATTTTCATCGCTGTCTCCCAATCCGTATCTGCGGGAACTAACTTTGTTGGATTGACAACAGTCTTGAAATGCTTCGCTAAATGCTCTTCTACGTTAGCAAATTTCTTTTCTACATACTCTCTATCCAAACCAGATACCTTGCCTATTATATAAACGCTATTCATTTACTTATTGCTCCTTCTCGTTAGTTTTGATGTACCGCTCTAATTCTTGCTGGTCAATAGCGCCTATGCGAATAAGTTGATTGATAAGTTCCGCTATCGCATTCATCTCTAATTTGTTCATTTTCGATTTGCGATATAACCTGTGATAAAATGTTTGCGTCTTTACTCCAATCTTATTAGCAAAAAACTTTAATGGAATTATCCTCCTAATACGAAGTATAAACTCTGAATTAATACTGTTTGGCGACACCATAAAACCTCCGTAGTTAATCAATAGAAATAAACGCAATGATTTGTTGCGAATATAAAATTTAAAATTACAATTTCAAAACTAAATTTGATTTGTGAATTAAATTTAATTTTTAACCCTATTATGCAAAATGTCAGAGTAACGTTTTACGAGTTTATCTTTAACGTCGTCTGTATATATTCTCAGTGTTTTGATTTTTAGCTTACTTGTTTCGCGTTTTACATGTAAAGCAAATAATACAACAAAAGCTGTTGCGACGAGTTTCCTGCTTGAAAATGGCAATAAGTCTGCTATGTATTTTAATTTATTATATAAAAACAATGATGTATTATCTAATGTGATGTATATCGGGTCTTCGCTCATCAAACGTAACCGCTGCGATATTCTGGTCAATCTCATTGGATATATAACATCGATGGATGCGATTGCCAAAGCAACAGCATGCTTCTTCGAAATTGCTACACCGAACTTTAAAAAAAACCACTTGCGAATAATCTTTATGTATGGTGTAACAACAGGATGTAATGCCAATCTAAATTGTCGCTTCGCAATATCATTTGTAAATGTTTTCGAACGCATTATCTAACTCCACTGCATATCCACAATATAGTTTCGCGACTAATTTCCAGTCTGGTTCTTCTATTTCATTTTTAATGCACTCGTTGCATATCGGTAGAGCAACCCTCTCAAATCCAAACTCATCAAGAAACTTTAATGTAAATCCTTCTTCTGGTGGTGGATAAGCTCCGCAAAATACGCATTCATTATATTTAATGTAATTCGTATCTCCTATTAATAAACTATCGGGTAATTTACTGCGAAAATGATTGAGCGACTTATTTGTTTTTTTTATTAGTTCCGCACGGTCATCAAAACCTAAACTGTTGGCTGTGTTGATAATATTTCTCAATGCATTGTTTAATGCTATCGTTGCATCACTTGTCTTTGGACTCTCGTTAAATAACGCCTTCTTTATTGCTGTAAGTGAACGAATGTTAGGATTCGCCTCAATGAAATGTTTAAACGCCACAACATCATTTTTAAAGTATGTTGCGATACGTTTACATAGCTGCAAGGTATTCACCTGACAGCCAATCATATCCGCTAATTGCGGAACGTTTAAATGTGAGCGCGATTCGTTTACAGCTTTACCTATCAAAAAATACGTAAGCAGTTTTTTAATGTAGCTTTGCTTTTCCAAGATGAGCGCCTCTGCAAGCCCATCAAGCACTACAAGATCTTTCATTCTTCCTCCTTCTTTTGTTTGCTGTATAATTTATACAATGCATAATAAAATGGTCTATCTTGTTCCGGATAATTCATCAACATGGTTCCATCTGGTAAATACTCAGATAAATCAAGCTGGTCGTAGTCTTCTACTTTTGATGGGAACTCCACATCAAATCCTGACCTATTAAACATTTCATTTGCTAATTCTGTTCTCTTGGATGATAATATGTAATCTTCTATGTAATTATATAGCGATGCCTTTTTCCTCGCAAATGCTTTTGCGCCGGTTACGCCTGTATCATCTCGTGTCATTAATCCATAAATTTCTTTTAAATTTGACTTGATGAAGTTATCTAATAACTCTTTGTTGTGATCAATGGATTCCTTTACATCGTCAGATTTAATCACATTATTGTATTTATAGTAAAAATCATCTATTAGTTTCTCATCCTGCAATATCACTGTTATCGCTTCGTCAATGTCGCTACTCTCGTATTCCTGTTTGTTTACGCCACTTAATAACTCGTTTACAAATTTACGCTTTCCACCTGAATTTAAATAAGCTAAGTTAGCAGAATTTGATGCTAAACGCGAGTAACGATTATGCAACGATTCTCCAAATAATCCTTCTTTTACCATTGTGCCAAAGTCATACTCTTCACCGGTTGGGTTGCCTTTTTTATCCATAGTCATGCCTACCGCATATTGTCGCCCTGCTTTGACAGCACGACCCAATGCAACAAAACGTTTAGATAACACATCGAGTAATCCATCCGCACCATTTTCTAAAATATTAGGAATATCAGTAGCGAATGTTTCCGCAATAGCTCTCATCATAAATGGAGTTAATAGTTCGTACGCTGATATATCCATATGTAAATCTACATCCAGCAACGCTGATTTTATCCCATAACGTGCAGACTTTACTATCTTATCTATCGTCTCGTTACTGAAACCAGCATCGTAAAGCGCCTCTCTCAAATCGCCATCTAACTTGTCGATAGCCTTTTCATCACCACCACTTAATATATCATTTACTTTTAATGCATCGCATAGCCCTACTACAAACTCGACGCCACCCAACATCGATGCAACCACAACCTGAGATAATACGCCAGCAACCGCATTTCTTTTCGCAGTACTATCACTTGCTTTGATGGCATGCTTATACATATTACTAACTAACGCGAGATGATTTATAGTCGGCGATACAAGTGTTAAAAATGATCTTCCTAAAAATGGCACCTCCTTTATAACAAACTTTTCAACAGGAGTTCTGTATATAAAATCAAACATACCTTGCGTCTCTCCAACAAAGATAGCTGCCTTCTTTGCAACCTGTGATATGTACTCGTCCTTAGTTAAACCAGACTTTTCGAATGGATTTATATCAGCGTACACCTGCGCAAAACCCATTGCCGTTTCATAACGATTAGATATCTCTGTTAGACGCATTAATGCATATAGTTTGTCCTTAACCTTCGACACCTTACCCATTAAATTACTATATTCATCGTCCAACGACTTGACGGCTGTTGTTTCTGGAATACCGTCTTCAATAATTGTTTTGCGAATGTCATCAAGTATATTTCCGTATATATTATCCGACTGTATGTTGCGTAAAAATTTCAATTCACCGCGTGGAGCAGTTACCATGCTTTTTACTATTTTAGGTAAATTGTTAATACCAAATTTGCGCACCAATTGTATGCTGGCAGTAGTAAAACCACCCAATTTGTTTTTAATACCAGATAATGTATTCCAACCTAATGCACCAGCAGTCATTATGCTTTCTGTTACCTGCCAAGCGCGTTTAAATTTTGGCGACAATACTTTGTCTGCAAATGATTTACTCGCTGGCGAATACAGTAAATCACCATGCAATCCATCAAGAAATTCAGTGTATGTATTATTAATCCCAAGTGTCTTTGTTTCTAATATCTGTTTCTCAACAGCATTTTTTAAACTGCCATTTGCGTATTGTGTTGATATGCGATTAACCATGCGTTGTATACCAGCATCCCACAAATCAATCCACCTATCGTCTTCATCTTTATATCCACGAGTGTTTTTAGTTTCGATTAAACTCTTTGATCTTGGCTTCAAGACATACGCGAATATATCTTTTAAGACTTGCGAGTCGATATTTTGCGTGTTCAATTTTTCTAACGCCTCTATCGTGTCATTGATTGTTTTTGTGGTGCCTTCATCAAATTCACTTGATGGAACAGACTCGTCTGCGGGTATTTCGCTTTTTAATTTGCTTAATTCTTCGATTAATTCTTTTTTGTTTATATTGTAATCAGCGGTTTTTCTTAATAAAGCAAAGAAGCGTCTTCGCATCGCAGATGTAGTTTGCGCCACAAGCATTTCGATAGTTCGAACATTTAAGTCTTCTTTTACTTTTACGCGCCCTTTTATCTTGTTGCCATCGACATCTGTATATTCGATTTCCCATACGTTTGGATAGTCAGGAGAATCCAGAGGTTTAGCATTGTGCTTTTCTAACCAATCATTTAAATAAGTATTACGCTCCTTTGTATCTTTAAAGAATTTAAACAGATTAACTTTGTCGTCGTAAGATGATAAACGCTTTCCATTTGAATCTATCATATAAATTGATAAACCATAATCTCCTTTACTACGTTGATAAGTCCAACGTTCAGGCATGTAGTGCATTTGTGATGACATCAACACAAACTTGGTGTGCTCATCTATTGCAGACAGTTCATTTTTGAAGTTGTCAAGCTTCTTCTTTGTTATAGATAGACGGGCGTTTAATACTGCAAGCTCTTTATCGTTACTCAATATTTTTTCGGCAGCACGCAAATCTCTTAATATGCGTCCTGACGCCTTATTTTTTGTATCGATTAATTTTTGATATGCCTCTGTTTGTTTTATTGCTTCTATACGCTCTGCTATTTGAGCACGTATATCGTTAGCTTCAAGTTGAACAGCTGATAATTCTTGATTTATTTTTTCTGTGATTTGTTCGGATTCTTTAAATGTGTATCCATATTTCTGTAATAAATTTGCTTTGGCTTGATGTTGCGTGATTGCTTCGATTACTTCACGCTGTTGTCTGTAAACAACAACGGCATCGTCAAGCATTGAATCTGCAATTCCGTTAGCCTTCATTTTATTCTTTAAATATTCTGATGTATTTAATTCGCTTAACCTTATGCGCGATTCTTCTGGATTTAAATTCTTTTTAATATTAATAGCATCCGAAAATAAATCATCGTTCGTTTTAATTAATATTTCCTGTAATTCACTCTTTGATTTATCTCCTACTTTTTCTGCATAAAGACGATAAAAATGATCCAAAGCGGAAGTATAAGAGTCCTGAGCATTTCTTATTTCTTGCAAAGCTTCATTGGCTTTTGTTTTGCCATTGTAGAATGCTGACTTCAACTCAATTACAGGTTCGGCATCACTTTGTATATGGTTAAGGGAGCGAAACAATGAAATCGTAGATTCTTCCGTATCCTTTCCAGCTACTTCGTATTGGTTATATTTATTAATTAATTTTTGTTGTTCACTTGGATTTTCTGCTTTACGCAACATATCAGCTTTGTATCGTTCAAATACTTTGTCGTTTGGTATTGGCTGGTCAATAAACATTTTAGATACACCAAGACGCTCCATCAATTTGGCGATCTTGCTATTTGGCTTCGTTTGAGCATATCTTGCTGCACCACGCATAACCAAAGCTGTCCCAGCAACTGCAGCCAATGTGCTTAATATATTACCTTCTTTTATTTCTTCATCGTCGTTTTGTTGATTGCCACTATACATCAATAAACCGATACCAGCAATTTCGTCGCTAAAACTTTTCAAGCTTGCTTTTATTGCGTTAGATTGTGGGACGGCAAATGTAGCTGTGAGACCCCTCGTTATTGCCTTATCCTTACTTACACCAAAGAAAACTTTACTTAATTCTTTATCGTTAAGCCCAAATGTATTTGCAAAGTTAGATAACTGCGGCGACTTAACAGTTGTCTTAAATGTAACTTTTAATTTGTCTCCATCTTTCCAAACACTAACATAATCATCCTCATAGCGTTCATTTCTACTAATCCAATCATCAAGTTTATTAATTACGTTTTCTTTTATTTGCGCCGGACTATTATAACCCTTTGATTTTAACTGTTGTTTTAAAAATCTTATACGCTCTTTCTTATCAAAAATTTGTTTACGTAACCGTTTAGAATGCTTGCTGTCTTTTGTTTTAGACATCGCATCTTCAAGCTGTAATATTTCGGAGTTTAGTTTGTTTACTTCAGCTTCTAAATCGAACTGTTCTTTTGATACGCGTTCTTTGCCTTGATTGCCACGTCTTGATTGTTGCGGCGCTTCCACTTGTTCTTCGTTAGTTTCGGTTTTAGATTTCCGTTTTTTCGGTTTGGTCGTTGCCTCGCTAAAATCTATGCCGTTATCTTTTAATAAATTATCTATCTCATTGATAGTATTTGACACATTGTCAATTAGTGCGAAAGCGTTTTGCATTTCAGTTTCATGCTCTGGTGTAATACTTGGCGTTTCCTGCTCGTTTGCGGTAACTTCGGTTTGTTGTATGGCTTGCTCCGGTTGCTGAGCATCAGTGGCACCAGCAGTCGTTGGTTCCTCTATGACTGCTGGTGGTTGTTGTTGCGACGCGATGGGTTCTATTCCTTTTATGGCGGAATGACCTGTATTTACAGCTTCTTCCCGGTTGCTTATCGCCCCTTCTTGCGTATCACTTTTTTGTGATTCGCCGTATTCTTTTTTTTTTATTTCACCTTCTGGCACTGTTTCAGTTGGTGGCAACTCTTTTACTGCTGGCGACTCTGCAACAGATTGTGAAGTCTGCGGTTCTGTTGTGGCATCCAGATTGTTTTGTTCATTTATAGCGCTAACATTTTCATTGGTACTTAATTGTTGCTGTTCACTATCGACAGTTTGTGTTGAAGTTTCATCAGCCTTTATATCATCAATAATTTTACCAGTCAAATGTTTATGTATCAAATCCGCTGTATCATCATATAAATCGTTAATTGCTTGATGATACGATTCTTTAACGTTTGATAACTCATTATTTAATAGTGTTTCGATTTTGCCCTTAATCGTTTTTGGTAAACGTCTGTTGCCATCTAAATACTTGCGAAACGCATCCTGCAATCTATCATCATTCTTTGCGTAGAAGCGAATATCATTTACAATCTTTTGCGTGTTTGGATCTGTTATCTCACCATTCTTTATCGCATTCTCGAGATTAATAAACTCGTCTTTTGCTAATTGGGCTACTACATCTTTTGCGGATTCTATTTGTTTCGTTTTACTCATAAATACATATGCAACCTCTGGATGCGACGACACCATTTTCGCTGTTTCAGGGTCTATGTTTTTTATATCCTTTTGCTTTACTAATTGCTTTATTTTTGCTTTCATAAAAGCATCTTCCACTGCAATCACATTTGGGTCGTCCTGTTTTGTTTCTTCTGGCGCTGGCAATGCCTTCGCAGTCTGCTCAACTGTTGTGATTTCTTGTGATTTCTTTGATAGTCTATCGGTCTTCTTCGTCCGTTTACTTGCTGTCGCAGTTTTTGTCTCTTGTGTTGTGTTTGATGGTAAATTGTTTAATTGCTCTGTCGCTGTTTCTTCACCTATTGGTTCTCCTTTTGTAGCTCCTTTAAGCGCAGGGTCTTCTACAACACCAAGACGACGGTGCAAATCATCCTTGTTAATCATTAAACCGAATTCATTCGATAATTTATCGACTAATTCTCCATAAGTAATTTTGCCGTTTAATTGCGTCGCTATGGCTTTCGCACGTTCTGTATTGCTCCCCATTTTTGCGAAATCGACAGAAGACTTGCTGCCAAGTATCTTTGACCATTTCGCGTTATACTTAGAATCGGAATACACGACACCACGCTGCAAAGATTGCTCATCTAACTCATCAAGCATATTCTTTACAACGTATTGCATGTCTCCTAAACCAGCAAGCTCGCTAACAACATCTCCCTGCTGTTTGGCGTCTAAAATGTTTAGTCCCGGATCTTTTGTGATTGTTTGTGATGGCTCTTCACCGTTTAAATGCTTGCCTACTCTATCTATAATTTCAGAATACGATTTACCAAACGGTTGTTCACCGGTTATTTTGTAGTATAAATTTAATATAGTATTTGCTTTATTGCGAGCATTAGAAACTCTCCGATCAAGATGTTGGTCTATACGAGCATCACGATACTGATTTGCATATGTATTGTAAAACTCATCTAAATCTTCGAACGTCAATTTTCTATCCGGAACCGTTGCTGACTTAACTACATCTGTTGATTCCTGACCTGCTATGTTTTCTTCAATTTGATGATAAATGCGTTCCACCGCATCTCTTGTTGCCTGACGCATTTCGTTCTTTTTAGCCTTAGTAGCAGTTAGTAACTCTGGATTGATGAAACCAAGAATCTTTTTATTTTTTGTACCTGATTCTGCCGTATATTTTTGGTCGTATAAATTTAATATATCCTCTTTTGTGTAGCCACGCTTAATAAGGTTTTCTATATAATTATACGTCTCCTCCGGATTTGATATATGTCTTCTATATAACGTATATAAAGATTTCTCATCCTCAGGAGATTTTATAATTCCTTTTTCATACGCATCTTTTATAGCGGTCTCGACATCCTGACTTGTAAACACATTATCTTTGCTATCGTTAAAATGATTAATGAGATGATCCTCTGCGTCGCCACCCATTTTCTGCTTTTGGAATTCGAGAATTTTACGCAATCTTTGTTCATCTTTTGGCTTGCGAATTACATCACCCTGTTTAGCCTCTGTAATAGTTTTATCAATCCATTCTTTTGTAGGAATATCCCCACCTAATCTGTGAGTGCTAAGAGTCGCGAAATCATCAACTCGCTCGGCTCCCGGAGCAAAAAACCGGGACACAACATTTCGTAATGGCACTCCTGTCTCTTTCGCTTGTTTCGCGCGATATGCACCACCTATACCCATTACTTCTGTAATGATATTGACGGCACCAACAGTGCCCATATTCGCTAAATATTCTTTAAGAAAATCATTATACGCTTCATAGTCAAAACCTTGCTTGTTCATTTCCTTCGCAAACTGCTGCTTCGATGCCATAGCAGAAAATTGTGAATGTGCCGTTGGCATAGCAGCTATGGCTGTTTGTCTCGCCACTTCTTTTCCAACAGTTTTCGCTACACCACGTATGCGGTTACCTGCATCGATTGCTTTATGCATCGCTTCGGCTGCTTTCATACCACTTTTAACACCGGCGATGTTGGCAGCAGTATTCAGAGTGGAGGACATTACCGCTCCGAATGGTTGCATTTCATCATCGTGCAACGTTTTTGCTAATTGTGGCACTTCCTGAATCGCACTTGTAGCTAAACCAACCTTCCATGCTTTATCCAATATTCGTGCGCCTAACTTAAATTTCCCAGCAACACTCAATGGAACAACAGCCTTCCCTATCTCACCAACGATTTCGCCAGCTGTTCTGTAATCTTCATATTGCTTTGATTTAGCATGTGTTAGGAATGGCGTATGCGTTGCTTCGTATCTTATAGATTTATCACCAAAAATATTGTTTACAGTTGTTAGCGGTGCTAACACACTTCTTTCAAGTCCTTGATTAAACGCTTCGAAAGCATCGCTTTTCCAATTTTTTGCTAATTCTGTTCTTGATTTTGAAGTGTATTGGTCAAATTTGTTTCTATCTACACCTTTATATTGAAATACCTGAATGTTGCCCTTGTTATTTATTACGGCAATAGGCAATATTTCAGGTTCAACGTTCCCGTTAAATTCTCTTGTTCTGTATATCTTGTCTCCTTCAACTACTAATTTCCCATATTTAATTCCGATGCCAACCTTGTCTGGAGTAAAATCAGTTGGCGTTGCATATCTATACCGTAACGCCTTTTGTGGATCTAAGCCGACCTGCAAATCTTTTTGCATACCTTCTTTGATTTTAGAGATATTTTTCTTGACTTCTCTTGGGTCTGGTTTGTATAACTTCTCCCACCAAGAACGCGGATCCGGTTCCTCCTTTTTTTGTAGAGTTGGCTGTTTCTTTGCAAGCTTTTTTTTATTCTTTTTGTCTAAGCCCTCGCTAATTACATCCCAAATAGGTTCATCACCTTGATATGGTGGTTCCCACCCATATGGCGATGGCATTGGCTTATACGGATCTGGTGGTTTTACTATTTCAGGGTCAAGTCTTCTTACAGCCATTCCATCCCCCCAAATTATAAAGTTGTAGACTTAATTGTTAATTTTCCATTACGGTTCCGTGTTAGTGCTTCGGCTAACGATGTCATCAATACGTCTGTGATTATATAATGTTCTTCTCCAGCTACAAGTCCAGTGCTTGGATTGAGGTTCTCTTTCACTATTTGGCTTGTTATTGCTGCGTTGTTCGTCGTCATTGCATCTGACATGTGCTTCAAACCTTCTGTAGTATGTTGTCCCATTAAGTTACTAATAGCTAAAGATGCGATTTTTTGCAATTGATCGCGATTACCCGGATTACTTAAATAATATTTGTTGATGTATGTATTACCTTTGGCATCGACAACAAATGGGAATTTTCCGTTTTGTTCTAATATCTCATCGGTAACTTGTTTGTTTACTCTACATGTGCTTTGCATTGCGTCTGAAACTGCAACCATTGTCTTTTCGAGTGCCTGAGGCAACGTAAGATTTTCTTCTTGCTCTATCCACTTACTTTCCTTTGGATCAAAACTTCTGCTTGTGAACGTATACTGCTGTATAAATAATGGATTTAAACCTTTTTTTAAGTTTACTTTCAATGCATCTTTAGCTGCACCAGCAAGTATTTCAAATGATTCTTTTTTGTCAAACGCTCTATGCCACAAGTTAGCTAAACCGTTATGTGTCTTATTGTGTGTAGCTATACCAACGATTTGATTATTGGCCGGATCTGCACCCAATGTAGAATAGCCGAAATGTTGTCGCTGTTGATTTCCTGCGGCGGGTCCGTAGGTAACAGGATGACCACTTGGCTGCTTGTCTTGTTCACGCGTTAGCTGAATGTGTTTATTATCTGCAATTTCACGTTTTGGTGGGATATAGCCAAGCGGACTGTATTTAGGTGCCCCTAAACTTAATGTTCCTGTTTCTCCTATTAATGTATCTGCTTCACCTAATCCATCCTGTTTCCATTTTTGCTCGGCAGTTCCTTCTACTTGACCTAATGCTTTTTTATTAAGCTTGTCCATTTCACTATTGACTCTGTCGATAAGATTAGTATTAACATCGTTTATCCATTGTTTGCCAGCAGCGTATTGCTCTTTCCAATTCTCATCTAACATTTTTTGCTTTTCTGTATCTGGAACAGAACCACTAAAATAACTCAGTTTATTTTTATCCATATATTGAACTATATCGTTATATACTCCCATTCCAGCTCCGCCAGAACCAGCCTGTGGCGTTCCTGATGTATTTGGCTGATTTTTAGCATTTTTCGCCTCTTGTATTGCCTGTATGGCTGGCGCTGCTGGACTAACTTTGTTAGCTATAGCCTGACTGATTTGTTGTTGCGTTGCACCTGCCGGTAAGTTTTGTAATACATTGTTTATACTCGACCATAAGGGCGTAGAGCTACCTGGTTGCGTAGTTCCAGTATTCGCATTCCCAGTGTTGTTGCCTTTACCTGAATTCCCTGTATTTGTTGCTGACTTTTTTTTATTTTTAGCCATAGTTGCATACCATGTGAATTGTGTTACATTTTTTTGTATTACGGTTTATTTGGAGTCGCGTTGAGATTTTGAAGCATATTTAAAAATCCCTGCGCGTTTGTAAGCCAACCCAATGGTTGGAACGGCTGTGCATTTGGATTTGGCTGCTGCACAAAATTCGGCTGCGGTACAGGATTCGGCTGTGATGCAGGATTCGGCTGTGATGCAGGATTCGGCTGCGGTACAGGATTCGGCTGTCGTTGAGGTAACTGTATCCCTGTCAAAAATGACGCATTATGATATGGTGTAGGACTATATGCTTGACTTGGCTTTAATGGTCCTGGGAACACTGGCGGTCCGTATGGCTCAGGTGGTGGAGGTGGCGGTCCGTATGGCTCAGGTGGTGGAGGTGGCGGTCCGTATGGTTCTCCAGATGGTTTTGTTTCCTGTTTTTGTTTGTCATCTTTTTTGTTGTTCGCTGTCTCTGACTGTTTGACGTTGTCTGGATCTAACATAAAATGTGCACCTGCTCTTGTATCTATTGTCGGAATATACTTGCCACTTTTATCCTTCACGTGCGAAGTTATGCCTTGTTGTAAACCTTTATACAAACTACTAACAGAGTTAAATAACTCGGGATTTGTTATCACTGTTTGCTCAATCGTCTCTCCGTTTGGTCCAATAGACCTAATCTTCTGCGTTCCTAATTCAAGCATATTTTGAGCAAGTTGCACTGTGTTTTGTAATGCTGTTTGTTTGATATAATTCGCCAACTCCTGTCTGTGACGCGTACCAGCATTTGCATCGCGAATGTTTTGCGACATTGTTTGGGCACCTGTATCGACGCCTTCAGCTCCATAATTTCTTAATTCTACAGGCATGTTTTATCTCCTATCTTCTAAATCCATATAAACTATTCGGATCATAACCAAGATAGTTGGCAAGCGCTTCAACTTTGCGTGGATCTTGGTTGGTACTCCAATTAAACATATCTCCACCAGCTATACTCGATTGTATAGCCATCGGAACTGCATGTTCCATATATTGCCCCATTGTCTCTTCGGAACCAGCGCGTGTCCCCATTGTTTTTGCCGCTGTGCCGAATAAATTATACGCTGCATTATCCGCTTGATTAGCGATGCCCATAGCTTGGCTAACCATCGGTCCAGCCAATGAACTCGCCATTCCCTGAAAGTTTTCCCATTGATTAAGTGCTGGTGCAACATTCCGTTGGAAATTACTCGCAAGATCTTTTTGATATATATCACTCGCCTGACTTGCTATGTTAGCTTGCTGAGCTGCAGATTGTTGTAATCCTTCTTGTCCTGCACGCATTGCTTGTAAATTGCCAGCTGCTTGTTGCCCGGCAATTTCCTGCAATGCACCCATATTCGCAACACCACTACCACCACGCATATTCATAACAGATTTAGCAAGATTTTGCTGAGACATTTGGTTTTGCCTCATTCCTTGCTGTGCCATCTGCATTGCGTTCTTCTGCAAGCTGTCCCCAGCAGATAATAGCCTGTTTTTGTCCGCTACTGCATCGCCAGACACCATTTGGCTGTTCATGCGTCGCTGAGCTTCGATTCCAGCAGCTGCACCTTGTTGTCCTAATGCGTTGGTGTTTTGCAATAATGCGGATTTATTTTGAGCGACCTTATCGACTGCAGTTTGAGCTGCCTTATCGGCTGCTTCTAATGCTGACTTGGTTTGAGACTTGCTATCGCCAAACAAACCCTTCATAAGTTTAGAACCAAGCACCGTCCCAACTCCACCTAATAAGTCTGCACCGATTGCTGCTTTCATCCCATCTGTTAATATTCCACTACCTGTTGTAGCATCTGCCAAATCTTTCCCTGCCTTTAAAGCTGCTTCTGCGGTTCCTGTAGCTTGTGCATTTCCGAGATCTACTGTCGGCTTCGGTTCTGCTTCGCTTCCAGAAAACAATCCCCCGATCCATTTGGCAGCACCAGACATATCCGGCAATCCGGGTAATCCAGGCAACTTATCTATCATGTCTGATACATTAGGTAACTTATCGAGAAGTGATGATGTATCTTTATCGTTGCTATCTGGCGGTGCAAGCGGTGGCTGAATTGGACTGTTGCTGGCTAACTGTGGTAACTGTGGCGAAATCTGCAATGGAGATTGTGATAAATTCTGTTGCGGCACACTCGCATTCATTCCTGCTAATGGATTGGCAAGCATCCGCAACATATCATCTATTGAATAATGAGGAGCTATCATTTTATGCTTCTCCCTATAATAAAACCACCAATAGCACCTATTATATATTGTAAATAGCCGTTGCTTACTTCCTGTCTAACTGTGTTAATTCGTAAAGTATCATATCGATAAATATACTGCGTTTCACCTTCTATTGGTTTGCGACGTAATATATATTCAAATTCGTTCGCTGGATATGTGTATCTAATCGATAATGTATCACAAGTAATATAATCTATTGTGTCCAATTGAGCAACAAATGGTAATGTGCTGATGGTATCTCTTAACGTATCATACGTGATACGTAATTTTGTTTTAAAGTATGTTTTTTGTAAATAAATAGTATCACGCACAATTACAGTATCGACGCGAGTCGTATGCATATATTCGTTTATCTCACGTTCTTTTTTCGTTGAAAATACAGCAATCCATAAAAGTAAGGCAATAACTGCTAATACAATAATCCCATAAGAATACTTCATTGCCATACTCCTATTATCCTTAAACGTGCAAAAGGCTGATATGTTCGTATTGTTGGATATACTCCCTGACCATCACGATCTACAACTCCATTCTTGCCTGACGTATTACCACCAATTGCATAAAATTTATTGTTGCTTTTTTTATAAATAATTTCAACATGCCCAAATGGAGTATTTCCTTGTCTGAATACTAAGACAGCACCCTGTCTTATTGGTATATTCTGACGTAACACCTTTTCAATTGGAATCATATCTTTATTAGCAAATGCTAATGCTCGCCCCGAACGTATGCTCTTCGGGGCTTTGCCGTAATATAAACAGTAACTAACAAATGCTGCGCACCAAGCTGTATTTTTTCCTATACCTACAAAACGCTGAAATTTCTCGACATCTATGCCGTCGTTTCGACCACTACGTTCTCGCACATACAAATACGAAATAGCCGTATCCAATTCTCCAACAGACTGCTTTACTACCGGAGTTTTGTCTGCAAAATAATATGCCTTCTCGTTAGCCGATAATGATTGCCCAAGCAAGAATAATTGCAGCAAACACAATAGCAAATGCAACGTTCTTTTTCTTAAATAACTCATCAAGTGTATCATATTGCTCCAAAATAAACTTATCATACAACCACCACATTAACAAGAATATACCCATCTTTAAAAACGAGTATGGGAGTTCTACCCATTCAGGTCTCGCATAATTTAAATATACTAAAAAAATCAGAGATATAAAAATGATAATTCCACCAATCGATACAATTGATGCGTAATATTTTTTCAAGTCCTGCATAATAACCTCCTATTATTCTACAAGTTCCCAATCTTGATTTAATGAAACATACGCTAAATAAATCGCCCTTAATAAAGACTCCAGTATCGTTTGTTCTGGCTGTGTCATTCCGGATAGCTGCGTTTCTATCGCTTCTTTTGAATAAAATACCGCACTTCTAAATATTTCATAATCGGTCATTGTTCCAGATGAAAATCTGTTGTATTGCTCCAGATCTTTAAACCGTATAAACTCAACGCTATACATTTTATCTTTAAGTAAATGCATGCTTATACTGCGAATCTTTATAATCTCATTGGTATTACTGTTTGTTAAGTACATATAAGCTCCTATATATAATTTGCAAATAATTCATTGGCAATTACTACTGCACCAAACACCACTGGGGATGTGATGCTGGTGCTTGTCTTCGCAACCTGTAATTTTATGCAATAATTATTTTGGTCAAGAACAAGCCGCGCATTCAAAAACGCACTACCAAATGTTTCTACAACATAATCATAACCATTAATCGGTAAAAAATACAACCTGTTCGTAGCGTAACTATGCGAAGCCACACAACCACGTATTTGCCATGCTTGCGCAATCCTTAAAGAGGCTTCTGAATACGAAGCACTAATTTTGTAATCAAAATTATATACCTCTCCTTCGTATATATAAAGATGCTGCCCGCTTGTGATTGGCATATCTACCCAAGTATTTATAGGTGTGTTTGCTGGCAATAGAAATCGTTCGTATTTTTGAATTTTAACACCACTTTTCCATTCGGCTGCTTCTAATACTGTTGTGTCGTATGTATTTGATGCGATTTCATGTGGTCTGTGCGTCCTGCTCGCATAACCAACCGCAACTGATTTACTGTGTTGCGCTTGCGTGTGTGCGCCAATAGCCACAGAACCAGAATCTACCGCATACACACCAGCCCCTATACCAACAGAATCGTTGCCGATATTAGTTGCCGTGTGCCCGATCGCTATTGCTCTGTTATTGATATTCCATACAGAATTTCCTAATGCCGCTGAGTAGCCTTGAATATTACCATTATTCCTGCCAATAGAAATAGAATTTGTGATTGTGCCACCACTGCCAATAGAAATCGCATTATTCAGACTCCCATTTGTTCCAACTGCAATAGAATTCAAATTACTCGTAGCCGAACCAATTGTGGTGTTACTATTGACTTCTGTTATCCACCTCGTGCCAGTCCAAATAAACTCAATTGCATGCTGTGGCGCCAAATCATAACATGATTGCAGATTATTGTAATATACAGGTTGTACAGTTAAAGTTGAATTTGTATTGACCGCAGCATCGTTATGTATGACAAAACGTTTACCTGTAGCTACGTTTGTCGTTGGCAAATTAACAATTCTGTTTCCTCCAAGTGGAGTTAATATTTGTCTGGTTGCTGAATCCGGCATTAGTGTTAATGTGTTTGTGATTGATTGAACATTCACAGATTCAGATGGCGGATCGATAATCTTTAACTGCCCTTCAGCACCAACGCCAACATTGCGGTCTCCACTTCCACGAAGACCATCAATATAAGCATCTCCTCTTATAATTAAATCCTGCGAGATTTCCATGCTATCCCTACATTATTACAACTTTGTAATCACCATCCAACAATGTGTTCTGTTTAAATGTTATTGTTACTGTATTGGCATCTGTTATTTCTATATCTGGAATTACGCTTTGATAGATTATCTGTGAATTGCGTGTTCCTTTTTTAAATACCTGCACCATCACATTTGTGCTGTTTAAATTGTGTACGATTTGATGCGTGTAAGCTCCTGTGCCAACCGTGATTTCTGTGGCGTATTTTTTATTTTTATAAGATGGTGCTAAGTCGATTATATTACCACTTGTCGTAAATGTGTCCGTGTTTGTAGATACAAAGACACCATTAGTATCTGCCGATAAACCACCGTTTGTTTTTAACTTTAAGTTTAATTTTCCGGAATTATATGTAAAATGATTAGCTTCCTCATTTATGCGTATCCCCGATGTTGAAGACGTCAAGCCTTTGCTGGCATCTAATTTTGCATTCAACGCATTAGAACCATCCAAGTTCAATGTGTTAGTGTTATAATTCAACGATACAGTCGAACCGCTAAGTGTTAGTGGATTATTGAAGTTATAAACGCGTTGTTCTGAAAATAATACCCACTGCACCGATGTTACACCAAGTGTTCCACCGGGCTGTACTGAACACCAATACGATCTCCCAGCGTTAGTACTGCCTTCTGTAATAAACACGTAGGCACCAACTAATTCGTCCCAACTGTCTGCATCGGTAGCACGCTGTAGCCCAACACCACTCTCGAATACATATATACCATTCTGAGAAGTTGTTGTTTGATCTTTAACCAGTACCCTGTTTCCATTTAATAACGTAACGCCATCTATCTTTGTTACGGCATCTAAATTGACGTTGCCAGTGGTAGCAACAAGACATGCTGTTTTAACCTTTAAGCCTGTTGCCATCATATCTACATATTCTTTTGTCGCAGCATCGGTAGAGTTTGTTGGCGAACCTAATCCTATTATCTTTTGATTATTAAGATTAATAGAACCTGTTGGAGCTGCGAATTGATTTAGTGGAATTGTTTTTGCTGCGTTTTTAACATCATCTTCAAAATCGTTAATATCGCTTGTATTTATTCTAACTTGTCCATCGGTAACTATGCCCTTTTGATTCACTGTTACCTTCGCAAATGTCTGCGAAGAACCGAACCGATTTGTTAAATCAATCCCTTGTGTCGTCTCTATCAATCCGCTGTCTGACTTCAATACAACATTAGATTTAACTTTCTGTGTTGTAGTGTTCACAGCAAACTGCACTGTATTGCTGTTTTCAAATTTATCGTTGACAGTCCCGTTAACGGCTTTAACAAAATCACTGATATCGTCTGGCGTTAACATCGTAGAGCCATCTATCACAACACCATATTGATTAACCCTGCATCGATAAAAGGTAACATCTTTAGGGAAAACTGTTTTTAAGTTTAATCCGCTCGAAGTTGCCGCCAGTTGACCCGATGCGTCGCATATAACATCTGCTTTTATAGGTGTTCCGCTGGTCTCCCACGACACAGTATTGCTGTTCCCGAACGCAGAACGCAAGAATTGCATCGCTGCAGTATTAAAATCGTATATTGTTGATGCCGACTGCGTGCCCGTATGGTTAGCTCGATCCAAATAAAATGATTGCGATTGCCCGTTCAGCTTTTCCGCATTTTCTGCTATATCCACTTTGCCGTTGTTGTTAGTATCATATACCGAACGTTCCATATCTGGATAAATCCAGCCGCTTTGACTTTTAAAACCAAGTCTTCCTTTGTTATCTGTTGGTCCTTTTGTTGTATTGTATATAATACGCCCTTCTGGTGCCGGAGATGGCTCGACAGATAAATTCTCTACGCGAACTCTTACTGCCTGATTATTTTCTAAATCGAGATTACCAGAACCATCTTTTACCGTCAAATTGCCTATTATATCGACATCGTTTGCAAAATTTATAGCCATGCCTACCTCTTGCTAATTTAAATAAACCCTACCACTAATATTATACTTAAACTTTACTTTTAGAGTATTATTATCTATATGCACTACTTCTCCATATATTACGCTGTCTGATGTGTCGCATACCGTTACAGATGGACGTTTGCCAAGATTATGCGTAACCAACCATTCATTTGCTGGCACAACTTGTTCATATACAAAATGCGCATCTCCAATATTACCATATAATTGAGTAATATCCCACCATTTGAGAATACCTTCTTTGTTAGCATATTGATATAGTTTTGGACGACAATTCGCTACTGAGCTCTCATCTGTCGGAAACAGCACAGAAATAACATCACCATGCATTGGCTCTACAAATTGTAGTGCACGTATAGATGAAAACGGCTCCCCAAATTTATACACTAAATAATTAATAAATCCGAGTTCGAGCCATTCGTCAAATGTAGTCTCCGTCGAAACTATAAATATACTACCAATTGGCGATGCGTCTGTTTCGGATGGTTGCGTGATAAATTTTACGGCTGGTTGTTTCCACGCTATAGGTAATTTCTTCCAGCCTCTATTGTCTCCATTTTCCCCTAACCAGCCAGTTCCATAATACATAAATTCAGATAAATACCATTCATCGTTTTGCAATGTTATCACACGACGATCAAGACCATCGAAAACTCCACCACGTATTTTATCGCTTGAACTAATCTGAATTGATTTTTGTCCACTATCTCGGAACATTAACCAATCGTAAAAATATGTAATGGCGTTAGCAATAATATCTATTTGAACAGCTTCATCTTCTGTTTTTAGTTTATCTTCAAGAAACGACTTTGCCAAATGAAATTTAATCGGCAGTTTGAATTCTTGCCTCGCTTCAAGTACTTTGACCTGCGTATCAATGAAATTAATACACTGAACTACCAATGGATCATCTACTTCGATACCATTACTTTTTAAAGTCAATGCCCATTCTGTTGTTTCTATGCTAATAGGCTCATCCTTTCTCGTCCCGGTATTAGTGGTAACTTGTTGAGATGGAGACTTTAACCCTAACTGTTGTTCTCCACTTTGTGCTTCGACTCGTTGTTTTAAATTCTCAATACCTAAACGCAAACGTCTCATTTCCTCGTTAGCCATCGCTGCACCAGCTGGCGTCGAGTAGTCTGGAACATTTTGCACAGATAATGTGCTCTGATGTGGGACAATACCGATTTTCCTTGCACGCTGCGTATTGTCCGCAATAGTCGATGTCGGTTGCAAGCTTGGAACTATTGTCGGCTTACGCTTTGACACGAGCGCACCTTTCGCATTTTTGTTCTAATGCATCTATACGTATGCTCTGTTCAGCATTTTTCATTAGAAGACCTTTGATTGATGTATCTATATCTTTTACAGTAGCCTTAATTTCTTTTATTAAAGAAAGATTTTCATTGTGCTGCGCAAGGATGACTTCTATACGATTTATTTTTTCAGATTGTAATTGTGCCGTATCGTATAATTCTTTTATATCATTGCGCGATTCCTCGATTGTCTGATTTATCTGCGAACGCCACATTGCGAACTCACGCACATCCTGCATTTGTCTGTCCATTTTGCCATCTATATACGTCTTCATGGCATAATATAGCGACACGCCACCTATAATAACGCCAATAACACCAGATACCAACTCAATTTGAGTCATCTATTACCCCTCTTAAAGTCCGAAGCGTCTTAATTAGCGACGAAAAACAAAACATCTTCACATCAACTTTTCTTATAAAATATACGTTTGTGTACCTTTTAAACTCTTGTAAGACTTCCATATCATCTATTGATGAAATTATTATGACAGCAGTATTGCTGTTAATATGTTGCTGATGTTTTTCTAACAACTCTAAACCGTTATATTCATCTAAGATGTAATCTAACAATACTACATCATACCTGTTTTTGCTTAACTTATCAGAAGCATCCTTATACGTGTTGGCTACATCGACTTGGAAACCACGCATTTTAAATAGCGCTTTATAAACACTCGTTACTTCTACATCGTCATCTATAATGAGTATCTTGTAGCTCACAGTAACTCCAGTTCAATGCGAATACAATCTTCTTTTGAGTATAACTTTACAGCTTGCTGGCTGACTATATACTTATCGTCATCAATTAATATACCTTTTATAGCATCATTGGCAGCTTTGCATAAATTATCTACATCTGGACTCGTATCTTTGTATTTACCCCAAGTCTTTTGCTTGGCATTTTTAAAAATAAACTCGTATTTAATACTAACTTTTTGTTTTAATGGTTTCCATCTTTTATGCAAATTATTGATGAGCTTTGCTCTAAACTCTTTTGTCCACTTTAAGATTTTATGATCTGTATAACATTGGTGATTTTTAGCTGAAGTAAATCTTGTCGATTGTTTAGCCTTCGGACGTATATCTATTGTATATTTATATACTGTTTTGCACAACGCAAATCTCGCTCCATAATATGTGCTAATATACATAAAAAAAACAATATACGCAACAAAAATTATACTTTGTGAAATAAAATTCACAAATCACAATTTATTTTGCAATTATATTTTATTGTTTTATTTTTGTAATACCGATTTTTATTTTTTAAAAAATTATAGGTGAATTATGGAAATCATCAAAGCAGGCGAGCCAATCCAGACTTTGGCTATCAATGTATTAATCTATGGAGACCCCGGTATAGGCAAGACATCACTTGCCAGCACAGCAAACAATCCAATCCTTTTGGATTTCGACGGTGGCGTTCATCGCTCGCAATTCAGAAAGGATGCTGCGAGAATTAAAAACTGGAGCGACATTATTGGAGATTTTAATAAGTTCTTGCAGGTTATTCAAGATTACAGCACAATTGTCATCGATACAGTCGATACAATGCTTGACTACATTGGAGTTTATGTTACGCAAAAAGACCCAAAATTATTACGCAACAAGCTACAATTTTACGGTGCTATGAGAGATGAATTTACAGACTTTGTAAAGAAAATCAAAACAATCGGTAAAGATATTATATTTATCGCACATGCCAAAGAAAAAGATGAAGGGGATTTACGCATTAAACGTCCAGCTATTACCGGTGGTAGTTATGATAGAGTTATGCAAGTATGCGACTTGATTGGCTATTATACAATAGAACAAGGCAAACGCTCTGTCAATTTTAGCCCAACAGATACATCCGTCGGCAAAAATAGTGTGCAATTAGAGCGTCTTGACATTCCTAATTTTAACGAACAACCAAATTTCTTTGCTGGAATCATGCAACAAGTAAAAGACAGTCTAAATAACTCTTATCTCGCACAACAAAAAAGCCTATCGGAAATCCATTCATTCGCAGAATTTGCAAACACACTATCAACAATCGAAGAATTTAACAATGCCATCAAATTAATCCAAAATAGCGAAGATAAAGATATTATAAAAAAACAAAAATGGAATGCTCTTAAAGCATCTGCGGATAAAAAACAATTCAAGTACGATGCTAAACAAAAAGTATTTTTTGAATAAAAATGCGTAACAAATATGAAAGCACAGAAAATATTAGACAAAGTATTCACTGTTGTAAGCATAATGATGTTTGCAATAGTCGAAATAATGCTTTTGTCGCTCGTGTTGCATTTCATATGCGGAGTTATCACATATTCACAATCCGCATCTGTAATACGACTAACAACACCATTGTTGCTTGTAACAATGGTGTTATATTCTATATTTGTGTTTAAAGAACTATTTAAAAAGGATAATGCATGAAAGCCAGCGCTTCTCGCATTCAAGTCTATTTCGATTATATCAACGAAATAATCGACCTCGATGAAGCAATTAAACGTCTGACACAGCCAAGCGAACCGTCAGAAGCTATGTATATAGGCACACTCATACATGGATTGCTTGAAAAAATTACACCACAAACGCTAAATGATTGCGACTTTGTATCTATCGATAAATATACACTTGCGGTAAATGACTGTTTAAAAGATGTTGTTAAACAAACCGCTGTCCCACATAAACTTGTCGAATACAAACTTAGCAAAGAATATCCATACAAAGGAGATGTTATAACATTATCTGGTATAGCGGATGCAATCATCGGCAACAACTTGATAGAATATAAAACAACATCTCATATCGATATAGAGCGATACTATAACTCACCACAATGGAAAATATATTTCGATTTGTTTAATGCAGACAGAATCGAATACCATATAATGAAATTAAAAGTTAAAGAACGACAAATCGAAATAGTCGAGTATGCCCAACTTAATATGTACGATTACATCGGACGAAGTGATGAAGTCCGTAACACACTCTATGAATTCTACGACTTTGTAAAATCGCTCGGCATTGAATTATATACAAACGATTCAACAACACGAAATAGGTAAATCTACTGATACATTCTACTTGCATATGATAGAATTACTCAACTCTATAAACAAATGAATGCTATATCAAAACACATGCATACAAAGCGGTAGCTACAAGCTACCGCTTCCTTTTTGAACGCAGCGATTCAATAGTTGCAGTGTTGCGTTTTGGAATTGCACTATTGGCATTTTTGTTTTTTATGGCGTATGCCCTATCTAAATTCTTGGCTGTTTTTTTATCGCAAACCACCACAGATTTAACGTTAGTTTTCTTGTTCATAACTCACCTATAAAATTGAACCATTAACTATCTTGAAATTCCTGACTTCAAACATTTTGTTCTTATATACCTCAACAACGGCAAAACCGTGATTCCAATTGTTATACGGATGATACTGCGGACGTAATCCGCACAAGCATCCTATTGTCCAGCTCCCATACATTTTGTTATCAACGCTCTTTTGAATATACTCCTGCGTTCTATGGTCGTGCCCGGTTAATATGTTGTTGAATGAATATAATAGTCTTAACCTCGCAACATTAATAGCACCACGCCCTGCAATTCTATCGCCGTGCAAAATAGTTAGTTTGCCTGCTTCTATCCGTCCAGTGTTATCTAAATACCTAATGTTACGCTTATTTAATCTCAGAAAGTTCTCAACAGACACTTCCTCAACATTCCATAACTCGGGCGCCTGACTTGCTACGTAACGCTCAAAACGATACTCGTGATTGCCTGCTACGTAAATTATATTGCTAAACCTGCCAGCAATATAATCTAAGAATTGATTCGCTACACTTAACTCTCTGTTTAAATCTCGTTTATTTGGGTCTCTCGTGAACGTTGATAAACCGTGAAAATCCACGATGTCTCCATTCAACACAAGCCAGTCTAAGTTCTGCTTAGATAAATAATCTAATGTTGTTATAACCGTCTGCTTGTCGTGATAAGGTATATGTAAATCCGATATAACACCAATTTTGCCATCAATGCTAATTACCGGCGTATCTTCATAATAACTATCTGGTACTTCATTCACGATTGGTGCACTGACTGCAAACTCAAATGAATTCTCGTATTTGCAGATAAACTGTCGCAAACTATCTGGCGAATACGGAAACAACGCTGGATGTTCTCGCACCAAAATTTGTGCAAGTCTGCGTTTGCTTATTTCAGGATTAGTCTGCTTTACCGAATTGATTATCTCTAATTGCTCTGTCGTTAATTGCATTCCTTTCGTCCTTTGTTATGTGTTTATGCTTTATTATTATTCTTGTAAAAACATTTGCACCATCTAACTTTAAATGTTTATGTAGTTGCAATATTTCAAATTTTGTATAATCACATTTCAATAAAAACGTAATCGGAACACCCATTAACCCTTCGAAATCTTTTGGTATATTTGATACTTGCCCAACCTCAATAGCATTATAGTTATCATATTTTCTATATGTATCTGAATTGTATGTTTTAGTAAACTCGGTAATTTGGAACATTCTGTTGATTTTTAGATTTGTAAACCAAACAATGCTACGCATTCGAAAATGTTTCCTGCCATTCATGACTTTTTCTGTGGCACAATGATATGTTGTGTATTCTTCTGGAACCATAAACCACTTTGTATCAGTATTATGTCGCCCAAGCCATACACTCCCTTCTCGCAGCAATCTAAAAACATTGATGTATGATATTGCTGTCATGTGCCCCATAATTATAAACTTTTTATTGTATTCCAACAATTGCGCTATATATTCACGAAACAAAGAGAACGGCGGATTTGTAATCACAACATCTGCTTGTTTTAAAAGCTCAATAACTTCCGCACTACGAAAATCACCGTCGCCTTTATGTTCGTGAATCTGCATATTCTTTCCATCGTACTCACTCCATACAGCGGGTTCTGTGCTGTGCAAATCTTGTTTCTTATAACAACTTGCAAGCAGACGCTTTAATCCGAATTCGTGAAAATGCTCTATGAAGTATTTAACAAAATTACTTTTTGTTGGGTCATCGCAATTACATAAGATAGTTTTGTCTTTAAAGTAGTCCGTGTATAGCACCATCTCGTTCTCAATGTCTTTCATTGACGTGTAGAATTCATCACGTTTACGCTGTTTAGCTGAATTTAAATGATTAACTCTTTTCATATAAACCTTTCATATATTAGTACATGTTTGTGCTATTATTGTTTGCTTCAGGAGATTCTTGTGCATATTGCACCCCAAAATACTCCATAGCTTCTTGTGTGTTCTGCAAATACACGCAATCTATATCACGCCCCTCTGGCGTGTCTATGAACTCAACGGCTTCAAGTAAACCATAACGCTTGCCGTTTGTGCCAATATATTGCCCTTGCTCGTCTTCTATTAGTTTGTATATCATAATTGCCTCCTAATTTTGCACCGTCCACCCTTTGCTCGTTGCTATGCTTGTATCGCAAGTGCTCGCGCCTGGGTTGCCTGTTATTTTAATTGTTTTGCCTGTAACAGTTTCTAAATCGCCGAACAGTGTATTTAAAGCGTCTGCGTCCAACGAACAAAACGAAACATCTATCTGCGGGCTCGAACCAGTCCAAGTGCTTGTTCCGTTTGTTAACCTAATGCTTGTGCATTTTAGGTTATGCCCGCTTTGCCCATAAATACCAATTCTACTTAACTTGCTTGCTATTGTTAAAGTTCCAGTTATTGCTTGTGCATCTCTAAGGAAATCTGTAAAATCTGCATTTGTTGTTGTGCTACCTAAATATTCAAGGTTGTTTATTGTTCGCAAAGAAAAGCAATACTGAAACATACCGTACGCATTCGTTACATTACCCCAACTTGTCGGCAAGGTTACATTGCTTAAGGAAGTGCAATACTGAAACATATAACTCGTATTCGTTACATTACCCCAACTTGTCGGCAAGGTTACGCTGCTTAAGGAATGGCAATTATAAAACATATTGCTCGTGTTCGTAACATTGCCCCAACTCGATGGCAAGGTTACGCTACTTAAATGATAGCAACTTACAAACATATAACTCGTGTTCGTAACATTGCCCCAACTCGATGGCAAGGTTACATTGCTTAAGGAATTGCAAAGATAAAACATATAACTCGTATTCGTTACATTACCCCAACTCGTCGGCAAGGTTACGCTACTTAAATAATAGCAGTACTGAAACATATAACTCGTGTTCGTTACGTTCCCCCAACTCGATGGCAACGTTACGCTGCTTAAGGAAGCGCAATTAAAAAACATATAACTCGTGCTCGAACAACTTGCAAAACTTGGTATAGTGCAAGCTTGTAATGTTCTGCATTCTACTTGCCCGTTTATGTAAAACGTATACGAGTAATCCGTTATATACTGTGTTCCAAACACAGCCCATAAAAGCGGTGCGTATGTTTGTCTGCTATAATCAGGATGCCTTTTCATTTGGAAACGTGTTATGTTCCCTGTTGCGTTGTATATTCTTATCTTAAAAACCGTGTATTGCCCACCGTTTACGGACTTGCCACCCCCTATTGCGTATTGGTGTGCATAAGTAGTCCCACTTGCTCGATTTGTTTCTATTGTTCCATCGCCCCAGTCGATGCTATACGTCCCGCTACTTGCAACTGTAACTGCAAACGCAATTCCAACTCCGCCATCGCTAACAAGCAAGTTAATCTCGTTATTGTTTACTTTGCTAATATCATGCCAATCTGGATGCGGCTGCCAGCCCGAACCCGAGCTGGCTGTTGCATCCACTTCGATAAGCCCATTTTGACCAATAGCCAATACTTTTGTCAAATCCGTTGTCTCCTCTAATTGCCCACCTGCACCAATCCGAATGCCTTTGATGCTCATATTACGCCCTCACAATTGGCTCCTCTGGCTCAAATGTTAATTCAGTCGTTGATATTGCGTAACCTATCGGCTGATATATCTGACCGCTCGTCGTCGGTATCGTCGTTGTAACGCCCCCCGGAGTCGTTGTCGATAAACAATAACGTGAACCTGCTGTTAATCCTGTCAAACCTGTTACTGTGCCTTCAAAATACACAGTTGCCGCAGCATCTGTCGATACTGGGCTCAACACAAAACCGTGTGCCTGACGTGCATTTGACGCATCCGCTTTGCGACATTTCACTGTCCCACTGTCGTCCCACAAATTCACCAAATCGCCAGCACTCAACGCCTCGCTTGCCGTTATGTTTTTTGTTTCCGCACCAATACCGACAGGCATCAACGAACTATGTATCCTTCCGTCGCTACCTGTTGCTACGATTTTGTTTGCGTCGCCTGCCCCGGCGCTTGTGTTGATGGCTGTTGTTTCGGCTATGCCGTTTGTGTCAATACGCAAGTATTTCATTGCTCTCTCCTGATTGCTTGTTGAACATTGACATACAAATAACTATCCCTTTCACTAAACCCGATAATCTGGGCAATGCCTACCTCTGACGGCTGCGTAGATAATCCACCGTCTTCGGCAAGCCAATATGTATTTCCTTTTGTTACATTTAACTCTACCTCACCTTGAATGCATACCATTAACTGCGTCCCAACGTCGCCCGCCTGAATTGTTACGCCAACCACTTTGTTGTAGTGAGTAACATCGGAAGCCTTCGCTTTATAAATTTTGCCATCTATCAGAACCACTGGCACACCTGCACTTAATATCTCGCCCGCCTCATAACGCCTAACAACCATTTCAGACTTATCAACTATGTTATCGTGATTTGCGTCGTAGTTTGATTTTTGCATATCTCCAATGCCACCAGATAGTGCTACTACTTGCATTGGCAAAACTTCCACGACAAGCGGATGGATATTTAACATAACCTTGCTTATTTGTGGAGTTGTGTTTACCTCTTGCACAATTATGTTTATTTTATCATAATTTAAACTAATCGACATTTGTATATCCCTCAATTACAGGTAGAGTGTAATTAAATAACGCTATCGGCTTATTGTCTGAAATCATCAAAACATCTCCGTAGTATTTTTTATTTGCAGTTAATGTTCGCGTGATAGTTCTATCGAGCTCCATTATAAAACCATTATATACAGAACCGTCGCTTGTCTTTGTTATCTGCATATCTGCTACTTTACTGCGTGTGTTATTTGATACATCAAATAGCGACGATGCAAACTCTACGTTCGTTAAGTCTATTCCGCTAACAGCAAAACGCACCGCAAAGTGCGTATCCCGTTTTATAGGATAAAATTCTATGTATCCTTCCTGAACCATATACTACCCCAAATATGTGTGAATGTGTCTCCAGTGTAAAGAAATAGCGTTTAATTGGCAATGTCTTCGTGTTTTTATATCTACTGCAAAAATCACCGGCTTGCCATATCTATCTTCGATTACATCGATCACGTCTTGAACAAACACAGGATCTGAATGCGGAACAAATGTAATAATGTTGCGATGCGTTCCCGGTATTACTATCCCTTGTTCTCTATCAAACACATCGTCTGTTGGTGGATAGAAAAACCTTTGTAAATTAGTAAATAAATTTTCATTCCACCATTCGTATCTATCATCATATCCATCGTATGGCTTCGAAACTAATCTAACTTCTATGTTTCCCTTTGAAAAGATATTTATTAATCCACGTCTAATTCGCTTGATAATAGTCTCGCTTTCGGCTGTAAAGAACTTACTCTTGAACTCGCAATCTATCGGAATTGGATATGCAAACGGGAAAGTCGGACGCACCCGATTGGCGTTCAAAAATGGCTGATAAAATTTACTATTTTCGAACCAATCAAACACCATATCGTAATCACTAATAGTATTTATATTAACCGTACCACCGCCAATAATAGTAAAGTTGTTCACGTTAATCACATCATCCGGATTAGTCCAATTCCCATAAACACCACGCACACCAGCATTTACAGCTCGTATTGCATCTTGCGGTAAATTATACATCGTTTCTATGTATATACCAGACCAAGCGATACCCTGCTGTTTTGTCTGTCCGAATGGATCTGATGTATATATACTTTCACCATAGCGTCTCGGGAATATATCGCCACTACGTAATTCCCCAATCGAATTTGTGTAATATAACCTAATTAATTGCCGTGCGTCAATTGTTTTAACCGCCAAAACGCCAGCGTTTTGCCCGTTTTGAACCAAATAAGTAGTCGGATAGGCAAATTTTGTAACATATCCTTTTTCTAATGAAATAACGTAAATATGCCCCAAAATTTGACGCCTGTGCCTAATGGTGTTACCTAAATTTGTATCATTTACAGAAGTTGGATATGTATCAATTTGTTGTTCGTGATAAAACACTCTTTCGTTGATAGTATTCGTATCTAATGTATAACCTGTTTGCGATGCGTTGTTTATCCAATTGCCAAACAAATTAGCAGTAGTGTAAACTGTTGGCGCCATTGGTATGTTAAGATAAATCTCTTTTGTTTGCTGATTGTAAGCTGCAGAAGCATCCCTTATGAATTCTATTGGATTATGCAATAGTATGTATTGTAACTCTTCATTGAATAAACCGTCAGCCTGTTCTAACCGCATATTATTAAACTTCATAAACCCTTTTGCGGATAGAAAATATACGTCATTATCAACACGTATTAGCGTATTTGGTGCAATACATCCAACATCACTGCTTATTTCGTCGGTTCTACTGATTGGTGGTTCTTGTGCTTGCACTGCACTTCTGTGGATAGAATTTTCCTTAAAGATAAGCAAGTTGCCTTCTTGGGCTATTAATCCCGTAATTCTAACACCTCTGTTATCACCACTTCTGTATTCAATAAAGTTGTTTAATTTAATCCAATCTGGCTGATATGGCTCGCTCCATCGCACTCCATCCTCATAATGTTCTATCGATGGGTCTGTATTGCCTAATTGTTTTCCGGGCGGTTTGTTATCATCTACAAAGATGCCTTCGTCTTCTGGCTTGACACTTCCAAGATAAAAATATTGTCCGTTGTCAATTTGTCTGTAAACTTCCAACTCTTTAATGGTGTTGTCGTATCTTGATGGCAACCAGAAAAGAACGACAGCTTGCCTGTTGTTCGGACTTGCATTTATTTGAATTTGTGGTGTCTCGCGAAAACCCGACAACTGCCCAGCCTGATTGATGTAAACATATCTGTATTTAACATTAACTGGTTGCTGAAAGCCTTTGTTACCAACCCCACCTATAACTGCAAAATTAGTTATTTGTGCATAATTATTATTGCTTGTTGGCGTATGCAAACCAAAGCTACGTGGTGGTAGCGATTGATATACTTCCGTGAAGTTTCCATAATATACTCTTTCATTTAACGCAACGCAAAATCTTGAATGTAATGCTCTTCGTAAACCATCGTATGTATCTGGGTTATCTGAAAAATCGAGATTGTCGTCGCTCACGTCGTCAAAGAAATATACGCCCGGGAATACATTATCATCTTCATCACGTGTAATTGGGTTGCCTTCGCTATCCCTGCTAATCTTCAGATCCTTTACTAATCCAAATGATAACGGATCCCAATCATTTCTATGTGTAGCTAATGTTCTGAATATCTTAATTCCACGAGCGCGCTGCGGAATATCTTGAGCTCCTATCTGTATGCCTAATCTTGGTGCTTTAAATAATAGCGACGACGGAAAATATGCAGTTAGTTGTTCTAAACCTACAAATCGTGTTCCTGGAAGATACGCGTATATCTCAACATTATCTATTCTCGATTTGCCGTTTACTAAACTCATTGACGTTGCTGGTATGCTTTCTAATTCTAATGCATTGGTGTGCACAATTCCGTTTTTCCAGAAATTCCAGCGAAATTCCCAACTGTAATCTTCAGAAAAAAACATATGGTTGTTTAATGTATCACTTTCACGTATCCATGCCCTACACTGATCATATTCTCCGAGATACCAATTGTTACGATAATCTGTTACGAGCTTTCCATCTGGTGTAAATACTTCCCTTAAATATTCCGCTAACAATATTCCACTATCTGTTTTTTTTGTTATTTGGATTTCTGCTGTACCAGATAAAGCCAATCTCGATATAGCCTCAGCCGGAACATCTGGCTTTGTTAATAAAAATGTGTCCAACGAATTATCTGAAGCCCGTAACATCGTAATTGGAATAAGAGCATGCTTGTAATTTACTTTTGATTTTACATCAGCAAAGTATTTTGGCGTCCAATCATTTGGATCTTCTTTAAATAGATTTGGTGCTGCTCCAGTTTGATAGTATGCCTGTTCGTATTTATCTGCTACCCATCTGTCTGGTATTACCAATGGTAAGCCAATTTGCTCGTCACCTACGTATTGTTCGCCAATGATACCTATATAACAATTTGTATCTGTGCAGAACACATCGCTATTATAAACGTTTGCTTTTGCTAAAACTATTTCATTTACAGAAAAGCTTTTATAATCATTCCCATCTACTTGATACTCGTTTTTTAATGTAATTTGTCCCGGTACAATATAAGCTATATCAAAACTGAACGGTAACTCTTCCGTCATTCTATTTTTATATGGTAGCCTACAAAAACCATCATCCGTAAATAATGAATACTTAGTATAACGTCTTTTATCTGGGAATAACGGCAAAATCAAATTACTTATATTATACAGTCCGTATTTATATAAATTCTTATCTAATTGATTTCCAATCTTAATTAATCCATTGTATCCATAATACTGTAATAAAAATGTATCTCTTGTTAAAACACTTTCTTTGTCTTTTGTAATCGCATCAGCAACCAAGCCCCATTCAGCAAATATACCTTTTAGTTCAATCGACTTACCACAATTTAATAAAATAATTGCACCAAAATCAGCATAATCTTTCCAATCCCAATTATTTAATGGATCTATCACATTGCCATTATCATTATATCCTGTTGCCGTTTTAACTCCAAAACGGTGATTTAATCCACCGTAAAGCTTGTTTTTAAGGTCAAATACTGTGCGACCTAATCTGGTCAATCTATATGTACCATCAATACTTGCTACACTTGCTACATATAATGATGGTCTCTTCACATTGCGTGTAAGTCTATAAAATGCTACCGAATCTGGTCCAAGATTGCGCAAATCCCAATAGTTGTGTTTAAGATAATCCACATTTGCTTTGCTTAAAACTTGCGGTCTGTTATACTGACCAAATCCAGCATCGTTTACATCCAGATCATTAACCGCACTCCATAATATATCTGGCACGTTTAAATCTGCTGACGGTGCCGAATAAACTCCATCTCCAAAATCCCAAACAAATCTATATCGCCATATACCTAACGGAACTTGTCTGCCAAACTCATCTTTAACATTTAATTCTTTAATACGTGGAGCATTCGTTGTCTTTGTAAACATGCGGTCTAATTCACGTAAAAATGTAAATCCAAGTTGTTTACCGGAAGCAATATAATATGGTATTTCATACTCTTCCCATATATAAACGTCTGATATTTGATCTTCTTTTACTGTGCCATCCTCATCCACCCATTTTTGTTTATCAAATTCCAAATCTCCAAGTAAATCATCTACCTCACTTGGGCTGTCAGCATTAGAAAAAATATGCGCATCTACTCCATCGTAAACTTTCCAAGCAGTCTGAATGACATCTGGATTGCCATTTATATTTTGCAACCTTTGTAAACTTGAAATCACAGCTTGTGATCTTCTAAAATTGCCTAATGCTTGCTGATAATGACTTGCCTTTGGATATGCATCCTGATCTGCAAATTTTCCTTCACATAAAAAATTAGATACTTTTTGAATAATCTTAGGCAACTTAAATTTATACAAAGCCATGCCTTGTCTTACATTTGCATTCTCCTGTCCCGATTGATCACGTAAATCAATTCTTACAATATCTATATTGAACTCTTCCAAACAATTTGGTCTTATATGTAATGCATGTTGTTTTTGTTGATTGTTGCCCAATTCCTCATCTGGGATGTAACGATTGAATTCATCCTCGATTATCATGTCTCCGTTTATTTTATCGGAGACAATCATCTGATGCCTGTATTCTGTTGTTGAGATGTAATGACGTATCCAATGGTCTTCACGCCCATTGTTAAATGTTGCGTTGCTTTTAGCTTCTTGTGTATTTGGAGTTGCATCTGGTAACTGTCTGTTTGGTGCAAATAAACGTCTCTTGCGTTCATAGACACCTTGCGGACGTGCATCGATAGTCATATCAAAGTCAGCTGCGTTAGCCACATCGGCTACCAATTGCTCGTTTGCTAACAACAAGTTTGCAAAACGTCCCGTAATTGGAGAAAATAAAAACGTCATATAATGATTTTTTGTCTTTTCCCCCATTACATTGTTACGATATAAAGGATCGTGTTCAATAGCATTAGCGTTTTTTTCACTAAATATCTCGTCTGCTGACAGACTACGTATCGCATAAACCATCAACCTATCTGTATCTATTGCATCCCAATGCTCGCTTAATACTAATTCGCCTATACCAACTATACCGTTGTTCTCAAAGAAACTTTCATTCGGTGGTAACTGCCCAAGAAACATTGGGCGATGTTTCGAAAATAAACCATATATATATCCATTCCGAGTTACAAGTTTACCTACTTTTTCCATTCTGAAATTTAATATATCACGCGCTTGCGAATCCTTGATAAGTGTAGGAGCAATGGCTGCGTTTAGACCTTCAAATGCATTGATTTCAAATTTATTGTAACTCATCGGCTTACTCGCTCTTGACTATGTAATTTACCACTTTTTTTGCTAATTTCCAAACACTAACTGTATGGTGCGAACATATATGATGCTACACCCTCACGATAATATGTGGGCTTAGTTTCTATTGCCCTTTGTATTTCCGATTCAAAATTCTTTTGATATACAGCGTAATTTGCTGAACCTTTACTGCGTATAAAATCTGACAATGCATACTCTAAGAACGCTCTCTCGAATGGCTTTAATACGTCAGTTACAGAAGATGTTCTGAACATATTCATAAAATTAGGATCGTACGGAAACCACGCTGTCCATTGTGGAGAGTTTTGCGATATAGCATGTATATCAGGATAATACCATAACCACAATTGATCTCCGTCAAATTCTGGATACGTAATTAGCTCACGTTGCCATATCGTGCACATTCTTACTTGACTACCTCTGCCATCATATGCGCTTCGTTTGTGTGGTATCCGCATTCCATAGTCTGTTGGAGTTTCAAGATAACCACGTTCCCATTTATCTTTGTTACGATTAAACTGCCCAAATTCCTGCAATAAAAAAATCTCTTCGGTAAACCTACCGTTACCATCATCTATTAAATTTCTAACATCCTTTATTAACAACATGTCCTGCGGTACAATAAAAACGTTTTGTCCATTTACGTTTTGTCTGTTTAATACGACTGTTCGCTCGACATATAACGATTCCCGTTGAAAAATCTGCATACCTCGTGTAAACATACGCATGAAGGATAACTCTGTAACGTCTAATTTTTCAGTATAAACCTTCGCCTGATCTAAGAAATCGCTATATAATTCAGCAAAAGTGCTTGCCATTATGGTGCCTCCTGACTTGGTAATATCTCTATTGGCTGGTCTTTGCTAATCTTGTAGTTTGTCATTAACATGTTTTTATATTCGTTGAGTTCGGCTAACAATATATCTTTTATTTCTAAATATTCAACATCATTTAAACAATACAACACTGCCTGTTTAACAGCATATTCTTCCAAATCCGGGCTAAGAACTAATTCCTGTTCATTCCATTGGTCAAAATCTTGTAATGCAACGACAGCATATATTTCGACTGAAGCGTTCGATATATCAGTTGCACCAGCAGATAAATAGCAAATATTCCCGCCTGAACCTCTTACGTCGAACTGTTTTGTTTCTATTGCGTAAATCGGTCTATCGGATGTCGGCATATTAAAACAATGGCTCCTTACATTAAAGAATTCACGTTTATTAACTTTACGTGCTTCTCTGTAAACGAAACTATTTTGATCTTGCCTAACAAGCCATAACGTTGCTATATCTATATAATCGACCGGCAGAGGAAAACGCACAACGTTTATTTGAGTGTTTTGATAATATAAATGCGTATTCGAATCATCCTGATCCAAAGCAATGTTATTTAATTGAAAAACGTCTCTTCGTCCATACCTGCTCTCAAAAAGCCCAAGTGTTTCGACCTGAACATTACGACGAGCCTTGTTTATGTAATTTAAAATCAACGCATCGTTCAGCGTCCTTGTAATTCCAATGCGTTGCAATCTGAGCTTGACACTATCAATGTATTCTCTTACCGTCATGATAACCTCGACTGTAACTCACCAGCCTCAGCTGGCGCAGGAACAAGTGGCACTTCTGGTGCGACAAACGATGCGAGATGGCGCTTTTCTGCATGTCTGCTTGACAAATATTGCTGTATAAAGATTGATTTTTGCGCTGTAATTTGTTGTAAGTATTTTGGCTTTTGTGCCATTGGTAATATACGCGTTACGACTTTTTCTAATGCCAACAATA